>Ga0209539_1001562_pt1 | contig 12401 bp, 10 predicted proteins | sample BarGraNGADG00312_2_FD_184499 | JGI IMG/M metagenome (GOLD analysis project Ga0209539, IMG submission 184499) | Arctic peat soil microbial communities from Barrow, Alaska - Barrow Graham LP Ref core NGADG0011-312 (SPAdes) (version 2) | ecosystem: Environmental > Terrestrial > Soil > Wetlands >... | reverse complement strand
GCTGGCGGCCCGAGAGCCGGTCGCTCTCCTTGTAGATCACGTTGCTCTTGCGCTCGTCGTCGGTGCCGACGAAGTTCTTGCGAAAGGCGTCGATGTTGATGATGAGGATCTGCAGCGTGGTGCTGGTGGCGAACTGGCGCAGGCGGTTGACGCGCTTGGCGTCGTACACAAAGTGCTCGAACGGCAGGTTGTTGTACAGGGCGCGGAAGTGCTCGGCCGTGATCTGGATATTCTTGAGCACGCCCTCGCGGATGGCCACGCTGGGCACCACGATGACGAACTTCTGAAAGCCGTAGCGCTGCGAGAGCTCGAAGATGGTGCGCAGGTACACGTAGGTCTTGCCGGTGCCGGTCTCCATCTCCACCGAGAAGTGCGGGCAGGCGCGGGGCGCGTCGGCCGGGACGTCGAAGAGTTCCCAGGCCTCGAGCGGCGCCTCCGGGCCCGCGGTCTCGACATCGTTCTGCAGCTGGATGGCTCTTGCGTTCGCCCGCAGCCTATCGTCGGCGAGCAACAGGCGGTTGCCGGCGCCCAGCTCGGTACGGTCCTGGCCGGCAAGCAGGCCGCCGTAGTCGCCGACGTTGATGACCGCGAACTCCGGCGCCCCCTGCGGCTGGCCGTCGAAGAGGTCGGTGATCGCCGCCACGGCGTCGAGCTGGAATTGCTGGTTGGCGTCGAACTGGAGCTTCATGGGCTGCCGTAGATCGCGTCCAGGTCGACGAGCACGATGTCGTCCCGCCGGTGCGCCAGTCCGGCGAGCTCCGCATCAAACCCGGATGCGGAGAAGAGGGCCAGCCGGGCGGAGGTGGCATCGACGTCGCGGCGGGCGGCAACCAGTCCGCGGATGCGCTCGAGCCGCCTGACGTCGTCGAGCGTGCATCGGCGCTGCGAGTACTTGGCCTCCCCGAGCACGACGACCCGGGGCTGCGGGCGCCGCGCGCTCGTATCAATGGCCACGACGTCGACCTCGTGGGTGGCGCGCGCGCCGGCATCGTTCACGACCGCGCGCCCGACTCGGGACGCAACGCCCCCGAGCAGAGCGGCCGACGCGTACCGCGCCGTGAAGTCGCGCGCCACCTGCTCGAACTGGGGGCCGAGCACCTGCGAGCGGAAGCGCTCGTCGGCTTCGGCCCACGCCTCGTCGGTGCGGTGGTCTTCGAAGCGCGCAAGGTCAGGGCGGGTGACGGCGTGATGAAAGCGCAGGATCGGGTCGGCCAGACGGTAGCTCGGGCGGCGCTGCCGCAGCAGGTCGTCGTCGCGAAGGACGAAGCCCGCCTCCGCCAGGGCGGCCAGCGGATACTGCACCGACCTCTGCTCACGCCCCAGCGCGGCGGCGATCGCGCCCTGGGTCGTCTTGCCCTGCGCGATCGCCGTCAGGACCGCGTGATACAGGGCCCGCCCGCTCAAAGCAGGCTCGCCGGTCAGCAGGTAGTCGTCTTCGCGGAACAGCGCGCTGGAGGGGTTCAGCGGTCCCTTCGCGAGCCAGCGCCCGAAGCCCGAGAGTGACTTCGGCGCGGCTGCGGTGAGCAGATCACGGTAGCCCGGCGTGCCGCCGAACACGGCATAGGCGGGGAATGCGACCCGCGGATCGGCGATCCCCCAGAAGAGCGCGGCATTACGGTAGTCGAACGCATTGATGACGAGATCGAGCGTCGCCCGGCCGCGAAGCGCCTGGCTGCCGGCCAGCAGGCTCGACATGGTGGCCAGTGCGGAGCCGCAGAGGATCAGGCGTGAGGGCGGGCTTGAACTCTCGCGGCGCTCGTCGACGGCGAGCTGGATGACTGACTGCAGCTCGGGAGAGTGAGCCAGCAGATACGGGAGCTCGTCGATGACCGCCAGCGCCGGCCGGCCACCGGCGCCGCGCTGGTCGGCAAGCGCCTCTACGGCCTCCGTCCACGACGCGAACGCCAGGCGGCCGCCGGGAACCCCGAGGTGGCGGCCGAGCGCGGCGCCGAAGCTCTCGAGGGCCTGGGTCCTCTCCTCTTCGAGCGCCTGGTAGTAGAAGCCGTTGCAGGCCCGTGCAAGTCGCCTGAGCAGGAAGGACTTGCCCTGCCGTCGGCGACCGCGGACGATCGCCAGCCGCAGGCCGGGGTCGGGGGACGTGGCGAAGTCCACGAGGTCCGACCATTCCTGGTCACGGGCGAAGACGTCGTGTGGCTTGGTGAGCGGGCGCGCAGGCATGGTCACATATTACAAGACGCGCTTTGTATATGTCCAGTTGGTAATTGGCCGGATAACTGCCACACACTCAGTAGTAAAGGAATCCTTGACAACTGGTGTGACCAAGAGTCGTCTCCCGCCAGCCGTGCATCCCGTCCGCGGATGCCTCACCGCTCACCTGCGGCCGTGTAGGCCTGATCGGGACGGTTCCTGGCCGCCGGGTACTTCAGCACAAGGAGACCATCGCCCACCATCGGAGACAAGTAGCGATTCCGCAATCCCGCCGGGTTTCGATTGAGCAGTTCACCGAGGCGATCTGCAGTCAAGGACCGCCCGACGCAGAGCTGCAGGATTGTTGCTCGAACGACTGCCACTGGGACCTTGCCGGCACGTGCGACCGGCTCCGCCAGTCTTCGCAGCTCTTGGGTTTCCGTAACCTCAGCCAAATGTGAGGAGTCGACGGGCAAATGTGAGGAGTCGGCGGGCAAATGTGAGGAGTCGGCGGCCGAACCTATGGAGTCCGCGGGCTTGCCTACCGAGTCTTCGGCCAACCGTCCGGACTTTCCGGAGAGTTGCGCAGCGTCGCCCGCCAACTGTCCAAGATTCTTTGACAGTTGCCCGGAATCTCCGGATGACTGCGAAGCATCGTCGGCGTCGAAGAACGACGCCTCTGCCCCACGCCTGGACAGCTCATAGGTCGTCCACCGGCGCCGGTTGTCGGAGACCAGCAGTCCGCGCTCGCACAGGCTCGTCAGCATGCGCGTGATGTCGACCGGATGGTCGACCACAAGCTCCTGCAGCCGCGCATTCTGCGCCGCCGTCAGGATGTCGTTGAGCGTGGTCACTGCGGCCACCCCCTCACACCGTCTTGAAGCTCGTGACGCCCTTGGTCTTGAAGATCTGCACGGCGTTGGCCTTGAGCTGGTCGTTGCCGGCGAAGCCCTCGTCCAGACAGACCACGCGCTCGGGCCGGCTGCCCGCCATGGTGCGGATCACTTCAAGCGTCAGCTCGCGCTCCAGGCAGATGAACAGCGCGCCGCCGGCGACCGCGTACACGGTCTTGCCGGCCATCGGCACGACGTCCACCGGTGTGGTGAGCGGGAAGCCGCTCTTGAGGAGGATCTCGTAGAGCAGATCCTCGTTGGAGCGGCCCTCGCGCACGTGGTCGACGTGCATGTCGAGCTGCTCCTCGAGCGCCTGCGGGTCGTGCGCGACCTGGGCGTTCCACGGCTTGAAGTTGGACTCCGCCAGCTTGAACACGCGAAAGCCGCGGTCCGGCGCCGTGCCGCCGTCCAGGTCGAGCTTGCCCGCGTCCTCGTCGCCCAGCTTGGCGATGACGCGCCGGACGCGCTCCTTAGTGATGTCGGCGATGGTCGGGTAGTCCTCGCGGCCGGTGGGCTCGGGGAGCTGGACCAGGATGAACTTGCGGTTGCCGCCGTCCTGCTTATTCAAGTCGAGGACGGCGTGGGCCGTGGTGCCGGAGCCGGCGAAGAAGTCGAGGACGATGTCTGAGGAGGTGGTGCCAATCTCCAGCATTCTGGTCACCAACCCAGTGGGTTTGGGTGTATCGAACAGCGCGATGCTGCCGAACAGCTGCAGCAGTTCCTTCGTCGCAGAGTCGTTCGTTCCGACCTCGCTTGCAGTCCAGAGCGTGTGCGGAGTGAGTCCGATGGTCGCCTCCGAAAGGAACACCTTTCGTCGTGGCACGTTGCTTCCGTCCACCCCAAACCAGACACGATTGTCTGCGACCAGCTCGTCCATCCTCGGCTGAGTGAGCGCCCAACATCTGCCGCTCGGCGGATCAAGCGTACGCCCCCCAGGCGTGGTCAGTGTGTAGAACTGGCTCTTGGTGCCGTGCCCTGCCTGGGCATTGAGCGACACCGATTGCCAGGGTCCACGCCGGTCGCCGTCTGGATTGCTGTAGCGCTCGCGCGCCCGATCGGTCAGCGGCAACAGGTTGCGCTGCGTTTCGAACTCCTCCAATGACCGGGCCACGCACAACACGAACTCGTGGTTGAAGGAGAACACGCGTCGATTCTCACGAGTCGTCCTCTTCTCCCACACGAATAGCCCGACGAGATTCTCCTCTCCGAACACCTCGAGGCAGACCTTGAGGAGATTGTCGACCTCGTTGTCGTCGATGCTGATGAAGATCACGCCGTCCTCGCGCAGCAGGTTCCGCGCGAGGTACAGCCGCGGATACATCATGTTGAGCCACTTGGAGTGGAAGCGCCCGTCGGTGTCGGCGTTGGTGCCGAAGCGGTGGCCCTCGTCATCGACCTGCCCGGTGTACTCGAGGTAGGTCTGCAGGCTCTCGGTGTAGTTGTCGGGGTAGATGAAGTCGTTGCCGGTGTTGTAGGGCGGGTCGATGTAGATCATCTTGACCTTGCCGAGGTACGACTTCTGCAGCAGCTTGAGGACCTCGAGGTTGTCGCCCTCGATGATCAGGTTCTCGGTGGTGTCGAAGGCGACGCTCTCTTCTGGGGACGGACGCAGGGTGCCGAGGCTGGGCGCCTGGATGGTGCGGAAGCAGTCGGCCTTGCCCGGCCAGCTCATGCCGTAGCGCTCCTTGCCCACGTCGACCGCCTCGCCGAGCGCCAGCTTGAGGCGGTCGAAGTCGAGCTTGCCGCCCTCGGTGCGAACCTCGGGGAACAGGCGCAGCAGCTCCTTCTGCCGCTCCTCGGCGATGTCGAGGGAGCTAAGGTCGAGCTTGTCGGGCTGATCGGACTCGGGCTGATCGGGCATGTCGGATCCTTCAGTTGTCATGCATGGCTCTCCGAAGCGAAGCGGCCGCGTCGCGCACCAGACGACCTTGGTGCGGTGCGGTGGTGATCGCCCAACCAGCCTGCATCGTGATCGGATCGAACCTGGGCAGATGCGCTCCCGTCCAGCAGGCCGCCGCAGGGAATGCGGCACGACTCGCGCCTGCGCCAAGAATGACGACGTGCGGCCGCTCCATACACAGCTGTTGGATCTCTTGCTGAGCTGAGACCTCCAACTCCGCCCCCATCCTGCCGAATGCTCGACGTCAGCAGCGCGAGCAGGCAAGCGCAGCGCCGCTTGCTTGCGTCGACTGCACGCCGGTGCTAGAGCGCACCCACCCTAAGGCCTCCATGCCGGGTCCATGAAATAGACATAGGGCCATCGAAAACTGCAGAATGGCGACCCATCCGCTGAAATGGAAAGAACCACGTCTCGACGGCCAATCTCATGCTCACGTTCAGAAGGCTTGATCTTGGTGAAAGTGATTTCTTCTACTTTCAATCTGGGTGACGCGGTTGCCAGTCCCAATTCCAAGAATGCATGTTCGACCGCGTCAGCGGCCGAAATCACGTAGGGCCATTCAACCACTGTTGGGATCGCCTCATGCCCGATTTCGTTTCTCAGCTCCCGCAGCGCGTGGAGATCAGCGGCATTCGTGACCAGCCCTGCGTCGCGCACTGCGTCGATCCGATGCGCTAGCCTCGGTCTCTTTCCGATGGGAAGTCCCCTTGCATCTATGACTTCCTCCAGCTTCTCATCAAGAATCGATGCGAGCCGGACGACAACGTTTTGCAGGAAGAATTGGTCCACCATCTCCAAGAATGGAACGGGCAGACTGGACGCCTGAAACTGTACTACCGGCAGCGCTTCTGCCGCGACGAGAGCGAGGCGAAACCGATTCCAGTACTCCTGGAAGGGATCTGGAGCTGACTCTCCATGGTACTCGTCGATGCGGTGGAGCAGCGCCTTTCCTGCAAAGAGCATAGCCAGCACATAGTCGAGCCCCTTGCCCCCTTGTCCAGCTGCATCGACGGTCTGCGCTCCACTTGGCGCGCGTCCACCCGGTGGGGATTGCATAGGATCTATTCGGCGAATCCGCTTCAGCATTAACCAACCGTTGCTCTCTGTGCGCTCTGACTTCGAGTATGCGGTCTGTGCAGGACACTCGGGGACCGCCCCTGTCCGTATAGGAGGGTACCACTACGATCGGATCGAGCCACCGTCGACCGCATGTCTGCCCCCCAGTATTCGAGGCAGCAGGGCGACAGCATACGCGGTCTGGGAGGCAGGCGCCTCAAGATCCTCTGAGAGCTAGAAGGCCTCGCTGCACCATGCGCGCAGGCCTCAGCGCCATCGCCGAGCAGAGTGACATCCTCCGCAACACAAGGGGCAAAACCTCACGCTGGACGCTCGTTTGCCGGCAAGTCAGGTCGTCGACGACCCTCGTTTTCACGTGATCCGCCAGCGCATCGTAAAGAGCGGCGTCTGCTCAACGCTCTGCTCCAGCCGCCGCCCGATCTCATCGAGCAGCTCATCCTTCTGCCGGTCGATGTCGCGGCTGGCCTCATCGTATGCCCGCCAGGCCTCTTCGCGCTTCTCTTCAAGCTTGCGCGCCGCGCGCTGGCGCTCGAGCTTCTCGGGCAGGGTCGGCGCGAAACGGGCCTGCTTCTTGGCCTCCTTGAGCGCCTCATCCATGTCGGCCAGCTCGGCCTTCAGCGAATCACGGCGATCCTCCGCCCAGCGGTCGAGCTTGTCCATCTCGACGTCGAACGAGCGGCCGTCGCGGGCGGTCATCTCGGCGAGCAGCGTCTGACGATGGGCCGTCAGAGCGTGCTCCAGCTCCGCCGCCACGGCGTTGGGGACGCGGCGCGGCGCTCCCGCCTCGGCCGGCAAGTCGAACAGGCGGCGGCACTGCGCCTGGTCCATGGCTTCACCGTCGTCACTGACCCGGCGAAGACGAGCTGGTCCTCGCTCTCCAGCGCGCTCATGCTCACGTGCGCGCAGGCAAGCCAGCCCGAGCCGCCGCGCAGCGGCTCGAGGCTCGCGATGTTCTTGCCGCTCGCGGCGTAGTCGAGCACCACGTCCGCCGGCTCTGGTTCGAGCTCCCGAGCGCGCGCCAGCACGCGTTGCGCCAGCGGATGACCCACGCGGTAGGTGTTGGCGTCCTCTACCCCTTTGGCCATGCGGTAGGGCCCCGGGTTGATCGTCTCACCTGGGAAGGGAGTCGTCTTCCCTGGCCCTACCTCGTCGGCGAGGATGGCGCCCGCATCGGCAAGCACGGCCGTGAGTTTCTCCACGCTGCCCGACGAGCAGCGCTTGGTGATCTCGTAGGCGAAGTACTTGGCGTGGAAGTCGGTGATCACGAGCGGATGGCGCTGCCGATCGGCTCACCAGGGCGCCACGATTCCATCCGATGCGTCAAGCACAAAGCCTGCGCTGCGCCACGTGCGATGGTGGCCCCCAGTGTCGTGCTCACGTACGACTGCTGTAGAAGCCTACCATCTGAGGGTGACGGAGGCGGCGCCCGCGGCGAGCAGCGCAACCAGCGACGCCGCCGACTTGCCGCTTCCGCGCGCTTCGTCACCCGCGCACGGGCGCAATGCGTCGCGTTGCATGTCGGAGCGATGGGGGTATACTGCTAACAGAAGCACGGGCGTCGGCTGGGCCGATGAGCTCGTGTTTCTGCGTTCTAGGGTGAGAATTCCCATACGCTGAAGTAGTGAGGCTTCTGATTCGTGAAGCCGACGGACAGCGTCTTCTGCCCCACACGCTCCCGGATCCGGATGCTGATCGCGTCCTTTTCCGCGTCGCGAGGAACGCCGGGCTCTCTGTTGGCGAGAAACGAGTGCCGCACACCCCCAAGGATCACATCCACTACCTGTATGACAAGCGACGAGCGTGAGTCCAGCATGCACGCGTTGAACACTCGGCCCGGGTTGGGTCCGGTGGTGCCGACGCACGCGGCAAGCTCCGCCTCGAAGAATCTGCCCGACTTCTTCGGCTTCCCAAGGTAGTCGGCGACAACACAGATCTCCTCGTCGTTGTCGATGTTGTGCTTGACCACCATCCTTGCGTAGCTCAGGTAGGCATCCCAGACACTGCCGAAGTACGCCTGCCAGTTGACGTCCTGGCGCTGCTTATCGATGACGAAGGCGCAGAAGAAGTACTCGGGCTGCGCGAAGAACGCGTCAATGAGTTCCAAGTGATGCGGGAGACTACTTGAGGTCACCGCGTTGAACTTGAACTCGAAGTCCGGCCCTGCCCCAGGGATGCAGGAGACGGCACGATCGAGGATACGATGCGCCGCGTCGCTGAATGGCCCGGACATCTGGGTCTTCATGAAACCGAGCGAGAAGAAGCGCTGAGTCAACCCGCCAAGAATCCCACTCTCATCCATGAAAGCAAGGCTGCGCGTCGTCATCTGCCCCTCACGGCAAGGTTGCGAAGCCCGCTGAGTCTATGCCAAGCCGCCGCGGCGGCCGCCACGGCGGTCCGATTGTGGTTCGCCGCAGCCGCCACCGCATCGTGAACAGCGGCGCCTGCTCGACGCGCTGCCCCAGCCGCCGGCCGATCTCATCGAGCAGCTCGTCCTTCTGCCGGTCGATGGTGGGCGACGGCGAGCAATGTGATCTCGCTCTCACCGACGAAGTAGACCAGCGAGTACGGGAAACTTCATCAACGTCTTGGCGCGGAGCGCACCGCGAGCGACCGGAGCCGCGTGCGGATGGCGAGAGATGTGCTCGATGGCATGCTCAATCTCGGCGGTGAACTCGTCCCGAGTCCAGGACTCTCGACGTCGTAGAAGTCCGCGCCTTCTTCGATCTCGGTCTCAGCGGCCTCGTGGATATGGACCGGGAGACTCACCCCCTACGGGCTCGCACGCGTGCCAGCACCACGTCGGACGGGTCTGCGCTCGCCGCACCGCGGTCCAGCTGCGCCAAGCGACGATCCGCCTCGTCGAGCCACAGCCGCTCGATCTCGCTATCGCTCAGAGAATCGAGGCTCGCGAGCAGCTCGCGGGCGAGGTCCGCGCGGCTCTCGGGAGCCAGTCGAAGCGCCTCAGCTTTGAGTTCATCGATGGTCACCGTGAGCACCCCGCAATCGTACGGTCGGATGGCTGTAGTCTACGCGCTTCATTCCCGCGAGGCCATGTAGGGGCGCCACCGCGAGTCGCGAGCGCGTTCACAACCGCGAACCCCGGTCGACGGAGTGCTCACGAACGAGTGCGTGAGGAGCCTACCACTTGGGGTGGACGGAGGCGGCGCCCGTGAGCGGCGGCGCACTCCGCGGCGGCGCCGGCCACGCCGGGGAGTGCCAGGCCGGCGCCGACCCAAGCTGCCGGGGCTGCTTACCACGGGCGAGCTTTGATGCCCCGGCCCAACCTGGGCGCTCGTCCGCGTAACGTCCACCGTGAGGGGCCATCGTCGCCCTTGAGCCGCCGGCCGGGCGGTTCCAGACTCGGCACATGCCTCTTGCCGCTTCCCCTGTCTCACGCCTGCATCACCATCGGAATGCAGTCTCTGCGTGCTTTGTCACCCTCGTGCGGTCGCGGAACGCTGCCTGTTGACCCCACGACGACCGCATCGCATACTCAGTGAGTCACCCCCGCGAGCAGGACTCGCGGGCCCCCCGGGGTTGCGACCCCGGGGGCTTCTTCGTTTCTGGGGCCAATGTGAACCGTGTGGTTTGCCTTGTCGACGACTTCAACCTCTACCACTCGCTGCGCGAAGCGGAGCGAGGCCACGGCCATTCGCTACGCTGGCTCGACCTCAGTGCACTCTGCTCATCGCTGTTGCACGCCGTGCCGGGGCGCTGCGAGCTGGCCGGCATCGTGTACTTCAGCGCCCTGGCGCGCCACATGGAGGCAGCACGCCCCGGCACGGTCGCGCGACACCTGCGTTATCTCGATGCACTCCAGGCCACTGGCGTCGAGACCATCCTCGGTCATTTCAAGCGACGGCAAGTGCGCTGTCCGTACTGTGGTCGGGTTCGGGACCGCTGGGAAGAAAAGCAGACCGACGTAGGCATTGCCGTGCGCCTGATGAAGCTGGCCGCCACCGGCGCCTGCGAGCGTGTCTTGGTCGTCTCAGGAGACACAGATCTCGTACCGGCGATCAGTGAGGCCCGGTCGACGTGGCCGGCGCGCATCGGCGTGGCCTTCCCGGCGCGGAGAGCCAACGCCCAGCTCCGTGCGGTCGCCGACTGGACCATCAACCTCGACGCCGGCTCATACGCGCGGCATCAGTTCCCTGCCGTCGTCCGGGGTCGGGACGGTAAGGGCATCCGCCGGCCGAGCGGCTGGTAACGGCGACTGACCGGTCGGAAGACCGTCTCGCCCCGCGTAACGTCCACCGTGAGCGGCCATCGTCGCCCTTCAGCTGCCGGCCGGGCGGTCCCAGACTCGGCACACGCCTCTTGCCGCTTTCTCTGACCCACGCCTACATCGCCACCGGCTTGCGGTCTCCACGCGCTTCGTCACCCCTGTGCGGTCGCGGTACGCTTGCGCCAGCGCACCGGTGGGGTACACTTGGATCAATCTTCCCCGCCGTCCGGGTCGGCCCGCACCGGCGGGGCTTTTTTTTGCGTCCTTCGGGCCGCGGCCGTCCCAGTCAGCGTCGCGACGCACGGTCCGACGCTGCTCACCAGCGGCAGACGGATAGGCAGGTCAGTCACGGTGATATCGCGCGACCTGCGCTATCCACCTGACTGGCCGAGGCGATCCGCTGAGGAGAAGGGCATCGACGTGGCGCTCGCCGTCGACTTCCGCACAGTCGCAGATCCTACGGACTACACGCACTCTCGGTAAGTGCCGGGCTTTCCGTCCTACCAGAGCCCCACGGAGGTCTCCATGCCGAGCCCTGCGCCCTACCTGCGACTCCTGCGGCGAGCCAATGCTCATTAGCGTAAGCCAGGCGGAGGCGGGCGGCGGCGTAGCCGCTCCGCCGCCGGCGCATGGAAGTCAACAGACATGCCGAGGGCACAGGTCGACCCGCGTGTTGGATCAGTAGATGCAGGCGTCGAGTAACGACAGCGCCTCCTGCAGAATCGACTCCGGAGCCGGTCCGATGCGCTTCACGTTGCGGGCGCGGAAGTCGATCGACTTGACCTGCTCGACCATGACCACACCAGTCACCTCGCAGCCCTCAGGGATGGTGACGTGGAAGGGGTAGTCGCGGCGGGCGTTGGTCACCGGGCAGGCGATGCACAAGCCGGTGTGCTTGTTGAACAGATCGTTGCTGACCACAAGGGCGGATCGGCGTCCGCGCTGCTCATGCCCCGACTGCGGGTCGAAGGTCAGTGTCACGAAGTCGCCCTTGCGGGGCACGTAGGCCGCCACCTACCAGATCTCTCCGCCGGCAGGCGGACCCCAGTCGGCCTCTCCGGGCTTGTAGCCCTTGGGGATCGCGGCGACGAGCTGTCCGAGGTCGAGCGCTCCGCGCACACGGCGAACCGGTGTCACGACGATGCTGCCCTCGTGCACGGCGACGTCAACGGCGTCGCCAACATCGATCTCGGCGTCGGAGAGCAGCTCCTTGCTCAGGCGAAGGCCCTGGCTGTTGCCCCACTTCTGGACTCTGGTGATCATCGGGTTACCTCTTGCGGCTACCCAAAGTATATCCCCAGGCGGCACCGAAGTGAAGCACGCCGTCGGACTGTGGCGCCAACGCTGGGCGAATGACCTGCGAGCCCTGCGAGTCAGGTCGATCCACTTGTTCGGCGCAACCCGCAAGGTCAGCTAGGCCTCCGACCAGACTTCGACCGTTAGCCCCGGAACGCGCTCGAACTCGCGAACGTTGGCGGTGACCATCGTGAGCCCGTGGGCAACGCAGGTGGCGGCGAGCCAAAGGTCGTGCGGGCCGATGATCGTGCCGGCACTGCGAAGCTCCGCCCAGATCTGCGCGTGCGCCCTGGCGCAGGCGAGGTCCACGGGAAACAGCGGGAAGCACTCGAGGATGCCCTCAACGAAGGCGGATCGCTTCGCACGCACGTCCGGCTGGGTCGCCCGATGTACGCCGTGAAGCAGCTCGCCGGCGGTGATATCTGAGGGTGACGGAGAAGGCGCTTTCGCCAGGGCGACCCGCGGCGGTGTCAGCGGCCGAGGGCCGTGGCCAGGGCGGCAATGGACTCGGGCGGCGTGCCGCAGCACCCGCCGACGATGCGGGCGCCGAGCGCGGGATAGCCGCCCACCACGGCGGCGAAGTGCTCGGGTGTCTCGCCGTACACCGTCTGGCCGCCTTCGAGGCGCGGCTGGCCAGCGTTGGGCTGCGCGCAGGTGACGCCGCCGTTGAGCTCGGCGAGGATGGGGACCAGCTCGGCCATGGGCTCGGCGGTGATCTCGCAGTTGCAGCCGACCATCGCCGCACCGGCCTCTTTGAGGGTGGCCACCGCTGAGGCGGGGTCCACGCCCATCATGGTGCGGAAGCCCCGGGCGGCCGGCTTGAAGGCCATGCTGGCCAGCACCGGCCGGCCGGCCGCGGCCG
>Ga0209539_1001561_pt1 | contig 12401 bp, 13 predicted proteins | sample BarGraNGADG00312_2_FD_184499 | JGI IMG/M metagenome (GOLD analysis project Ga0209539, IMG submission 184499) | Arctic peat soil microbial communities from Barrow, Alaska - Barrow Graham LP Ref core NGADG0011-312 (SPAdes) (version 2) | ecosystem: Environmental > Terrestrial > Soil > Wetlands >... | reverse complement strand
CACGAGGCTTGGAGGCAAGATGACAAGGTCGGGCGACGAGCCAGCGGCAAATAGCAGTCAACCGTGCCCGAAAGGCCAGAATCATGGTAGGATATCGACATTGGAGGCGGCATATGATGGATATCGGTTAGACCAAGTTGACCTTCGAAGCACTAAGACGACTCTGCATTATTCAGAAGCCTTAATAATCTTTGCCAACGTTATTGTTGAAGAAGACAAACCCCCATACTCCGAGAATACGCTTCAGCCCGAACAACTCAAGAGCTTCTATGAAGAAGTCATACTGACTGATGACCAAATGATGCATTATGAAAACGAAGGTGATGTTTTCAAAACGACAAAAGTAGCCCTCAGAATCCTTAATGAATTCGTTTCTCACTATCGCCTAGAAACGGGCTATTACTTCACCCCGTTTGTACGTATGGAAGATTTGCTTGTCGTGGGAATATTGACGGCGAAATACAAGCCAGTTTATCAAGACCAAGGCATTTATGATGTCACTTTCGACAAGCAAATGTTTTCCCTATTTGAGGGTATGAGAAGTAGATTCCCGGATATTTCAGAAGAAGAAAGAAAGAATATTCTGACGAGAGTGCAGGCAGGTGAACGAGTTCCGATTATTGATGAACTGATACTCTCTGCCAATAGTCATTTCGAAGATGGCAACTACAGGCAAGCGATAATCGATGTTGAGACTGCCTTTGAAGTGGCGATTAATAACACGGTCGAAGCACAGCTTCAAAGCCAAGGGCTGAGCCATGAAGAAATCGACAAGAAACTGTCTCACGGAATCAAGAACTCACTCAAACTCTATCGAAAATGTCCTGACGTGACACCATTTCAAATCGGCTCAAAAGAATATGACGCTTGGAAATGGGCTTACGGCAAAAGAATAAGACTCGCGCACTACGGAGCTACTATTACCGACCAAGAAGCGTGGACAGCGTTTTCCTATTTCAATCACGTATTCAAATACCTTTTCGACAAGCCTTCTTGGATAATCCTAGACCGACCAGGAATCAAACTACTTGCTAATGATGAGAACGAGAACCAGAAATCCTGAAAATGGTTGTCTTCTTGCCGTGGTAGAATTCTTAAAGGTGTGGTTACTAAGGGGGTAGTAATGCCTAACGACGATAGGGATAAAGAACAATCCGACCAACGGAAAGACTTGGGATACACCGAAGGAACTATCGAACCTGAGGTGGATTCAACTGGAAGGCGACCGTTATCAATCCACCCCCCTGACGATAAAGACGGTTCGGAACCAAATGGGGACGATTAAGTCCAGTTGTAAGCCCCTGTGGTTCTCTCCCGTATGTCGCCATTCTGTCTGAATAGGGTGTCACTACACCGTGGTAGAATACTCTGAGAAGCGATACCAGCAAGGGAGGAATTATGCCTGACGACAGAGAGCCAGAACCAACTCCGTCAAGAGAACCAGTACCAGCCGAGAAACGCGGCACCCTCGATTCAGAAGTCGACTCCACGGGCAGACAACCACTGCCTATCCACCCCCCTGACAATCAGGAACAATCGGGTTCTGATAGAGACAACTAGTACTAGCCATGGGAACAGCACAGATATTCTTTCCCCTTGATGCAGTAATAGCGTCACTTATTCTGCTTGTGCCAGGTTTCGTCGCATTGAAGATTGTATTTGCATTCCCTATTGTGACTGACGAAGACCCGATTCAACACACGACGACTTTCCTTCTTTATGCGCTTGCAGCGAGTGTAGTAATTCAATTGCTGTACTACTATGTGACTGGATTGGGGTGGCTGAAGAATACATTCGCCAGATTCAACGTTACCAATATCACTGAAAACCTGTTCAAGCGTGACGTACTTCTTGGTCTCCTTTTCTTATTGGCCTTGTCAGTGTTTGTGGGACTATTTGCAGGACTTATTTCATATCTCTTTCTTAAGTTCTATCGCAGACATAAGAAGAAAGCCCGAGTTAGTAAAACTAGGCTGGTATGGAACAACGTCTTCGACAGGAGTATTGGTGCTTTCGTACTACTTGTCTATGACGATTATGCTTATCAAGGCTGTGTGAAAAGCGCACCTGGGAAGCAAAACGACCATTGGCTCCTATTGGAAAACATACGACATTATCCTGTCGTCAACGGCTGTATAGCCAAAGGGGAGAAAGGCAACCCTCTTGTATTAGAGTCAATGCTTGTAGATATCTCCAAAGTGAACCAAATACTTGTCCTCGGCGAAGATAAGAAAGATGGTTGAGATATCAAGCAATAAGCCAAAAGGGGTAATCATTCCTGACCCTAATCTGGCCCGACTGTGCAAGAAAACAAAAGTTACGGAAGCTGATTTACTGCCGTGCCTTCAGCAGTACGACCTTATCGATGCTTTGCACACTCTCGGTGTTGCTTCGAGCACGTTCGATAAGTGGGGGGAAGCAGTCCATTTCGACAAAGCGACAGGGTTCTATTTCGGACAGTATGTGCTGGCGTACTTCACCTCTATGCTAATCCTGAGCTACGGCATAGACGAACAGGGTTACCGTCTCGGGGATAATAGCGACAACGTTAAAGCGTTAGTCTGGCTGTACGACAACGCTTTGGCTGACCCCTTCCGAGAAGCTGCAAACGACGAAACGCATATCGACAGTGCTTACTCTTGGATTGTCAGAACTGCCTTCGAACAAATGTCTTTTCAATTCGTTCGCAACTATCTGATAGCTCGAAACTTGGTATTGTTTTGTGACCTTTCAAACCAACTGAGTTCTGACAATCTCGGTTCCTTTAATGAAGTCTTTTCACAACAGACAGGACTTCCCATTGCTGAGTTTCTAAAGATTGCGTTTATCGTCTATGTCGGGCTGATAACCAACCCACCGTTCGTGAATACAACGTCCTATACAATGGCTGACATTCCTGGGCTGAAGGTAGACCTCTGTGGCGAACGCGTAATGAGTTTCATTAACGTTCTGCAAGGTGACTATAACCGTTTTCGCAACGACGATTCGTTGAAGAACCGTGACCTCAACAAAGAATTCACCAAGTACCGATATAACCCGTTGTTTCGCTTCCCGATAGTCAAGCCCGATGCAAATATCATTGGCAAAATGTTCGTCGTTCCCAACACTCCGATTTACGTCCTGCGAGCTTTTGGGGGGTTGTTCTGGTGGTTCGACGATTACTACAAAGAACGACAATTGCAGGACGAATATAGACAGCATTTCGGCAAGGTATTGTTTGAAGATTATGTTGGGATAATCCTCAAAGGAATTTATGGAGAAAGAAGCGTCGTAAAGGGTTCGTCCTTGCCTTATGGTTCAAAGAAATGCAGGGTTTCCGAATTTGGCGATTGGTTTGTGGTTAGGCAAGGCAAACTCTATTTGTTTGAGGTAAAAGCAGTTCAGTTTAGTTTGTTGAGCCGACAGACAGGCGACAAATGCCGAATTGTCCAAGAAGAAATTCCGAGAATGACCAAAGCAATTAAACAATTATTCAGGCGAGTATCCAATATTGAAACATACGAAGAACTCAAACAATTCAGGGGATTGAAGGTTGTCCCTATTGCAGTGTTCTATGACGTTCCAACGCCACTTGAGAGAGCCTTAAACGATTGGATAAAGGCCGACCTCCGAGAGGCAGAGAATGAGAATGGGCTTGCTGGCATTTCGAAGTTTCAGTACCACTATTTAGACATAAAGCAACTCGAATTGTATGACGGTTGTGCCGACCTAATTGACCTTGACGAAGCCTTGTCCGACCTGTCTGCTGCTGACAATTTCAGGGACAAGCTGATTGAGAAACGGAAGGGGGGATTGAAGAACCGATTGCTGGATAGAAGGCTGGACGAGTTTTTCGACACCATTATTGAGCCACAGTTTAGGAATGTTAAGTAGTCAACTGATTAGAGGTGATTGTTGAAATGAAAGAACCTACTTACTACTGGTTCGCAGAATTCAAAGTGGTCGAACGTGACCACGACAAACCCGACAAGACTATCGGATACATACTGCTAAACAGGTTCAACAGGCTAGTACCAATATTGGAAGAAGAAGGCTTGTCCGAACTGGACAAGTGCAGAGAAAAGGTCTTAATAAGCAGGGTTGTTGACCTACTCCGAAATCACGACGACCTTCCTGACTTCTCTGTGAACCCGACGAAGGAGCAGTTCGACGAATTACAGCGTGATAAGAAATTTGCAGGTGAATTCACGTCGGTTACGGTAGCAAAGAGAAATGAAGATTGGGACGAACGCAAGATTGGGATTGCAGGTAGAATCACAATGACAAGATACTATCCTAGCCGTTTCTAAGTCCCCTTTAATTCTGCCCAAAAGAAAAACGGAATAAGGTCGATAACACGTTGACCCGTTGCTAGAATTCCGACGTGGCGAACATTCCGAAGACCCCCCTTTTCTCACCTTTCAGGTGAGCTGCTACGCAGGTGTCGCCTGCGGCTCCAGCCCTGACGGGTAAATGCAGCCCGTAACGGATACTCAAACAGGTTCGGATATCGGGACAGGTGGCGAAACAGAAACGACCGAATCACAAGGCGTTGTACGGCAGGGGTCAATCCCCTGACTGACAATGTAGATAACCGATAACTTTCTTACTCACGGGAACCTGTTGCGAAACACGAAAGCAGAACGACCAATCCCCGTCGAACTGGTGCTGGTGGCGAGAATAGAAAGCGTTGGAATATCTCCACACACTACGAGAAAGGAACTCTCGCCGAACCACTTACGAAGTAGGAAAGAGAGTTGGAGAAACAACCTTGAAAAGCCGAGTGCCAGCGAACCACAATGACCAGATAGCCGACGATAACAACGCCGAGAAAACACAACCAGTCTAGTGTCATACACAGCCATAATCAGTTTGAAGAACAACACGCAACGCAAATATCAACGGGTCGAGTGGGAGAGAATCGCGAAGCGCAGTCGATAGAAAACAGGTCGGAGAACAGCCGAGTAATTAGGGGACAACTAGGGTCACACAGGGAACGTTAGGGGACTACTCCGACGGTTACTTTGTGAAAAGGGTTATCAGGACTTTAGCCTGCAGGATTATCGTGGAGATAGAGTTTATTGTTCTTGTTATTTGTTTATTATCGTAAGGCAGAAAGCATAAGGGACACTTAGACCCCCAATGACCGTTCCTTGACGACACTTAGCGATAGATAGCCGACGGTAAAAGACCAAATTCCTATTACCAAATTCTCGCCGTAACATTTGCTTGACTTGCTTTGCTTTAACTGCCGTTGGCTAACCCCTGAGTTGACAGAATGACTACGGGTAGTACAGTCACTGGTGGTTTATGACTAAGGAAAAGACAAGGTAAGTATGAGCTTAGACAACGCTACAGACGATACGCCGATAGTTCTCGACGATATGGTACGAGCCGTTGCAGCGTCGGCAGGTACTTCACAAGTACAGGCGAGACGAATTATCAAAGCCTTCTGCAAAGAGTTATCCGACCGACTCGCCGACGGTAATCGGGAAATCGTTATTAGAAGTTTGGGCCGTTTTCGGTACTCAGTGACCCCGTCACACTACAAGTCAGGGTTGGGCTTTGGCGAACGACAGGTCGTACAGAAGAAATACAAGCAAATCCACTTTATTGCTGGCGTCGATATTATGTCCAAGCTGAACAAGCACTTGAGAGATAAAAAGGGGAGAAAATAAATGGCGAAAATGAAAATCTCCCCACCACCTAACGGCGAGATAATGGACGTGATAATGGTTGCAGAATTCTTCGGGGTGGGGGTAAAACAAATCTACAGAATGGCTCAGGAAGGGTTACTACCAGCGTTCAAAATCGGCGAAACGTGGAGATTCAGTAGGTCGGCGCTGGTCAAATGGTCGGAAAAGCAGGCTTTGAATGGCAACAAATAACGACTCGATAGTGGTACAGAATAACCTACCTGCCGTAACACAACGACCGGACTTTTCGGGGGTCATTCAGCACTATCTATCTGGACTCCAGCCAAATACTCTAAGGACTTACGAACAGGCTTTTGGGGACTTTGTATTGTTCATTAGTCGGCGAGAGAATCGACAGATTAGCAGAGAAGAAACTGTCTATCTACTGCTGGCAAATGGACACGGACAGGGGAACATATTAGCTCACGATTATCTTGTTGATATGCAAGCCCGGGGGCTATCAGCAAGTAGTATCAACAACAGGCTTTCAGCACTCCGAAAGCTCGTCGCAGTCGCCAGAGTTCGGGGGCTTGTAGCGTGGAGCCTTGAGGTCAAGAACGTGTCGTCGCAGCCTTATAGGGACACCAGAGGACCAGGTGTGAATGCAGTACAGGCATTGTTGGATGCATTGGGAGACCGACCGAAGGACATACGGGACAAAGCTGTCGTTCGCTTGCTGTACGATTTATCGCTACGTCGAAGCGAAGTCGTGTCATTGGACGCAGGAGACGTGGAACTGGACAGACATACGATACGAGTCCTGCGAAAAGGTAAGACAGAAAAGACGCTTCTTGACCTGCCGAAACCGACGGAAAAAGCACTCGGCGACTGGCTAGAAGTACGGGGGGAAGAAGAAGGAGCTTTGTTTATCAACTTCGACCGAGCTGGTAAGGGAAGACGACTATCGGGAACGAGCCTTTATCGCAACTTGAAGAAACTCGGAAAACGGGTCGGAGTGGAAGTATCACCACACGGACTACGGCATACGGGTATCACCGTGGCAGCTACAAAATCGCAAGAGGCAGGGTATCGTCAGCGTGACCTAATCCAATATTCGGGACACGCAAGCAGTACGACTCTCGACTTCTACATAGACGCTACTGAAAATCTGCAAGGTAAGATAGCGTCAATGGTAGCGTCAGAGGTCGAGTGATTAAGAGTATCTAAATCAGCATTATCGTACTCAAGATAATGTGAGAATATTCAAAGCGACAATGACTGGATTCTGACGATACGGGTCAAGGACGAGTGGTAGAAATTACTCGTCTGGCTCTTCTTCCTCAGTTGGCTTTAACAAGTCTGTAGCAATGCCTTTATGAATGATAGCTTCCAGCAGGTCTTTCAATTCGACAGTAAGTGAACCCTCTTCCTCTTTTGCCTTGCCGTTTTCAACACAGTCGTCGATTGCAGAAGCGAGTTTATCAATGAGCTGGACTTGCGCTGTGTTTGCGCCGAATATGTAGCCTGGCATTCTGTCCTCTTTGGAGAAGATTCGACCAGGTGGGCCTATCATTGGAACTAGGGTCATCATTGCCTTTTCTGGCGTGTTCTCGTGAATGATTATCTCGGCTTTCATATTCCTTGGAATACTCGGATACAGGTCGACAGTGTAGTTCTTTCGAATCACGTCTAGGGAACGGTCTATCTCCCACCCCACTGGCAACTCTCCCAAATCCATTCTCCAACTCATACGAACCCCCCTAAGCAGTAGTTTTCTCCGACGGTTGATAGTGAAACCTGAATTGCCACGAACGGTACGATTCTACCACGGTTTGGGTTTCCTATCGTTAGCTGTCGTCCCTGAAACTTGATAGACTATCGAAAGCAAGCACTACGGCAATCAGGGGTAAAGCTGTGTCAGACTTGAAGGCGTCTGTCGGCAAGAAATTACAGTATGATACTGCGATAGTCGACCGTGCTTTCCTAAACAAATACTGTAATTCGATTACCCCCCCACTTGAAATAGAAAGCATTAGGATAGGTGGAAAGCTTCTTGATTTAACTGGCACTGACATCAACGAAATCCTAGATAGATTTGCTGAAGAACAGATTGAGATATCGAACGTATCAATCCATGTACGTGAACCTTGGGATAGCGAAGAATACGCAAGAAGAGAACTAAAGGCAATTCATCTTTATGCTAGTGACTTTCAACTGACAGTTGATATTACAGGAGACAGCGCTGAATGGATTTATGGTGTTGAGAAGTCAATTGATAGTATCGTCAATAGAGGTACGAGAAAACACCGTTGGCTAAAGAGTCAGATATTTGTAGTAGCCATTTTCACTGTTGCGTTCTTGACGATGCTTGCGGCTTTAATTATTGCTATCTTGAAACACCACTCTTCATACATTTCATATGTCGTTGTGCCTCTCGTAATTGTAGGTTGGATAGTGCTTGTCATTGCGTGGCTTCTTGTCGGTACATCATTGAAGAAAAGAGTGATTATAGTTACTGGCGATTACAGCAAGGAATCAGTAAAGAATAGACTGTCCTCAAGGGATTGGAAAACATTCGTCTTGGGAGTAATAACTACTTTGCTGATTGGTGTTGGCATATTACTCATACAACATTTCTGGAAGTGACTTCGGTTATAGTCTAGTCCCCACACGCAAGGCGTTGCCAGTATCCCCGACGTCCTTGACCAAGAAGGTTTCTATTGCAATCGTTCCCGACATAGGCGACCCAACACGTTCGCATTTGGACTATCCAAATATCCCCAAGAGTTGCCGCATTAAGGTCTAAAGAGTGTTCGGGTTGCCTCTCCCCAGTAATCCCCTTGAACTGTTAGAATTCAACGGGGGTTAGGGATATTGAGGCAATATTCAGAATGACCAAGGTCAAGTTAGAGGCAGAAATGATTAGAAAATATCTAAAGGAAATATCAGAACTAGTGAAACTTGACCCCACCGAAGGTTCTCACTATGCAAATATTGCTAACTTGTTCAAGAACTACGCGAAAGAAGAAAAGGGATTCAAGGAAGCCAGTACGGTAATCCTTCCTCAGAGAACCGATATTGGAACCCCCGACATTCGAGTTTATAAAGATTCTCAATATACCGTAGGTTACATTGAGGCTAAAGACCCACGCAGGGTCAATACATTGACTACTTTTAGTCACTCGTTTCCAGAAGATTACAAGAGGTTTAAGAAATATAAAGATGCAGACAACATGAACATAATCCTCACCAACGCTTTAGAGTTCGAGTTGTATCTTGATGGGAAGAAGATAGGCGATACGGTCTTTCTCGCCAACTTGACTAGCGCTGGGAAAATCCAACCCACGGCAGACGGGGAAAAACAATTAAGAGAACTAATGGACAAGTTCTTTAAGTTCTCTTTACCTGAAACCTACAGTCCTGAAAAGTTAGCCGAAACATTGGCTAAAAGAACAATATGGTTACATGATGCTATTAAAGAAGTCAGGCAAGCAGGTAACGACGTTCTCAATGACCTATACAAAGGGTTCAAGGAACATTTGGTGAGTTTTCTTGAGCCAAACGATTTTGATGACTTAATGGCTCAGACAGTCACCTTCGGATTGCTAGCTTCAAGGTATAAAGCACCAAAGGGGAAATTCAACAGGGATAGTGCCTACAGATTTATTCCCCCTACCATAAAGGTTCTCAGGGAGCTTTTTATTAGGATTTCTACCACCCAATTCCCCGATTCTATGGAGTGGGTTATAGAGGACTTGGTTGATATTTTCAAGGTCGCCGATGTTCCTAAAATGTTCAAGGACTATTATACAGGAGAGGCAGACGAAGACCCTATATTTTATTTCTATCAGGTTTTCCTGCGTAAGTTTGACCCTCATAAATCAGAACAATTGGGGGTGTATTACACTCCTGAACCTGTAATAAGTTATATCGTTCGTTCGGTTAATTCATTACTTAAGAAACACTTTGGCAGGAAGTATGGGTTGGCTGGATTTGGTGACCCAGAAAGAGATAAGAAAGCTCCAGTTAAAATACTAGACCCTGCTGGCGGTACCTTAGGATTTCTGGCATTCGCAGCTAAAGAGGCAGTAAAGAACTATCCTCATTCTGGAGCTGTGAAGGATTGGATTAAACCTCACGTTTTGGACAGTTTCTATGCCTTTGAGTTAATGATGGCGCCTTACACATTGGGTCATTTGAAAATGGCTTTTACTTTAGAAGAATTAGGCTGTCCTATGGAGCCGAACGATAGGATTAATTTGTACTTGACCAACACGTTGGATATGCCAGAAGAACGGAAAGGACAGATACAGTTATCTTTGATTGACCCCGTCATTAAGGAGCTGGACGAAGAAAGCAAGGAAGCAGCCAAGGTTAAGTGTAAAGACACGCCTATTTTGGTGGTTATAGGAAATCCTCCTTACTCTGGAATTTCAAATAACCCAAGCAAGGAACGTGTTGTGGTGGAGAAAGGGGGAGAATATTATTCTGCCGATAAGAAACCAAACATCGTGGAAAGAAATGGACGATACGAGCTAGATTGGGATGCTGTAAAACAAACTTCCAATACCCGGAAGGAAGTTGCTGAATACACTTGGATAGGACGTTTGATTCAGGATTATAAAATAGATGATGGCGAATGGTTTGGAGAAGTTAAACATTGGCTGAACGATGACTATGTCAAATTCATTCGATTTTCACAATGGAAGATAAATCAATTAGGCGAAGGGGTCTTGGGGTTTATTACTAATCACGGATACATTGATAATCCTACCTTTAGAGGAATGAGACAATCTTTAATGGCAGATTTCAACGAGATTCATATTCTTGATTTACACGGAAGTACACTTAAGAAAGAGTTATGTCCAGATGGTTCGACAGACCAAAATGTTTTTGATATCAAGACAGGTGTGGCTATTATTTTGTTAGTGAAGACAACTGAAGGAAAAGGCTGCAAAGTTTATCATAAAGACCTTTGGGGTTTACGACAGAACTATACATTGGATGACTCAAATACCAAATATGGATGGTTGAAAAATAATGAAGTCGATACGACAGAATGGACTGACTTAGAACCAAAACCCCCCCTTTATTTTTTCTGTCCTAGAGATGACTCGCTTGATGAAATATATGACGAGTTTATTAGTGTTGTTAAGGTTTTCCCCAAAAGCAATGTAGGCATAGTAACGGCCAGAGACAAACTAACAATTGGTTGGACCGAACAAGAAATTTGGGAGAGGGTCAGCCAATTCGCAAAAATGGAAGTTGAGGAAGCTAGAAGATTCTATGATTTGGGTAAAGATGCTAGAGATTGGAAAGTAGAGTTTGCTTTGAAGGACGTTAATGAAAGCGGCCCCAACAGAGAGTTAATTCAGCCAATACTCTATCGTCCTTTTGATGTTCGTAATACCTATTACACAGGCGTGGGTCGAGGATTTATTGGACAACCAATACGAGAATTAATGACTAATATGATTGAATGTGAGGAATTGGGCTTGGTGACTTGTAAAAGAATATCAACGGGTAACTGGAATCATATTCTTGTTACTAATCTAATTATAGAAAGCAGTTATCTTTCCACTCAAACAAGCGAGATAGGTTATTTAGCACCTCTTTACCTCTATGACCCAAAGACAAAAACAAAGACCCCCAACCTAAATCAAGACCTAATATCATCAATAGAAAAAGCCCTAAATAAAAAACCAACACCAGAAGAAATCCTCTACTACATCTATGCTGTACTCCACTCGCCGATATATCGTGAAAAATATAATACTTTTCTGAAATCAGACTTCCCAAGAGTTCCTTTTACCATTAACCGTGATTTATTTGAGGAAATGGCAATAATGGGAGAACACTTGGTTAATTTACATCTACTTAAAAACATAACTCCAACCTCTAAATATAAAGGCGAGAGAGAAGAAAACTCGCTGAAGATAGAAAACCTACCCAAGAATATGGAAAGACACGACCCCAAAACGAATCGTGTATATATCAACCAGGACCAATATTTTACTGATGTATCGTCCGAAGTCTGGAACTATCGCATTGGTGGTTATCAGGTACTCAGTAAATGGCTGAGAGAACGTGGTATGAGAAGGAAGCGTGCCGACCAGAGTTTGTGGATTAGAGAAGGGCTGGATGAGATTGGTACATTTTGTAAGGTCATTGAAGCACTGCGACAAACGATTGTTGTTCAGGGAGAGATTGACAAGATTTACCCGAAGATTGAGAACGCTGTAATTGCGTACGGGAATTCAGATTAGAAAATAAGATGTTGAATTCAGAAAAACTTACAAAAATAGTTGACGGAAAACTCACGGGTTTCCTTCGACAAGTTGTTCAAGTAAAAGCCGGTCCCCCCAAAGACCTATCCCTTGAGGACCTTATCAATAAAGGAAGTGAAGTCAACCCTGGCGTTAGGTTCTATAGAAACGAGCTGCATACTTATAGGAGAATCCGAAACACGATTACCCACGACAAAATATGTGGCTGTACCGCAGTCGAACCTACCGATAGTGCTATCGCAGAAATTGAACGTGTATTAGAAAGATTGACTAGTCCCCCTAGAATTACTGATATTTTTCACAAAGATGTCTATGGGATAAGTATTGATACGTCCATAGGGGAAGCCGCGACTGTCATTCGAGAGAATTCATATTGTCCCGCGTCAACTAGTCCTGGAGGTCGACGACCACTATTGTTGAGGTTTCCGTCTTCCACTTCCCCCACCCCCTAGGGGGTGGAGCTTGCTATGCTTGTCAGTCTCGATCGGTGTGTTGCTTT
>Ga0209539_1001557_pt1 | contig 12407 bp, 11 predicted proteins | sample BarGraNGADG00312_2_FD_184499 | JGI IMG/M metagenome (GOLD analysis project Ga0209539, IMG submission 184499) | Arctic peat soil microbial communities from Barrow, Alaska - Barrow Graham LP Ref core NGADG0011-312 (SPAdes) (version 2) | ecosystem: Environmental > Terrestrial > Soil > Wetlands >... | reverse complement strand
GTTCTTTAAAAAGAGGCGATAAAGTTGTAACTACCGGTGGAATATACGGCAGAGTATATGAAGTAAAAGACAATTACGTAACAGTAGATGTTGGAGGGGATATTAAACTGAAAATGGATAAAAACGCGCTGCTCAAAGATCCCTCAGCAGAAGAATAGAGTTTAACTTCTTTTCAATAGATTTGAGTGAAGGGAAATGATTCGATAAAGACTGAAAATTTTTTGAGAAAGGAAGGAAGTGGCAAAAACAGAGATGTTGTAGTTTTTGCTTTCTTCCTTTTTCTCTCCTTCGTATTCTGGTACCTTAATTCTCTGGGAAAAGACACCGAATCCGATATCAGATATCCGTTAGAGTATATAAACATTCCAACAGAAAGAGTAATTACACCAGAGCCACCGGGTAAACTTAGCTTGTATCTTAAAGGTCCGGGTTATGCAATAATGAAGCTCAAATTATCTGGAAACAGTTCACCTTTTAAGATAGATATATCGAAGATCAACTATAAAAGAGTATCCGGGAGCAGTTCAAATAATTACTTTATCGTTACTTCGGGATTGACAAAAAGTCTTAACGTTCAGCTTAGATCAGAATGCGAAATTATATCAATTAAACCAGATACACTTTTTTTCACGCTTGATAAGATAATCTCAAACTCCACTTCACCCGAACCTGAGAATAAATTGCCCAAAAACAGTAGAAAGTAACATTTTACTTAGTAGAATACCGAATGATAATTGGTAGTAAATCAGTAGTTAAACTAGGCGTGACCGGCGGTATCGGAAGTGGAAAAACTTCTGTTTGCAGAGTTTTTAATGTCCTTGGAATACCAGTATTTTCAGCTGATCAGGAAGCAAGAGAGATAATGGAGAATGAGGAGGGTATAATTCGCAGGATAAACACAATAACCGGTAAAAATCTTTACATCAATGGAAGTCTAAATAGGAAAGAGCTGGCAACACTCATCTTTAATGACAACTTCCTGCTTGAAAAGGTAAATTCGCTCGTTCATCCTTTTGTGCTCGATCGATTTAAGAAATGGGAAAGAGAACAAACATCACCTTATGTAATTATGGAGGCAGCTATACTTTTTGAAAGCGGTGCTTCTAAGCTTGTCGATAAAATTGCAACTATTATTGCTCCAAAGGAAGAAAGACTGGAACGGGTAGTGCAAAGGAGTCGTCTTTCAAGAGAAGAAGTTTTGGAGAGAATGAGAAATCAGATGGATGATGATGCCCGTATAAAGCTTTCTGATTATGTAATTCATAATTCAGAAAATGACATGATCCTCCCTGCGATTCTAAAAATACATGAAGACATTTTGATATTTATTAATACTAACGCCTGATTATGGGAATTTTTGGAAAATGGCTTGGTGGAGGACTCGGTTTTGTAATGGGGGGGCCGATTGGAGGGCTTTTAGGTTTTCTTGTAGGTTCAATGATAGACAGTACTACAATTCAAACATCGACTTCCACCCGGCGTGCTGTAGGGACCAATCAGGGAGACTTTGGAATGAGCCTTTTAGTCCTGGTTGCTGCTGTAATGAAGGCCGACGGTAAGATAGTAAAATCAGAGCTTGATTATGTAAAACAGTTCTTTGTCAGACAATTTGGTCAGGAATCTGCCAGACAGGCTCTACTTATGCTAAAAGATATCCTTAAGCAGGATATACCTGTACGGGATGTTAGTATGCAGATTAGCAGAAACATGGACTACTCCTCGCGTTTACAACTATTACATTTGTTGTTTAATGTATCTCTCGCAGATACAAAAATTGATCCATTGGAACTCGAAATAATTGAAAAGATTTCAGGGTATCTTGGCGTCGCTTCTGCCGACTTTTTATCAATAAAAAATATGTTTATCCCGGAAACAGATTCTTCATATAAAATTCTTGAGATAGATCAGGTTTCCACTAATGATGAGATAAAAAAAGCATACAGGAGAATGGCTATGAAGTATCATCCCGATAAAGTAAGTCATTTAGGTGAAGACTTCAGAAAAACTGCAGATGAAAAATTCAAAAAGGTTAATGAAGCATATGAGAAAATAAAGAAGGAAAGAAATATGGTCTGATAATTAATAAAAAAAATCGCTATAATAAAATTTACTTTACATTACAAGGATTAAATTTGTACTTAAAAGAATTAAAGAATGGATTTAAAAGACATAATGGCAATTTCAGGAGAACCCGGGCTTTTCAAATTTATTGCTCAGGGCAAAAATGCAATAATTGTTGAACAGCTCGAGACGAAAAAAAGAAGTAGTGCATATGCTTCTGCTAAAATAAGTTCACTCGAGGATATTGCAATATTTACCGACAAAGAAGATCTCCCTCTCGGGAAGGTTTTTGACCTGATCTACGATAAAGAAAAAGGAGGACTTACAATTGACTCTAAGGCTGATAGCGGCAAACTGAAAACATGGTTTGAAGAGATACTGCCTGATTTCTCAAAAGATAAGGTATATTCCAGCGACATCAAAAAAGTCGCTTTATGGTACAATACACTTCAAAAATTAAACTTGCTTGTAAAAGAAAAAGCTGAGGCAAAAGAAGAGTCTGCAATTGAAAAAGAAATTGCTCCGGTTGCTGAGAAGAAAAAGAAAAAAGCTGTAGCAAAACCTAAGGTGAAATAGATCAAAATATATTCTACCTTAATAAAGGAACGTTATAGGGTTTAGTCATTACCGGAATTTAATAATTGCAAAATGATGAACTTTGGTGGAGATGAAGTTGTCTATGACTATGCCGGATCTGAAATAGTCATCATTCCTGTCCCTTACGATGAAACAAGCACATGGATGAAAGGAGCAGATAAGGGTCCCGAAGCTATTCTGGATGCCTCGGTAAACCTTGAATTCTACGATATTGAAACTTCATCTGAAGCACATCTGTCAGGCATTTACACAATCAATCCGATATTTCAAAAAGAGACACCTGAATTACTTGTTGAGGATGTATATTACAGGGTATTATCAGTATTGGATGACAAAAAATTTCCGGTAGTAATCGGAGGAAATCATACCGTGTCAATTGGCGCAGTAAAGGCTTTTTCAGAATATTATCATAATTTCACTGTTTTACAGCTCGATGCGCATACTGATCTGAGACCAGAGTATGAAGGATCGAAATTTAATCATGCGTGTGTTATGGCAAGAGCACGTGAATTTGCTCCTATTGTACAAGTTGGCATAAGAAGCATGTCTGCTATTGAAGTTCCTTATGTTGAAAATGACAGGATATTTTTTTCCCATGAATTATACTACGATAAGAGTTTGTATGAAAGAGCTATTGACAAGCTTTCCGAAAATGTCTATATCACTATCGACCTCGATGTATTTGATCCTTCAATTATGCCTTCAACTGGAACTCCCGAACCAGGAGGGCCAGCATATCTCGAACTGCTCCATTTTCTGAGAAATGTAATTGAGAGAAGAAATGTTGTTGGCTTCGATGTTGTTGAGTTATGTCCAAATGTATCAAATAAATCTCCTGACTTTACTGCCGCTAAAATCATTTATCAGTTATTGAGTTACAGGTTTGCAAAGAAGTCAAATGCTCTTTAATAAAAGCGTAGTTGCTCATTAGGCTTCACAAGGATTAGATAACATTTCTAATCACTGTTATTCACGTTCAATTCGAACAAAACCATCAAAAAAAGGTTATAATAATCAAAAGAAGATTATTGCTGAATATTTCAGAATAAGGTTAATATGTTATTTTAATATATAGATCCGCAGTTATAACGATGGATACTGAAAATCAAATTAATAATGTTATTAAGGGTTACAATATGCTTTTGTATTTTGCAGGAAGTATGCTTTTGTATGAACCTTCTGAGGAATGTGTTGCCGACTTCTGGACGAATGACTTATTAAAAAAGCTTCCTGTTTCAAGTTCAAATCCAAATTTCATCAAAGCAGCGAATCAGTTAAAGGATTCATGCATCGACAGGGTATTATGTGCAAAAATGCTCCGGGAAGATTATATAAGACTATTTACCAGAAAGAGGCATCCACTTGCTCCTGCGTATGAATCATTTTACAGAAAAACAGGGCTGATCAATCGTGACATCAGGCAATCAAGCGCCACCGACTTTTACAACTCATATGGGTGGAAATCAAAATTTAATGCAAAAGTAAAAGACGATCACCTCGCAATTGAGCTTCTTTTCCTGACTCGATTAATAGATAAATATATCGTTCTGGATGATATTCCCTGCCAAAGTGAAATGGGGAAAGAGATACGCCGATTTATTGATAATCATATATTGTCATGGGTTCCTGTATGGAATAAGAACATGCAGCTTCACTCAAAAACGTTAAGTTTCAAAGGTTTAGGAACGCTTATTCTTGCCTGTTCGGAAGATCTGTTTTCTATGTTTGATTCGTCTTTATCAATTGAAAACCCAATAAATGCTCTTAAAAATTAGGATTAAAAAAGTTCTTTATTGCATCAAAATAATACTCCCTCCATCCTTCTGCAATTCCACTTAACTCTTCATCAGGAATATTTGTGTGCTCAACAGTTACCATTGAATTTTCTCTGTCCGGAGCTATTGTAATTGTGACTATAGATTTTTCAGTCTGGTCACCAAAGAACCACTCCTGAACTACCTTTTTATCCTGGATAAACCCGAGATTCTTACCTGTAATATCCCCTTCCCATAAAGAGAATTCACTTCCCGGCTCTGTACTCATCTCAGCAGGATATCCAGACCACAATGCAATAGTAAAAGGATTTGTAATTGCTGCATAAATATCCGAGGGCTCAGCATTTATTTTGAAGGTTTTTTTGAATGTTTTCATTTTTTATTTAAGTTCTGACAAATAACGTTCTGCATCAATTGCGGCCATACAACCAGAACCGGCCGCCGTAATTGCCTGCCGGTAATGCGGATCCTGAACATCGCCGGCTGCAAATACTCCTGCGATGTTCGTTTTTGAAGTACCCGGAACAGTCTTGATATACCCTACTTTATCTGTTTCAATATACTTTTTAAACACATCAGTATTAGGTTTATGTCCAATAGCAAGAAAAAACCCGTCAATTTTTATTTTAACAATCTCTTCATTTGTTGTACCTTTTTTCTTGATGAGGGTTACTCCTTCCACCCCATTCTCCCCAAAAAGATCAATTGTCTGGTGCTCCCAAAGAATTTCAATATTTTTTGTGGCAATAACTTTATCCTGCATTACTTTGGAAGCTCTGAGTTCATTCCTTCTTACAATCAGGTAAACTTTTCTGCATAATCCTGCAAGATAAGTCGCCTCTTCTGCTGCAGTATCTCCTCCCCCAACAACGGCAACATCCTTGCCTTTGTAAAAGAAACCATCGCAAGTGGCACATGCAGAGACACCCATTCCGGCATATTTTGTCTCTGACTCCAGTCCGAGATATTTTGCAGTAGCGCCTGTGGCAATTATGACAGCATCTGCAATAATAATTTTTTTATCATCAATAGTCACTTTATACTTCTTCCCTGAAAAATCAACATCAGTTACAATACCGAACCTTATTTCGGCACCAAAGCGTTCCGCTTGCTTCTTAAAATCCTCCATCATTACAGGTCCGGTAACACCAGCAGGATATCCGGGGTAATTATCAACCTCGGTAGTTGTTGTAAGCTGACCACCCATCTCGAGACCAGTGTATAGTAGAGGTTTCAGATTTGCTCTGGAGGCATAAATTGCTGCTGTGTAACCAGCAGGTCCTGAGCCTATTATAAGACATTTAATATTTTCAACATTCTCAATTTCCTTATTTTGAATAACCTTATCCAGGTTAAGAGGTTTAAATAATTCCATCACATTATTAATAAATTACAAATGCAAATATAATCAACTTTAAACTCCCTCTGGCAAAGTATAAGAAGGAGATAAACTCTCAATTTCAACAAAGTTATTTGCTACTTGTTTTCTCCGAATAGTTGACTATTTTTGCATTTACTTCCGGGGTGTGGCGCAGTTGGCTAGCGTACTTGCATGGGGTGCAAGTGGTCGTCCGTTCGAGTCGGATCACCCCGACAATTTAAAAACCCATTTATCTAAATATAAGATAGATGGGTTTTTTGTTTGCCTCCATTGTAAATCCACTGGGGATACCTGAACTTTACCTATGTCATTCAAATTACAACATCATAGGAATTTAAAATTGTACACAGATGAATGAAACTGTTATCCCTACTTTGCCGATAAGAGATTATCAATATTATTTAAAAGTGCAGGGTAATATGCAGCAATAAGTTTGATTTTTTCAAATTCATTAACATCCCAGGAGGTTAACACTTTTTGTCTAAAATATTCAACTCTGTTCATAGAAGAATCTAAAGTATTCAAAGATGAAGAGACATACTTCTGATCAATTTTTTCAACTCCAAAATATTTCTGATGGGAAACATATTGAACTGAAAGTGCATCTGAGATTGTTAAAAACCTTATTTCATCATCTATATTATCAATGGTGACGAGAACAGTAAATCCAGCATTTTCATACTTAATAAGATAGGTTTTCAACTCTTTCCCATTCAGGATAAATGGTTTTTCAGCAATTTCGATATTATACTTACCAAATTTGGTAAAAGAATCACCATTAAAAATTAGTGTCTGGGCAATTCCCGAAGGAATTAAGATGATCGTTAACAAAAGAACTAAAACTACTTTTTTCATGACTAAACGAATAAGTGAATATTTTAAAAATTAGAACCCTCTATTGAAAGTTAATTTCATTTGTATATTTCAATAGTGCAACAAACATACTCCGGCTTAAAAACAATAAAAAAAGTATTCTGCCAAAGGCATTTATTGCCAATAAATGGTTTAATTAGAGGATGAAAAGAAGAAAATATATTAGATACCGGGTCTGATAACGAAACTTAGAAAGTGTCCTGCAGATGACTCAGCTGAGATAATTTATTTATAGAAATATCTTGATTTAATCAATTTGTAATATCCTCTGCTTATTGATATTGGCTCGGGAATGCTTACGAGAAACAAATTTGCAGTATTTCCAAGTCTTTCAGATCGTTCAACACAATTGAAATTAATTATACAATTTCTATGGACCCTTGCAAAATGTTCATCAGGCAATTCATTTTGCCAGTCCCCGATTGATTTAAGAACAAGATAATTCTTTCCCCCCTTCTCGAAAATAGATGTATATTCCCTGTCAGCTTTAATGCAAATTATATTTTCGACTTTAAGAAAATGTATGTTTTTTTTCTGCTCAATCATAATTCTGTCGTCATATCTGAACTTATGAATGGCACTGGAATTCTTTTCATTGTCAGAATTAAGAATATTGTCAACAACTTTCTTTATCCGTTCGTTTGTAATAGGTTTCAGGAGATAATCCATGGCGTTAATCTCAAACGCACGACAAGCATATTCATCATAGGCCGTCTGAAATATGACCTTCCCATTAAATTCTACTTTATTAAGAAGATCAAATCCTGTTCCGTCAGAGAGTTTTATGTCGAGAAATAACAGATCGGGGTTTAGATCCCTGATAGCTTTGATACCTGTTTCCATACCGGATGCTTCCCCAATTACTTCAATTTCAGAATACATGTTTAGTTTCTTACGAAGATTCAATCTTGCAAGACGTTCATCGTCAATTATCAGTGCTGTTAATCTTTTCATAATTTTTCCAATCTGTTGATTTTCCGGAAATAAAATTACATACTTATTTGGTATATTACTATATCACAATCTTTAATCATTAATAAGAACAGTTTTTTTTGAAAATCAATAGGAGAATTAAATGTAATATTTGGAAATTATCCTGTACAATAAATTCTATTAAGAGTCACTTTGCAGGATAAAGCGTATTTATCCAATACGAACGAACATGCAGCATAATCAAAATCCGGAAAAGCTATGTAAAGCGTTTTAGATTTCTCATTTAATGATAAAAAACGAGAAGTAGCCGGGAACGTCTTACCATTCGTTTTGTAAATTATACAGCTCATAGTCTGATAAAGCAGTTTGTAGATTTTATTTTACAGTAAAAGCAAAATCCTTCACTTTTGAATCAATGTAGCCTCGCACACAATAAAGTGCAGTGGCTATTTTTTAATTATTAACCTAATCTATATTTCATGAAAAAAATCTATTTGCTTTTATTGTTTTTGCTGACAACAACTACCCTGCTGACAGCACAAACAAGGATTATCACAGGGACAGTTACAGGAGCTGATGATGGACAACCAATAATCGGATGCACTGTACAATTAAAGGGAACAAGTACAGGTATTACGACGGATATTACCGGGAAATACTCACTAACAGTTCCTCAGAATGCAACCACACTCCTCTTTTCCTTTATTGGAATGAAGGCTCAGGAAGAGGCTATTAATGGACGGGCAGTTGTCGACGTTAATCTACAGTCAGAGCTTGTTGGTCTGTCTGAAGTGGTTGTTACTGCACTGGGCATTAAAAGAAGTGAAAAATCAATCGGCTATTCTGCCAGTACAGTTAAAAGCGATGAGATCAACACAGCTAAAGCACCATCTCTGATTACAGGATTGCAGGGCAAGGTAGCCGGATTGTCCATTTCTTCCGGTGGAGGAACAGGTAGTTCTCAGAAAGTATATATAAGGGGGGTATCCTCATTCACCGGAAATAATCAACCATTGTATGTAATTAACGGTGTCCCAATGTCAAATAACTTTGCAGGGAATGATTTAACAAATAACTCAGTCGACTTCGGTAACCAGGCAAACGACATAAACCCTGAAGATGTTGAGTCCATAACTGTACTTAAAGGGGCTTCGGCCACTGCGTTGTATGGTTCCAGGGCAGCCAATGGAGTAATCATGATTACCACCAAAAGGGGTGACAGGCAGGGTAAAATTACAGTTGTTTATAATGGTTCAGTGACCGCTTCAGAAATATTGCGCACACCACAAACACAGCAAAACTATGGTCAGGGATGGCCTTACTGGGATCCGGCTGAGAATGGATCATGGGGTCCGAAGCTCGATGGAAGGATAAATGTCTGGGGTGCATACTCAACTGACTGGTATGGTCCAGGATTTATTCCTCCAAGATATTCAGAATATAAAGTTATGAAAAAACCGTTTTCGTATGTTAAGAACCAGATGCGTGATTTCTATGAAAGAGGGATGGAATACACCAACAATATAAGTATCAGTGGTGGAGATGATAAAAATAGTTTTGCATTGTCTTATGGCAATACTTATTCTGACGGTGTCATTCCAACAGATGCAGACCTGTATAAACGAAATATTTTTTCTTTCAGAGGCGATCACAGATACGAAAAATTCAATGCAAGCTATGATGTAACTTATGTCAGGAAGGACATAAAAGCACTTACTTCCGGACAGGGAAGTAATGGGGCAACTATGTTTCAGGAATTGACTCAGATACCTGTTGATATTTCGTTAACCCAGCAAAAGGATTACAATAGCATGTATTATAACATCGACAATTATTTTACATTATATGCAGAAAATCCGTACTGGGTAATTGATCATAACGGGAATACATACCAGGATGACAGAGTATATGGAAAGATTGAACTAACTTATAATGTAATTAAAAATACCAGGTTACTTGGTCGGCTCGGCGGTGACTTTACTAATAGCCGTCAGAGAAGTTTCAATGCAATTGCAAAAATCGCACCTGAATCCTGGAATTATGGTCCAAAGGCAGATCAGCCGGGGACTTATGATGAATTAAACACTTATAACGGACAAATTGACGTAAGCGGGTTGGTATCAGGAGATTACAGGCTAATGGAGGATTTCAGATTAAATGCAGTAGCCGGTATTAACTACAATACGATTAATTATTATAGCTCAGATGCCTTTTTATATGGCCTTTCTGTACCAAACTGGTTTAGTCTGAGTAACGGGTCTGATAAACCAGTAACGACTTCAACCAAATCCAAAAGAAATTTAATTGGTGCACTTGGTCAGTTTGACTTATCGTATAAAGAATGGGCTTTTGCTACACTTTCGCTTAGAAATGACTGGTCATCAACATTACCTCCCAGTAAAAATAGCTATTTCTATGCTGGCATAAATGGAGCTCTTCTGCTTACCGAAGCTTTTCCAGCTTTAAAAAATGGAAATATCCTTGATTATGCCAAACTACGTGCTGCATGGGGTCAAACAGGTAATGATGCTCCTGTTTACAGAACTTATGGAAAGTATATACCCACAAATATCAACTTGGGATTTGGTAATTTGAATATGCCAATTGGCGGTGTATTAGGTATGTCATTAAGTAATCTTGAAGGTAACATAAACCTGAAACCCGAAATTACAACCGATATTGAAATTGGAACTGAACTCAAGTTTTTCAAAAACCGGATTGGCATTGATTTAGCATATTATTTAAAGAGTACCAAAGATCAGATAATCTCCTCAAGTGTGGCCCCGGAAACCAGATTTACTGCTTTCACTCGGAATGTTGGTCAGGTTGATAATAAGGGAATTGAAGCACAATTATCACTTGTGCCGATAGAAACGAAAGCTTTCAAATGGGAAATAGGTGCTTCATACTCGCGAAACAGAAGTAAAGTTGTAAAACTATGGGGAGATGTGAAAGAATACCGTATTACAGGTGCCTGGGACGCAGACTTCGTAGCAATAATTGGTCAGCCCCTTGGAGTATTTAAAGTACCGCAGGCTGCAACCACAGCTGATGGTCAGGTAATTGTAAACAGCGTTGGTCGTCCTTTAATTGATCCGGTAAATAAAAAAATTGTTGGCTCCCGCGAACCCAAGTTCGTACTTGGATTTAATAACCGTTTTACATTCAAAGGAATCTCTCTGTCTACTGTATTAGATTATCGCGAGGGAGGAAAATTCTGGTGTAACACAGCTCAGACGCTTGCGTTTAACGGCAACTCACCGCTTACTGTTTACAATGAAAGACAACCTTTCCTTGTACCTAATTCTGTTAGAATGCTTGGTGGCAATTATGTTGAAAATGATATCCCGATTTTGGGTACTGAAATGTATTCGTATTATAACTATGGAACTAACATTTTGATGTTCGAAAACATGATTCTCGACAAAACTTTTGTAAAACTAAGAGAGCTTACCTTATCATACTCTATTCCCTCAAAAATATTGAACAGTGCGCCATTTAAGGCATTGGAAGTTAGTGTGGTCGGAAGAAATCTTCTGATGTGGACCCCAAATACGAATAATTTTGTTGATCCTGAAGCAACAAATTTCGGTAATGATCTGCTCTCTGATTTTGGAGAGTTTTCAGCAGGTCCAACATCAAGGTTTGTTGGTGCCAACATAAAAATAACTTTCTAAAATAAAAACTTAAAGAAATGAGAAAAATATATTTAATTGGACTTGTCTTGTTGTTAGTTACTATTAATTCATGTGAGTTAAATATTAACAACGACCCAAACTATCCGACTGAAGTCAAATCGGATAAATTCTTTGCTTCCGGACTAATGTGGACTTCATCAGTCATTGGAGGAGACTTACAGCTGCTTGGTAGTATATGGGCGCAACATTATGCACAGAATGCATCAAGTAACCAGTATACAGGAATCGATTCTTACAATCTTCCTAACAGTAGTAGCTATTTAACTCGTACGTGGAGCGCTTTGTATGCAGGAGCTCTTACTGATTTTCAGGAATCTATGAAGAATGCTGAAAAGGATGGGGAATGGCATTATTGGATGACATCAAAAATCATGACCGCTTATGTGTTTCATCTGTTAGCCGATTCTTACGGTAATATACCCATGTCTGAAGCGCTTAACTTCTACACATACCCAAATCCAAAATTTGATGATTCAAAAACAATTAATGCATCCTTAATCTCAATGTTAAATGATGCGCTGGCAAAAAGTACAGAGGCTGCAAATGCAGCTGTTGTTGCTCCAATGGGCAATACCGATTTCGTTTTTAAGGGAGACATTGATATGTGGGTTCGCTTTGCCAAATCATTAAAGCTGAAGATTCTTATGCGCGATCCTGATTTTGCATCCAATAAATCTGCTATTCAGGACTTGATAACGGAGGACGACCTGCTAAATACCGATTGTAGGATTGCAGTGTTTGAAAACAAAGAAAACATCTCAAATCCACTTTTTGAAAATGATCGTCGTAAATTGAACACTCCACAAAACTTAAAAGCAAGTTCTACGCTGGCACTCTTTCTTTTTGCCAATGGTGATCCAAGAGCATCAGTCTTCATGGAAAGAGCGGTAATCCCAAATGCTGTTTACGGAGACTATGTAGGACTTCCACAGGGAGGATATACTTTAGGCTCATCATACGCCAACAGAACTTCCAGAGCAGTAATTAAAGCTACAGATCCCGTATATTTTATGTCGTTGGCAGAAGTTGAGTTTATTAAAGCTGAAGCAAACGTACGTTTACTCAATCCGGCTGCGGCGAAGCTCAATT
>Ga0209539_1001556_pt1 | contig 12412 bp, 10 predicted proteins | sample BarGraNGADG00312_2_FD_184499 | JGI IMG/M metagenome (GOLD analysis project Ga0209539, IMG submission 184499) | Arctic peat soil microbial communities from Barrow, Alaska - Barrow Graham LP Ref core NGADG0011-312 (SPAdes) (version 2) | ecosystem: Environmental > Terrestrial > Soil > Wetlands >... | reverse complement strand
TGCGTCGAGCTCGCGGCCGTCTCGCTTCCAGGCGATCACGTCGTTCACGAAGTCCACGGGGCGTCCTCCACTGCTGCGTCAGACCAGGCCGGGCCAGCGCGCCGTCACGACGGCGCCGAGCGCGGCGGCCAGCGTCCCGGCAAGGCGGCCGCCGAAGGCGAGCACGTCCTCGTGCGAGCCTACAGCGGCGGCCCGGTTGACCACCAGCGCCAGGAGGCAGCAGGCGGCGCCGGCGGCGCGCGCCGCGCGCACCTCCGGCGCCGCCGACATGCCCACCACATCGCCGTGGCCCGCCAGCCAGGCGACCTCCGCCGGCGTCTCGAACTGCGGGCCGGCGACGGCGACGTAGACGCCGGTGCGCGCCGGCGCCGGCGCCACGGCGGCGGCGACCGCCGCCGCCTCTGCCGCGCTGCAGACGCCGAGGCCGACCGGCACATCGCCGACCGGCGGAGCCTGCAGATCGACGACGGCTGTGCACGCCACGACCTCTCCGGGCGTGACCGCCGGGCGCAGCGCGCCGCTGGAGTTGGTCAGCACGAACCGTGAGACGCCGGCCGCGGCCAGACCGCGCACGGGGCGCTCCAGCTCCTCCCGCGGCCAGCCCTCGTACCCGTGCGGGCGGCCGCAGGCCAGCGCCAGGCGGAGCCCGCCGGCAGCGCCGGCCGTGACCTCGACGAGCTGCAGGACGTTGCGATGCCCGCGCACGGCGGTGCAGGGCCAGCCGAGCTCCTCGTAGCCGAGCTCGGCCCTCACCACAGCCGCCGGCGGCAGGCCGGCGAGCCCCGAACCGAACACGACGGCCGCGTGTGGGCCGAAGGCGGCCACGCGGCCGAGCGCGTCCGCGGCGGACGGCATCAGCCGATCGCCCGGCCGGGCAGCGGAGGCGTCTCGCCGGTGAGGCGTGCAAAGGCCGTGGCGCCCGCGTCCTCCTGGGCGCCGTCGTAGCGTCCCGGCGCGAGGCCGAGCGCCAGAAGCGGCGAGTACTCGCGCGAGTGGTCGGTGCTCGGAGTCGTCGGGTCCACGCCGTGGTCGGCGCAGAGCAGCATGACGTCGCCGGAGCGCAGCAGCGTCCGCCACAGGCCCACCGCCGCGTCCACGGTGGCCAGCCCCGCGGCGAAGCCGGCCACGTCGTTGCGATGGCCCCACACCTGGTCGAAGTCGACGAGGTTGGCGAACAGCAGGCCACCGTCCATCTCCTCGAGGTGACGGGTGCAGGCGGCGATGCCGGCGGTGTTGTCGGTGGTGTGGTCATCCACGTCCACGCCGCGCTGCACGAAGATCTCGCCGATCTTGCCGACGCCGATCACCGGCACGCCGCGCTCGTGCAGCAGGTCGAGATACGTCGGCCCCGGCGGCGCCAGCGAGAAGTCGCGGCGCCGCGGCGTGCGCTCGTAGGCGCCCGACACGCCGGCGAACGGGCGCGCGATCACCCGCCCTACGGCGCGGGGGCCGCGCAGGATGCCGCGCGCTATCTCGCACCAGCGGTACAGCTCGGGTACGGGCACGACGTCCTCGTGACAGGCGATCTGGAAGACGGAATCGGCCGAGGTGTACACGATCGGCCGGCCGGTCGCCACATGTTCGTCGCCGAGCTCGTCGATGATGCCGGTGCCCGAGGCCGGGAGGTTGCCGAGCACCCCGCGGCCGATGGCCCGTGCGAACGGCTCCATCACGTCCGGCGGAAAGCCGTGAGGGTACGTCGGGAACGGGCGTTCGAGGACGACGCCCATCATCTCCCAGTGGCCCGTGGTGGTGTCTTTGCCGGCGCCGTGCTCCACGAGGCGACCGTAGGTCGCCTGCGGCCACGGCGCCCCGAGCGGGAGACCCACAACCTCGCCGAGCCCCAGCCCGACCAGATTGGGCAGCCCGACGTCGCTGCGTTCGAGCACGTGCCCCAGCGTGTCGGACCCGGCGTCGCCGTAGGCGGCGGCGTCGGGGAGCTCACCGGCCCCGCAGCCGTCGAGGACGCAGATGAACACGCGCGTCATGTCGGCTCCTCCTCTTCTCCGCCGCCGGCGTTCGCGACGCCGGCATCGGGCGCGCTGCCCTTGCGGCGCCGCGCCCGCGGGTGTGTCTCCAGAAAGACTTCGCGCAGATGCTCCACAGTGACGTGAGTATAGAGCTGCGTGGTCGCCACGCTGGCGTGGCCGAGCATCTCCTGCACGCTGCGCAGGTCGGCGCCGCCCGCGAGCAGGTGCGTGGCGAACGAGTGACGGAAGGTGTGGGCGCTGGCCTGGCCGCGCATGTCGGCGCGCGCGAGGATCTTGCGCAGGAGGTAGTCGAGACCCTGGCGCGTGAGCGGACCGCCACGGGCGTTGAGAAAGAGCTCCGCCCGGCGTCGCCCGCGCAGCAGCTCGCGGCGGCCGCCGCGCAGATAGCGTCCGAGGGCCGCGGCGGCCGCTCCGCCCATGGGGACCACACGCTCCTTGTCGCCCTTGCCCACGCAGCGTACGAGGCCGCCCTCGATGTCCACGTCGCCCTCGCGCAGCCCCAGGAGCTCGCTGGCGCGCAGCCCGCAGCCATAGAGCAGCTCGAGGGCCGCCAGGTCGCGCTGGCCCAGCGGGCCGGCGGGCGCGACCTTCGCCAGCACGGCCTCTACCTCCTCGACCGACAGCACGCGGGGGAGCTGCTGCGGCAGCTTGGGCGTGCGCAGGCCGGCCGCGGGATCGTCGGCGCGCACGCCCTCGCGCACGAGGTAGGCGTAGAAGGCGCGCAGGCTCGCCGTGCGGCGCGCCACGCTGGACGCGGCGCCGTCGCCGCCGCCGCCGGCGAAGAACTCCTGCACGTCGTGCACCGAGGCGGCCGCCGGGCGGACGCCTCTCCCCGCGAGAAAGGCGGCAAACCTGCCCAGGTCGCGCCCGTAGGCGCTCACCGTATTGGCGCTCATGCCGCGCTCGAAGCGCACGTAGTCGAGGAACTCCTGGACGTCGGGGTCGGGAGGCGGCGCGGGGCGGCCGGCGGCGGGAGGCGCCACGGACGGCCGCCTAGGCCGGCGTCCGCCCGGCCGCACGCACCAGGGCGTGGCCGAGGCGGTACAGCTGTTCGAGCCGCTCGAGGCGGATGCACTCGTGGGACGAGTGCACGCGCTCGAACCCCACGCCGAGCGTGAGCGACGGCAGACCCCTGGCGTTGAACATGTTCGCGTCGGAGCCGCCGCCGCTGCCGACGTGGCGGGCCTCGAGGCCCGCAGCGGCCAGGGCGGCGTCGGCGATGCGCAGAGGAAGCGCGTCCGCGGCGTGCGCGTAGCCGCGATAGTGCTCCTCTATTTCGATCTCCACGTCGACGCCGGTCTCGGCCGCGGCGACGGTGATGGCTTCGACCATGCCGGCGACCTGGGCGGCGAGCTTCTGCTCGTCGCGGCTCCGCGCCTCGGCGCGCACCACGCAGCGCTCGGCGACGACGTTCACGGCGCTGCCGCCTTCGATAAGGCCCGCGTTGGCGGTGGTCTCTTCGTCGATGCGGCCCAGGTCCATGGCCGCCAGCGCCCGCGCCGCGGCGAGGATCGCGCTGCGCCCGCGCTGAGGCTCGATGCCGGCGTGCGCGGCGACGCCGCGGAACTCGGCAGCGATGGCTTTCAGGGTCGGCGCGGCGGCGATCACGGCGCCCGGCTCTCCCTCGCTGTCGAAGACGAACACCGCGGCGGCGGCCACGGAGGCCGGATCGAGCGCTTTGGCGCCCTGCAGACCGATCTCCTCGCCGGCCGTGAACACGAACTCCACGGCCGCGGCCGGCGGCTCCTGCGCCAGGTCGCGAAGCACCAGGAGCAGCGCCGCCACCGCCGCCTTGTCGTCGGCGCCCAGGATGGTCTCGCCGTCGGTGCGCACCACGCCGTTCTCGACGATCACCGTGGGAGCACGGTCAAGAGGCACCGTGTCGAGGTGCGCGCAGAGGGCGATGGGTGTGCCTTCACCGCGCCCCGGCAGGCGCACGATGAGGTTGCCGCAGTCGCCGCCGGTGAGCGCAGCGCTCGCGTCCTCGAAGGCCTCGAGGCCGACGCCGCGGACGAAGTCCTTGACGGCGTCGGCCATCTCCCGCTCCTCCAGCGAGGGCGAGCGGATGCCGGCCAGGCGTACGAAGAGCTCGCGGAGCTCGTCTAGGCCGGCGCGCACGTTTCCTCCAGCTCGTCCTCGCGCTCGGTGCGCAGGCGCGCGGCGGCGCCCACGAAGTCGCGGAAGAGCGGTGCCGGCCGCGTGGGCCGCGACTTGAACTCGGGGTGGAACTGGGAGGCCACGAACCAGGGGTGATCGGGCAGCTCGCAGATCTCGACGAGACGCCCGTCCGGGGTGGCGCCGCTCACCACGAGGCCGGCGGCCTCGAGCCGCGGGCGCAGGTCGTTGTTGACCTCGTAGCGGTGACGGTGACGCTCCCACACCTCGTCGGCGCCGTAGGCCGCCTGCGCCTTGGTGCCCTCCACGAGCTTCACGTGCGAGGCGCCGAGGCGCATGGTCCCGCCCATGTCCTCCAGGTTCTTCTGTTCGGGAAGCAGGTCGATGACCGGGAACGCCGTCTCGGGGTCGAACTCCGTGGAGTTGGCGCCGGGCATGTCGCAGACGTCGCGCGCGAACTCGGCGACCGCGCACTGCATCCCCAGGCACACGCCGAGGAACGGCACCTTGCGCTCGCGACAGAACTTGATCGCCTCGATCTTGCCTTCGATGCCGCGCCGGCCGAAGCCGCCGGGCACGATGACGCCGTCGGCGCAGCCGAGGCGGTCGGCCACGGTAGCCGGCGTGAGCTCCTCGGAATCCACCCAGAGCAGCTCGAGCTTGCGGCCGTGGTGGAAGGCCGAGTGCTTCAGGGCCTCCCACACCGAGAGGTAGGCCTCGTGCAGCTGCACGTACTTGCCCACGAGGGCGATGGTCACGGGCTTGTCGCAGGCGTCGATGCGGTCGACGAGGGCGCGCCACTCGGTGAGGTCGGGTTCGCCGCACTGGAGACCCAGCATGCGGACCACGAGGCCGTCGAGGTTCTCGCGGTGCATGCGCAGCGGTATGCGGTAGATGTCGTCGGCGTCGCTCGCCGAGATCACCGCGTCGGGGTCGACGTCGCAGAACAAAGCGATCTTCTCGCGGATCCCCTGGGACAGCGGTTCTTCGGAACGCGCCACGATGATGTCCGGCTGGATGCCGATCTCACGCAGCTCGGCCACCGAGTGCTGCGTGGGTTTCGTCTTCGGTTCGCCAACCACGCCGATGACGGGCACCAGGGTCACGTGGATGTACAGGACGTTGTCGCGCCCGATGTCCTTGCGGAACTGGCGGATGGCCTCGAGGAAGGGCAGGCTCTCGATGTCGCCGACGGTACCGCCGACCTCGGTGATGAGCACGTCGACGCCCGTGATCTGCGCCAGGCGATGCACGCGGCTCTTGATCTCGTTGGTGATGTGCGGGATGACCTGGACCGTGCCCCCGAGGTAGTCGCCGCGGCGCTCCTTGGTGATGACGGCGTTGTAGATGCCGCCCGTGGTGACGTTGGAGTCGCGCTGCACGAACTCGTCGAGAAAACGCTCGTAGTGGCCCAGGTCGAGGTCGGTCTCGGCGCCGTCCTCGGTGACGAAGACCTCGCCGTGCTGGTAGGGGCTCATGGTGCCGGGGTCGACGTTGATGTACGGGTCGAACTTCTGGCTCGCCACCTTGAGGCCGCGCGCCTTGAGCAGGCGGCCGACGGAGGCGGCCGTGATGCCCTTGCCGAGTCCCGAGACCACGCCCCCCGTCACAAAGATATGCTTGGCCATCTCCCTCATCCCCTCCTGGCGTCTGTCCTCGCCGACAGCCCGGGACGGTGGCCGTGATCCGCCCGGGGCGCGCCCACCAGGAGACGCGCGCAGGGCACGGCGACGCCGCTGCAGACTCGCAAGGGATTTAGTGGGGCCGGGGTCGCGCCCGTTCGATACTGACGGGCCGGCGCGATGGTATCTCCGGCGGGGCCACGGAACACGCTGGCAAGTATACCATCGGGCGGGGGCGCCGCAAGGAGCGGCCGGCCGTTCTACGCGGGGCGCCCGGCCCTCGTCAGGAGGCCCTCGGCGTGGCTGCGCGCGGCGCCGTCGTCGGGGGCCGCGCCGAGCATCCGGCAGAGCTCGGCGAGGCGCTCCTCGCCCTCCACGCGCCGCACGACCGTGACGGTGCTGCCGGCTTTCGCGTCGGTCTCCTTGACGATGGCGAACTGCCGGTCGGCGAAGGCGGCGACCTGCGGCAGATGCGTGATGCAGAGTACCTGGCGGCGCTCCGCGAGGCCGGCGAGCCGCTCGCCCAGAGCCGCCGCCGTGACGCCGCCGATCCCGGCGTCGACCTCGTCGAAGATCAGCGTCTCCACATCGTCTCCCAGCGTGACGATGCCGCGGATGGCGAGCATCGCCCGCGAGAGCTCGCCGCCCGACGCCGTCTCGCGCAGCGGCCGCGGCGGCACCCCGGGGTTGGCGCCGAACAGAAACTCGACCTCATCGGCGCCCCGCGGGCCCAGCGCGTCCCAGCCCTCCCCGCGCGCGCTCACCGTGATGCTGAAGGTGGCGTGGGGCATGGCCAGACCCCGCAGTTCCCGCTCGACGCGCCCCGCCACTGCCGGCGCCAGCCGGCGACGGGCGGCGCCCAGGCGGCCGGCGGCGGCCAGGGCCGCGGCCCGCGCCTTCTCGACCCGGGCAGCCAGAGACTCCTCGTCGGCCTCGAACTCCTCGAGAGCTGCGAGCCCGCGCCGAGACTCCTCGGCGTAGGCCAGCACCTCGTCCGCCGAGTTGCCGTACTTGCGCATGAGCCCTTTGAGCCGGTCGTAGCGAAGCTCCAGAGCGTCGCGACGCGCCGGGTCGTCGTCGAGGTCGTCGAGGTAGGCGCGCAGTACCGCGGCGAGGTCGTCGAGCTCGGCGGCGAGGCCGTCGAGGCGCTCCGCCGCAGGCCCGAGCGCCTCGTCGAGCGCCGCGGCCTCGCCGACCAGGCGCTGGGCGACGCGCACGGCGTCGAGCGCCGCGGCCTCGTTCTCGCCGGCAAGGAGGTTGAGCGCGCCTCCGGCGCGCTCCAGCAGCTTGCCGGCGTGACGCAGCCTCTCACGGTCCTGCACGAGAGTCTCGTCCTCCCCGGGTCGCACCTCGGCCGCCTCGATCTCGCCGATCTGGAAGCGCAGCATGTCGATCTCGCGTTCGCGCTCCCGGCCGGCGCCGCGCAGCTCCTGAAGCCGCCGCGACAAGGAACGGGCCTCCTCGAAGGCGGCGGCGTATGCCTCCTGGAGAGGGGCCAGCTCGGCCGGCGCCGCGCCATCCAGCAGGTCCAGCTGGCGCTCGAGCTGAAGCAGACGGGAGTGCTCGAGCTCCCCGTAGAAGGCGAGCCGCGCGCGGAGCGCCTCTTCCACGGCCGCCGCCGAGCTCAGGAGGCCGTCCATGTGCGACCTCGAGCGGCCGCCGCGCGGGAGCTCCCGCGCCACCGCGAGCGTGTCGCCGTCGCTCTCGAAGAGCGCCTGCACCAGGGCGCGGGCGGCGCCGGGGCGCACCAGCTCGTCGCCGCCCTTCTGGCCCATGAGCAGGCCGATCGCCTGGGCGAGCAGAGTCTTGCCGGCGCCGGTCTCGCCGGTGATGACGTTGAGGCCCGGCGAGAACTCGAGGCGCGCGGCGGCGATGAGGACCAGATCGTCGATCGCGAGCTCAGCGAGCATCGCGGCGGTCGAAGAGCTTCTCCTCGACGTTCTGGTAGAAGGACCCTTCGGCGCTCACCATGAGGCGCGCCAGCTGGGGGCCCGCGGCGATGCGCACGTCGTCGCCGCAGCACAGGCGCCCCACGATGTCGCCGTCCACGACGATCTCCGCCTCCTGGAGCGGCGAGACGTTGCGGGCGCTGATCACGTGATCTGGCCGCAGGATGACCGGCCGGAACCCCAGCGAGTGCGGGGCGATGAAGTTGAGCACGAGGACCCCCGCGTTCCACTCGACGATGGGCCCGCCGCACGACAGGTTGTAGGCGGTGGACCCGGTGGGCGAGGCGATGATGAGCCCGTCGCAGAACATGCTGCCCACGGTGACCCCGGCGACCTCGTACTCGAGCTGCAGCACGTGCCGCGGGGCGACCCGGCTGAGGATGACGTCGTTGACGGCCGTGAAGCTCCGGCCGTTGACCTGGACGTCGACGGTGAGCAGCTCGACGACCCGGTGCTCGCCGCCGAGGATGCTCTCGAGGCCGCTGCCCCAGTCGTCGCGCCCGAGCGCCGCGAGAAAGCCGACGTTGCCGTAGTTGACGCCCAGCGTGGGCACGGGGCTGGCGAGGAGGCGCCCGAGCGCACGCAGGATCGTGCCGTCGCCGCCGAACACGAGACACACGTCGGCGGCGCGCAGGGCCGCCTCGTCGACGAGCGCGTAGCCGAGGGCCGTGGCGTCGTCGTGCCGGGCGGCCTCGTCGGCCGGCATGAGCAGCTCGACGCCGAGGCGCTCGCGAGCCGCGGCCAGCTCTTTCAGCGCGGCCCCCGTGGCCTCCTTGGCGGCGCCCGTGAGCACCGCGACGCGGCGCAGGCGGTCAGCCATGGACGACCTGGACGGCGTGCGCGGCCGCCTGGACCGCGTCCACCGCGGGCGCCGGGAGCGGCGCCCGCCCGTCGCAGAAATAGACGAAGTACTCCACGTTCCCCTTCGGTCCGGGATGGCCGGAGTCGCAGATGTCCAGAACCACGGCGCCGTGACCCATGAGCCACACGCCGACGGCCTCGAGGACGTCGCGGTGGACAGCAGGGTCGCGCACCACGCCGCCTTTGCCCACGCGCTCCCTGCCGGCCTCGAACTGCGGCTTGACGAGCACGAGGCCGCGGTAGCCGCCGCGCAGCGATTCTAGCACGGGCCCCAGGGCCACCGTCAGGGAGATGAACGACAGGTCGGCGGTGACGAATGACGGCTGGAACGGGAGACGTTCGGCCGTGAGGCGCCGCGCGTTGGTGCGCTCCATCACGGTGACGCGGGGGTCCTCGCGCAGACGCCAGTCGAGCTGGCCGTAGCCCACGTCGACGGCCAGCACCCTGGCCGCGCCGCCCTGGAGCAGACGGTCGACGAACCCGCCCGTGGAGCTGCCGAGGTCGCAGACGTCCTCGCCGTCGACGGACACGCCAAGCTCGGCCATGGCGTGGTCGAGCTTGTCGCCGCCGCGAGAGACGAAGCGTGGCCGCGCGGCCACGCTGAGCGGCGCGGCGGTGTCGAGCATGGTGCCGGGCTTGTCGGCGACCTGGTCGGCGACCCGGACCTCGCCGGCCAAGATGGCGCCACGAGCCTGGGCGCGGGTCGCGAAGAGCCCCCTGGCGACGAGCAGCGTGTCGAGCCGCTCGCGCACTCCGCCGCCTACTTGACGCGCGCCAGGGCCGCGGGGCGCAGCGCGGCGGCGGCGGCGGCCACGGCCCGCGGCGTGAGACCGAGGTCCTCGAGCAGCATGGTGCGATCGCCGTGCGGCACGAACGCGTCGGGCAAGCCGAAGCGGACCACCGGCACGCTCCCGCCGACCTGCTCGAGCACCGCGCTCCCGAACCCGCCGGCGAGGGCGTTCTCCTCGACGGTGACGATGCGCCGGTGCGTGGCTGCGAGCCGCTCGAGAAGCGCGGTGTCGAGCGGCTTCACGAAGCGCGCGTCGACGACCGTGGGCTGCTCGCCCTGCGCCTGCAGCAGCGCGGCGGCCTCGCGGGCGATGCCAACCCCGGTGCCGATGCCGATGAGCGCCACGTCGCGACCTTCTTCGAGGACCCTGGCCTCGCCGACGGCGAGGGGCTCGAGCTCGGCCGCAGCCACGAACGGCGCCGCCATCCCCCGCGGGTAGCGGATCGCCACCGGCCCGTCGATGTCGAGGGCCGTGCGCAGCATGCGCTGGAGCTCGTCCTGGCTCGACGGGGCCATGATCGTGAGATTGGGGATCACGCGCAGAAACGACAGGTCGAAGGCGCCGTGATGCGTGGGGCCGTCGTCGCCGACGAGGCCGGCGCGGTCGACGGCGAAGATCACCGGGAGACGCTGCAGGCCGATGTCCTGCACGAGCATGTCGTAGGCGCGCTGCAAGAACGTGGAGTAGATCGCGACCACGGGGCGCATGCCGCCGATGGCGAGCCCGGCGGCAAAGACCGCGGCGTGCTCCTCAGCGATGCCGACATCGTAGAACCGCTCGGGAAAACGCCGCTCGAATTCCTCGAGGCCGGTGCCCTGGGTCATGGCGGCCGTCACCGCCACGATGCGCGGATCGGTCTCGGCCAGGCGCACCAGCGCCTGGCCAAAGGCCTCCGTGAACGTGGTGCCCACGGCCGCCGCCTTGCGGGCGCCGTTCCCGAGATGGAACGGCCCGGTGCCGTGAAACGCGTCCGGGTGCGCCTCCGCGGGTTCGTAGCCCTTGCCCTTGACGGTCTTGACGTGGACCACGACGGGGCGGCGCGTGTCGATGGCCTGGCGCACGCTCTCGCGCAACGCGTGCATGTCGTGGCCGTCGACGACGCCGATGTAGGCGAAACCCAGCTCCTCGAAGAGCATGCCGGGCACCAGAAGCGCCTTCATCGACTCCTTGACGTCCTTGCCGAGGCGGTAGGCCTGCGGGCCGATGGCGGGGATGCGGGCGACGCCCCGCTCGATGTCTTCGCGCAGACGGGTGAGGGTCGGGTCGAGACGGATGCGGTTGAGGTACAGCTGAAGGGCGCCGACGTTGGCGCGAATGGACATCTGGTTGTCGTTGAGGATCACGACGAGGGGGGTGCGCAGGTGCCCCGCCTGATTCATCGCCTCGAAGGCGACGCCGCCGGTGAGCGCCCCGTCGCCCAGCACGCAGACGACGTTGCCGGCCCCTCCGCGGGCCAGCTTGGCGGCCTCCACGAGCCCGAGACCGTAGCTGATGGACGTCGAGGCGTGGCCTGTACCGACGACGTCGTGCACCGACTCGCCGCGGCTGGGGAACCCGGAGAGCCCGCCGTACTGACGGATGGTCCCGAAGCTGTCGCGGCGACCGGTGAGCAGCTTGTGAGCGTAGCACTGGTGGCCGACGTCCCAGACGATCTTGTCGCGCGGGCTCTGCAGTACGCTGTGCAGCGCCACCGTAAGCTCGACGGTGCCGAGGCTGGCCGCAAGATGACCGCCCACTTCGCTCACGCATGCCAGAATGGCCTCGCGGACTTCCCCTGCGAGCACCGTCAATTCGCGCTCGGAGAACTGCTGGAGGTCGGCGGGGTCGGAGATCTTGTCCAGATACCGCATCGTCCGCTGAGTATAGCACCGCGGTAGCGGGCCGCCGCCCGGCGTCAGCGGCGGCGGCGGCGGATGTAGGCGGTGAGGGAGGCCAGGTCGGACGTGTCGCCGGGCAGGGCGGCGAGGCGCTCGTGCGCCCGCTGCGCGGCCTCCGCGGCGAGGCGCTCGGCGCCGTCCATACCGAAGCGCGAGACGTAGGTGACCTTGTGCTGGGCGCGGTCCTTGCCGATGCTCTTGCCGAGCTCACCCTCGTCGCCGGCCTCGTCGAGGATGTCGTCGACGATCTGGAAGAGAAGGCCGACCTCGGCGGCGAAAGCGCGGTAGCGGACTGCGTCCGCCGCGCCGCTGAGCACGGCGCCGCAGACGACCGCGGCTTCGATCAGGCGCCCGGTCTTGAGGGCGTGCAGCGTGCGCAGGTCGTCGTCGGCGGCGGCCTCCCCGGCCACGTCCATGTACTGGCCGCCGACCATCCCCTGCACGCCGGTCGCGGCGGCGATCTCGGCGGCCGCCCCGAGGACCGCCTCGGGCGTTCCTTTCTGCCGCCCGAGCAGCAGGTTGAACGCCTCCGCGAAGAGCCCGTCGCCGGCGAGGATGGCGATGTCCTCCCCGAAGGTCACGTGGCACGTCGGCCGCCCGCGGCGCAGCGTATCGTCGTCGATCGCCGGCAGATCGTCGTGGATCAGCGAATAGGTGTGGATCAGCTCAAGGGCGGCGGCGGCGGGCAGCACCGCCGCGGGGTCGGCGCCACGGCTGCGCGCCGTGGCCAGCGTGAGCACCGGGCGGATGCGCTTGCCGCCGGCGAGCAGCGAGTAGCGCATCGCCTCCACGAGGCGCGCGGCGCGCCGGTCGGCGCCCAGATCGAGCGCGACCAGGTAGTCCTCGACGAGCTTTAGGAGATCGGCGGGATACGGCGCGTCCGGAAGTGGATGTGACATCGCCGCGACCGCCTCAGCCGGCGACGCGACCGAGACGTTCGAGGAGGCGGCCTGCCTCCTCGACCAGCTCGGTCGCGTGCTCCAGCAGCGTCATCTCGACCTCTCCCGAGACGGACGCCGCGAGGCGGGGCTCGAGCTCCTCCAGCTGGCCGATGATGGCGCGCACCCGGGCGACGGCCGCGGCGGGCTTGAACGGGGCCTCGGGGACGCCGCCGGGTTCAGTCATCGTCGGCCTCGCGGCCCCGCTGTATCGCCCCGAGCACGCCGTTCACGAAGGCGCCCGCCTCGTCGGTGGCATAGCGCTTCG
>Ga0209539_1001555_pt1 | contig 12417 bp, 12 predicted proteins | sample BarGraNGADG00312_2_FD_184499 | JGI IMG/M metagenome (GOLD analysis project Ga0209539, IMG submission 184499) | Arctic peat soil microbial communities from Barrow, Alaska - Barrow Graham LP Ref core NGADG0011-312 (SPAdes) (version 2) | ecosystem: Environmental > Terrestrial > Soil > Wetlands >... | reverse complement strand
GAGTATCCAGTTTCGACCTGTTGGCGGACTTGGTTGACCTGCGGGTCGCTGTCCTTGATGATGTCGATGAACCTGAGTGAACACCGCTCCTTGAGGTCGCTCGCTTCGAGGAACGTCCTCAGGTTTTTGAACATCTCGCCCATCGTCTGCGTTGGCGCGGCGCACCCACCTCCACCACACCCGCACGACGACGCCGGAGCCTCGTCCCAGATGCCATAAACCTCGATTTCCACAATAATGTCCTTTATCATGTCATCCCTCCAAATACGATTTTGTCCAGCATGTCGAGCTTGTCGACGCCACGAATGTCACTATCCATCATGGGAACCATCAGCAGTGTGGCCCCCGCAAAGCGTCGTCGCATGTCGTCCAGATATCCCAGCTGCAGCTGTCGGCGGTTCTGGAAGAATGGCGTCGTCGCCTGTTCCTCGGCAATCAGCAAGTTTGCCACAACCAGCTGCGTCGCCACGCCGATTGCCGCCAACTCCTGAGATGCCCGGTACGCCTCAAGGATCGGGGTACTCTCCGGGTACATGACGAAGCTGAACGTCGTCAGCTCGGGATCCCGCATCGCGCTGAATGCTTGGTCGAATCGGTCTTTCTGCAGGCGGTCTCCCGCAGACATCGCCGCGGTAGCGCCGGCCTTGAGTCTGATCTGCTCGCTCCAGTCAAGGGGCAGTTCGAGTAGTCTCAGGGTATGCCCCGTCGGTGCCGTATCAAAGACGATAACATCGAATCCCGGGGTACTCGACAGGTTAATGAAACGCTGGAAAGCTGCCATCTCTTCGGTGCAGGGAGAGGCCAGCTCCTCCGTCATCGTTCGAATGGTGTCTTCGTCGAATTTGGCCCGCGCGTCATCGAGGATGCTCTTCTTGTAGTCCTCAGTCGCCTGCTTCTGATCGATCTTGGCTGCAAACAACCCCGAAACATCGTCGACAGGTCCCACCTGGTCCGTCACTTTCTTGCCAAGCACGCTGCCGGTATGTGCCGCAGGGTCCGTGGTGAGGAGCAAGGTCCGGTACCCTTGTCGGGCTGCATGTACCGCGGTGAGGCACGCCATCGTCGTCTTGCCGACACCGCCCTTGCCTGCAAAGAACACCTGCCTGGCTCCCTTTCCACTTGGACGCAACAAGCTCTCGACGTCAGTCATTTTTCGTTCCTCCCTGAAACAGCATCGGAGCGCACTTGCGGAACATCGCCACTCCCTTGATCTCACTGTCGAGCAACTCCATCGTCTGCACTGGCACGTCTGCGTACAACTGCCTGGCGCGTTCCAGGTACGTCTGCTGCATCTCGCGCCGCTTTCGGAAGAATGGATTTACCGTCTCCGCCTCCGGGATAAGCCCGTTTACGATGATTCTCGATGTTGCCACACCCAAGGCTGCTAATTCTGTAATGGAACGTGACGTCTCCTCGAGCGACGTCTGTTCTGCCTGTGTCACGAAGATAAACCGCGTCCGGGCTGCATCCCGAAGTCGGACTATCGCGTCGTCGTACTTCTGTTTGCTGTCCTGAATCAAGGCGACAGGGCCCATGCATGTCTGACCACTGCCTTGGGCGCTGTCCCGAATGTGTTTGCTCCATTCAACCGGCAGCTGCAAAAGCCGCAGTGTATGCCCCGTCGGAGCCGTATCGAAGACGATAATATCCCAGTTGTCGTCCTCCATGAAATCGGTGAACTTGTCGAACGCGGCCATCTCCTCCGTGCACGGGCCGCTCAGCTGTTCCTCGACAACCCTCAGCATCTCGTCGTCAAAGAGCCCTCGCATGGGAGCCAATGAGCGCTCCTTGTACTCACGGGTGGCCTCGTCCGGGTTGATCTCCATGGCCCATAGATTGGAGACACCGGTGATAGGCGTTACCTGGTGGCCTATGGGCTGTTCGAATACATCGGCCAGGTTCGATGCCGGGTCGGTCGTGACAATGAGGGTCTTCTTGCCGCTGTCTGCATAGTAGACGGCCGCCGTGCATGCCATCGACGTCTTGCCGACACCGCCCTTGCCTGAGAAGAAGATGTACTCAGGACGCATGCGTTCCTCCGTCCATTGCAGCTCTCATCTCGCTGTACGATGGATAGTCCATAGTCTTGACGACCTTACCGTCGACAGTGGTCACCGGAAGGATCTTCTTGCCGTTGCCTGTCACAAGCTTGTAGACGTCCACATTGTCGCGGAACTTGAACGGCTGCTGATTGATCGCATACCGTTCGACGATGATGTCAGGCTCCTCCCCTTGAAGACGTTTCAGGTCCTCATTAAGCCGAACGAGACGTTCATCGACCGACGGGCCACACAACCCGGTTGTACAACACATGGGTGGTTCAAAGAACTCGATTTTCAACGTAACCTCCTTGAGGATAGATATGAAACAGTTCTACTTGCCTGTGCGGGATTTCCGAGAGCGCTGCCCCGCCCAACGCAGTGCAACAGACTTTTTTCTCGAGCCAACACCACAGGCGAACGGAGGAGCATCTGCCAAACAAACTCGGTCGTCGGAAAATTGGGTGTGAACCTGGTCCGTGAGAAGAGATACAAACTTGAGGGTCTCGGGCGGCAGGTCCTCGCGAATGGAGTACAGCGTCCAGTAGCTGCGCTTGGAGGCCGTCAGGAGACCCGCCTCCAGAAGAACGCGGAGATGATCAGAGACGGTCGCCTGCGACAAATTCAAGGCAACTTTCAGCTCACAAACACACAAAGCGCGCACACCCAGAACACCGACAATACGCGCCCGCGTTCCGTCACCCAGCGCTCTCGCAACCGCAATCATATCCATCATTCCCATACGAGCCGTCTGCATCGCTATTCTCCGATTGTATCGTTAAGTACCGATATAATATACGTCGGTGCTCCGATGTGTCAAGAACCGCCGCCTTCATTTTTTCTTCAGAGAAGGCTGACAGAAGAGAAAGGGACCCTTGACGTGGGGGATGCCGAGTCTGTTACACTTCGGGACGGTTCCATTAGTGTAACAGTCTCACAGCAACAAGGCACTTTCCCAGCGTGGAGGGGGAAGGGGTACTGGCACCCTTACCCCTTTGTGGCGAATCAGAACGACTGCTGTTCGGTGCGCGCGATGATCTCGTCCTGCAGACCGCTGGTCAGATCGCAGAAGTAGTCGCTGTAGCCGGCCACACGCACGATGAGGTCACGGTACTTGTCCGGCTCGGCCTGAGCGGCACGCAGGGTCGCAGCGGTCACGACGTTGAACTGGATATGATGCCCTCCCAGTGTGAAATAGGAGCGGATCAGGTGCGTGAGCGCGCCGAGTCCCACATCCCCTTCCACCAGCGATGGTGAGAACTTCTGGTTGAGCAGGGTACCGCCGGTGCGCACATGGTCCATGCGAGCCGCCGACTGGATGACGGCGGTCGGGCCTTTCCTGTCGGCTCCCTGAACAGGCGATATGCCATCTGAAAGCGGCTGCCACGCACGGCGGCCGTCCGGCATCGCTCCGGTCACCGAACCAAAGTACACGTGAACCGTGGTCGACAGGTAGTTCACATGATACGTCCCGCCCTTGGTATTGGGACGGCCGTCGATCGCGTCGAAGAGCACGTCGAAGAGCTGAGCTACGATGTCGTCGGCAGCCGAGTCGTCGTTGCCATACTTGGGCGAGCGGTTCCACAACAGCAGCCGCGTTCGTTCATGATCCACAAAGTCAGCGTCGATGGCCACCAGGACCTCGTCCATGGTCAGGTCCTTCTGGTCGAAGACATGCGCCTTCAGCGCAGACAGGCTGTCGGTGCAGCTCCCCGGTGCCGTGACCTGGATGTAAGTCGAGTTGTACCGTGGGCCACCGTCGTTGTAGTCACGCCCGCGCGCAATGCAGTCCTCTACGAACAGCGACAGGAACGGTGCCGGCATCTGCTCGGCATACAACCGCTCGATGACGTTGTTGCCACGCACTTTGATGTCCACAAAGTGATGCAGCTGCGCTTTGAATGCTTCAAACAGCTCGTCATAGCTGGTAAAGGTCCGCGCATCACCCGTGTGCAGACCGATGACCTTGCCTGTACGTGGGTCCAGACCGTCATGCAGGGTCACTTCGAGAATCTTGGGCAGGTTCAGGTAGCCGGTAAGGATGTACGCTTCACGGCCGAACGCACCGGTCTCGACACAGCCGGAGATGCCACCCATGCGAGCATCGACCACAGATTTGCCCTGGCGGAGGAGCTCCTCGACGACCATGTCTGCATTGAAGACAGAGGGCTGACCCCAGCCTTCGCGGATGATCTCGGCCGCACGCCTGAGGAAGCGGTCCGGACTCTTGCGGCTGAGCTGGATGTTCGAGGACGGCTGGAGCAGGTGCATGTCGTCGATGACGTCGAGCAGGAGATAGCTGACGTCGTTCACACCGTCAGAGCCCTCGGGGCGCAGTCCACCCACATTGATATTGGCAAAGTCCGTATACGTTCCGCTTTCGGCAGCCGTCACTCCCACTTTGGGCGGCGCAGGCTGATTGTTGAACTTGATCCAGAAGCACTCCAGAAGTTCCATGGCCGATGCGCGCGTCAGTGTGCCGTCGGCAAGCCCTTTTGCGTAGAACGGCTCCAGGTGCTGGTCGAGGCGCCCGGGGCAGAACGAATCCCAGGTGTTGAGTTCGGTCACGACACCCAGGTGCACAAACCAGTACGCCTGCAGCGCCTCGTGGAATGTGCGCGGAGCATGCGCGGGGACCCAGGAGCAGACCTCGGCGATGCGCAGAAGTTCCCCTTTGCGCACAGGATCCTGCTCTACCCCAGCCATCGAGCGCGCCAAGGCGGCATTGCGCTCTGCATAACCCATCATCGCGTCTGCGGCAATGGCCATGGCCTGCAGCTCTTCGCGGCGCGCAGTTGCCTGCGGGTCGTTCAGGAAGTCGAGGCCGGCAATGGCTTCTGCCACCTCCACCTTCAGCTCCAGCAACCCCTTGTGATAGATGACGTCGCCCAGCACCGTATGGCCTGGTGCGCGCTGCTCCATGAACTCGGTAAACACGCCGGCTTCGTAGGCGTCCTTCCATGCAGGTTCCATCAGAGCAAACATGCGGTCACGCATAGACCGCCCGTTCCATACAGGAATGATCTCCTCCTGCTGAATGCGGCGACCCTCATCGTCGACCTTGTAGGAGATCTTCTCCCGCGTATCGAGGACAGTGAAGTCCTGCATGCTGTGACAGCACAGTTCAGGAAAGGATGGCACGGCTTTGGGCGCGGGACCACGTTCGCCCACGATCAGCTCACCAGGCCCCATGAACAGCTGCTTGTGTTCAAGAATGTACTGCAGGAGGCATGCGCGGTAGACAGGTACCGACAATCCCCGCGCCTGCCGGTCGAACTCCGTCACCAGATGCGCCCGCTCCAGGGACAGCCGGGGTACTGCGTCAAGACTCTCCTGACGCAGACGTGCAACGCGCTCGTTCATGTTAACCTCCCACCGATGCTTCGATGCCGGCGTCTGCGAACATGCACCGGATGTTCTCCATGGCTTCCGCTGAAGGAGGCTGCAGGTCGGCCAGTTGGTATGGCCTTCCAAGCCTCCGGTATTTGTCAGTCCCGATGCGGTGATAGGGAAGCAGGTCAATACGGTGCAACCCCAGACGATCCATCATCGAAACCATCAGGCCAACGTTCTCCCTATCGTCGTTGAGCCCCGGTATCACGGGAAATCGTACGATGACATGGGCATGTGCCGCTACCAGCGCTGCGAGGTTCGTAAGGATTGTCTCGTTTCCCACGCCTGTCGCTTCTCCGTGACGCGCCTGGTCCATGAGCTTGACGTCGTACAGGAACAGGTCGACCTTGTCCGCCATCCCCAGCAGGTCCTGCCGGTCTGCCATCCCGCAGGTCTCGACCGCAGTTGATATGCCTTCACCGTGACAGGCCTCGAGCAGACTTCTCAGGAATGCCGGCTGCATGAAGGGCTCGCCACCGGAGAACGTAACGCCGCCACCCGACTCCTCGAAGAACACGCGGTCCCGAACGAGTTCGCTCATCACGTCTGCCACCGTCATCGTCCTGCCAGCAATCGTCCTGACCCCGGCCAGACAGACGCCCTCGCACCGTCCACATGCAGTACACGCATCGGTTGCCCCGGGTACTCCACCCACCAGGACTGCCGCGCCCGTCGGGCATACTGTCAGGCAATCCCCACACCCGGTACACCGTTCCACTGTGATCATAAGTTCGGGGTGGAGGCCCTGGCTTTCGGGGTTGTGGCACCACCGGCACGCCAGCGGACAGCCCTTGAGGAACACGACCGTGCGGATCCCCGGCCCGTCATGTAAAGCATAGTACATGATGTTGAACACTGTGCCACTCATATCCATGCTCCACACAACCTTTTCATACGTGATACCGCTTGTCGCCGTTTCATGCAGTCATTCTACCACAACCCACGGCAAGGTCATATCGTCCACGTGATGGTTCCTCGGCAACCGTCGCCAGGCCTCTCGCGTCAACTCACGTAAGAATGGAGGTGAACCATCAGGTCGTGAACTCACTACAAGTATACGCGTAGCTGAGACATTTCTTGATGACCGGCGGTTGCCTTTCTGGCAATCCCATCCAGCTGGTCCTGGCAGAGAATGGATTCGTGGAGCAGGCTCGTCCTGTCCAGCACTGCGTGTGTGCGAATCTTCTCTCTCCGTCATTCCCGCGCATGCGGGAATCCATTGTTGCATCACCGCGTGGGTCCCCACCTCGGTCCACCTGGCGCCTTCCGATCGTAGCAGGGGTCATCTGCAGGAAGCTGTCCTCTCACCGGACTTCTTTGCCTTCCCTGACTTCAGATATACTTGTGCCTTGATCATCGTGAGCTTCTTCCGTTCCTGCATCGTGATCTCCATTCCCGCTACTCCTTTCTCATCCAGAGGACCAGCACGCTTCTGTCATCGTTCACCTCCTTGTTCTCACGAGTCGACGGAGCCGGTTCACTTCTATTTTTGGATGAGTCGATGCGCCTCTGTGGAAAAGACGGTTAACCTGCATACACTGGTGTAGGATAGCGTCATGTGCAGTGTCATGCTCCACACCCCGTTTGCCAGGAGGAACCGATGAAGGGAGAACAAGTACTGGGCGCGCTCCCGGTCCAGTGGCACAGGAACCTGTTCAGCACCACCCCGTGGACCATCGTGGTCACCGACGCTCGTATTATCGTCGCCAGGCTCACGCCGGAGATCCAGAAGCAGGCGGTCGACGCAAAGGTACAGGAGCAAGGAGGCGAGTTCCTCAAGCGCATGGCAGCAGCCACCACCAGCGGATTCACGCTGCATGAGCGGTACCTCACGATGGATCCGGAAGCTGTGCTGACCGAGACGCCCGAGAACTGGTGGGTCGACGCCCGCGGCATCTCGCAGATCGCGATCACGCAAGGACGCTGGATCTCGGACCGAGACGGTCATCGGACGCAGAACGACCACCAGCTTCTCATCGTGACACAGCAGGGAAAGTTCTCGTACACGTTCACCCGCATGATGAACGCTGTGGACGCGGCCAACCTCCTCGCCCAGGTGCTCGGTGCGATGGTGACACTGCGGTAGGCGTCTGTCAGGGGGAGTCCCCTCATGCAACATGGCCCACAAGTCAGGATCTCGACAGCGAGGGCGCAACTGGATAAGAATAGAGCTGGTTCACGTCTATTTTGGATGAGTCGATGCGCTTGATTGCCCTTTGTGTCTGCTCGCCTACAATGGTTGCTGAGGTGAGACGATGGCGACGGTAACGGTGAGAGTGTATCTGACAGAGGCCTTCAAGCAGGGGGCCGTTCCACTCTCGGCCACGACCTTCATCGAGGCGCTGCGAAGCCTTGTTGCGAAGTATCCCGTCCTGAAAGGCGTCGTCCTCACCAAAGAAATGAAGCTGAAGCGGGATTACATTTACCTGCTCAACGGGAAAAGTATCGAGTTCCTGGGCAAGGAAGACACGTTACTTAAGGATGACGACACAATTTCACTGTTTCCGCCGGTCGGGGGTGGCTAGATTTGGGGGGACGCTCAACGATCCCCCAGCCTTCCGACAAGGTGGCCCCTTACAGGGCCACCTTGAAGACAGACGGATAGAGGTCCGCGTGCGCAATGGTCCCATGCAGGACAGGGTTGGTCATCGTGCTGATGTCGGTCTGCTCTCTCATCATTCTGAGATAGACGCCAGGGTTGACGGCGCCTTCGCCGACGAAGACAAAGCCTTTCAACTTCCCATCCTTGACAACAATTTTCCTGTACTCACCGTCACTCACGTTCCTGTAAACATCACCTTCGTCACCCGTACTGAGCCCGCCGGTGAAGATGGTCTGTCCAAAGACCGTCAGGATATTCCTGAGGACGTCGCCACCGTAGGGCATCTCCATGCCAAGCATATTCCCGGCAACCTTGTTCGCCTGCTCTACAGCAACAGGCCAGAGAGCGTGAAGCGTCTTCTCGCCCAGCAGGATGTCATCTGTCTCGACGGCATCCCCCGCGCCATAGATACCCGGTACACTTGTCTCGAGGTACCGTCCAAGAACAACACCCTTGTTGAGCCGGACACCCGTGTTCTTCAGAAAGCCGGTATTGGGGCGCACGCCCTTGCCATAGACGACACAGCAGCCGCTGAGGACCTTTCCTGATGCGAGTTTCACCTCCAGCGCATCGCCCTTTTCCTCGATTTCCACGATATCCTCGCCTTTGAGCAGTTCCACATCGAGAACTGCGAGCGCCTTCTCGATGATTGCAGAAGCTTCTCGATCGACGATCTGGGACAGGACCCTGTCCGAAGAAATGACGTACGTCACAGGAACGCCAAGCTTCACGAGAGCATCGCCTATTTCGGCATTGACCAGCCCGGCGCCCGACAGAATGACCCTCTTTTCTGTTGACTCCGCTATTCTCTTCTGGATGATCTCGATATCTCCGATATTCCTGACACCGACCACTGAAGGAAGCCTGGCTCCCGGGATGTCAGGGATGAACGGGGACGTGCCTGTTGCTATCAGCAGTCTGTCATAGCCGAACTGCTCGCCACCCTTCATATGGACGGTCTTTGACACCGTATCGACCTTGTCGACATACTTGTTGAGCAAGATCTCCACACCCTCGATGAGAGGCAGCATACAGTTCTCAAAGCCTGTCCTCCCGGAGAGAACGTAGGGAAGGGACATTTTGCCATACGGCCGGACTCCCTCTCCCGAGAGGACGATCACCTCCTGTTCCGGGCTAAGCTCTTTGATCCTCGCTGCAGCCGTAATCCCCGCAACGGAGGCACCGATGATCACGTGTCTCATAGCAGATTTTCGAGTTCCAGCTCTTTCAGTTTGTTCGTTGTGGGAACACTGTCCTCACCCCATCCTCTCAGGGAGTAGTACTCGCCCAACATCTTATCGAGCTCTTCGATTTCGCCTTTGGAAGGGCCTGATGCGATCGGTTCCGTGAGGATTCTCGGAGGCAGGGTATCGTCCTTCCCGGAGAGCCCTGACTTCAGGTTGAAGAGTTTCTCCATGTTCCAGATTCTCTCGCCGATCTTCAGGAACTCCTTGTCGTCACAGTCAAAACCGGTAGCAGCTGAGTAAAGCTGCGCGAGGTCCTTGGCCTGTAGGCCAAATGTCGTAAACAGACACATACCCGAAGAGTCAAGTGCTGCCGTCAAGTCCTGCAGAAACTTGGTAACCGCAGCCTTGCCCTCATACACCAACCTGTCAAGACCGGGGGACAGTACTTCGGCAGCGACGGTATAGCCCCTGACATGACAGGCTCCTCTGTTACTGGTTGCATATGCAAGACCGATTCCCTTGATGCCTCTCGGGTCATAGGCAGGAAACTCCTGCTTCTTCACCGACATGGACAGCTCCGGATGTCCATAATGTTCGCCAAGCCTGTAGGAGCCCTGCGCGAGCAGTCTTCCAAACTCATCCTTCTGCTCTCCCATTGCTCTTATTGACCCTACAAGTGCATCCGCGTCGCCGAACCTCAGAGGGAAGGGCGCATCCTTGGCAGGCATGTACCCCTTCTCATAGAGTTCCATCGCACAGGCAACCGTTGACCCGGCAGAGATCGTATCGAGACCATACCGATCGCAGAGGTAGTTTGCCATGATGACAGCATCAAGGTCCGAGATACCGCACATTGCACCAAGCGACCAGATAGACTCCCACTCGGGCCCACCACCGTGCTCGCCTTTATACTTGCCTTCTTTGATTGCAGTGACTCTTCCGCAAGCGATAGGGCAGTCAGAGCAACCTTCATTGCGTACCAGGTTGTGCGCCCGTAGCGTCTCGCCGCTTATCTTGTCCGCCTCAGGAAGATATGCATCCTGCGCATTTCGCACAGGCATTGAACCAGTGGAGTTTATGATGTTTACAAGAACTGCGGTTCCATACAGGGGGAGTCCTCCATTTGCAACAGGATTCTGTGCAAGGATCTCCCGTGTCGTCCGCACTGCGTCTGAAAATCTATCATGGTCAGCGACGTCAACACTCAGATTCCCTCGTACGACAATCCCCTTGAGATTCTTACTGGCCACGACAGCGCCGACGCCTGTCCTGCCCGAAGCTCTATGCCCATTGAACATGACATTGGAAATCATGGACATCTTTTCGCCGGCAGGCCCGATCTCCATCGTCTCGGCTTCCGGATGTGTCTCCGCTCTCATCAGCCGGTCAGACTCATCAACGAGTTTTCCCCAGAGATGCTTGGCATCGCGGATTTCGACCTTGCCCTTGTTGATCCAGAGATACACGGGCTCGGTGGACTTTCCCTCCAGAACAATCATGTCATATCCAGCTCTCTTCAGCATCGGTCCAAAAAACCCGCCTGAATTCGAGCATGCGATCGTGCCGTTAAGGGGTCCCTTGGTGATCACCATGACCCTGCCGGATGATGGCGCCGTCGTACCATCCAGAGGGCCTGTTGCAATAACCACCTTGTTCTCAGGAGCAAGGGGGTCGACCTTTGGGTCAACTTCATCACAGATGATTCTCGTACCGTACCCTCTGCCACCGATGAATTTCTTTGCCCAGTCTTCCCGTAAGGCCTCTTCCTTCACGACATGGTCTGTGAGATTCACCCTCAGGATCTTGCCTTGATAGCTGCCATTCATGGGTTCGCCCCCTTCGCCATGTCTCTTGCAATTTGCCTGTACGTTTGCGCAACTCGCTGCTGTTTGCTGGCAACAACATCCTCAACTTCTACGTAGGTCAGCGCCTCGGCCTTACAGATGTTGACACAGGCAGGATCTCCGTCGCAATGATCGCACTTGATGATCTCCTGGCCCAGATGATCGATCCTGATAGAGCCCCAGGGGCATGCAACGACACACTGCTTGCAACCGATGCAATTGTCTTCGATGAATTCGACAAGGCCTGTTGTGGCATTCTTGACGAGCGCCGCTGTAGGGCAGACCTCTGCACAGTAAGGTGTTTCGCATTGGGTACACACCGTTGGAACAAACGTCAGATCTTCGTGGAATGCGATCACGTTCACGCGGGAATCCAGCGGATTGAAGACCCCCGTCTTCTCAAACGAACAGGCGTCCATACATGCTCTGCATCCGGTACACTTGGCCGGCTCAAGCATGAGTACCATCATACTCACACCCCCCCTGGTTCGATTCCCTTTCCAAATGTGGGAGGTATAAGAGTTTCCTCTTATGCCCTATCGGCTTCACTCCGTAGCATCTGCCGTAGGCCATGAAGCTCGGGTGCCCTCCTTGTACCTCTTTTCATAGAATTGTCAACGACGCCACCAACGGCAAACGGGAGGTCGTATGCCAGCCTAGCGCTTGATGGGGGTCTGTCTCGGGCGGATGATGATCGTGTGTGTCGGCCGCCCGAGCGTGTGACGGTACGTGAGCATATGGCGCACGTCGTCCTTGAGAAAGGTCCCGTCCGTCATCCATACCCTGTACCCGAACGGGTACCGCGACGGCGGCACGAAGATGTCGGTGGACTCGACGACGCCCGGGTCGTGACGGAAGGTAAAGCGCAGGACCCTGCGGTACATGTCGAAGGAGAGACGCAGGGGTTCGCCGGCCGTCGCGACCGGGTACGGGCGAACGACGGCAGAGAGCGCCCGTCCCCCCCTGTCGAGAACTCTCGTGTCCCGACCCTGGTCCGCACTCCAGATGGACAGGTCTTCGCCGTTCCAGCCATCACCCCTCTCATTTGTATTGCTTGCCGTGTAGTTCCAGATCGTGGCTGAGCAGAGACTGCTCTCCACTGCGCAAAGACTGCGGTCCATGAGTGCCTCCTGCTCCCGGTAGTCGCCGGTCCGGAAGGCGCGCCCACCGCGGAGGTCGTAGGGGATTCCGATCTCGCCGATGACGGTGGGCCCATGCACGCGCCCGGTCCCAGCCCGGCGGATGGCGGCAAGCTGCCAGGCAGCGCTGCGGCGTACAGCCCACGGCCCGATGACGATCCGGTTGCGCACAGCGTCATAGCCGAGCCATGCACTCGGCCGCTTGAGAAGAAG
>Ga0209539_1001554_pt1 | contig 12417 bp, 8 predicted proteins | sample BarGraNGADG00312_2_FD_184499 | JGI IMG/M metagenome (GOLD analysis project Ga0209539, IMG submission 184499) | Arctic peat soil microbial communities from Barrow, Alaska - Barrow Graham LP Ref core NGADG0011-312 (SPAdes) (version 2) | ecosystem: Environmental > Terrestrial > Soil > Wetlands >... | reverse complement strand
GGATGCCGACCCACCGCGTGGAGGCCGACGACTGGTCCTGGGAGGGACGCGCCGTCCTCGTCGCCGCCGCCAACGTCGGGTGGTTCGGTGGCGGGATGCACATCGCCCCCACCGCGCGGCCCGACGACGGGCTGCTGGACATCGTGATCGGCGGTGACATCGGCCCGTTGCGGCTGCTGGCGCTGTTCCCGCGGATCTACGGCGGCTCGCATGTCACACATCCCCTGGTGGATGTGCGGCGGTCCAGGCGCGTCACCATCACCACGGACATGCCCCGCAGCGTGTACGCGGACGGCGAGCACGTGGGCGAGCTCCCCGCCACGATCGAGGTGGTTCCCGGTGCCGTCCGGATGCTGCGCCCCCGTACATGACGAGCCCTGCTGAGGGGTACGCCGCCGCGATCCCGCGGCGGGCCGCCGGCAGGACGGAACTGGCGCGGTTCCGGGAGGGCATGCCGTTCGAACTCGACCCCTTCCAGGCGCAGGCGTGCGCGGCCCTCGAGGCGGGCAGGGGCGTGCTCGTGGCGGCTCCGACGGGCGCCGGCAAGACCGTGGTCGCCCAGTTCGGCGTCCATCTGGCCCTCGCGCACGGGACCACGGTCATGTACACGACGCCGATCAAGGCCCTGTCCAACCAGAAGTTCGCGGAACTCCGCGACATCCACGGCGAGAGCCGGGTGGGCCTTCTCACGGGGGACGTGTCCGTGAACCCGCACGCACCCATCCTTGTGATGACCACCGAGGTGCTGCGCAACATGCTCTACAACGAGTCGCGTTCCCTCGACTCCCTGGAGTTCGTGGTCATGGACGAGGTCCACTACCTCGCGGACCGGTTCCGGGGTCCGGTGTGGGAGGAGGTCATCATCCACCTGCCCGCGCGGGTGCAGATCATCTCCCTGTCCGCCACGGTCTCCAACGCCGAGGAGTTCGGGCAGTGGCTCACCATGGTGCGCGGTGACACCGAGGTGGTGGTCTGCGAGCACCGGCCCGTGCCACTCTGGCAGCACGTCATGGTGGGCGGGCGACTGTACGACCTGTACGGCCCCAACGCGCAGGGGACCGCCCGGCCGAACCCGGAACTCCTCGCCGCGGTGCGCCGCGCCACCCCCACGCGCGGCGGGCGGCCCCACCACTCCCGGCTCCACCGCCCGGGCGTGGTGGCGGAACTGGACAGCAACGGCCTCCTCCCGGCCATCTGCTTCATCTTCTCCCGGGCGGGGTGCGATGCCGCTGTCGACCAGGTCCTAGGCTCCGGGCTCCGCCTCACCGACGAGGCCGAGGCGGCCGCCATCCGGCGCATCGTGGAGGACCGCTGTGCCACGATCGCTCCCGAGGACCTGGGAACGCTCGGATACCTGCGCTGGTCGCTGGCACTGGAACGCGGCGTCGCGGCACACCACGCGGGGCTCATCCCGCTCTTCAAGGAGGTGGTGGAGGACCTCTTCGGCCGCGGTCTGCTGAAGGTCGTCTACGCCACCGAGACGCTCGCGCTGGGCATCAACATGCCCGCCCGGAGCGTGGTGCTCGAGCGCCTCGTGAAGTGGGACGGCAGCGCCCACCAGAAGCTCACCGCGGGGGAATACACCCAGCTGACGGGGCGGGCGGGCAGGCGCGGCATCGACGTCGAGGGTCACGCCGTCGTCATCCACGACGAGGACGTGGACGTGGAGGCGGTGGCGGGGCTCGCCTCGAAGCGGACCTACCCGCTCCGGTCCGCCTTCCGGGCCACCTACAACATGAGCGTCAACCTCCTGGGTGTGATGTCGCGCGAGCGTGCGCGCGAGGTGCTGCAGACCTCCTTTGCCCAGTTCCAGGCGGACCGGGGCGTCGTCGGGCTCGCTCGCCAGGTGCGGAAGCTCGACGACCTGATCGAGGAACTGCGCGGGAAGTTCGAATGCGAACGCGGGGACTTCGCGCAGTACGCGGCCCTCCGCGAGGCGATCGGTGCCGAGGAGCGGCGCATCTCGGCCGAGAAGTCGCGGGCGGTCCGCCAGGGGGTCACCGACGAGCTCGGCCGCGTGCGCGTGGGCGACGTCATCCGCTTCCGGCGTGGACGGCGCACGCACCACGCTGTCGTGCTCCAGGTGGTCGAGACCGCGCACAGCGGCACGATCGTCGACGTGGTCACGGACGACGCGCGCTCGCGCCGGTTCGACGCCGAGGACCTCCTCGGCGGCGTCACCGTGCTGGGCAACGTCCACGCCGCGGGACGCCACAACCCCCGCACCCCACGCGGCCGGTCTGACCTCGCCGCGCTCGTGCGGGCGTTCGCCGAGGGGAGGACCAGGGTGAAGCCGCTGGAGCCGGCGCGAAGTGGCGCCGAGCCCACCCGGGGCGACCTCGACCGGCTGCGCGCCGAGTTGCGGGCACACCCGTGCCACGCGTGCCCCGATGTCGAGGCGCACGCCCGCTGGGCACGCCGGTACCACCAGGCATTGGCTGACCGCGCGGGGCTGCTCGAGCGCATCAACCGCCGCACCGGCTCGATCGCCGTCGGGTTCGACAGGCTCCGCGACTACCTGCACGAACTCGGTTACCTCGGGGCGGGCGACGAGATCACGCCCGCGGGTGAGGTGCTGCGCGGCATCTACTCGGAGCGGGACCTCCTGATGGCGCAGTTGTTGCGCGAGGGCGTGTGGAACGGCCTCTCGCCGGCCGAGCTCGCCGGTGCCATGAGCGTCGTGGTCTACGAGTCGCGCAACGGCACCCCGGGACGCCCCGGGGCGCTCCCACAGCGCCTGCGGCAGGCCCTGCAGCGCTCCCACGAGGTCTGGGAACGCCTGGAGGAGGGTGAACGCGCCCACGCCATCGAGCCGATGCCCCCGATCGACCCGGGCCTGGCTGGGCCCATCCACCGGTGGGCGTCCGGTGAGCCGCTCAGCGCGGTGCTCGCCGACGACGAGCTCACCGCCGGGGACTTCGTCCGGTGGAGCAAGCAGGTCCTCGACGTCCTCGACCAGGTGGCGAAGGTCCCGGGCATCCCGGAGCGGCTCCGTGCACGAGCACTGGCCGCGCACATCGCGATCAACAGGGGGATAGTCGCGCTCTCGTCCGTGTGATGTGCGACGTTTGCCGCCGAATCGCGCGAGGCGCTCGCCAACGCGCCGCCGACGCGGTACGGTGAAAGGACTCGGCGACGAGCCGAAAGCAGCCCACAGGTCCAGTAGAAAACGGCACCACCGGCACCAGCGCAGGTGAGGGTCGGTCCGAAGGATCGTGGGCTGCTTGCATGTGCGGGCAGGCCATGCCGTGCTCGCCGTCAAAACCTCCGTAAGCTGGTGCCGTGCACCCCCCACGCCTCCCGGTCGCGACGGCGCTCGCCGCAGCCGGCGGGCTGGTCACCAACCTCGCGTTCCCCCACCACTCCTGGTGGTTCCTCGCGTTCGCCGGTGTCGCACTGCTCGTGCTCTCGCTCCGCGGGGCGCGGCCGCGGAGCGGGTTCCTCCTCGGGCTCGTCTGGGGCCTCGCGTTCTTCCTCCCGCTGCTGTCCTGGTCCATCGTGTCGGTGGGCCAGTGGATCCCGTGGTTCGTCCTCTCCGTGTACCAGTCGCTCTACATCGCGGTGTACGGACTGCTGCACGCGCTCGTCATGTCGCGGGAGTTGTCGCGCGGCAAGGGGGCCGTGGTGGTGCCGCTCCTGTGGGTGGCGGTCGAGCAGCTCCGCATGCTGTTCCCGTTCGGGGGCTTTCCGTGGGGCGCCCTCGCGTTCTCGCAGGTCGAGGGGCCGCTCCTGCCACTCGCGTCGTGGGGCGGCACCGCGCTCACCAGCCTCGTGGTGGTGGGGGTGGGCCACGCACTCGCCGGACTGGTGATACGACCCGGGCTTCGCAGCCTGGGGGCCGCCGGGGCCGCCGTCGTCGTGGTGGTCGCGAGCACGGCGATTCCGCTCGACGCCGGGGCGGAGAGCGGCGAGATCGCGGTCGCGGCCATCCAGGGCAACGTCCCGGTGCGGGGCGGCGAGGCACTCGGCCAGGCGCGCGAGATCACCGCAAACTACCGCGCGATCACCGAGCGGCTGGCGGACGGGGATGAGCCGTTCGACGTCGTCCTGTGGCCCGAGTCGGCCGCGGACGTGGACCCGAGGTCGCACGCCGACGTCGCCGCCGACGTCACGGCCGCCCAGGACGCGGCGGGCGTCGCGCTGCTGTTCGGCACGCAGCGGTACACCGAGGAGTACCGCTACAACGAGTACGTCGCCTGGCTCGACGGCGCGGCCATCGGCGCGTACACGAAGCAGCACCCCGTGCCGTTCGGGGAGTACATCCCCTTCCGGGACTTCTTCCGGACGCTCTCGTCCGCGGTGGACCTGGTCTCGGTGGACATGGCACAGGGCCAGGATCCGGGGGTGCTGGAGATCCCCGTGGAACGGCTCGGCCGCACCGTGACGTTCGGGGTGGGCATCTGCTTCGAGGTGGCGTACCACGAACTCCTGCGCGAAAGCGTTGCCCATGGTGCGGAACTGCTGGTGATCCCCACGAACAACGCGTCGTTCGGGTTCACGCAGGAGGCGACGCAGCAGCTCGGCATCACGCGGTTCCGCGCCGTGGAGCACGGGCGCAGCACCGTCCAGGTCTCGACGGTGGGCGTCAGTGCGTACTTCCTCCCCGACGGCTCCACCGTGGCGCGGTCCACGGACGAGCTGTACACCGAGTGGGTGGGGCTCGAGACCCTCCCGCTCCGGACATCGACAACTGTTTCCGACCGGCTGGGGGAGTGGCCCCGTAACGTGGTCTGGATCGTCGCGCTGGCGTGGATCGCGGCAGCGCTCGTGAGCCGCAGGAGAAGGACATGAAAACGCTCGTCATCATCCCCACCTACAACGAGCGCGAGAACATCCGCGACATCGTGACGCGCGTGCGCCGCGAGGACGTCGACGTGCTCGTGGCCGACGACGCCAGCCCGGACGGCACCGGCGCGATCGCGGATGAACTGGCCGCCGCGGACCCGAGGGTGTTCGTGAAGCACCGCGCGGGCAAGGAGGGCTTGGGCAGGGCCTACATCGACGCGTTCGGGTGGGGTCTCGCAAGGGACTACACGCACCTCGTGGAAATGGACGCCGACGGTTCGCACCGCCCGGAACAGCTCCCCCTCCTGCTGGAGCGGGCGGCCCGCGCGGACCTGCCCGACCTGGTGATCGGCTCCCGGTGGGTGCCCGGGGGAGAGGTGGTCAACTGGCCGTGGTCCCGGATGTTCCTGTCCCGCGCGGGGAACCTCTACGTGCGGCTGTGGCTCGGCCTGCCCGCCGCGGACGCCACGGCCGGGTTCCGGGTCTACCGCAGCGAGATCCTTCGGCGGATCGACTTCGACACGGTCGGCTCCTCGGGGTACTACTTCCAGGTGGAGATGACACGGCAGGCGGCGCTGGCCGGGGGAGTGGTGGTGGAGGTGCCCATCAGTTTCATCGAGCGGGAGCGCGGCACGTCAAAGATGAGCAACGCGATCGTCCGGGAGGCGATGGTGCGCACCACGCTGCTGGGCGCGCGCCACCGCTGGCAGCAGGTGCGCGCCGCGTTGCGGCGCTGACCCGGCCAGCGGCCCGATGATGCGGGGGAGCGGCTTCAGGCCGAGCGACGGCGGAGCTCGCCGGAACGCAGGAGTTCGAGCCGTTCACTGAGCAGCACCTCGAGCTCCTCGATCGAACGGCGCTCCAGCAGCATGTCCCAGTGGGTGCGGACGTGCTTCACTGGCTTCAGGGGCTCGGGCTTGATGTGGTCCTTGAGGATTGCCTCCTCGCCGCAGCGGCATTCCCACACCGCGGGCACGTCGGCCTCGACGGAGAAGGGCAGCTCGATGACGTGCCCGTTCGGGCAGTCGTAGCGCGCCATCTGGCGCGGAGCGAACTCGACGTTCTCCTCGGTCTCCATGGACTTGGAGCCGATACTCATGCCTCGAAGTGAGCGGTCTGCCATGCGTGAACCCCTTGGTGTCTTGTGGACGAGTGCGAATACGGCCTCGTGGACCTTCCCGATGTGTTGAACGCCTCGGGGGGTGCTTTTGTTCCCGGCGGTGCCACACGGCCGGGTCACGGCCTCGGCGCCCGGGCGGTCGTCCTACGCTGGGGAGGTGATCGACCTGCGCAGCGACACCGTGACCCGCCCCACCGACGCCATGCGCGCCGCGATGCTGCGGGCGCCCGTGGGTGACGACGTCTACGGGGAGGACCCGTCCGTCGTCGAGCTGGAACGCCGTACGGCCGCGTTGCTGGGCCACGAGGCCGGGCTGTTCTGCGCCAGCGGGAGCATGTGCAACCTGCTGGGCATCTGGTTGCTCGTCCGTCCCGGCCAGGAGGTCCTGTGCGACGCCGGGGCACACATCGCCCGGGCGGAGATGGGCGCCCACGCCGCGCTGCACGGGGTCAGCATGCGGACCTGGCGCAGCCGCAGGGGTGTGGCCGACGTGGAGACGGTCGCCGGGCTGCTGGCGCCCGACGCCGGGCCGCACCTGGTCTCGACGGCCGCCGTCGAACTGGAGAACACCCACAACTTCGGGGGCGGGACGGTGCAGCCGATCGAGCACCTGCGCGCCGTGTCCGCGCTGTGCCACGACGCGGGGGTGGGCCTCCACCTGGACGGCGCACGGCTCTGGAACGCCCACGTGGCGAGCGGCGTCCCCCTGGACGAGTTCGGACACCTGTTCGACACCGTGACGGTGTGCTTCTCGAAGGGCCTGGGAGCTCCCGTGGGATCGGTTCTGCTCGCGAGCGCCGAGCGGATCGCGCGGGCACGGGTTCAGCGCAAGCGGCTGGGCGGCGGCTGGCGCCAGGCGGGTATGCTCGCGGCGGCCGCGCAGTTCGCCGTCGACAACCACGTGGCGCGGCTCGCCGATGACCACCACGCCGCGGCCACCTTCGCCGGCGAGGTCGCCGCGCTGGCGCCTGCCGCCGTCGACCCAACGTGGGTCGAGACGAACATCGTCGTCATTGACACGGGCAGCGACCGCGCGGCGGACGTCGCGGCGGCCGCGGCCCGTGCGGGCGTCGCGGTTTCCGCGCTCGGGACGCACACGATCCGGGCCGTCACCCACCTTGATGTGGACGAGGCTGCCTGCCGGATCGCGGGACGGGTCATCGGCCGGATCCTGGGCAGCTACGCCGACTGCTGACGAGGCGTCATGACGATGCCGTCGCCTCTGGGCAACTCCGGCGCGACGTGGCACGATCGACCGGGTGACGCCGACGGAGCCCGCGAAGGGCGCCCCTCGCAACGGATGGAGACACGATGAGCACGGCCACGAGGACGGACACGCAGTTGCCTGCGCGGCACATTGCCGACACCCACGACCTGATCCGCGTGCAGGGCGCGCGCGAGAACAACCTCAGGAGTGTCAGCGTCGAGATCCCCAAGCGCCGGCTGACGGTGTTCACTGGGGTCTCGGGCTCGGGCAAGAGTTCACTGGTGTTCGACACGATCGCGGCGGAGTCGCAGCGGATGATCAACGAGACCTACAGCGCCTTCGTGCAGGGCTTCATGCCGACACTCGCGCGGCCCGACGTCGACCTGCTGGAGGGGCTGACGACGGCGATCATCGTCGACCAGGAGCGGATGGGCGCCAACTCGCGCTCCACCGTGGGTACCGCCACCGACGCCAACGCCCTGCTCCGCCTCCTGTTCAGCCGGCTCGGGCAGCCGCACGTGGGCGGGCCGCAGGCATTCTCGTTCAACGTCCCGTCGGTGACCGGGTCCGGGATGATCAAGGTGGACCGGGGCGAGGGCAGGAACCAGAAGAAGGTCGCCACCTACACCCTCGTCGGCGGCATGTGCCCGCGGTGTGAGGGCATGGGCAACGTGTCCGACATCGACCTGACGCAGCTCTACGACGACAGCAAGTCGCTCGCCGAGGGTGCGCTGACGATCCCCGGCTACACAGGCGACGGCTGGTACGTGCGGATCTTCACCGGTTCCGGCTTCCTCGACCCGAACAAGCCGATCAGGGACTACAGCAAGCGGGAGCTCGACGCCCTCCTGTACAAGGAGCCAACAAGGGTCAGGATCGACAACGTCAACCTGACCTACGAGGGACTCATCCCGAAGATCCAGAAGTCATTCCTGGCCAAGGACCCGGAGGCGATGCAGCCCCACATCCGGGCGTTCGTCGAGCGGGCGGTCACCTTCACCACCTGCCCCGAGTGCGGCGGAACCCGGCTCGCCGCGGGTGCCCGCTCCTCGAAGATCGCCGGCATGAGCATCGCGGACGTGTGCGCCATGCAGATCAGCGATCTGGCCACGTGGGTCCGCGGTCTCGGCGAGCCGTCGGTGGCGCCACTGCTCGCCACGCTCCGGCACCTCCTCGACTCGTTCGTGGAGATCGGGCTGGGCTACCTCAGTCTCGACCGGCCGACGGGCACGCTTTCGGGCGGCGAGGCGCAGCGCACCAAGATGATCCGCCACCTCGGCTCCTCGCTCACCGACATCACCTACGTCTTCGACGAGCCCACCATCGGTCTCCACCCGCACGACATCCAGCGGATGAACGACCTCCTGGTGCGCCTGCGGGACAAGGGCAACACGGTGCTCGTGGTCGAGCACAAGCCGGAGATGATCGCGATCGCCGACCACGTCGTCGATCTCGGCCCCGGCGCGGGGACGGCGGGCGGCGAGGTGGTGTTCGAGGGCACCGTCGAGGGGCTGCGGGCCAGCGGCACCATCACCGGACGCCATTTCGACGACCGCGCGTCGTTGAAGGAGAAGATCAGGACGCCGGACGGTGCGCTCGAGATCCGGGGTGCGACCACGAACAACCTCCGGGACGTCGATGTCGACATCCCTCTCGGGGTGCTTGTGGTCCTCACCGGCGTCGCCGGCTCGGGCAAGAGTTCGCTGATCGAGGGTTCGGTGTCCGGGCGCGACGGCGTCGTGTCGATCGACCAGGGCGCGATCAAGGGCTCGCGGCGGAGCAACCCGGCGACCTACACCGGGCTGCTCGACCACATCCGGAAGGCGTTCGCGAAGGCCACCGGCGCGAGGCCGGCGCTCTTCAGCGCCAACTCCGAGGGCGCCTGCCCTGCCTGCAACGGGGCGGGTGTCATCTACACCGAGCTGGGGTTCATGGACACCGTCGAGACGCCCTGTGAGGAGTGCGAGGGCAAGAGGTTCCAGCCCAGCGTGCTGCGGTACAAGCTCGCCGGGCGGGACATCAGCGAGGTGCTTGCGATGTCGGTGACCGAGGCCGAGGAGTTCTTCGGCGCCGGCGAGGCGCGTACGCCGGCCGCGCACGCCATCCTCGACCGGCTCTCCGACGTCGGGCTCGGCTACCTCAGCCTCGGCCAGCCGATGACGACGCTGTCCGGTGGCGAGCGGCAGCGGCTGAAGTTGGCCACCCATTTGGCCGAGAAGGGCGGCGTCTACGTCCTCGACGAGCCGACCAGCGGCCTGCACCTCGCCGATGTCGAGCAGTTGCTCGGCCTGCTCGACCGGCTCGTCGACTCCGGCAAGTCAGTCATCGTCATCGAGCACCACCAGGCGGTCATGGCGCACGCCGACTGGATCGTCGACCTCGGTCCCGGAGCCGGCCACGACGGCGGCCGGATCGTCTTCGAGGGCACACCCGCCGCGCTCGTCGCCGCCCGCTCCACCATCACCGGCGAGCACCTTGCGAAGTACGTCGGCACCTGACCCGTGCGGGCCTCGGTCGGGGCGGACACCGTGGGATGAGTCCGTTTCGGCTCTCGTCCCGATATCCGATAATGTGCATTATGTCATTTCGGTTCTGACAGCGCCGCACGGACCCCACCCGGGCGTCCCCGTTCCCCTCCCCTCAATCGAGGGGAATGGGGGCCACGTGCGTCCCGACGCCGCGCAGCACGGGACGCTCGACCCCGAGGTCGCGCTGGAGCCCGCTGATCACCCCGACCCACTCGCGGTCGGCAGCCGTCACTCGACCGTCCCCGGGGCGGCTGAACATCAAGGACGGCGGGTCGGCAACCATGCCCGCGAGGTGCTGGAGCAGTCCGCGCACGTGTGCGGCGTCCCCTGCCGTGGGGCGGCGGGGCATGTCATCGATGCCCACGACGACCGGGTGCTTCACGCCCTCCGGGTCGAAGTAGCCGATCCACAGCGTGCGCTCCTCGGAACCCTGCTTCTCGAGCACGAGCTGCCAGAGACGACAGAGATCGTCGGTGTCATGGACCATCGGGTACTGCGCTTCGTTTTCCATGGGGGAATCATGGAGGCTGCTCCCCCGCCCACGCGGCGGTCATCCACAGGGCTGTGGACAACGGCGCGGTGTGGGATTCACCATGCGGCCCGTCGGCACGTCCTCCGACGCTCCGAACTAGGCTCGAAGCCATGCCAGTGGGAATCGACTTCGGGACAACTCGCACCATCGTGGCCTCCGTGGACCGGGGCAACTACCCGGTCGTGAGCTTCCTCGATCCTGACGGTGACGCCCACGAGTACTTCCCGTCGGTCGTCGCCCTTGCGGGTGGCGCCCTCCTGTACGGCTTCGACGCGCTCGCCGCCGCCGCCGACGGCGCTCCCCTGCTGCGGTCCTTCAAGCGGGCGCTGGCCGAACCGGACGTCAACACCGCCACCACCCTGCGCATCGGTGACCAGGACATCCCGCTGCTCGACGTGCTCACCGGCTTCGCAACCGCACTCAGGACCGCCCTCGGTACGCGCTCCAGCCTCGGCGAACTCGACACCACGCGGACCGTGATCGCCGTCCCCGCCCACGCCCACGGCGCGCAGCGGTTCCTCACGCTTGAAGCCTTCAAAGGGGCGGGCTTCACCGTCACCGCGATGGTCAACGAGCCGTCCGCGGCCGGTTTCGAGTACTCGCACCGCCGGGGCCGCACGCTGAACTCCCGCCGCACCCGCGTCCTCGTCTACGACCTCGGGGGCGGCACCTTCGATGCCTCGCTCGTGCACGTGGACGGCACCAGCCACGAGGTCCTCGACTCGATCGGGCTCAACCACCTGGGTGGCGACGACTTCGACGCCGTACTCGCCGGCCTCGCTCTGGACGCGGCCGGCATCACGCGCGCGGACCTCGAACCACGCGCGCTCGCGTCCCTGCTCGAGGAGTGCCGCGACGCCAAGGAGCATCTGGCCCCACAGTCCAAGCGCGTCGCCCTCGAGGTGGACGGCATGCCGGTGACCGTCCCCGTCGTCGGGTTCTACGAGGCCGCCGCACACCTGGTGGAGGCCACCGTGGACGCGATGGGCCCGCTCGTGGGCGGGCTTGACGACACCGGGCAGGCCGACGTCGCCGGGCTCGCCGACGTCGCGGGCATCTACCTGGTGGGTGGCGCGAGCGGCCTGCCGCTGGTCCCCCGCCTCCTGCGTGAGCGCTTCGGTCGGCGCGTCCACCGCTCCCCCTACCCGGCCGCATCCACCGCCATCGGGCTCGCCATCGCGGCCGACGACGCGGCGGGCTTCTCGCTCGTCGACCGGCTCTCGCGGGGGTTCGGCGTGTTCCGGGAGGCGTCGGGCGGGCGGGCACTGAGCTTCGATCCGATCCTGAGCCGTGACGAGCGGGTCTCGGCGACAGCGGAGGTGGTCGTCACGAGGCACTACCGCGCCGCGCACAACGTGGGTTGGTACCGGTTCGTCGAGTACTCCTCGGTTGACGAGCGGGGTGAGCCGCGCGGCGACCTCGTGCCGTTCGCCGAGGTCGTCTTCCCGTTCGACCCGGCCCTGCAGCAGGCCGGCGACCTGCGCGCCGTCGAGGTGGAACGCCGTGAGCGCGGCCCGCTGGTGGAGGAGAGGTACACGATCGACACCCACGGCATCGTCGAGGTGCAGATCACCGACCTGGTGACGGGGTACTCGTTGACGCGGTCCTTCAGCGCCCGGGACGGCGGCTGAGAGCCGGCCGGGACGCGGTGGTGGAATACTCGGCCTGTGACGAGCCAGACCTGGGACGCGCGATACCGCGAAGCTGACCGAGCCGGGGGTACGGTGTGGTCCGCCGCGCCGAACGGGTTCGTCGTGGCCGAACTCGCGGACCTGCCCCCCGGGCGCGGGGTGGACCTCGGCGCCGGCGAGGGTCGCAACGCCCTGTGGCTCGCCTCGCGCGGCTGGGTCATGACGGCGGTGGACTTCTCCGCGGTGGCGATCGCGACGGGCACGCGGGTGGCAGCGGCGCGCGGGATCGGGCTCACCTGGGTGGTCGCCGACGTCACCCAGTGGGAGCCCCCCGCGCCGGTCGACCTCGTGCTGGTGGCCTACCTCCACCTGCCGGGCCCGGATCTCCGCGCGATCGCCTCCCGCGTGGGCGGCTGGCTGGTGGATGGTGGAACGCTCCTCGTCGTCGGGCACGACGTCGAGAACCTCGCCACCGGGGCCGGCGGGCCACGCAACCCCGACACCCTCTACCACGACCGCATGGACTTCCCCGGTCTCACGGTGGTGCGCAATGAACTCGTCCCACGCCGGACCGCTGACGGGGCGACGGCGCTCGACCGCCTGGTGCGCGCCGT
>Ga0209539_1001553_pt1 | contig 12424 bp, 8 predicted proteins | sample BarGraNGADG00312_2_FD_184499 | JGI IMG/M metagenome (GOLD analysis project Ga0209539, IMG submission 184499) | Arctic peat soil microbial communities from Barrow, Alaska - Barrow Graham LP Ref core NGADG0011-312 (SPAdes) (version 2) | ecosystem: Environmental > Terrestrial > Soil > Wetlands >... | reverse complement strand
GGGCTTCTACATCGTAAGCTTCGATCAAACGGTTACCGGCGTCGAGTTCGTTGAGACGGGTTTGGTCGAGAGCATGTTTAAAGAGTACAATTTAAGCGGGCTCAATTCGTCGCGCGCCCAAGATACCCTCGCCGAATCGTTTGGAAGTCTTGACGTGAACGGTAAGATCGTCGTGTTGAAGATACAGGGTGTATTGTCCGGTGGAAAGACATCAGATATCGACTTTGTGCACTTACAGAACCTGCTTTACGACCGCGGCGCTGTCGACGTGCATCTCAGTCGCCGTAGTCTTACCTCAGCTGACTACGGCGCTATAAAGGTCGCAGGAGAGGACGTAACGATCATTGAAGAACGGCTCTTCAAGGAGAACATTGGGATTGTAAAAACCAACATTCCTGAACTCCAGGGCGATTCTGGCGTCAAGCTTTCTCTTGAGCTGTTGAGAGTTCTGAAAGAGGACAGAAATCCTGCCGAAAACAAGAAAGAGTACGAGGCGCGCATGGTTGAAGACGCGCTTGGAGTCCTTCAGCTGAAAGGAGCCTTTGAGAAGTGATATTGCGCTCGCTTAAGCTTGAAAACATCAGGAGCTATAAGACGACGACGATAGCGTTTCCCCAGGGTATATCGCTCTTTGAAGGCGACATCGGCTCGGGAAAGTCGACTATTCTGATGGCCATCGAATTTGCGCTCTTCGGCCTTGGATCGCAAAAGGGCGGCTCTCTGCTTAAGACAAACGAGTCAAAAGGCTCCGTGAGCCTCGCTTTTTCTGTCGATGGTGACGAATATATTGTGCGCCGGACGCTTGTGCGAAAAAGCGGCAATGTGCAACAAGGGGAGGGGCATCTTGAAGGTCCTGATGGCGTGATGGCCTTTAGCCCGGCCGAACTAAAGGAGCGCATCCTGGAGATACTGAGGTTTAATGAGCCTCGAGACCCACGAGCGCAGAGTCTAATCTATCGTTATGCGATCTTCACGCCGCAAGAGGAGATGAAGGCAATTCTAGCACTCAACCCACAAGAGCGACTAAAAACGCTTTATAAGGTGCTCCGGATCGAGGACTACAAGATCGCGCGAGATAACGCGCAACTCGTCTCAACTATGTGTAACACTCGAGCCGCGATTCTCGAGGCTTCCGCATCAGACGTGGAAACCAAGCGCGCCGAGTCGCTCTCCCTCAGTATTGATATCAGCCAAGCTGAACAGGCGATTGCACACAAACGGATCGAAGAGGATGGGCTGCAAGGCGAGCTTGACTCCCTTGATGAGCGACTTAAAAATTTGCGCGGCCAGAAAGAGGCACTTGCCCAAGCTGAAGGAAGGATTCCACAGCTCGAACGGCAGATAGAAAGAGCACAAGATGACATCCGGGTCGCGCGACGTGAGATCGTTAACGCCACTAAAGAGCTCACGACGCGGGAACAGGAGATCGAAGGATTGCGAAAGCTCAAAAGGCCGACTGAGCAAGACGAAAGCGAGCTCAAGGCGTCGATTGACGCGCTGAGTCAATCACAGGCTACATTTACGAAGGAAGCTGCTTTTATTGATTCTGCCCTCAGAAATTACGAACGTATTCGTGCAGATGGGGTCTGCCCAACGTGTGGAAGAGAGGCCGACGCTGCGCAGTTTACGAAAAAGATTGCAGCTGAAGAGGCCAGAAGGGACGAGGTGCAGCGGCAAATCGACGATGTAGAAAAAGGTCGCACTGAGGTGAGTGCGCTGCTCAGTGCTCTTGAAGCGTACGGCCGGTCGCAAGACAAGCTTGGGCTGCTACAAGCGCCAGCGGAGATGGTACGACAGAAAATCGCGCGCAACGAGGAAAAAATTCGCACCGCGGAGCAGGAGGTCGCAACGCTCGGACCGTCATTAGGAAATGCACGCGATGAAGTAGAGAGGATGAAACAGATCGCAGTGGATCTTGCAAACCTTGAGACCAATAGACGCGAAACGGCCAACGCCCTGTCGAACATCGGAAAGGAAGTTTCGTCACTAGGAGCTACCATTGAGCAGCAAAAAAAGCTCGTAGCCTCCCTGGAACGGGAAGTTGAAGTAAAGGAGCGAGACGTTAAAAAAGCGCGCCTTTTGACTGAAAATAGGATCTGGCTTACAGATCACTTCATAAAGGCCTTAGAAGCGATTGAGCGGCACGTCATGATAGCGTTCCAACAGGAGTTCAATCAGTTCTTTCAGCAGTGGTTTGAACTGCTTGTGGAAGATCCCACTAAAAGCGCCCGGATCGATGAGGACTTCTCCATCATTGTCGAACAGGACGGCTACGAGCAAAACGTGAACTATCTGAGTGGCGGTGAGAAAACGAGCGTGGCCCTCGCGTACCGGCTAGCGCTCAATATGATAGTACGTAAGGTCGCGACGTCAATGGAATCGAATCTGCTTATCCTTGATGAACCCACGGACGGCTTCAGCAAGGAGCAGCTGCTCAAAGTGCAGGATATCCTCACCGAGCTCGAGTGCCCACAGGTGATTATCGTTTCGCACGAACGAGAGCTCGAAAGCTTTGCAGATCAGATATTTCGGGTTTCAAAAGAACACGGGATCTCAACGATAGCAGAGGTATGACGCCGTCACATATGAGCTTGGCTTGAGAAGAGGAGACGTAAAGGCACTTTCGAGTAAAATTACGAGCCCATAAGAAAGTTCCATGCAGTGTACTGCGCGGCACCCGCTCAAGAACTGATTTTTTCTCTATTCTGACTGCCAAAAGCCAATTCGTGGGCGAATTCCATTTTCTCTTCTGTTGCCTCAGCATACTCTGAACCTTGAATCAAGTTTTCTAGTTTGTCTAGGTTTACCGGACGTAATATTACCGTCGTCCTCTGCCTCCCAAGAACGGGATCGTTTATAGCGATTGCCTGATCACGTGCTTCATCGTACGTTGTGGGATAAAGGATGGTAGCGCTCATGCCAGCGCGTTGACTAAGCGCATACATCCTCAGCTGATAGAGCATGTGCCGGGGGAGGGGGTTCGCCCAGAGGTCGCGATATTTCGCATCTAAAATAGCGATTATTTCATTTCTGCGCTTCACAATGAAGTCAGGGCGCAATATGGGTGCTCGTAACCCCTTCGGATTACGATCGGGCAGATAATACATCATGAGTTTAAGCCGGTATTCCTCAACGACGGTTAGATTGACAAGGTTCTCTCGTAAAAAACGCCCCGTTAAAGCCTGGAAGAAGCGATTCATATCAAACAGAAATCCAGGGAGCCGCAGCATTGACGTCACTTACGAAGCAAAGAGACTAAAGCGGCACATCCCAGAGGGGGTACCAACGCTCGAGCTCTTGCTCTATTGGCAGCTCACGCCTCAAGACTGATCGAAGTCTGAACTCATAGGCGTGGTCGCGCTTATGTTGCTTCGCGTCGACGGGTACAAATGGATAAAACTGCCCGCGTTTGTAGTTGTAAATCCAAAAGATGCTAGTTTGGTTCCGAAAAGGGAAAACCGCGCACAAGATCTGCTCGCCATATCCGCCATCGATGAGCGTTGAGCTTACCGCATGGATATCAGAGATTACGTTCTCAAACTGCGCATCAGACACAGTGACCCAAGCGTAACCAAACGCGTCCTCTTTAATCTCAAAAACGGTTTCACTAATTTTGAGCAGCTCAATGATCTCAGTCTCGCACTGGGCAAAGCCGCCTGATTCAACAGGCTTGAAACAGATGCCAGCGTTCCCCGTTGGCTGTAAGTTAAACTCAGTACTTAGCGTAATATAGGCGGTAGCCATTGAGAATAGATTGTTTACTTTCGGAGCCACGCCTTTAGTCCTTCCGAGCAGTGAGTCGAGAAATCCCATAGCAGGTTGACCGTTAATCGCGTTCTTCAGACTTGGTTCTTACCGCGGTGAGCAGGCGACGTTAGTGCGCGGCCTGGCGCGTTTCATTCCTGTTGCCTAGATGATGCTATTCGTTGAGTATGGTGAAACCTTCTAGGGTAAACCGAATGCTGCTCAAATCCGCAATGATCTGCCCTGGCGACGTCAGGCGCTCGTTGTAAGTGACGGCGATGGTGAACAAATCAGCGATTACTTCGACATTTATTATCCCTTTTCGCCGTGCAAGAAATTTGACGAGTTCGGCTGCATCCGAAGCTTCTCGCAACTCGTGCAAGCGGATTTTTACCCTCTTTACGTGTTTCTCATGAATGTGCATCAATTCGTTTTTTATGTTATCCGTCAGCAGATAAAAATACCTCACCGTTTGTGTTTAAGGCCGCGTCAGCTGCAGCGCCTTTCTATGCGCAGTCTTTTCCAATTCATTCTCGAAGCTCTCAAAGTCACCCAAGTGGGCACGCATCAGGCTTCTCCACAACTTGCCGTGGTTCGGTACGTGGCAGTGCAGCAACTCATGCACGATCACGTAGTCTTGGAGCGCATCCTGCAGCCCCAGCAAGGACGCGTCGAAGGTCAAACGACCTGACGTCGAGCAAGAGGCCCACTTCGTCCTCATTGGGCGCACCGAGACGGACGTGACGCGCGTGTCGAGCTTGCCCGCCCAGCGGTGCACCCGCTCTTTGAACTGCGCCTTGTCGATAGTCGTCGTCTTCATCTGATCGCGTATGCCTTTGCTAAGAGCGAGAAAAGGTTGTCCACGATCTGCGTCACCTGGTCGAGATCGTCCACCTCCGCATAGACCGCAAAGGTGACCTCTTTGCGGAGTTCCCGCAACGCTGCCTCGCTCGCTTGCCAGTTCGGGTATTCAACGAAAGCCGTCTTGACCTTCCCGCTAACCCCCTCAGCCCCCTCCACGCCAGCGTCGAGCAGCATCCGGTATACGAAAAACGTCAAACCGTCAAAACCTTTCTCTGCCTGCTGTCTCTTCCGTTCCTCGTTCCTTTCAATCCCTCTAAACAGATCGTTTAGGGCTTCTTGCGTACTGACCTGCCGGTTCTCGTAACTCTCTTGGACCACTTTAGCCCTGTCGGCCATGGCGATCAGGAAGGGGTCGTCTCTGTTCTCTTCTGCCACCTTCTCGATGCTCTTGATCAGGTTGATGACCTTCGTGCTGTCGCCACCGTGCTTCCTCTTAATCAGCTGGACGGTCTCTGCATTGATCTCCACGAAGTCCGTGAGGGAATGGATCGAGTCGATGCCGATGTGCCACTGCACCAGCTCGTTCGTCTTCTTCTGGAAAGAGCGATCCACATACACCTTATTCGTATAAGCTTTGCGGACTACGTCGTAGATCGCGGACAGCGTCGTATAGGCGTCTATGAATGGCCGGAGGAACGTATCGGGAGATATAATCTCGTAGAGCATCTCGGTTTCTTTGTACTTCTTGAAGAACTCCTTTCGCCTCTCCTTGTCGCGGAAGTGCTCGATGAGGTCGTCCACGTCCCTGTCATCGAAGCCCCGCTTGATCAGCCCTAAGTACTCAGGCGCTTCCTTTTCCATATTGTGCTTGAACAGCACCTTGAGGAGCTGCAGATCCTTGACGATGGCGTTGACCTCGTCGCTGTCGAACGCCAGTGCCTTCTCGAGCTTGTCGAAGATGCCCACGAAATCGAGGACGAAGCCGTGAGGCTTGACCATCTCCTCTGCCTCGTTCTCATACGGCCGGTTCACCCGTGCGATAGCCTGGAGCAGCGTGTGATCCCGCATCGGCTTATCCAGGTACATCGCGTAGAGGACGGGGGCGTCGTACCCGGTGAGGAGCTTCTCGGTGACGATCAATATCCGCGGCAGCTTCCCGAAACGGGCGAAGTCCTTCCTTATCTGCTTCTCCGTCTTCGCGTCGATGTGGTGTTCCTTAAGTTCCGCAGAGTCGTTGTGGTCGCCCGTATAAACGACCGCTGAGTACTCAGCCGGCAGGTACTTGTCAAGCGCCTTCTTGTACTTGGCGCAGGCGGGTCGGTCCACCGCGACCAAGAACGCCTTGTAGTTCAGCGGCTCTACGTTCTGTAGGTAGTGCTCGGCCACGTACCTGGCGATCTTGTCCACCCGTTCATCGCCTTTCAGGAAGTTTTTCAGGTTCACCGACCGGTCGAGGATCTTGTTGAGCTCCTCGATTTCCGCGATCCCCTCCGTCTCGGCCAGGGACCAGAACTCCTGCTCCATCAGTTCGGGGTTAGCCAGCATCTCGTTCGGCGCGAGGTTGTAGTAGAGTGGCAGAGTAGTCCCGTCTTCGATGCTCTCCCTGATGGAGTACTTGTGGAGGTAGCCCTCCGGGTCGTCCATCCCGAAGGTCTTGAATGTCCCCTTGCCGTAGACCGTCTTGTCTATGGGCGTGCCTGTGAACCCGATGAATGTAGCTTTCGGTAGACCGCCCATCAGAAAGTTGCCGAGGTCGCCGCTGGTAGTGCGGTGGGCCTCGTCGATCATCACGTAGATATTGGACCGCTCGTTGATCTTCTCTGGCATGTCGCGAAACTTCTGGATGGTCGTGACCATGATTCCACGGTAATCGTTCTTCAGCAGCTTGACCAGGGCATTGATATGATCTGCATGCTGCACGTTGCCCAAGCCCAGGGCCGCTAGGTTCTTCAGCATTTGGTCTTCAAGCTCGTTACGGTCTATCATCAGCAGGATCGTAGGCTTCTCGCTCGCCGGGGCCTTGAATAGCATCTCGGCGGCCTTGATCATTGTAAATGTCTTGCCGCTGCCCTGAGTGTGCCAGACCAGCCCACGGGCCCGCTCGCGGTCGTGACAGCGCCCGATCACGCGGCCCACCGCCGTAGTCTGGTGCTGTTGTAGAACGTATTTGTTAAGTTCCTCGTCCTTCTCCGCAAAGATGATAAAGTGCTGGAGCAGATCGAGTACGTGCTGTCGGTCGCAGAAAGACTTGACCTTGCCCTCCAGTTGACCCACCTCCTCGTGCTTCCAGTTGAAGATATTGCGGCGAACCATGTTCCACGTGACCCCGTAGGAGAACCCGATGGCCTCGGTCGCCGTGAACACCATCTGAGGAACGAATAGTTCGGGCGTCTCCTCATGATAGCGGCGGATCTGGTCCACGCCGATGGCGATGGCCTCGTCCTTGTTCGCGTTCTTACACTCGATGACTAGCACCGGGACACCGTTTACCAAAAAAACCACGTCTTCGCGGTTCCCGTGCACGCCGTTATGGATGTAGAACTCCTCCGTTACCTCGAAGACGTTCCTGTCGATGTCCTCGTAGTCGATCAGTCTCAGGTCGAGTTCGCGGCTCTCCTCGGAGAAGAAAAACTTGCCTGTGTTGCGCAGGAACCCAAGGAACTCCCGGTTACCGAAAATGTTGGGCTGCAGGTGTCGGAATTGACCGACTAGCGCGCCCTCGGCATCCGCATACTTAAGGTTGAACCCTTTGACCTTTTGGAAGAGCAGGTCGTCGAAGTAGAGGGACGCCTTGGCCCCCCGTTCGGCAGGCGTGCCGCCCTCAGGGTTGAAACTTCTTCTGGCCTCAGCTTCTGCACGGGGCACGAAGATCCACCCGATCTCCTGCGCGTATCGGAGGATGCGACTATGTACTGTTTTATGTTCGCCAGGTTTGGCCATTGCTCATCCCAGCCTTGCCAAAGTGGTATTGACGACTCCTTCGATAGATATTTCCAGACCGCGAGAGATTTCATCCAATGACTTCGCTAGCTCTTCCTTAACCTTCCCGCATGGTACTGGTACTTCGATGCTACAGAAATCTCGCACACTCACGATCCGCCGGCGCTTAACTCCTCCAGATGAAAGCCTACGATACTCGTCAATGACTAAGGGTGTTTTTACAATGTAGTCGAGGTATCGGTAGTCAATTCCGTTTGGCCGCCACACCTCATAGGCAGGACTTACGACACCACAAGAATAGTCATAGAGCACGTGGATCGCACCTTCCCATATGACCATCGGGTTATAGACTAGCCACGAACGCCGGACCAGCTTGTAGCTTGAGAGGTCGTCTATGGCGACTGAATGGTCAAACCGATCGGATTGCACAATCAATCCGTCATCTTTCGTAAGTGATAGAACGACTGGGTTCTCATCACTTTCTCGATCAACAAACGTCATCGCACTATTCGTCAATAGATCTCCGAGTCGCCGACGCTCCCATCCTTCTGTAACTGTAGCCAGCTCTAACTCCGAAGTGACCTTGGATTGTTGTTTGAGGGCCTGCAGGAACCGCGCAAGGAAATCAAAAACGAGTTTCCTCTCAAATTCATTTGTCGCAGATTCGAATTGTCTGAAAATGTCCTGTTCCCAGTTTTGCGGTATAGGACGGCGAATATAGCGATTGGGTAAGAGATTGAAGTCATTTTCTGGCGAAGAGATCTCTCTCGTCGTTGCCACAGCGGAAATGCCCGGTATCTCCTTCCACTGTGAATAGGCTTCGCAGATCAAACCTAAGCCTTTTTGGCTGAGTGTATTTTTTGCTCTTCCGCGGTCGAACTCCTCAGAAACGTCGATCATGAGGACCTCCCCGGGGCGAGACTTAAGCTTTTTCAACAGAAAGATGAGGCCTGCATTCGGTGTATTGTAGAACAGGTTTTCGGGCAGGAGAATAACGGAATCGAGGACATCGTGATTCACAAACCACTGCCTAACCGTTTTTTCTTTGTTATCTCGCTCGTCATCTCCGGAACCCCGGGATGCCGCACCAGTTCCCAGGATTACGGCTCCCTCGGCATTCTCGCCCATGCTTGCCAATATGTGCTGCATCCATCCCCAATCCGCCCTACTTCCCGGATAACCCGCGCCTGTGGGGAAACGTCCCAGCGTATCATTGTCGTAGTCAACTGGCTTGAAATCTTTTTGACTCCACATTGGATTGGCAACGACTCTGTGGAACGTCTGCAAGCGGCCACCTTCACCCTCACGGAACTTCGGGTTACGGAAGGTGTCTCCGATCTCGATGTGCCCCTCCATGTCGTGGATGATCATGTTCATGTTGGCCATGGCCCAGGTGTTGCCCATAAATTCCTGACCGAGCAGTTGCAGAGGGCTGTAATTTTCTATCTTTGCTTCGGCCATCTTCTCGTGGAGCACAATCTGACACTTGATAAGCAGTCCCGCCGAACCGCAGCACGGATCATAGATCGTCATGCCTGGCTCCGGGTCCATGAGCCTGGCCATAATCATACCGACCTCTTTGGGCGTGTAGAACTCGCCAGCCGACTGGCCCGAGCCTTCCGCGAACTTACGGATGAGGTACTCGTAGCTGCGGCCAATGATGTCCGGCTCGACGTCGTCTAATCCGAGCCGCTTCTCCGATATTTTTTCGATCAGGTTGGAGAGACGGTTGTCGTCGATATCCCGCTGGCCGTGCGTCGTCGCATTGAAGTCGATCCTGTCGATGATCCCTTGCAGCAGCGGGTTGGTCTTTGCGACCTCTCGAAGATAGGAGGTCAGTTGTTCTCCTATCTTGTCTGAGAGCTTGCGGATGACTGACCAGACAGGGTCATCCGGGTTTTCAGGTCGCAGGGGTAAGTAGAAGCGGACAAGGTTCTGGTCACGCGTGACTAGCTTGAATGCTTTGGAGCGCGAGCCTACCTTCTCAGCGATTCGTTCCAGCTCGTCGTCGAACACGTCGCAGAGTCGCTTCGTGAATATCAAAGGCAGAATGAAGTCCTTATACTTAGGCGCTTCCTGCGCGCCCCGAATACTGCACGCGGCTTCCCAAATCCAAGACTCCAGCGACTTACTATTACTGCTTGCCGTCAAGACCTTGTCGCAGTTTTCTATGCGCATAACGCGCGAATCACCGGCAAGTGTAAGCTGTCCGATGGATTCGCTGGTTAGCGGTTTCTTTCTGATGTTCTTCATAGATACAATGTTCTGGCAATACAGGCTTGTAGGGAAGCCTTCAATAGCGCCACGCTCTCTAAACTCTTATGTTTTATCTATCATACTTGACAATAGCGTTTCAAGTATTGTTAGCGCTATACCTATGCATTCGCCGCATCCTCTCGCGCAGCAAATGCGTGAACGTGCATAGTTTCTTCTATGTTAACCCTGTATGCCGTAGGTTGCATTTTATTATTTGCCAAGCCGAGGATGCCACGTGAGGTTTGGCGCCACCCCTAATTGTTATATATCAAAAAGCTTAGCTTCAGACATATTGTAAAGGTGATGTTTTCAGTGCCAAGACGAATATGGAACGTGGCGCACGATCAGTTTCTAGGTATAGCTCAGTTTGGGCCTCTCAGAATGGAGCACGGCAGCATCAAGTTCTTCGTCCTCATGACGCTCCAAAACCAACCGCTCCACGGGTACGGCATTATGAGGTCCATTGAGGAAATGAGCGGCCATGCCCCGAGCTTAGGCGTGATCTATCCAACGCTGCAAATGCTTGAGGATCAGGGTTGCGTCATCATGCACGAGGAGGCTCACAAAAAGATCTACGCGATTACACGTAACGGGAGGTATTTCTTGGAGAAGCACCGTGATACGGTAGAGCGATTGAGCGCACACGCGGCTCAACCACGGTGGAGTTCACTTCCTGGCGTCGGCAGGTGCATCGGCGAAATTGCAAGGACGATCTTTTCCAATTACTCATACCTCGACGACGAGAAGACAGGGCAGATCGAGAACATCCTCAACGAAGCGAGGAGACAGATAGGCGAAGTGATTTTTGCGAGAAAACGTTAAGACGGCGCGATTCGTTCTTGCGATATGCTCAACTTGATGACGGCTTATTGACGCGACGAACAGTCTTTTCCATGTATTTATCCTAGAGCTAGGCATTTTTAATTTCCTTCTCTTCACAGAGGGCTTCGTAATCACAGAATCGACACGTTTGGTACGCTGGGCTTCCTGGAAATTGTTCCAGAAGAACCTCGTTGATCATACTTTTTAATCGCATCTTCTGTTTTTCAAGCTGCTCGCTGTCGGGGAAGTAGTCCACCATTTTTTCGTGCTTGACGTAAAAAAGCGATGCTCTAAGTGGGAGAGCACCAAACTTCCCGAGAACGGCAAGGCAGTAAACGTTCATCTGGATGTTCTCTTTGATGCTATTCTTGGTCTCCGACTGATAGCCAGTTTTGAAGTCGATCACGACATAATTTCCGTCAGGGGTTCGCTCAACCCGGTCTATAACCCCCTTGACAATACGACCGCTTAGGTCAAACGCAAACTTCATCTCGACGTCGATAACATCGTTTTCGTTTTGCGAGTGCCAAGCAAGGTAAGTATCAATCATTTGCTCCGCGAGCTCCTTATCCTCGCGTTCTTTCTTTTTTGACGCATAAGCATCAGATGACCAGAATTGTTTGAGCATCGCGAGCGCTTGTTCCTTAGTTGGCAGAATCCCGTCGAGTTCTTGTCGTGTCAGGTTCTCAATGACCTCGTGAACCGCGCCTCCAAGATTAAAATACGTCTTTCCTGCGGTAGGGACGCGCAAGACATAACTGAATTTGTACTGCATTGGACAGTTATCAAAAGTTTGAAGGGCAGATGCCGAAAAGTGGTGATCCTCACTGATCAAGGGTGCGTGCTTTCCCTCAAAAAGTCGACTCAGCTCTTTGTCGCTGGTTTCACACGTGAGAGATAGTAGTTTAAAGTCCTCAAGACGCCCTCCACTTTCGAGAATGCGGAGTTTCTCGAGCTCAATGATCTTTTGGATTGCCGTCTTCGGCTGCATATTCTGAATCGCTCGAATGGCCTGATCTTGAAGGAGGGTCTTTGCTTTTTCGACAACACTTTCAACCGTCCTGAAATCCTCCATCGACTCGTCGCACACTTCCTTGACCTCGATACGCGGATTACCTTCAAACTGAAGCTCGTCAAGAAACTTTGACGGTTTCGTCTGTCTGACGTTCTGGCCATACCGCTCCGCGTAGGTCAAATAAAGCTTTTGTTCGGCCCGCGTCATTGCCACAAAAAAGAGACGGCGCTCCTCCTGTTCATAAAGCGCCTTTTCATCATCCCCTGTCTTAAGCCCCTTTGCGAGGTCATTTGGCACGTAAAACGGCTTCTGCTGATACCGCAACGGAAACCGGTTTGTCGCTGCGTCAACGACAAAAACGACCAAGAACTCCTTTCCTTTACTTTGGTGAACGGTCATCACTTTGATGCTATCCGTCTCCTGTGGCTCTTCGAGCTCTATTTGGAACCCGCTGAGGAGGTCAAGGTAGTCGAGAAAATCGGTGACCGACGGATGCTTCGTTATAGATTCGTACTCCTGCGCAATTTCGTACAGTTTGTTAAGAAGCTGCGCGTCACGCCAGTTCTTCTCACGGAGGCTCCGCTTGTACAAATCTGTCGAACGCACAAGGAGATCATAGACAAGCTCGGAAAGCGTTAAACGGTCCTTTCGTTGCAGCAGCTGCTCTATAGTGCGAGCGACTTCGCGCAAAAGCAGGTTACGCCTATCCGACTACTCGACTACCACACACATTCTCACGACATGTAGGTTTGTCCACCCGAATTTATCAGACCGTTTACGAGGGAGCCTTGGCTTTTCTTGTGATCATATCCCCTAACGAAAAGGCCTTAAAAAGCTCAGAAT
>Ga0209539_1001552_pt1 | contig 12428 bp, 12 predicted proteins | sample BarGraNGADG00312_2_FD_184499 | JGI IMG/M metagenome (GOLD analysis project Ga0209539, IMG submission 184499) | Arctic peat soil microbial communities from Barrow, Alaska - Barrow Graham LP Ref core NGADG0011-312 (SPAdes) (version 2) | ecosystem: Environmental > Terrestrial > Soil > Wetlands >... | reverse complement strand
AAAACGGTCGTCAAAGATAACATGTTCGTGTAACTCAAGCTTGTCGACCAGCGCGATCAAGCCGGTCCGGTATTTTTCGCCGTATTCTTTCATGACGTTGGGGTGGGTTTTCCCCAACACGACATAGATCAATTTGGGAAATTCCCGGACCAGTTCGGGGAGAGCGTTAATGACCGTCTCGATCCCTTTATTGGGGCTGAGCAGGCCAAAGGTCAGCAGTGTCTGCTTCCCTTCCACCTGGAAACGTTTTTTGTAGCGGCTGTTATCCAACGCGGTAAAATCGGGCGTGCCGTGATAGAGCATCCTGACCTTCTCGGCCGGTACAGCGTAGACCTCCTGCAATAAGGTTACGGCCAGCTCGCTCATCACGACCAGCTGATTGGCCCGCTGGGCCATCTCCTGGATGATCTTTTTCTGGTTGGGGGTGGGGGTTTTGAGCACCGTGTGCAGCACCACCACCACCGGCACGCTGAGGCTGGAGATCAGGGAGAGGATATAAACGCCGTCCCAGCCGCCGTAGATCCCGTACTCGTGCTGGACGCAGACCACATCGGTGATGCCGGCGTTGATAAAATTGGCCGCTTCATAATAATCGCTCTGCTGGTTCTTTTGGATGGTGAATTCCACCCGGGGGGGATAAGCGTACCCCTGGTCCGTGTCGTTGACGGCGACCGCGAATACGTTCGACCGGCGCCCCAACTGCTTGGCGGTCGCTTCGCAAAGATCAGCGGTAAAGGTGGCGATACCGCAAATGCGCGGGAGATAATTGCCGACAAAAGCGATATTGAGTGCTGGTTTTAACATATGCTCTTACTCTATGCGCTTCGAGATTTGCATCTGGCTCCCGAGAGTAGGTTTGCTCAATTTAGGGAAAACGGAACTGAGTCCTGTCAGTGATGCTTTTTCGCCTCTGCCTTCTCGGCCGCGGCCTTCGTCTTATGCACGGTCTTAGCGGGATGGTTGGGCGGGGAGTATAGGGTATATAGCTTCAATTTTGCGGTTTTCGAAGTATTTATTACATTATGGTATGTACCTGCTGGAACGGTAACCGCATCCCCGTCTTTTACCAGGTGTTTTTCTTTGCCGCTTAAAACAAAGGCTGCTTTGCCTTGCTCGATGCGAAAGAACTGATCCACTTTCGCATGTACTTCGTTACCGATATCTTCACCGGGTTGCAGGCACATCACCACGAGCTGAACATACTTCCCGGTGAACAGCACTTGCCTGAAATAGTTATTATCCAGAGTTTTTTTCTCAATTGATACTATATATCCTGCCATTGTTTTACCTCCATAAGCGCTTCATCAATAATTTTCAGTGTAAGTGATAGTGGTAAAGCACATAAATCGAAATAATATTTCGGTTTAATTCTTTAACTAACATTAACACTACCACTAACACTAATTCTGCCAGTCCTAATGCTTCAGCGCAAAAAGTAATACGCCAATCCTACGCTGGCATAGCTGCGGGAGTTGTTGTTGAGGGCGATGCCGACCTCGGCCAGGAAATCGAGGTCGTCGCTGATGCGATACTCGATCCCGGGCACGAGATGCGCCAGGGTGTAGCCGTCCGAGTTTTTAAATGAATCGAAGGCGAGCTTAAGGCCCCCGTAAATCTCCAGATTCTTTGCTGGTAAGGTGCTGGCCAGGAGTGCGGTGTCGATGCCGGAGCTGTTTGATCCCACATTGTAGTCCGTCAGGTGTGCGCCCAGCGCCACTGAAACGTTGAAATTCTCCCATTTGACAAGCCAATACTCTACATCGACCCCGAAGTATTTGAGGCCTTTGAAGATCCCAACCTTGGCCTCGATGTCGACACGCGGTGTGAGCCCGTATCCGAACCGTCCGGCCACACCCCATACGGAGTCGCTGCCGTTTTTGCCGAAAAGCACCGTCGGGAAAATGCCAAGCTTGAGGTTGCCCTGGTTGATGGTCTCGGCCGAGTTCATCATTACTTCCTGCGCGGAAACCTGGGCAGCAGCAGCGAGAAACATTGCCATGATAAGAATAATCACTAACTTTTTAAACATGAAACACCTCCATTTTTAATGTTCCAACTATTATATAATTCTTTAAGCAATTTTTATGCCAAGAAATATTATGTTTCCCGAGTATCGGTGAAAACCAATTTCCCCAGGTTAAACCTCTCGGAGCAGATGAATTGGATTTGAGTTTGGCTTTTGAAGTCGTTCAAAAACAAGAAATATTTTAAATTAAAGATATGAATTAGGGATATTCTGCTAGAGTTGTAGGGCAGGAAATGTCTTGTAAAATAGGAATTGTCTTGTTTTATGAGTCAATTTCTCAAGCGGGGAAGACTGCGCAATTTGTCTAACCGGAGACTTTGTATCGCCGGGCACCTGAAATTCCGCCTTTTCCCAGAGAGGGAATCAATTTCCTGACATTCTGAGATGATGGAAAGATTTTGGCATGAAAATTGCTACAAAATTGTTAGCTTCTCCCAGTCCAGCGAGCCGTTCAATAACGGCTGGGAGCAACATAGTGAGTGGCAAAAGAAAAAAAGGAGGTAACATGCTTGAAACAATTTTAATCATCCTGGTCGTTCTGTGGGCTCTGGGATTTTTCGCGTTCCATGTCGGTGGCTTGGTCCACGTTCTTTTGGTCATCGCCGCGGTCGTTCTGATCATACGGTTGTTGCAGGGCCGGCGAGTTCTTTAGCTGAAAAAACGCCAAAATGATTTTGCCGAAAGTCCGGGCCTCAAGACGGATATGGGGACTTATCGCAGCCATGGGGCTGATTACCCCATGCCTCTTTTCCGCTCAGATTTTTAAATACCAGAAGATCAAGCCTGAAAATGGTTATCTGATCCAGACGGTTCCTTTCGAAAAATGGTTGAAAAGAAATTATTGCGGCCCGGCCTGCTTGGCTATGGTCCTCAACTACTGGGATGAAACGCGATCCTTCAACCAGCAGAAAATCACGGATGAGATCTATGATTCCGAAAGCCAGGCGACCTATAACTCCGAGATGGTCATGTATCCGCGCAGCAAAGGATTTGAGAGTTATTCCTTCCAGGGGAACTTGGGAATCTTGAAGGATGTGGTTGCGAAAGGCATCCCGGTGATCGTTCTGACTAAAACCATAAAACAGATCGCCAAAGGACACTACCGGGTGGTTATCGGGTTTGATGATGATAAGGACCAGATCATTTTCCACGACCCTTTTTTCGGAGGTCGTCATGCCATGAAGTCCAAAAATTTCATGAAGGTCTGGGAGTTGGGGAAAGGGCGAAATCAGTCCCGGTGGATGATGGCCGTGGTCCCCGCTCAAAGCCCTTTTCCTTTTCCCGCTCTGCAAAACGACCCTCTGACCTCCATCAATCTGGCCACGGCTTATTACCGGAGGTCGGATTTCATGAAATCAAGGGAGCTTTGGGAAAAAGTCAGGGAATCTCTCAGCGCAGATCCCTATCCCCTGTACAGTTTGGCCATGGTCAGCCTTAGAGAAGGCAAGGCCGGGGAGGCAGAGACTTATGCCCTGCAAGCCCTCAGCTTGGACGCAAAAAGCGCTTACGCCCACGACGTCCTGGGCCTGGCTTACGCCAATCAAGGAAAGATTGACGAGGCTTTGCAGTCCCTCGATCAGGCTCACCGGCTTGCCCCTGGTGAAAAATTTATCCGCATGCATTATCTACAGGTCAGGGCTCTCAAAATCGAAAGAGCCCGACTTGATAACATAAAAAATAAGGAGAACCAAAATGAGAAAACAAGTTAAGCTCTGGAGTGTCCTGTTGATGATCATGTTAGCCTCTTCCTATGCCATGGCCGTTGAAAAAGCGGCGGTTCAGCAGGCGGGGACGACTGATCAGCTCGTAATCGGCGCACAAGACGTGATCACGGCTTCCGATGCCGGAGGAGGATATATGAGCACGAGAGATATCCTCATCATCGTGCTCATCATATTGGCGATTATCGGTTTGGCCGCCGTCCTTTAGAAGGAAGTCAACATGCTTGAAACAATTTTAATCATCCTGGTCGTTCTTTGGGCTCTGGGATTTTTCGCGTTCCACGTCGGCGGTCTGATCCACGTTCTTTTGGTCATTGCCGCGGTCGTTTTAATCATACGATTGTTGCAGGGCCGGAGAGTTCTTTAGCACAAAACTGGGGTTAGATTCTGAAATAGCAGGTCCTGAAAAAGCAGGACCTGCTAATTCAAAGGCCTGATCCAATACTGGCATTTGTTTGCCAGGAGATGAAACGTGCAACTGATGCTATATAATAGTAAAAATGATGAAAACGGGCAAAGACTCACGGCGGCGGTCCATGAAGCGCTCCCGCACCGGCCGATCGGGATTTTCCGGCAATTGACAGACCTGCAGGAACTGCTGTGCACCATTGTCGAACCCGATTCGATCGCCATCCTGTCGGCCGTCGACCAAGTGGAATTGCGGCGGATGCAGGAACTTCGTGGGCTGCTCACGGAGATCTTTGTCGTCCTGGTCGTTCCGGATTGCAAAAAGAGCACGATCAGGCTGGCCCATCTTATGTTGCCGAGGTTCATAAGCCAAAAAGAGGACACTTATTCGGATCTAAAGGAAGTCCTCAAAAAAATGGTTAGCACTTCTCACTGAATAAGGGGGAATGGACTAACGTGGACCGCTCTCGGCCAGATGGAATTTTTTGCCCTATGTCTTGCCCGGCAGGGAATGTTCTATTTAACAAGGAATGCACTCTTTGGCAAGATGATTTTCCGGCTTTCACTTGACCTCAGGCTGCGAATTTTCATTTCTTTTCCCCTAGACATTACCGCGTCCGTAATTTCATTACCGGAGCCGTATTTTTCCATTCGGTCTGCTTGACAATTGCAATTTAGTGTAAAGTATACTATAATTTCACACTTGTAGATTGGGTGGTCAATCATATGGCAAAAGTATTAATAATTGATGAAGACAAGTTGATTTGCGACTGGATGGCCAATGTCGTGACGCAGTCGGGACATAACCCGTCCGTTGCCTACACGATTGGAGATGGGCTCGGGAAAGTTCAATCCGAGTCGATCGATGTCGTTTTTCTCGACGCGCAGACATCCGATGGCAGCGGCCTGGGTATTATGCAAAAGATAAAGGCGACCGGCGGATCCCCGGAGATCATTGTCATCACGGGCATTGGCGATCCCGATGAGGCCGAGCTCGCCATTTTGAACGGCGCCTGGGATTACATCGAGAAGCCGGCTTCGCTCGAAACCATCAAGGTCTCCGTTGTCCGCGCGCTTGAATACCGGGCGGAAAAAGCCGCGCAAAAACCGGGGTTGGTTTTGCAGCGCAAGGACATCATCGGCAAATCAGAGCGCATAGCGCCCAGCCTTGAACTTCTCGCCCAGTCAGCGAACAGCGATGCCAATGTTCTGATCATGGGAGAAACCGGAACCGGGAAAGAGCTATTCGCCAAGGCCATCCATTCCAACAGCAAACGGGCCGACGGAAATTTTGTGATCGTCGATTGCACGTCGCTTCCTGAGACCCTGGTGGAAAGCGTGCTTTTCGGGCACAAGCGCGGGGCTTTCACCAGCGCTTACGCCGACCAGGTGGGGCTGGTCAAGCAAGCAGACAAAGGGACTCTTTTCCTGGATGAAATCGGCGAGTTGCCCCTGGGGATTCAGAAAAGTTTCCTGCGGGTCATCCAGGAGCATCGTTTCCGGCCGGTCGGCGGGAGTCAGGAAGTCGCCAGTAATTTTCGCTTGGTGGCGGCCACCAACCGCAATCTGGAGGGTATGGTCCGGCGCGGAGAATTTCGTAAAGATCTGCTCTTCCGGCTTCGCACACTGGTCATTGAATTGCCGCCGCTGCGAGAATGTCTCGAAGATATCCGCGATTTGACCATGCACTACATGAACGTATTGTGCAAACGTTTCGAGATAAAGCCCAAAGAATTTTCCCCTGAATTTTGGAGCATAGCCACCAGTTATCCCTGGCCGGGTAATGTCCGGGAACTGATCCAGGCCCTGGAGAAGGCGTTGCTTTCCGCCAAAGATGAACCCATGCTGTTCCCCAAGCACCTGCCGACCTATATTCGCATCCAGGTCGCGCGCAGCGGCTTTCACAAAAGGCCTGCAAACCATGAAAAATCGGCGCCCAACACGACCGTTCCCTTGGCACTGTCCACATTGAAAGAGTTTCACAAGACCACCGTTTCCGCGGCGGAGAAGCAGTATTTTAAAGACCTGATGGTATTTGCCGCTGGAAATATCGATGAAGCCTGCCGGATTTCCGGCTTGTCCCGCTCAAGACTATACACGCTTTTCAAAAAGCACAAACAATCACCTTCCTGTTGATCCAACTCAGGGGAAGTCCCAGCTACGGGATTTCTATTTCGCCACTACTACCAAGGCCTCATCCTTATCCATCACTCACCTCAGGGAAGCGCTTCAGGGACGCGATGTTGAGTCCCAGGAAAACCCAGGTCAAAGGCAGCCAGAAACCGCTGGTCATGACATAGGACATGAGCAGGGCCAACAAACCGACAAACAGCGCCAACGCCTGTGGAGCCGGCGGCACCCCTGACCTAGCGATCCCTTTGAAATTGAGAATTAAAAACAAGCCGGCGATCGCCGCGAACAAAACAATGCCGATGATGCCCGTGTCCTCGAGAACAGTAAACAGCATGCTGGGATTGGTTTGCGGGAACGCTTTTTCCGCGATTTTCTGACGCGCCCACGCGTCGCCCAAATTGGATCGCCAATAGGTATAGGCAAAACTCCCCGGCCCATTGCCAAGGACCGGATTTTGCAAAAAAGCTTGCCATGATGTTTTTATCAAGACAAAGCGGACATTTTGGCTGTTGAATAGCGAACTTTGTTCTGGAACGGCTTTTTTTTGCGCTGGCGCAACTTTGGCGGTGGAACGAAATCCAGGTTTTTTTTGCGCTGGCGCAACTTTGGCGGTGGAACGAAATCCAGGTTTTTTTTGCGCTGGCGCAACTTTGGCGGTGGAACGAAATCCAGGTTTTTTTTGCGCTGGCGCAACTTTGGCGGCGAAACGAAATTCATGGATCGCTTTTAGGGGAGCGATCGATTGCACCGCAAGCAGATGAAACCCGAAAAAAGCTCCAATAACAACAGCGGACAGTTTCCAATTAGCTTTGAGAAAAGGCCATTTTTTCTTGAAAATAAATTGCAGTAAAAATATTAATAGAAAAACCAGCCAGGCGGTGCGCACAAAACTCAGATAAAGTCCGATCAGGGAGATCACCGCTCCGGCCAGCAGCCATTTCCTTGCCTTTCCGCTCATGGAAAAGTAAAGAGAGAAAAAGATCAAAGCGAAGACCATGCAGAGATCTCCGTAAAAATCAGGCTCGACCATTGTGCCATACGGACGCCCCCAGACAGAGCCGATATATTCCTTTTGCACCATTCCTAAATGACCGATTGGCAGATGCCAGCCCCGATAATAATTCAACGCCCCGGCCAAAACCTGGTAAAGGCCGAAAAGGACCTGCAATGTCCCCATGGCCAAAAAGACATAAAAGGCCAGAAAAATGTCTTTTACGGTTCTAAGCAGTTGATAAACCAGCCAATACAAAAGGGCCAGGGTGACGAGCAGCAAAAAGATCTTCATTGACCGGGCTTTCCATGAGGAATTGAAAATGGCGATGAAATTGATTGACAGATAAGCGAGCAGCCAAAAATCGAGTGGGCTCTTCTGCCAGCGCCATTTTCCCAACAGCGTGAGCACGCCCAGAAGACCAAGAAACAAAACTTCAAAAACTTGCACACTCCGTACCCGCATGCCAAACAATTGGAAAGAATAGCCACTCCCCTCAAGAAAGACCGATCCGATCAATATGACTATCATTACCCAAGGCCATTTTTCAGTTTTTGAATTCATGATTTCGACCTGCCTTTCTTTTTTTGAAAACTTTTGTGGTAAATAAAATTGCCGTTCTTGGGATCGACATCAGTGCGCACAAACCCCATCTTTTCATAAAGCTTTAAGACCTTGACATTCTTTGGATGCACTTTAAGCATCAACCGCCCGATCCGGTTCAACTTGCAGATGGCGAAGGCGTGGGCCAACGTCAAAGCGGCCAGGCCGCAATTTTTATATTTTGGCGCGATCCATACTCCGTAGGCTGGGACGCGGTAACCCTGATCGAAGCCGCGCAGTATATAAAAACCGGCAGGGACCCCGCCCACTTCAATACCAAAATAAATGTCTTTTTTTGCTTGTTTTAAAATTGTCGCGATACTTTCCAGACTGAAATCGAAAGGGACAAAATAGCGGCTGTAACTGGACGGGGCGGATTGCAACAGCCGGCTCAGTTCCAACGCATTCTCAGCTCGCAAACGCTTGAAGCCGATATCAGTAATCATCGCCTTTAAACTCATTTAGTCCTCTCCTAATCTGAGCGCAAATCTCAGCCACATCCTCCTGGCGCAACTCTGGCCAGGAAGGCAGGGTTATGCCGCGGGCGCTCAGATCCTCTGTCACCGGAAGTTTGCCAACGCCCGGGGCATACATGGGCATGGTGTGCACCGGGAAGAAAAGCGGGCGCGTTTCAATCCCCTCTGCTGCCAGGAACGCGCGCAGCGGATCACGCAGCGCTGCCTTGGCAACCAGGGCCGAAACCATCCAATAGGAGTGAACCACCGCACCGAATTCGCCTTGCAGGGAGAGGGGAACACCGGCCAGGTACTTTTTGTACCACTCGGCGACTTTCCTTTTGCGGGCAATAAGTTCTTCAGCCCGCTCGAGCTGGGCCAAGCCGATGGCGGCGCAAATGTTGGTCATGCGATAATTGTAGCCGACGATATCATGCCAGTACTCACGATTTTGCGCCAGCCCCTGGCCCTTGAGATGAATGGCCCGCTCGATCAGGGTCTTGTCCGCGCTGACCACCATGCCGCCCTCGCCGGTAGTGATGGTTTTGTTGCCGAAAAAACTGAAGGCGGAAATATGACCGCTGCTGCCGACATGCAGCCCCTGGTAGCGGCTGCCGAAAGCCTCGGCACAGTCCTCGACCAGGTATAAATTGTTTTGGGCGGCGAGTTCCACCAGCCTGTCCATTGCACAGGGATGCCCGTACAAATGCACGGCCATGATTGCCCTGGTTTTGGGGCTGATGCGCTTTTCCACCTCGGCGGGGTCGATCTGCCAGGTATCGGGCCGAACATCGGCAAAAACCGGCACCGCCCCCGTGTAGCGTATGGCATTGACCGATGCGATGTAAGTAAGCGAAGGCACGATCACTTCATCACCGGGGCCAATGCCCAGGGCCAGCAGGGCCACATGCAGCGCCACCGTGCCGTTGCAAACCGCAGCAGCGTGGGGAACGCCAATGAAAGCGGCGAAGGCTTTCTCGAACTCCCCTATAAATCTGCCTTTGGAAGAGATCCAGGTGCTTTCCAAGCACTCCAGGACGTATTTTTTTTCATTGCCTGCCAAAGACGGCTGATAAACAGGGTATTTATACATTCAACACTCCCGCTCAATCAATCGCGTAAAAAGGCTGAAGTAGCGATCGCTGAGCTGATGCCAATCGTAGGCCAAAAGAGTTTCGCGCAACATTTTCTGCTCGGACAATACTTGGGCGCGGTTGGCCAGGACATGGATTATCATTTGCGCCAGGGTATTTTCGTCCCGGGGTTCGAACATCAGCAGACCGCAAGTGTCAGCCGAAAGATCGTGATAGCGCAGCCGCTCCTCGACTACGGGGATGCGCGAAACGATCACCGGCACCTCCATGGCCATTGCTTCCAGAGCCTGCCAAGGAAAGCCGCCCTCGGAAAACGTCGGTACAGCCGCCAGCGCGGCGTAGCGATACAGGCTGTACATATCCACTTCGGAGATTTCTCCGGTCAAAATGATTCTTCCCAAAAGGCCGTTCTGCCGGGCAAAAGCAAAACAGTCGGCGTCGTCCGCCAAATTCCCGGTCAGTACCAGGGAAAGCTCATGCCCGCGGTCAAGCACTATCTTGAACGCTTTGAGCAAGGTCAGGATATTTTTATACGGCCGGATATGGGTAGGGTAAAAAACATAATCTCCCGGGATCTTGAAAGCGGCCAAAACTGCTTCCTGTGCCGGTATTCTTTGCTGAATGCCGTCGGGAATGATGGCCGGGAGAAAGATGACGCCGGTGTTTTCCTCGCCCAAGCCGGGAATCAGCGCCAGGGCGTGCGTGCGCCGGATGTGATCGCTGTTGCTGACGAAAAAACTGCCATCCCCGGCCAGCTTTTCGGCATAACGGGCCGCTTTCTGCCCCTGGAACAGCTGGCGGCGGGAGCGGCTGCTCTTCCTGAACAAGGGCGCGAATTCAGTTGTGTAGAGATCGTGAAGGTTGATAACTTTCAAACGATCGATCTTCCAGGCGTTGGCGATATCGAAATTCTGAATCAGGAAACAGTCGGCCGCAGAATAGCGATTGGCCGCCAGCGGCAACAGGTTAAAGGTTTGCTTGAAAAAATCCCAGGCCCAGATCAGTGGCCATTCAAAAAGATTATGAAAAATCAGAATCAAAATAATAAAAATCGCCAAAATAAGGAAGAAATAAATCCCAAAGGATAACCGGCCCGTAACATTAAAACGGCAAGCCAGATAAATTCCGGTTGTCGTCAGCAAAACCACGGTAAGCAAGAAATAGCGTTTGAATTTTTGCATAATATCTTTCAGGAAAAAAATCCCGGTTTTCAGATAATGAACCATTGCGGCTGTCAGCGACAGAAAATTGCGCCGCACAAATCCTAATCTTTCGGGAGCTCGTCCACAGGCATTTCTCTCTGTGCAGTACACGATGCGTTCTTTAAATTGCGGCTGATCGCTCAATTCCGAAAATAGTTCCCGTACGGTCTGCAAATTAAGCTCTTGGCACCAGATTTCGATATGCAGGGGATGGTTGAGCAAAAGGTGTTTGACCAGATTGAAAAGAAAGCGGAATATGCCTTCCCTTTTCAAGTGAGACAATTTGGCCGGAGAACCGATCCAGATCCCCAGGACTTCAAGTTTCTTGCCTTCAGTGTTTTGCGACATGTTCAGCACTTTCCAGTTTTTTTACCAATCTCCTTTGGCACCAGTATATCAGTCCCAGATAGGGCACGGCAATACAAATAAATATTCCCGGCAATTTAAGCCGGGGAACGATAAAATAGACAGCCAAAATAGTGAGAACCCCATTGCCCACAACCAGCTTGACCTGCCACCAGATATCGTCAAGTATGATCAGAATGTCGCTCAGGGTGCTGCCCACGGCCGATAAAACCAGCAGCGCCAGAAACAAACTCCATCCCGTTAAACCGAAAGGGCTGCCCAGATCCTTGTGCAGCCAGGCCCTGATCAAGAAATCGCCGGCCAGAAGAAAGGGCAGGGTTAGGAGCAGCGAAATAGCAACGCGGATCATAACGGCGCGCCTGATCGACTGCTTGACCCAGGCGGTTTCCCCGCGTTCGAATGCTTCACGTATGGCGGCATAAAAAGGTGCGGTGGCTCCGGTACTGACAAAAAATATGAATAGATAAATTTTCCATAACACATTGTAGTCAGCGACAATCGTGAAACCAAGGGTTATCGCTAAAACCACGTTGATCAATTGATTGGCCATGAGAATGCCGATCTGAAAAACGAACAGGGGGATACTCGACCGCGATAAGCGTTTAAGAGAAGGCCATGAAAAATCGGCGAGCTTCAAACGATACCAAGGCAGCTTCTTTTTCAAGGCGCTCCAGCCCAGCGCCTGCCCCAGGAGCAACCCCAATGAATTCAAAAAAAGAATGCCAATGATATTCCATTTTAATAAAATGCCGGTTATAATCCCGGCGCTGCCCAACAGGGAGCTGGCAAACACGACACCTCCGGAGATGTAGCCAAGTTGGAAGGCGTTGAGCGCTTTTTCGGCCAATGAAACTGGAAAATTGATCAGAAAAAAGAACCCGACGATCAAGAGACATTGGCCGGTGATCTTCGCCAGTTCGAGATCTTTGATATTCAGGAGCTTTTGCCAGGGAAGGAAATTGGCAATCGCCGCCAGGGGGAGGAAGCCGATCAAGGCGACCAATGATAGTGCGATCAGGGCGGTGGTAAGATAGCCTGTGGCGGCACTCCGATCATCGCGGCCATTGGCCTCGGCCAAGGCATTGATCAAACCCCGGCTGATGCCGATATCAGCGATCTGCAGGAAGTAAACGACCGAGGTTACCACCATCCAAAACCCATATTTCCCCTTGCCCAGATAGCCAATTGTTATGGGCAAAACAACCAGACCTATGAGAGATGACAGGGCTTTACCCAGAGTATTCGACCCTCCCGCCCAAACGATCAAGCGGTACCGCTCCCGCCTGCGGTCGGCCGACCGGGTAAGGAGCGAAGCGATTGCTTGCGGCAGGATTTTCATTGCGGCTTGGCCAATTCCATGAATTGCACTCCCAATTCCCGCGCATCCGCGCCCAAATTCAGGGCCTTAATATTGAAAGTAGGATTTACC
>Ga0209539_1001551_pt1 | contig 12428 bp, 12 predicted proteins | sample BarGraNGADG00312_2_FD_184499 | JGI IMG/M metagenome (GOLD analysis project Ga0209539, IMG submission 184499) | Arctic peat soil microbial communities from Barrow, Alaska - Barrow Graham LP Ref core NGADG0011-312 (SPAdes) (version 2) | ecosystem: Environmental > Terrestrial > Soil > Wetlands >... | reverse complement strand
GCTTCGACGCGACCCTGAACGCCGTCAACGGCTGGTTGCTGGCGCGGCGCGCCCGCGGGGAGACGACCCGGGTGGGCGATGCCCTGCTGCGCGCGGCGGTGCCGCCGGAGGTCATCCACTACTCGGAGGGTCAGCGCCCGCCCGAGGACGAGCCCGATCCGGACGCTCGTCGGGGCGAGGACGGCGACTAGAGCTTCCGCAGGCGCATCCTGGCCATCTGGTGGCCGGTGTCCTTCGTGAGCACCAGCGTGGCCCGCCCGCGCGTCGGGGCGATGTTCGTGAGCAGGTTCGGCGCGTTGATGGTGTCCCAGATGTGCGATGCCGTGGCCACCGCCTCCGCGTCGCCCAGGTCCGCATACTTGCGGAAGTAGGACCGCTCGTGCTGGAACGCCGTCGCCTTGAGGGTCAGGAAGCGCTGGATGTACCACTGCTTGACGTCCTCGGGGCGGGCGTCCACATAGATCGAGAAATCGAAGAAGTCGGAGATGACGAGCGGGGTGTGCGCGCCCGCCCGCGCAGGCTGGAGGACGTTCAGTCCCTCCACGATCAGCACGTCGGGATTCCGGACGACCACCTGGCGGTCCGGGACGATGTCGTAGGTGAGGTGCGAGTAGACGGGGGCGCGAACCTCCGGCGCCCCGGATTTCACGGCCTCGATGAAGTCAAGCATCGCGCGGCGGTCGAAGGACTCTGGGAACCCCTTGCGGCCCATCAGCCCGCGGCGGTCAAGCTCGTCGTTCGGGTACAGGAAACCGTCGGTGGTGACCAGCGCCACGGACGGGGTCTCCGGGAAACGGCTCAGCAACTCGCGCAGCAGGCGGGATGTCGAGGACTTCCCCACGGCGACCGAGCCCGCCACGCCGATCACGTACGGCGTGCGCGCCGCGATACCGCGCAGGAAGGCCCCGGTCGCGTGGTGCAGGCCGCGCGTGGCCGAGACGTACATCTCGAGCAGCGAGGACAACGGCCGGTACACCGCGTCCACCTCCGCCAGGTCGATCGGGTCACCGAGACCGCGCAACCGCACGACGTCGGCGTCGGTCAGCGGCAGGGGGGTCGAGGCCGCGAGCGCGGACCACTGGTCACGGTCGAACTCGACGAAGGGGGAGCGGTGCGCCTCGGACACCCGTCGATTGTGACATCCCGCGCGGCTCCCGGTGCGGCAACTAGACTGGCCCTCATGTGCGGAATCGTTGGATACGTCGGCCCTGCCATTCCTTCGGGGCGTCCCCTTGACGTGGTGATGGAAGGACTCGCACGGCTCGAATACCGGGGCTACGACTCCGCGGGCGTCGCGGTCGTCACGCCCGGGGGCCTGAAATGGGCGAAGCGCGCCGGCAAGCTCACCAATCTCTCGACCGCGCTGAAGGAAAACCCCCTCCCGCTCGCGACCGCGGCGATCGGCCACACGCGGTGGGCCACGCATGGCGGCCCCACGGACACGAACGCGCACCCGCACATCTCCGCGGACGGGAACCTCGCGCTGATCCACAACGGCATCATCGAGAACTTCAACACCCTCAAGGACGAACTCGCCGCCGACGGCGTCTCGTTCCTCTCCGAGACGGACACGGAGGTGGCGGCACACCTGGTGTCACGCGCCTACAACGAACTCGGCGACCTGACCGCCGCCATGCTCGCCGTGACCCGCGTGCTCGAGGGCGCGTTCACCCTCCTCGCCGTGCATGCGGACCGGCCCGGCACGGTGGTGGGGGCGCGGCGCAACTCACCGCTCGTCGTCGGCCTCGGCGAGGGGGAGAACTTCCTCGGCTCCGACGTCGCCGCGTTCATCTCCCAGACCAAGTCCGCGCTGGAACTCGGCCAGGACCAGGTGGTCACCATCACGGCGGACTCGGTGCGGGTGATCGACGGCGACGGCAACCCCGTCGAGCCGCGTGCGTTCACCGTGGACTGGGACGCGTCGGCGGCCGTCAAGGGCGGTTTCGCCACCTTCATGGACAAGGAGATCCACGACCAGCCGAAGGCGGTTGCGGACACCCTCCTCGGGCGGACCGACAAGAGCGGGCAACTGGCGCTCGACGAACTGCACATCAGCGAGTCGGTGCTGCGGTCGATCGACAAGATCGTGGTGATCGCCTGCGGCACCGCCGCCTACGCCGGACAGGTGGCGAAGTACGCCATCGAGCACTGGTGCCGCATCCCCGTGGAGGTGGAGCTCGCACACGAGTTCCGCTACCGCGACCCGGTGGTCAACGAGAAGACCCTGGTGGTGGCGATCAGCCAGTCCGGGGAGACGATGGACACCATCATGGCGGTGCGCCACGCCCGCGAGCAGGGCTCGAAGGTGCTCGCCATCGTGAACACCCACGGATCGACGATCCCGCGCGAGTCCGATGCGGTCCTGTACACGCACGCCGGCCCCGAGGTTGCCGTGGCCTCCACCAAGGCGTTCCTCGCCCAGATCACGGCCTGCTACCTCCTCGGCCTGTACCTGGCGCAGCTGCGCGGCAACATGTACGCCGACGAGATCCGCTCCATCCTGAAGGAACTCGCCCTCATGCCGGACAAGATCCAGCGCGTGGTCGACAACGAGGAGCAGGTGCGGGACGTGGCCCGCAGCATGAAGGACGCCACGAGCGTGCTCTTCCTCGGCCGGCACGTCGGGTTCCCCGTTGCGATGGAGGGCGCGCTGAAGCTCAAGGAACTCGCGTACATCCACGCCGAGGGATTCGCGGCAGGTGAGCTGAAGCACGGGCCGATCGCCCTCGTGGAGCAGGACCAGCCCGTCTTCGTGATCGTCCCCTCCCCGCGGGGGCGCGACCAACTGCACGCGAAGGTCATCTCCAACATCCAGGAGGTCCGGGCCCGCGGCGCCCGCACGCTGGTGATCGCCGAGGAGGGGGACACGGCCGTCGAGCCCTTCGCGGATGTGGTGTTCCGCGTGCCGCAGACGCCAACACTCCTCGCCCCGCTGGTGTGTGTGGTGCCCCTGCAGATCTTTGCGTGCGAGCTAGCCACGGCCAAGGGTCTCGACGTGGACCAGCCCCGCAACCTCGCGAAATCGGTCACGGTGGAGTGATGATCAGGGGCATCGGCGTGGACATCACCGACGTCGCCCGCCTCGGCGCCGCCCTCGAACGCGTTCCCCGCCTGCGGGAGCGACTCTTCACCCCCGGTGAGCGCGACCTGCCCCTCCGTTCCCTCGCCGCCCGCTTCGCGGCCAAGGAAGCGGTGGCGAAGGCCCTGGGCTCGCCCGGTGGCATGAGCTGGCAGGACTGCGAGGTGGTCCTTGACCATACCGGGGCGCCGAGCCTGCGGGTGCGCGGGAGCGTGGCACGGGTTGCCGCCGCGCGGGGCATCACCGTGTGGCACCTCTCCCTGAGCCATGACGGGCCGGTGGCGGTGGCGATGGTGGTGGCCGAATGATCCGGGCGTGGGGAACCGACGCCATCCGGCGCGCAGAGGCCCCGCTCCTCGAGGCGGGTGTCCCGCTGATGCGGCAGGCCGCGCGAGCCCTGAGCGTGACCGCGGTGCGCGAGATCAGGGTTCGCGGCCAGCGCGTGCCGGGTTCGGTGGTGCTGGCGCTCGTGGGTGGTGGGAACAACGGGGGGGACGCCCTGTGGGCCGCCGCCGACCTCGCACGCAGGGGCGTGCGCGCCGAGGTGGCGCTCTGTTCCCCCACGGTGCACGCCGAGGGGCTGGAAGCCGCGAGGGCGGCCGGCGCGCGGATCACCCGCGTGGTTCCCGACGGCGGTCGGGAGCCGGACCTCGACGCCCTCGTGGCCCTCGCCCGGGCGGCGGGGGTGTGGCTCGACGGACTCGCGGGCATCGGGCTGCGAGGCCCCTTGCGGGAGCCGCTGGCCGGTATCGTCGCGGTTCTTGGCGCCGAGCGGGATGCAGCCCCCGACGAGCCGGTGGTCATCGCTGTGGACGTGCCCTCCGGCATGGGTGACTCCGGCGCCGTCCGCGGCGAGGTGCTCCGGGCGGACGTCACGGTCACCATGGGCGGGGCGAAGACCGGGCTGCTGCTGCCACCCGCCGGCCTCCTCGCCGGGCGCGTGGACGTGGTGGACCTCGGCCTGCCGCTGGTCCCCGCGGAAGCGGCCGCCTGCCGCATGGGCGCGGGCGACGTCTCCGACCTCTACCCGTTCCCGCGGCGTCAGGACCACAAGTACACCCGCGGCGTGGTGGGCGTCTGGGCCGGCAGTCCCGCTTACCCCGGCGCCGCGCGGCTCGCGTGCGCCGGAGCGCTCGCCGTCGGCCCGGGCATGGTCCGTTACCTCGGCACCGTGGAGTCGGTGCGCGCGGACAACCCCGAGGTGGTGGCCACCCCGGGCAGGATCCAGGCCGCCCTTGTGGGGTCCGGGATCGCCGGGGCGAGCGCCGCGCACGCCGCGTTCGAGGCGGCCGTCGCCCACGGGGTGCCGCTCGTGGTGGACGCCGGAGGACTCGACGTGCTGGACCGTGCCGCGCGGGCGGGTCGGCTCGAGCTGCCGTGCGTCATCACGCCCCACGCCGGCGAACTGGCGGGACTCCTGCACCGCGGGCGCGGCGACGTGGAGGACGACCCCGCGGCCGCCGCCCGCGAGTACGCCATCTCACGCTCGGTGGTGGTCCTCCTGAAGGGTGCCGTGACCGTGGTCGCGAGCCCGGCTGGTGAGCTGTTCAGCCAGGCGGACTCCACGCCCTGGCTCGCGAGCGCCGGCTCCGGGGACGTCCTTGCCGGCATCCTCGCTGGCCTGGTGGCGCTGCTCGCGGCCCGCGCGGAGGAGGGGGCCGCCGGTGGCGAGCCCCTCCTTGGTACTTCGGCCCTCGCCCGGGCAGCGGCGGCCGCCTCGTGGATCCACTCCCAGGCGGGCCGGCGGGCGGCGGGCCAGGGCGGCCACGCGAGCCGCGGCGGCCCACTCGCGGGCGGTCCGCTGTCAGCGCACCGCATCGCAGCCCACGTCCCCCGCGTGATCGCAGGGCTGCCGCGCTGACTACGTGATGGAACAATGGGAGTCATGACCTACCCGTCGCGCGCCGTCGTCAACCTCACGGCGATCCGCCACAACGTGGCGAACCTGCGGGCGCGGACGGATGCCGAACTGATGGCCGTGATCAAGGCGGACGGCTACGGCCACGGCGGGATCGCCGTCGGCCGCGCCGCCGTCGACGCCGGGGCGACGTGGCTCGGCATCGCCCAGGTGGGCGAGGCGCTCGCGTTGCGGGCGGAGCTTCCCGCCGTTCCCGTGCTGGCGTGGCTCTACTCACCTTCGACCGACGTGCGCGGCGCGATCACCGGCGGGATCGAGCTCTCGCTCAGCGCCCCGTGGGCCATCGAGCACGTCGCGGCGGCGGCGGCGGACGTCGGCAGGCGAGCACGGGTCCACCTCAAGGTGGACACCGGAATGGCCCGGGGCGGCGTGCGGCCCGAGCACTGGGAGGAGTTCGTCCGGCAGGTGCGCGGAACCCGTGGCCTGGAGGTGGTGGGCATCTGGTCCCACCTGGCCCGGGCGGACGAGCTCGAGTGCGACACCACCGCGACACAACTGGGGATCTTCACCGACGCCCTCGAGCGGGCGGAGCGGCTGGGAGTGCGCCCGGAGGTCCGCCACCTCGCGGCGTCCGCCGGGACGCTGTGGCATCCGGGGACGCACTTCGACCTCGTCCGCACCGGCGTCAGCATGTACGGCATGGCCCCGGATGGGTCCGACCCGGCCGCGCTGGGGCTGGTCCCCGCGATGCGGCTCGAGGCGGAGCTCATCAATGTCAAGGAGGTGCCGGCCGGCACCCCCGTCTCCTACGGCCACACCGCGACCGTCGGCCCCACCCTCGTCGGGGTGGTCCCGCTCGGGTACGCCGACGGGGTCCCGCGCCAGGCGTCCAACCGCGGCGCCTTCGTGACGGTGAACGGCGAGCGGGCGGACGTGGTCGGGCGGATCTGCATGGACCAGTTCCTCGTGGACCTAGGTGCGGAATCCGCGGCCCGGAGTGGCGACGTCGCACGGTTGTGGGGGCCGTTCGCGGGGGAGGGCGCGGCGGGCGGCCGCCCCACCGTCGACGACTGGGCCCGCGCGGCGGCGACGATCAACTACACCATCACCACCCAGGTCGGGGCTCGGGTTCCGCGCGTAAACGTGGAGGAGACATGGAGCTAGTCCTGCCCAGCCCGGAGGCGACGCGCGCCCTCGGCGAGCGGCTCGCAGGACTCCTGCGCGCGGGCGACCTGGTGCTGCTCCACGGCGGCCTGGGCGCCGGCAAGACCACCCTCACCCAGGGGATCGGTGCGGGGCTGGACGTGCGGGGGCACGTCGCCTCGCCCACCTTCATCATTGCCCGCACGCATCGTCCGCGTGGTGGCGGTCCCGGCCTGGTGCACGTCGACGCGTACCGCCTCGGCTCCTTCGACGAACTCGAGGCGCTGGACCTCGACACCTCGCTGGAGGAGTCGGTCACCGTGGTCGAGTGGGGGGAGGGTCTCGCCGAGGTGCTCAGCGAGGACCGCCTGGAGATCGCCATCGCGCGCCCCCACGGCGGGATGGTGGACGCGTCCGCGGGGCTGGTCGACGACGGCGCCCGCCACGTCACCCTGACCGCGCACGGGCCGCGGTGGGACGGCGTGGACCTGTCGGTCCTGCGGGGCGACGCGTGACGCCGCTGGTGCGCGCCTCCGTCGCGGCAGCACTGCTCGCCTTCCTCGCGGCGCCCGCGGTCGCGGCCGCCGGGGTGGCGCCCCTCGACGTGCCCGCTCCGCCTGAACCCGTGGTCGCGTGGCTGCTGGAGGAGGGTCCCGCCGCGGTGACGAAGTCCGAGACCTCCGGGCTTGCCGCCGACGAACTTGCCGAGGCCGCGATCGGGTCGCCGACCAGCGTGCACGTCTGGTCCGAGGACTTCATCGCCGGCGGGGATGAGGGCGAGCCCGCCGTCCCCTCCGGCGAATGGGTGGCACCGGTGACACTCGGGGGTGCCGGGGTGGGTGCGATCGTCGTGGTCGAGGGTGATGCGGGCGTCGCCGACCACCGCCTGGTGTGGGACGAGGACCTGGGCTCCGCGCTCGTGGCGTTCCAGGCCACCACGTTCATCCTCGACGAGGCCACGTCGGGATGGTTCCGGTTGGGCGGTGACATCCTCACCCCGGTGACGGTCGAGGCGAGGGATGTGCTCGCGGGGAGCATCGACGTCAATGCCTACCAGCCCTTCCTCGTCGCGCGCTACGGCGGCGGCGGCGGGGACGAGCCGGCCGCGCCGGCCGAGGGGGACGCGATCCTGCCCCGGCCCGTGATGGTGGCGGCCGGCATCGCCGTGGGCGTGCTCGCCCTCGTCGGTGCGGTCGTGTGGATCCGACGACCGGAGGCTGTTGATGAGTGACCGGATGCTGTGCATCGACACGTCCGAGGGGACCCAGGTCGCACTGGTGGGCGACGCCGGCATCCGGCGGGCGGCGGACCCGGACTCGCGTGCCCACGCCGAGAACCTCGCCGGGCTCATCGCCGACGTCGTGGGGGCCGGCAGGGTCGACGCCGTCGCCGTGGGCACCGGGCCGGCGCCGTTCACGGGCCTGCGGGTGGGCCTTGTGAGCGCGCAGGTCTTCGGCCTGGCGCGCGGGATCCCGGTGCACGGTGTGTCCAGCCTCGCCGTCCGTGCCCGCCAGGCGCTCGACGACGCCGCGACGCCCCTGGTCACCGTCGTGACCGACGCGCGACGCCGCGAGGTGTACTGCGGGACGTTCGAGGCGGTGGGTGACGACGACGTGCGGCTCGTGGGTGAGCTCTCCGTGAGCGTGCCGACCGACGTCGTCGTCCCCCTCGGCAGCACCCTCGTGGGGCCGGGAACGCGCCTCCACCCCGACGCCCTTCCGGGCCAGGACATCACGCTCGACCTGGCCGTGATGGCGCGGATCACCCGTGCCCGGCTCGCGGCCGGCGTCACCCTGCCCACACAGCCCCTGTACCTCCGGCGGCCCGACATCCACCAGTCCGCCGGGCGCAAGCGTGCCACCCACTGAGGGGCAACCCCGGGACATCAACCCCGCGGACATCCCGCGGATCCTCGAGCTGGAGCCGGTGCTGTTCGGGGCGGAGTCCTGGAACCGCGGGATGTACCGCGAGGAGTTCTCCCTTCCGGACCGCGCCTACCGCGGGATCGACGCCGGCGGCCGCCTCGTGGCGTACGGTGGGGTGCTGCTCGCCGAGACGGCGCAGGTCCTCACGATCGGGGTCGACCCGGACCACCAGCGCCGCGGGCTCGGCTCGCTGCTGCTGGCGGACCTCCTGGCGATCGCCGTGGCGGCGGGCGCCGGCGAGGTCGTCCTCGAGGTGCGGGCCACCGACCGGGGTGCGCAACGGCTGTACGAGAGACATGGGTTCGTGGCGATCGCGCGGCGGCGGAACTACTACCAGCTGATCGGGGAGGACGCCCTCGTCATGCGCCTGACGCTGCCCTGATCGCGGTGACGGATTCGTGAAAATACAGGACCCAAGTTCAACCGCCAGCGGATCGCCACTCGTATGATCAGACCGTGGCCCAGACAACAGTGATTCAAAAACGTCGCGCTCGTGAGACCACGGTCGCCATGAAGATCCTCATGGCCGTCACGGGCGTCTTCTTCGTCTTTTTCGTGCTCATGCACATGTACGGCAACCTCAAGATGTTCGGCGGAGCCGAGGTCTACAACGGGTACGCCGAACACCTCAGGGTGATATTCGAGCCCATCCTGCCCCGCAATGGCCTGTTGTGGATCCTCCGGGTTCTCCTCCTGGCGTCGGTCGCGGTGCACGGCTACTCGGCGTTCTCGCTCTGGAACAGGTCCCGCAGGGCGCGCGGGACCGGGTACGTCAACAAGCACCCGATCGCCACGTCGTACGCCGTCCGCACAGTGCGGTGGGGCGGCGTCATCATCCTCATGTTCGTGGCCTTCCACCTGCTGCACTTCACCACGCTCACGATCGAGATCGGGGGCGACTACCAGGCACTGTCGCCCTACGAGCGGATGGTCGTCTCTTTCGAACACTGGTGGGTGTGGCTCGCATACCTGATCGTGATGTTCACGCTCTCCCTCCATGTTCGCCACGGCGTCTGGTCCTCGCTCGCGACCTTCGGGGCTAACAAGAAGCGGCGGGAAGCGGCGATCAACGGGTTCGCCATCGTCGTCGCCGCCGCGGTCGTGATCGGCTTCATGCTTCCCCCCACCGCGATCCTGCTCGACTTCATCAACTGACTGAGGCACGCACCCCATGACTGAGAAACTCATCGACGGCGTCTACATCGAGGGCGCGAAGATCGCCGACACCAAGGCACCCACCGGCCCGATCGCCGAACGCTGGGAGACCCGCAAGTTCCAGACGAAGCTCGTCACCCCGGCGAACCGCCGCAAGCTGGACGTCATCGTCGTCGGCACGGGACTCGCGGGCGGGGCCGCCGCGGCCACGCTCGGGGAGGCCGGCTACAACGTCAAGGCGTTCTGCTACCAGGACTCCCCGCGGCGTGCGCACTCCATCGCCGCCCAAGGCGGCATGAACGCGGCCAAGAACTACAAGAACGACAACGACTCGGTCTACCGGCTCTTCTACGACACGGTGAAGGGCGGGGACTTCCGGTCCCGCGAGTCCAACGTGTACCGGCTCGCCGAGGTCTCCGCGAACATCATCGACCAGTGCGTGGCTCAGGGTGTGCCCTTCGCCCGCGAGTACGGCGGACTGCTGGACAACCGGTCCTTCGGTGGTGTCCAGGTCTCCCGCACGTTCTACGCCCGCGGCCAGACCGGACAGCAACTCCTGATCGGTGCCTACCAGGCGCTGCAACGGCAGGTCGCGGCCAAGACCGTCGCGATGTACACGCGGCACGAGATGCTCGAGCTCATCGTCGTGGACGGCCGCGCCCGCGGCGTCATCGTGCGTGACATGGTCACCGGCGAGGTCCAGACGCACCTCGCGGAAGCGGTCGTCCTGGCCACCGGCGGCTACGGCAACGTGTTCTTCCTGTCGACCAACGCCATGGGCTGCAACGTCACGGCCTCGTGGCGCGCACACCGCAAGGGCGCGTACTTCGGCAATCCGTGTTTCACCCAGATCCACCCGACCTGCATCCCGGTCTCCGGCGAGTACCAGTCCAAGCTCACGCTGATGTCCGAGTCGCTCCGCAACGACGGGCGCATCTGGGTGCCCAAGGACGCTGCCGACTGCGGCAAGGACCCGCGCAACATCCCCGAGGAGGACCGGGACTATTACCTGGAGCGCAAGTACCCCGCGTTCGGGAACCTCGTGCCGCGCGACATCGCGTCGCGCGCCGCGAAGCAGGTCTGCGACGAGGGCCGCGGGGTCGGGCCGTCCGGCCTGGGCGTCTACCTCGACTTCGCCGAGGCGATCGGCCGCGTGGGCAAGGACGGCGTTTCCGCGAAGTACGGCAACCTGTTCGACATGTACGCCCGCATCACCGGTGAGAACCCGTACGAGGTGCCCATGCGGATCTTCCCCGCGGTGCACTACACCATGGGTGGCCTGTGGGTGGACTACGACCTGCAATCCAGCATCCCCGGGCTCTTCGTCACGGGCGAGGCGAACTTCTCGGACCATGGCGCGAATCGCCTCGGCGCCTCGGCGTTGATGCAGGGCCTGGCGGACGGCTACTTCGTGCTGCCGGGGACCATCTGCGACTACCTCGCCGGCGGGCCGTACCCCAAACTCACCGCGGACCATCCCGCAGTCCTCGAGGCCCAAGCGGCCGTCCGCGGGCGGATTGAGCAGCTACTCGCCGTGAACGGTACCCACTCCGTGGACCACTTCCACAAGAAGCTCGGCCACATCATGTGGGAGAAGTGCGGGATGGAGCGCGAGGAGGAGAACCTGCGCGAGGCGATCGAGGAGATCCGCGCACTGCGCGAGGAATTCCACCGGGACGTCAAGATCGTCAGCAAGGACACCGATCTGAACCAGGAGCTCGAGAAGGCCGGCCGGGTGGCCGACTTCTTCGAACTGGCCGAGCTGATGTGCATCGACGCCCTGCACCGCCGCGAGTCGTGCGGCGGACACTTCCGGGCCGAGTCACGGACGGAGGAGGGCGAAGCGATGCGTCACGACGACGAGTACGCCTACGTCGCCGCGTGGGAGTTCACCGGGGTCAGCAAGCCACCCGTCCTCCACAAGGAGGACCTCGTGTACGAGTACGTCGAGATGAAGCAGCGGAGTTACAAGTGAAGATCACCCTCAACGTCTGGCGCCAGGCGGGGCCGAAGGCCCCCGGCAGGATGGTCGCGTACCAGCTCGTGGGCCTCTCGGACCACATGTCGTTCCTCGAGATGCTGGACGTCCTCAACGAGGAACTCTTCTCGCGGGGCGAGGAGGCGGTGGCGTTTGATTCCGACTGTCGCGAGGGGATCTGCGGCATGTGTGGCCTTGTGATCAACGGCGTGGCCCACGGGCCGGAGCGCACCACCACCTGCCAGCTGCACTTGCGCAGCTTCAAGGACGGCGACACCATTTCGGTGGAGCCGTGGCGCGCCCACGCCTTCCCGATCATCAAGGACCTCGTGGTGGACCGCAGCGCGCTCGATCGCATCATCGAGGCCGGCGGCTACATTTCGGTGAACACGGGCGCCGCCCCGGACGCCCACGCGGCGCCGGTGCCGAAGCCCGACGCCGATCGCGCGTTCGAGGCGGCGGCCTGCATCGGGTGCGGTGCCTGCGTGGCGGCGTGTCCCAACGCGTCCGCGATGTTGTTCACGGCGGCGAAGATCACCCACCTCGGCATGCTCCCGCAGGGCCAGCCCGAACGTGAGGCCCGCGTGGTGGACATGCTGAACCGCCACGACGCCGAGGGATTCGGCGGGTGCCAGAACATCGGCGAGTGCGCCGCCGTGTGCCCGAAGGAGATCCCGCTCGACGTCATCAGCCAGCTCAACCGCGACCTGTCGCGGTCGTGGTTCCGGGGTCGCTGACACATCTACACTTGCACCTGTGTCGGAACCACTTGTGCTGGGGATCGAGTCCACCTGCGATGAGACGGGCGTGGCGCTGGTCCGCGGGCGGACCCTGCTCGCGGACGTCACCGCCACGTCCATGGACGAGTTCGCGCGGTACGGCGGCATCGTTCCCGAAATCGCCTCGCGCGCCCACCTGGAGGCGTTCGTCCCCACGCTCAACGCCGCCCTTGCCGCGGCCGAGGTGACGCTCGACGACGTCGACGCGATCGCCGTCGCTGCCGGCCCCGGGCTCATCGGCTCGCTCACGGTGGGGACCGCCGGGGCGAAGGCGCTCGCCGTCGCCACGGGCAGGCCCGTGTACGGGGTCAACCATGTGATCGGCCACGTCGCGGTGGACGAACTCGTCCACGGCCCGTTCCCGCCGTCCTTCATCGCCCTCGTGGTCTCCGGCGGGCACACCTCGTTGCTTTCCGTCACGGACATCGCCACCGGCGTCGTGGAGCTGGGCTCCACCCTCGACGACGCCGCGGGCGAGGCCTTCGACAAGGTGGGGCGCCTGCTCGACCTG
>Ga0209539_1001544_pt1 | contig 12446 bp, 13 predicted proteins | sample BarGraNGADG00312_2_FD_184499 | JGI IMG/M metagenome (GOLD analysis project Ga0209539, IMG submission 184499) | Arctic peat soil microbial communities from Barrow, Alaska - Barrow Graham LP Ref core NGADG0011-312 (SPAdes) (version 2) | ecosystem: Environmental > Terrestrial > Soil > Wetlands >... | reverse complement strand
GCAGAACGAGGGACTTGACGAACCTCAATTTCCCCTCCCTTCAGGAGCCTTGTGGACATGGACTGGTGAGGTCGGCTACTTGACCTTCGGCTTGCGCAGCAGCGGCACGAGCACGAACACGCCGAACACCTGGGTCAGGGCGAAGTACAACTTCGGGTTCTTGCCTCGCTTTCCCGCGGCCCTGTAGGCGATCGTCGCCTCCACGAAATGCATGACCACGAGTTGCTTGAAGACTTTCCCGGTCTTGCCCGACTCTTTCATCCCAGCCCCTTTCCGCGTGCGGCCCGGTCCTTCAGATATCCTCTGTGGTCGGACGGACCATCTTCCTGTGATCGACGATGCGGTCGTACTCGGCCTCGCTCACGTAGCCGAGCGTCGTAGCAGCCTCTTTCAACGTGATGCCCTTAACGTGGGCGTAATCCGCTATTTCGGCCGCCTTGTCGTAGCCGATGGTCGGCGTCAGGGCCGTGGCGAGCATCAGCGACTGTCGCACGAGCTCGTCGATCCGCTCGATGTTCGGCTCAGTGCCCTCGACGAGGAACAGCCTGAAGCTGCGGCAGCCGTCGGCCAGCATGCGCAGGGAGTTCAGCACATTGAAGATTATCAGCGGCTTGTAGACGTTCATCTCGAGGTCGCCCGCCGCTCCTCCAAGCCCGACCGCGACGTCGTTCGCCATGACCTGAAAGGTGATCATCGCGAGCGCCTCGCACTGGGTCGGGTTTACCTTGCCCGGCATGATCGACGACCCGGGCTCGTTGGCCGGGATCTTGAGCTCGTTGAAGCCGCACCGCGGGCCGCAGCTCAGCAGCCTGATGTCGTTCGATATCTTGTGAAGCGAGGCGGCCAGGGCGCGCATCGCGCCGGAGAACATGACCAGCGCGTCGTGCGAGCCCTGGACCGTGAATTTGTTGGGCGCGCTTACGAACGGCAGTCCCGTCTCGCGCGCGATCAACGCCGCCGCCTTTTCGGCGAACCCGGGCGCGGCGTTCATGCCCGTGCCAACCGCAGTGCCACCGATCGCCAGTCGGTAGACCCCCTTGAGGCTGTCGTCGATGTGCTCGAGGGCGTCAGTGAGCATCCCCGCGTATCCCGACCACTCCTGCCCGAGAGACACGGGGGTCGCGTCCTGAAGGTGGGTGCGGCCGGTCTTGACTATGTCCTTCCACTCTTCGGCCTTCGCCGCGATCGAGTCACGCAGGGCGGCGACCGACGGGATCAGCCTGAGCTTGGCCCCCTTCGCGGCCGCGATATACATCGCCGTCGGGAAGCCGTCGTTCGACGACTGGGACATGTTGACGTGGTCGTTGGGGTGGACCGGGTCCTTGCTGCCGAGAGGCGTGCCCGCCATCTGGCAGCAGCGGTTCGAGATGACCTCGTTCACGTTCATGTTGAACTGGGTCCCGCTCCCGGTCATCCACACGTGGAGAGGGAACTGGTCGAGGTGCTCTCCGGCGAGGATCTCATCGCACGCCCTGACGATCAGGTCGCGCAGAACGCCTGCCAGCCGGCCGCCTTCGAAATTCGCGATGGCCGCTGCCTTTTTCACGATGGCGTAGGCTTCCACCATCTCGCGCGGGATCAGGTCGTCGCCGATGTCGAAGTGCTCGAGAGAGCGCTGAGTCTGCGCGCCCCAGAGCTTGTCGGCGGGTACTTCCACCTCACCCATGCTGTCCGTTTCGATGCGAGACTCCCCCATCATCGTCTCCTGCGCCTTCGGGCAGACCCGCATCGATGCGGGGCCGCGGGACGTGTTAACAATCCAATCGTAACACGCCGGGGCCATGCCCGCCGGGTGCCCCGGCCACGGCGTTTGATATGATAAAAACGCAATGGGGATGACAGGCACTGTTATTGCGTTTTTGCGATCAAGGGAGGATGCCGTGACGCTTTCCGACGAGACCGCATTCATGGACGCGATCGCGCAGGCTGAGCTCGTGAAGGCCGGCCAGGTGACATCGCTCGAGCTGGTTGAAGCGGCGATCGCCCGGGTGGAGAAGTTGAACCCCGAGCTGAACGCGATCGTGACCCCGATGTACGATGTCGCTCGCGAGCGAGCCGCGCTTCCGCAGCCGGACAGCCCTCTCGCGGGAGTCCCCTTCGTGTTGAAAGACCTGATCGCGGGCTACGCGGGCGTGCCTATGACCTGCGCCTCGCGCTTTCTCGCCGATTACGTCCCGGACCACGACAGCGAGCTGGTGGCGCGCCACAAAGCAGCCGGGCTCATCACGATTGGAAAGGCGACGGCATCGGAGCTCGGGATACTACCGGCGAGCGAGCCCGACCTTTTCGGCGCCTGCCACAATCCCTGGGACCTGTCACTCAGCACCGGCGGGTCGAGCGGAGGGTCCGCGGCGGTGGTGGCAGCCGGCATCGTCCCGATGGCCCACGGCAATGACGCGGGCGGCTCGATCCGGATACCGTCGTCGTGCTGTGGCATCTTCGGGCTCAGGCCGACCCGGGCCCGCAACTCGTTCGCGCCCGACGTCGGGGACGTCATGAGCGGGCTTGTCGTGGAACACGGCCTCACCCGTTCCGTGCGGGACAGCGCGGCTCTGCTGGATGCGACCTGCGGGCCGGCGCCTGGAGACCCTTACTACCCGCCGCCGCCCGAGCGCCCGTACCTCGAGGAGGCCGGGCGGGAACCGGGCCGCCTGCGGGTGGGCTTCACCGCCAAGTCACCGACGCCGGCCGCCGTCCACGAGGACTGCGTGAAGGCCGTCGCCGACGCCGCGGCGCTCTGCGAGGAGCTCGGGCACGATGTTGAAGAGATCACGCTCGAGCTCGATGTCGGCATGGTCACGCAGGCATTCATCGGGGTCTACGTCTCCGGCGCCGCCTGGATGATCGCCGCGATGGCGAATCTGAGCGGAAAAGAGCCGGCGCAGGACCAGTTCGAGCCGCTGACGTGGGCGATGAACGAGATGGGCCGCCAGCTCCCCGCTTCGGACTACCTGCTCGGGGTAAGCGCCCTTCAGTTGATGACCCGCGCGATCGCCGGGGTCTTCTCCCCGTACGACGTCATCCTGACTCCGACCATAACTGAGCCGCCTTACCCGCTCGGCACCTTCGACGAGCCGCCGGACAACCCGATGATGAGCCTGCTCAGGGCCTCGACCGTCGTGCCTTTCACGGCCATCGCAAACTTCACGGGCCTGCCGGCGATGTCGGTGCCCCTGTACTGGAACGGTGCGGGCCTGCCCATCGGCACCCAGTTCACGGGACGCTACGCCGACGAGGCGACGCTCTTCAGGCTCGCCGCACAACTGGAGAGCGCGCGGCCGTGGGCGGGGCGCAAGCCGCCGGTCTCGGCCTGAGCATTCAGCTGGAGGAACCATGGATAAGCCGACAAGCGCTCCGATCTTCAACGAGCAGGACTTTCCCGTCAGCCTCGTGCGGCTGTCGATCCTCAGGGGCACCGGGGTCGACATCGACGAGCTGAAGGACAAGCCGATCATAGGGATCGTCAACTCGCACACCGAGATGAACCCGGGACACATGCACCTCCGCGCCCTTGCCGACCGCGTGAAGGAAGGCGTGCACGCGGCGGGAGGCATCCCATTCGAGTTCGGAGTCCCCGCCCCGTGCGACGGCCTTACCGAAGGCAACGAGGGCATGCGGTTCGTGCTCCCTCAGCGCGAGCTCATCGCGGACATAGTCGAGACCCATGCGCGCAGCATGCTGTTCGACGGCCTGGTGATGATCGCGTCGTGCGACAAGATTATCCCGGGCATGATCATGGCCGCCGCCCGCCTCGACCGACCCACGATCTTCCTGACCGGCGGACCCGGGGCGTGGCAGATACGTTTCTCGTCCCGCATGGAAGGCAGCGTCGACCACAAGGATTACGACGATATCTTCGCGAAGCTCGAGTGCGCGACGTGCGCCACCTGCGGCTCATGCGAGATCATGGGCACCGCCAACACGTTCCAGTGCATGGCCGAAGCGCTCGGGCTCACGCTGCCGGGCTCGTCCAGCGTTCCGGCCTTCCACTCCGAGAAGCTGCTCTATGCCCGCAGGACAGGCAAACGCATCGTCGACATGGTCGGCGAGGGGCTCAGCGCGCGCAAGGTCCTCACCCCCGCCGCGATCGAGAACGCGGCGATCGTCGACCTGGCGATCGGGGGCTCAACCAACAGCACGCTGCACCTGCCGGCGATCGCCCACGAGCTCGGGCTCGAGCTTCCACTCGAGCGTTTCAACGAGCTCGGCAGAAAGGTGCCGACATTGCTCTCGATCTCTCCCAACGGCCCGCACGGCATGATCGACCTCTACCGGGCGGGAGGGGTGCCGGCGGTGATGAAGGTGCTGGCCGACGACCTCGACCTCAGCGTCCTGAACGTCACCGGAGGCACGCTCGCTGACGTCGTCGCCGCGGCCCAGGTCCTCGATGAGGAAGTCATCCCTCCCCGGGACAAGCCTTTCCAGCCCGAGGGTGGCACGGTCGCCCTCTTCGGAAACCTCGCGCCAGAGGGCTCGGTGGTCAAGCAGGCCGCGGTGTCAGAGGAGATGCGGGTCTTCACTGGCCCGGCCCGGGTGTTCGAATCGGAGGCCGAATGCCTCGAGGCCATCCGCGAAAAAGGCCTGAATGAAGGCGAGGTCCTGATCATCCGCAACGAGGGGCCGCGGGGCGGGCCCGGGATGCCCGAAGCCCTGGCGGTGACGATGGCGCTGGAGCTCCATGGCTACAGCAGGGTGGCGCTCGTGACCGACGGCCGGTTCTCGGGCGCGTCGGCGGGGCCTTGCGTGGGGCATGCATCGCCTGAAGCCTGCGTTGGAGGTCCGATCGCCGCGCTGCGGGACGGGGACAAGGTCACGATCGACATCCCCGGACGCAGCATCGAGGTCGATCTGACTCCCGAGGAGATAGCCCGGCGGCTTAAGGACTTCTCGCCCGTCGAGCGCGACATACCCGAGGGCTACATGCGCCGGTACGTGAAGTACGTCGGATCGGCCGCCCGCGGAGCGGTACTGGAGTAAGGCATAGCGATTGATGACGTGGCTCCGCCTGACCACTGCTATCGGGGACGGATTTCGCGCGGTTTCAAGACAAGGTCCATTCCTGCCAGAACAAGATCGAGCCGGGTGCTGGAGAGGCTGCCTATTTTCTCGACCAGGTCAGCCTTGAGGACCGTGTGTATCTGCGAGACGTTCACCACGCTGCGCTTTGGAAGGCCGCCCTCGCCTTTATCAAGCAGGACATTCCCTGGAGCGGCCGCCCTCGTCAGGTTGGATGTGAGCTCGCACATTACGACAGAGTTGATACTGCTCTTGTTAAACAGGTTGTTCTGGACTATGACGTAGGGGTGCATGGAAGCTCGTCCACCTGATGATGCTGGTCCACCAAGGTCCACCCAGTAGATCTCGCCTTGCCGTACTACCACTCACCCTCCGCGACGTTTCTCATATAGTTCCTGGTCAGTTTTCGTCTCTTGCGCTCAGCCGGCGTCTCGGGGGTCGAGTAAGCCTCGTTGATCTCCGCCAGAAGAGCAACGTCCTCTTGCTCCCTCATGAATGATTCCAGCGCCCTGGCGAACAACTGGCTTCGCGAAACACCAATGTCGTGAGCGAAAGCGTCAGCCTTCGCAAAAAGCTCTTCATCTATTGATACTGCAGTTTTTCTGCTGGCCATCGGACTGTCCCTTCGGTATTAAAACTAGTAATACTATAGTAATACTCTCAGTACTACTTTTCAAGTATTTCTCATGGGGTAGACGCCGCGCAATGCGGATAGAATAGGCGTTGAAAGGCATGGCGTACCTGCCTCGATCGCAGGCGAGGCAACCGACCTCGGGCAGATACACCAGGATCTCGCGGCGATAAGCCGGGCCATCGCCGCGGCGTCGCAAGAGCGCGACCGGCTGAAGAAAGAAAGATCGTGAGGTGCTGTGGCCGATTACGTGCTGGTACACGGGGCCCAGAAAGACTCGAGCATCTGGGACAGGGTCGCGATGTTGCTCGCCGAGCACGGGCACGGGGTCTTTGCGCCAACGCTTTCCGCCCCTTCGGGCTCGACGCTCGCGGAGCATGTCTCCGAGGTCTGCGAGCTCATCCGGCGCGAGGAGCTCAAGCACGTCATCCTCGTGGGCCACAGCTATGCTTCGTTTGTCATCACCGGCGTCGCGGACAGGATCCCATCGAAGGTAGATCGGCTCGTGTATGTCGACTCCGCGATCCCCGTAGACGGCGCATCTCTGTATGGCATGTTCAAGACCGTCGGGGTGGCCTCCGAGGACTACGACCTGCCGCAGGACCCTCCGTTCCTCGAGCCTCTCTACTTCGACGAGGAGCGGATCCGGGAGATACCCAAAGTCTATATACACTGCACCCACAGCGAGTTCATCTTCGTGGCCAGGCCGTTCTTCGAGAAGGTCATTGACAGCGCCGGGCGCGACAACTGGGAATGCCATGCGATCGAGTCCGACCATGCCTGCATGATCTCCCACCCGGAAGAGATCGCCGGCATCCTCATGCTGGATGTAGACTGAGGCCGGGCGGCGCGGCTTGCCGGGCACGGGCCCGGCTTAATAGGTGGTAAGATACCCGTGGTCTTCATTTGCGTATTCATCAGGTCTTTGTCTGACTGACTGACCTGCAGGCGGGTATTCGTGGGAAAGGAGCGGGTTCGATGAGCAACTTGCCGGAGATCAAACAGCGCATGGATCGCCTCACCCAGCTGAGCAAGAAGATGGGCGAGCAGCTGAAGAGGTTCAGCGGCCCCGGGAGCGAGGAGCTGAAGAAGAGCGCGAAAAAGCACGGCACCGGCGTCGGTGTGGGTGTCGGCGTTTCCTTCCTCGGCCTGTCCATCGCGGTCGTAGCCTCGCTCTATATACTGGCTGTCATCATCCTCCTGGTTAACATCGCGCTGAACAGGCCCTGGCTTTCGGCGCTCATCGTCGTCGGCGGCTTTCTCATCATCGGTGGCGCGGTCATCGCCATCGGGGTCAGCATCGCCAAAGCGAACGCCAAGGAGCTGAAGAAGAACACCGATGGCGTCACTCGTGAGATGAAGCAGGTCTCAGATGAGATGAAGTCGGAAATGGATGAACTGCAGAAGGCGCTCAAGGCCGAGGGCGAGGCGCGCCAGAAGCAGATGAACGAGATGGTCGTGCAGGCGAAGGCCGCGGCGCCGATCGCAGCGCCTGTGGCAATCGCGGCGTTCCTCCTGATGAAGCTCCACAAGCGCCGGAAGAAGGCCCGCAAGGAGAAGAAGGCGATCCTCAGGGTCATCGAGGCGTACGAAGATGTCCGCTCGAAGCAGGAGTACGCGGAGGACGACTCGGAATAGGGCTTCAAATCACAAATAGAAGAGGGGCGGCGATTGCCGCCCCTCTTTTATTTGAGCGCGGGCTCTCAGCCCGCATGTCCCTGTCGATCCGCGCCTGAGAGACGCGGCTCAAGATCTGTCCAGGCGCCGGCTCGATTCAATCTGCTAGTATGTTTTATTGACGGCGGCGGATTCCAGACACAAAGGCTGAGTGGCTGCATGCCGTACGAGCTTCAGAAAGACGACGAATGCCTCGTCTCAGGCGACTACAAGGTCGAGGGCGCGCAGGCTTTCAACCGCGGCAACGTCGTGAAGATCATCGAGATCTCCCCGGACAGGCTCCAGCCCGGCAATAAGTACCTGGTCCACTCCGACCTCCTCGGTCAGGACGTCCGGCTTCCAGGGCTACTCCTCAAGCGGATCAGCTGCCCGTGGTGCCACCAGCGACTCGCGCCGGGGCAGGACGGAGGCTTCTCCGATACATGCCCTTGCGGCTGGGGCGACCCCGAGGCAAAGCACTCCAAGCAAGTCGCTGCTGACGCGGATGCTTCGATCGAGCGCATGGAGACAGTCCACATGACGGGCTACTACGATGAATGGACAGCAAACGGGGTTGTCCGGAGGCCGGATTCTCACCTGCCGCACAGCGAACTTATCGACAAGGGCGCGATCATGGACAAGGCGGTCGAGAGTGGCGCAACAAAGCCATGGGCCTGCCGGACCGCGACGTCGAGGACGCGTGCCCCCTCTGCAACACGGCGGCTCTCACGGGCAAGCACCGGTGCCCGTCGTGCGGCAGGAATCTCGCGGGCGTGCAGTTCGAAGACGGAAAACAGGTGGATGCCGGCAAGCCGTTCTGCCCGATGTGCCACGTCGAGCTCGAAGCCGGCGTGCTTTCCTGCGCCGCGTGCGGGTGGAAGTACGAGACACAGGACGACGCGCCTGCCGGGAAGCTCGGATACATCATGAGGGACATCGTGATAGGCGGCGTCATCGCCTTCAAAGAAGGCGACTACGTGAAGCTCGAAGCCGAGAGCCCTGACCCGCAACGCCCACAATACAAGTACGTCGTTGAAAGCAAGTCCCTCGCCAGGAAGTTCCGCCTTTCGGACGACGATATCAGCTTCTGACCGATCTTCCGGCTGCCATCTTCCGGCTCCCTCGCCCCTTGGGGGAGAGGGTTGGGGTGAGGGGTCTTGCGGGTGGCAAGAAATCAATTCATGGGAACGCCCTTACCGGTCGATAAACGTAGCGTTCAACAAATGCGGCAAATTTCTGTGAACACTGCGAGGCGAGCTGGATGAACTGTGCCAGATGCGGATCACCGATGACACCCGGGACCGGTGCTTGCCCCAGCTGCGGCCTCAAGATAAGACAGGCGCCCGGTGCCTCACAGGCGCCAACAGGGGCGAGCCCCCAGGGCTCTCAAACGATTCCTCCGTCCGGCCCACCCGAGTACGCGCCCGCGCCCCCAGGCCAGTTTCCCCAGCCCGTCAATCTCGGTCCGGGTGGAACGCCGCACCTACCGCCCGCGAGCGCACACCGCGCACCGCCCGAGGCGAAGAGCGACTCGTCCCGAAAAATGGTTTACATCATAGTCGGGGCGATGGTCCTTGTCCTCGCGGTCATGGGAGTCCTCTACTTCACCGTAGTGAAGAGCCCCGGGACCAAGTTCTCACCGGCGGAGGTCAAGGAGCAGCTTTCGCGCCCGCGGACCGAGCTCGATATGAAGCTCGCGGGAGCAGTCGGCGGTGAGCAGGATCTGAACGCGGTAAGGCAACTGCTCGATGAGGGCGCGAACATCAACGCTCAAGATGACCTCGGCTTGACCGTTCTGGACTTAGCCGGGATGTACACGGCGGTGGGAGGCAGCCCTGCGATGGTGGACCTCCTCAAAACAAACGGCGCCGTTCACGGGATGAAAGAGCCAAGACCCTTGAACATCACTCCCCCTCAGTGATCCAGATAGGCCGATCACACACCAATTAAGTGAGTTGCCTGAAGCTCTCCGGTGTCTTGTAGAAGGACGCGCCAACGGAGAAGTAGTAATAACTTCGGAACATAATAACAACACCTGGCAAAGCGCCGCACCCGAACACTATGCCGCAATCTGGGGGGAATAACTACGAAAGCAATTGTATACACAAGATACGGACCGCCGGATGTTCTTCAGCTCAAAGAGGTGGAAAAACCTGCTCCCAAGGATAATGAGGTACTGATAAAAGTTCATGCGACAACAGTAACATCAGGGGACTGGCGCATGCGAAAGCCCGACCCATTTGCTGCAAGACTTTACAACGGTCTCATAAGGCCAAAGAAAGTGACTATCTTAGGGTTTGAGCTAGCCGGGGAAGTTGAATCAGCAGGCAAAGCTGTAAAGCGATTCAAAGAAGGTGACCAGGTTTTTGCATTTGCCGGTTTTGGTTTTGGCGCTTATGCCGAGTACAGATGTCTGCCAGAAGGCGGTCGGCCGAAAGAAGGGTTGGTGGCAATAAAACCAGTCAATATGACCTATGAGGAAGCCGCCGCCGTCCCTGGTGGGGGACTCACAGCATTGTCTTTTCTTAGAAAAGGAAATATCCAGAGCGGACAAAAAGTTCTTATCTACGGCGCTTCTGGCAGTGTAGGTACTTATGCGGTACAGCTTGCCAGGTACTTTGGGGCAGAAGTCACCGGGGTATGCAGTACCACGAATTTAGAATTGGTGAAATCTCTGGGAGCAGATTCGGTGATTGATTACACTGGAGAGGATTTCACCAAGAGCGGTGAGACCTATGACATTATTTTTGACACGGTAGGCAAGACTTCGTTCTCACGCAGCAAGAGATCGCTCAAAAAACAAGGAATCTATCTTTTAACCATCCCCGGGCCGTCGCAGATGGTTCGAGGGCGATGGACTTCAATGACAAGCAGCAAGAATGTGATACTCGGGGGGGCATACCCAAAGACTGAGATTTACTCTTCCTCAAAGAGCTTATCGAGGCGGGAAAGATCAGATCGGTCATAGATAGACGCTATCCGTTGGAACAGATCGCCGAGGCTCATAGCTATGTTGAAAAAGGGCACAAAAAGGGAAACGTAGTAGTAACTGTCGGCACTAAGAACGCGGCACGTCCTCGTCCCCGTGCAACTCCTTGATCCATCGCTGATAAAGCTGGTCCACCCGGGCTGGGTCGCTCGCCTTCGCGCGGAACGAGGAGAGCAGGTCTTCAGTCGTCGCGTTTCGGAAGACGTCTTTCCGGTAGTACTCTGACAGGCTCTTGCCGAAGGCCGCCGGGCCCAACAACTTGTAGAGCACATTGAAGAACAAGGCGCCTTTGCCAGATACGATCGCGGTGTACTGGTCGCTGTCAAAAGCAGACACGGGCTGGTCCATTACCGCGTCGGGAACGTCGCTGTCCCTCGCGGAAGTGTAGGTGTCCGCGATCCCCTCGACGGCCTCTTGAGCGCTCGCCTCACCATAGAGCCACCTGGGTCCTCGGGCCCTTTCGCCCGCTCCGTGGGATAAAATGTGAGCCATGACTTCGCAAGACGATAGCAGTTCCGGGACGGCAAAGAGCATGGAGAAGCAAAAGATGAAGCGGGTCGGCCGGGCCGCCCTCATCTTCATCGGTTGCCTCGTCCTGCTCTTCCTGATCGCCCTCGGGGTCATCGCCGGGTTTTCACGAGAGAATACGACCAGACAAGTCGTCTATTTCGACGAGAAACCGAAGGCCGCCGGCTATCTTGTGGTGCTCGCCCGCGTGATCTCTGCGGACCTCAACCGCAAGACCATGGTCGTTCGCATAGAGCCGCAGCCAGAGGGGACCCTCTCGGCGGATGACAAAGTCCACCTGCTCGCAGCACCGATGACGCTGTACATCAACCCAAGTCCCTCCGGCCAGATACCTACCTACCAGGCCGGCTCGCTGATGCCGACCACCGATGTTTCACTCGACACCCTGGGGGAAGTCGAGATGTATGCGTGGGACAGCCACAAAGCGGACATGCGGCTTTTTGCCGTCAGGCCGGGGGCGGATGGGAAGCAGGTCCCGGTCCCGATTCAACTGATATTCCAGGGGACCGAACCGGGCATAAGATTGAGACTGCACGTCGAGAAAACGCAGGCAAGCTCTGACGTGTCGCTCAGTATCTTCGCGACGCGATCGACCATCATCAGGGTCGTCGTGGTGTTCGCCATCGTCATCATCTGGCTGCTCGCCGCGACCGTGGTGGTCATGTCAATACTCGTGCTGCGGGGCAGGGAGTTGCAGATCGGGATGCTCACGTTCTCCGCGGCTTTGCTCTTCTCGATAATCGCATTCCGAAATGCCCTGCCCGGCGCGCCGCCTCTCGGAGCTCTCATGGATTACATCGGAGCCTTCTGGGGGTACGCGCTCGTGACCATTTCGCTCGTCGCTCTAACGATTGTATGGATCAAGCACGGGGCTGACTGATTACCGCGGTCGATGGCGCCCGTTCGCCGCAGGCTTATCGTCAGGGCTTGCCACCAGAATAGATTTTCTCCGACAGGTCGACCTGCGTGTTGTAAAGGTCGGTATTGACCGTCACCTGGTTCCCGATCTCGAGGTTCTGGTTGCTGGAGCTGTAAGCCGGCCAGGCCGGGCTGCCTCCTCCATTGGGGTCGCCGGTCTTCGCGAACCTCGTCCAGTAGCCGATCATTGTGTTCGAGATCTCGGTGTCCTGCGGGCCGTATCCCTCGCTCGCGGGCAGGTTCCCGAAGACGTACTGTAACTCGGCGCTGTGGCAGGAGCCGAACAGCGCCCCCGCCTGAGTGGGCGGGACGCGGGTGAACTGGTAGAGGAACGCCTTTGATCTGGTCTTTGTTATTGTCGAGTCGCAGATGAACCTGGCGCACGACGCAAAGTCCATCTGCGTCAGAAGGTTCGAGACGGTCGGAGCTACCTGCGCGTTCGTGGTGACCGGGAACATCGAGACCACTTCGGAAGCGGCCGGTTCCCCGACAGCTCCTTGGATGGTCGGCTTGTATTGGTCAACAGGGATATTGTTCTTCCCCACAATCGCGCCAAACAGGGTCCCGTCGTCTTTGTTGGAGCCGATCAGGACAGGAACGTTCATCTGCTTTCCCGCCTTGTACAGCGTCTCGGGTTTCTCCGGGATGACCCAGCCGTCGGGGTTGACGGCAGCCTGTATCCCGGACGGAGGGTCGGAAGCCAGCACG
>Ga0209539_1001542_pt1 | contig 12449 bp, 10 predicted proteins | sample BarGraNGADG00312_2_FD_184499 | JGI IMG/M metagenome (GOLD analysis project Ga0209539, IMG submission 184499) | Arctic peat soil microbial communities from Barrow, Alaska - Barrow Graham LP Ref core NGADG0011-312 (SPAdes) (version 2) | ecosystem: Environmental > Terrestrial > Soil > Wetlands >... | reverse complement strand
GCATCGGCTCGAGCGCGGACAGCGGCAGAGTCGGACGTTCGGCTCGTCAGACGCTGTTGCCAGCTGAATCCCTGACGTACAGGCGCAGGTCGGCTGACGAGGCCAGGATCAACATCCGCCCCGAGGGCGAGAATCCGTAGGCTCGCAGCTCGCAGGGGTCGTTTGCGAAGACCGCGACGCAGCCTCGCTCGTGACCTTGCCAGAGAGCGCGGCAGCCGGGCGGCTCGAGGATGACCAGGTCGTGCGGCCAGTCAATGGGCAGGCTACTGACGTGCCATCCGTCGCGGGTACTTGTCGGAAGTCCGCCCCCAGCGAGTCCAGCGACCCGAACTCGCCGGTCGGCTAGTGGGCCGATTCCCACCGCTTCAAGTCCGAACTCGTCAAGCCAAGACTCGCCTGGCTCGACCGTGTTTCGCGCCACGAGTGTCCCTTGGTCGTTGAAGAGTCCTCGCCCTCCCTGACTGATGGCCAAGACCAGCTCCACACCATCGGCGGCGCTCACGCCAAGGTGGGTCAGACCACCAACGGCAATGGGCGGTACGGCGGTCCACGGCGCTGGGGGCGGAGCGACGGGGATGGCCCGGAGCCTCGATCGAAGGGCATCGGTGTAGGTGCTCACGAAAGCATTCTCACAGAGGATGGCTTCCCGCGGACGCCAAAGCGCCCTTTCGCAGATCCCGAGATCAACCGAGCTCACTGCGGCAAATGAGTGTCGACGACGTGAAGGTGATCGGTGTCGATGAGCATGTCTGGCGCCACACCCGACGCGGTGACAAGGTCCCGTGCGGCGACCTGACAGCCCTGCTCGCGCAGCACCCGACAGATCGACTCGACCGCAAACCCCTCGGCGCGCATCTGGTCGATGAAGCCCATCATCAGCGGTTGCGGGGGTCGAGTTGACGCGAAGAAAACCGCCGCCGCCTTCAAGATCGCGTTGTCCTCCTCCAGGCGGCGGACCGTGGCCTTGAGCGACTTGATCTCGGCCAGCTCGGCACTGGTCGCCCCCGGCCGCTGCCCGCCATCGACACTTCGGCATGACGACATCCTCCTGGACTCAAACAGGAGCGGCATCAAACCTGGGGCGCTTCACCCATCCCAGCAGGTCCACGAGCCCTCTACGTCACACGAGACCCCACACCCGATTCACCACGAAACTTGAAGAGCCGTCAACGGAGTACGCGTCTTGTCGAAGATTGTTCCCGCCGTCGCCGAAGTCCTCGCCCCGCATCCCGTGCACTCGATCCGGCCATCACCGAGCCGCCAACCGCCGGCATGGCCACAACGTTCGCAGACGAACCCGTCAGGCCAGCGCAACCACTCCAGATAGTCCAGGCAGTCCGCATCGGTCGAGAACCAGGACTGGAACTCGCCCACCGACCGCGGATACTCCCCTCCAGCACGCGGAGAACTCATCCCACCAATCTACTCCGGCTAAGTGGAGAGCCCAGAGGTGTCAATTCGGTGGCGGATGTCCTACGTTTTGGGACGGGCGGCGGGCGGCAGGAGGGGGCGGCGGGACGACGGAACGCCCGGTCCGCGAGGACCGGGCGTTCACGGTTGAGGTGTTCGTGGTGCGAGTGCTAGCTTCTGAGACCCACCGGCTCGGCCGAAGAGTTCGGCGTATCGGTGCCGAGCTCGGAACGCAGCTTGGCGCCGAGGCCGACATCCACGCTCGTCCAGTACCAGAGGAAGCGCTCCTTGATGCGGTCGACGGTCAGCGAGTTGTACTGGCCGACGAGGGTGCCGAGGAAACGCTCCTTGGCGGCGGCGTCGAACACGTCGCGGTACAGCGTTCCGGCCTGGCCGAAGTCGTCGTCCTCGGAGTGCAGGGTCTGTGCAGCACGCACCAGCGCACCGTCCGTCTCCCAGCTGCCTTCGCCGGCACGGACCGGGTCGCCGACGGGTCCGCCGTACGAGTTCGGCGCGTACGTGGGCGCAGTGGCATCGCTGAACTGGTAACGCATGTTGCCCTCGTGCTCATAATTGTGCACTTCGGCAGCGTGTGGCTGGTTCACCGGGAGCTGGTTGTAATTGGTGCCGATGCGGGCGCGTTGCGCGTCCTGGTAGGAGAACACACGGGCCATGAGCATCTTGTCTGGGCTGATGTCGATGCCGGGCACGAGGTTCGAGGGCGAGAACGCTGCCTGTTCGATCTGGGCGAAGAAGTTCTCCGGGTTGCGGTTGAGCGTGTAGTGGCCGACCTTCACCAGCGGATAGTCGGCGTGCGGCCAGACCTTCGTGATATCGAACGGGTTGAAACGGTAGGTCTTCGCCTCCTCGTAGGGCATGATCTGCACGAAGACATCCCACGTGGGGAAGTCGCCGCGCTCGATGGCGTCGTGCAAGTCGCGGCGGTAGTAATCCGCGTCGGCGCCGGCGATCTTCTCGGCCTCCTCGGCGGTGATGTTGTGCACGCCCTGACGCGACTTGAAGTGGTACTGCACCCAGTAGCGCTCACCCTCGGCGTTGATCCACTGGTAGGTATGCGAGCCGTAGCCGTTCAGCTCACGCCACGAGCGGGAGAGGCCGCGGTCGCCCATGAAGTAGGTGACCTGGTGGGCCGACTCCGGAGAGAGGGTCCAGAAGTCCCACTGCATGTCCGCATTGCGCAGGCCGGAACCGCCGAGGCGCTTCTGTGAGTGGATGAAGTCGGGGAACTTGATGGCGTCGCGAATGAAGAACACCGGGGTGTTGTTGCCGACGATGTCGTAGTTGCCCTCGGTCGTGTAGAAGCGGAGCGCATAGCCACGGACGTCGCGCCAGGTGTCGGGGGATCCCTGCTCGCCGGCAACGGAAGAGTTGCGCTGCAGCACTTCGCTCTTGGCACCCGGCTGGAACACGGCCGCGCGGGTGTACTTCGACACGTCTTCGGTGACCTCGAACTCACCGAATGCGCCACCGCCCTTGGCGTGCGGGTTGCGCTCCGGGACGCGCTCACGGTTGAATGAGGCGAGCTTCTCGACCAGGTAACGGTCGTGCAGCGCGGTGACTCCGTCGGGCCCCGTCGTGAGCGAGTATTCGTCGCTTGCGACCGGCGCGCCTGACTGGGTGGTGGTAGGTTCCGTCACTGGACTATCTCCTTAATTGTTGGCGGTACTGTAACTGTTGGCCGGGGCTTCCTGGCAGGAGGCGCACAGCCCCCAAAACGTCACTTCGGCGACCGAGACGTCGAAGCCGCTCGTGTCGTTCGGTGCAAGGCACGGCGCGGGACCCTGCACGCAATCTACGTCGGCCACCGCTGAGCAGCCGGTGCAGATCACGTGATGGTGGTTGTCGCCGATCCGGCGTTCGTAGAGAGCGGCGGATCCGGCCGGCTCGATGCGGCGGAGGAGGCTGGCCTTGGTCAGGTCGGCGAGCACGTTGTGCACGGACTGCACCGAGATGCCGGGCAGGGTTCGCCGCAGCATCCGGTTCAGGGACTCGGCGCTGGAATGCGGATGCGCCGTGAGCGCCTCGAGCACGGCGACGCGGCCGAGCGTGACCTTCAGGCCCGCGGCAGGCAGCTCGGCGTTCGGCTCGACATCCACCACCCCAGTCTGTCACCATCGTGAACGCTCCTCACCTGGTTGCTCTGGTCCGAGCCGGCGCCAGGTTCGAGAACGGCAAACTCGTCGAGCGACCCGACGAATCAGGCGAGGAGAACGGGAGTGATCAGCAAGTCGCATGACCCGCCGATCCACAGGTCTTGACTATTCCTCGTGCGACTGTGCTGGCGTTGCGCGTGAAGGGTGGACATTCCCTTCTGGTGGGCGGTTCGTTGACCGTGGCCGGCGGGTGGGGTGGGACCTCTGCGTCACCTCGAGAGGAGGCACTCGGCCGAGGCGAGCAGAGCCTCCTCGCGCGAGCGCGGCATCCAGCCCAGCACTCTTTCGGCCTTCTTGCCCGAAGCGTTCTTCAGTTGCCCCAGTTCGGTGGCGAGTTGTGCCATGCCCGAGTCGAACCGACCGGCAAGGCGAATCAGTGCGTTCGGCAGTACCCGCGTTGGCACCTTGCGGGCGCGATCGCCGATGCCGGTGCGCAGGATGCGGGCCATCTCGAGCATGCTCATGAAGTCGCCACTGGTGGCCAGGAAGCGTTCGCCGGCAGCCTTGGGGCGGGTCATCGCCAGCACGTGCAGGTCGGCGACGTCGCGCACGTCGACGACGCCGAACGAGAGGTCCGGCACGCCCGGTAGGCCGCCGAGCAGGCGCTTGACGATCTCGAGCGAAGTGCCGGTGTCGCCACCCAGCGCGGGCCCGAAGATACCCACCGGGTTCACCGTGGCGAGTTCGACCTCGGGATGCTCCGCGACGAAGTCCCACGCCGCCCGCTCGGCCAGAGTCTTGCTGGTCGGGTACGCAGCCACCGGATCCGCGCCTGACAGGTCGGTCCAGTCGTCCTCGGTGAACGGTCGGGCCTGCGGCACGTGTCCGTATCCGATCGCCGCGAAGGAGGAGGTCTGCACCACCCGCTTGACGCCTGCGTCCGCGGCGGCACGCAGCACACGCAGAGCCCCGTCGCGGGCGGGGACGATCAGCTCGTCGGGATCCTTGGGGACGCCGACCGGGAACGGAGAGGCCACATGCAGCACATAATCCACGCCCGCGACCGCCTCGGGCCAACCCGCATCCGAAGTGAGGTCGGCGGTCACGAACTCGACAGCACCGCCATCCTGCCCACCGGTCGTGACCATCGCGCGCACCTCGTCGGCTCGCACCATCGAGCGCACGGTGGTGCGCACCTGGAAGCCGTCGCGCAGCGCCGCGACGAGGCAGTTCGATCCGACGAACCCCGACCCGCCGGTGACCAAGACCAGTTCTCCACTCACGACCCCAACGCTATCCGGCCCCGGCCATGGGGCAAGGACTCCCGACAGCCCTCATAGTCGCCCGATCCGCCGCACGACCTGTTGATGAGGTCGCGGCCGTAGAGCCGGAGGCTACCGTCCGCGGCGCGGCATGAGAGTGCGCGGCCACACCCGGCGGGGTAGCGTCCGCGCACACCGCGCATGACCGTGGTGCGCCGCCGCGGCACACCTCGACCTGCCATCATGAGGACCTGAGATCCTGTCCGAGAGATATGAGGACCGGCTACGGGTGCGCGCCACTTTTGTAGGTGATCAAGATCGTTTAGCGGTTCGGCCGGTCAGGTGGCTGATGTCTGGTTGCGCGGCGATGCCCAGATCTGGTCTTTCGGGCACCGGAGAGTCTCGGCAGCTACCGGAATTCGGTTGCTGCGGGTATGTCTGAGACCGCACACTACCGGGCATGAGCGCGCCGCCCGCAGAGGGAGCCAGGGTCGCCTGGCAGGACATGCCGGAGCCGACGCGGACGGCGATCGAGGGGGTCTGCGGCGCTGCGGTGATCGAGGCCCGGACGCAGCCTGGCGGGTTCAGCCCTGGGGCGGCGGCGCGGGTCAGATGCGAGGACGGGTCGCGCTGGTTCGTCAAGGCGGCGTCGGCTGAACTAGGCGCGGAGGCTCCCCGGATGCACCGTCAGGAGGCGAAGGTGCTCGCGGATCTGGATCCGCTGATCGTGGCGGGGCATCTGCCGGTGCCCCGCCTACGAGGGACGGCGGAGCACGGGCCGTGGTTCGCGCTGGTCGTTGATGACGTGGACGGCCGGCAGCCGGTAGTGCCGTGGCGCGATCATGAGCTGGACCTGGTGCTGGCCGCGCTCGACCGGCTGGCCGAGGCTCTGACCCCGGCCCCGGCGGCGATCATGCCGACGGCACCTGCCATTGCCGAGTCCCTGGGCGCTGACTTCACCGGCTGGCGCACTCTTGCCGGAACCTCCGGTGATGACCGTCTCGACCCGTGGTCGCGTGCGCGTCTTACCGGGCTGGCGGAGCTGGAGGCTACCTGGGCGACCCACGCAGCGGGCGACACCTTGCTGCACGCCGACATCCGGGCCGATAACCTGCTGCTCACTGGTGAGAGTGTCGCCGGTGACGGGGTCATGGTCGTGGACTGGCCGCATGCTTGCTGCGGCGCCGCGTTCGTTGACCTGGTCTGCTTCGCGCCCAGCGTGGCGATGCAGGGCGGCCCCGCGCCAGCCGAACTGCTGGCCAGGTCCCGCGCCGGGCGCAACGTCAGCCCGGAATCGCTCGCGGCGGTGGTCTGCGCGCTGGCCGGTTACTTCACCGAGCGCTCGCTCCGGCCGCCGCCGCCCGGATTGCCGACGGTCCGCCAGTTCCAGGCCGCGCAGGGCGAGGTTACCCGCCGCTGGCTAGCTTCCCTGCTGTGAGTGCGCCCCTGACCGATTGCGCCCGTAATATGCGCCGAATTTCCGGCTGCTGCTCGAGATGGCCCGCTGGCGGCGCCGTCCCGCGCCCGGGACAGTGGTTCACGCCGACCGCGGAGCAGTACACCTCGATCCGCTACAGCGAACGGATCGCGACCGCCGGGATCACCCCGTCGGTCGGCGGGGTCGGCTCGAGCTACGACAACGCACTGGCTGAGACCATCAACGGCCTCTACAAGACCGAAGTGATCCGACGCCTCGGCCCGTGGCGCGGCGTCGACCAGGTCGAGCACGCCACCCTCGAATGGGTCGACTGGTACAACAACCGCCGCCTGTTCGAGTACTGAGGAGACGTCCCGCCGGTCGAGCTGGAGAACGCCCATTACCATCAGAACCAGCCGCCAACGGAGGCTGCGTAGTCAAACAACCAAGTCTCCGGAATCACCGGGGCGATTCAAGTCCCTTCATCATCTACTCTGTTTCGTGGTTTGTGGGGTGGGCGGGTAAAGGCCGGAGTTGCCGTCGAGTTGGATCTTGTAGATGTGGTAGGTGTATTCGTTGGGGAAGGTGTCGGTGAGGGTTGCGTTGTTGATGGTGATCGCGCGGTTCTCTCCGATGACCTCGGCGGTTTTGCCGGTGATGCCGGCGGGCAGGGTCAGGGTCCGGGTGCCGGTGGTGCCGTCGGTCATGGTGAAGATGTAGGCGCTGCCGTCGTAGGTCTTCAGCATGGTGTCCAGGCCGGTGCCGAAGGTCCACTGGTAGGACTGGGTGTTGATCACTGGTGCCAGGCTGTGGACCAGGTTGTTGACCTCGCCCATCGCCTGCATCTGTGCGTAGCCGCAGAACTTGGTGCCCTGGATCTGGGCTTCGCGGAGCGCGCCGCTGGTCTGGCAGGGGCCGGTGAAGGACTGGTTGAACCACATCAGGCCGCGGGCCTCGTTGATGATCGAGTTCATCGCCGAGCCCTTCAGCTGGCCCGGGCTGACGTAGCCGACGTGGGTTTGGCCGGAGAGCCCGTTCAGGTTCTCCACGAACATCCAGCGCGGGTGGAGAACACCGTCGGAGGAGTCTCGGATGGTCAGTCCGTTCATCGCCTTGCCGTAGCTGGACGCCGTCCGGCAGGTCGCCTTCGGCACCGGGTCGGCGTACAGGTCGCCGCGGTACGGCGTCCAGTCACAGAACGGGATCGTGTACCAGTACATGTCCATTGAGACCACGCCGGGCAGGTTCACATAATTCTGCTGGTCGGAGGTAGCCATGTCCGAGCCGATCGTCAGCTGGGTGTAGTTGGTGTAGGTGAACTTGCCGCTGCTGGCGCTGGCCTTCAGGCCCTGCAGGTACTTCAAACCCTCGGTCGGGCTGTACCGGCCGTCCACCTCGTCATCAAGGAACACGCCCGGCCAGTTCGGCGAGGAGTCCTTGAACGTGCTGTTCAGCTTATCGCCGAGCCAGTACACCCCGTTGTCCTCGAACAGGCTGAAGTCGATGCCCTCCCACATCCCGACATAGAAGTTGATCCCGTGGTCCTTGTCCCACTGAACCTCGGCGTTGTTCGACACGCCGTTGTACCAGATCCCGATCGGGAAGAACGACGGATCAGTCCACTGCTGAGCGTTGGCGAACTGCTTCCAGTAAGCCGGACCGCCCTCCCACGCAACCCGCGGCAAAGCCAACCCAGCCCCCGACACCCCCGTGCTCGGTTCAGGTGAGGGGGGCTCGTTCCGGGGCTGAGCGCAACCGATGAGCCCCAGGACGAGAACCAGTGCCACGACTACCCGCACATGGATCGCCTGCAAGCAACTGCGCTTGCATCTCATATTGCCGCCCTAGAACGCTTGTGAAGTCGCGAGAGAGTGAGCTTGAGTCGGTCCAGGCCGTCCTTGCCGAGTACTCGCATCGCGGAGGCTTTCGCGACGGCACGAGAGGCATCCCGTACTACCCGGGCCGGAGAGAAGAGCACGCTGTCGGCAACCAACTCCCGCCACCGCGGCTCCGGGACATCATCCAGCAGGCCACTGAATCGTTGCCGGAAGCGACCTGGCGCGGCCAGTCTTCCGTGCACCCGATTGCTCACGTTCGTTCCGTGAACGACCTGAAGCCAGGCGGGCTGTCCGCCAACCTCGACCACAGGCATGTGGCGACCCAGAAGGATGTGCCAGTCGCGCCAACAGGTCGCCGGGTCGTCCCAATCTTCTAGGACGGAGCAGAAGGCATTGTTGCGGTCGGTCCGCTGGTAGATCCGGCGTCCGCTGCGGATCAAGCCGTTGACCAGATAGACCGCAGACCGGGAAGTAGTGCTGGGAAGGGATTGCAGCCTCGCGACAAAGTCCGTGGCCAGGCCGTCATCGTTGTCGAGGTTCGTCGTCAGCAGCCGCGGGGTAGGGGCCGGGAGCACCGACCTGATGTCATCGACGAGCTCCGCGAGTCCCACTGACGTACGGAACAGCGGGGTGTAGATGTCCTGCGCGCGATGGCGGGAGATCTCGCCCAGTAGCCACTGCGGGCTCTCCGTGTCGAAGTAGATGATCCATCGGAAGTTGCGCTCGGTCTGTGCCATCACCGAGGGCACGGTGTACCGGGAGAACAGTTCCCACCGCGCGCGCAACCAGCCGTCCTGAGCGCGAACCAGGCTCTCCGGACCCGGAGTCGGCAGATTGAACCGAGTCAGCAGCACATGAGAGAGCGCACGGTCATCGGCTGGAGACATCACGTTCCCATCCGGCTGTCCGGTCCCGTTCCAACCGAACCCGCCATCTCGCCGACGCGGCAACACTCGCGTACACCACTGCGTCCAGCAGACTGGACGGCCCTCGCACCGTTCGTAGGAGGGCCGACGCCGTCTCGCGCGTTGTGGCCCCCTCGGGATGCTCGGTGTTCGCTCGGACACCACGCCGAAGGATGCGGCTCAAGTTGGCCAGATCCCGGGGCGTCCGCACGATGACCGACTCTGTGCCGATCACGGCTCGCGTCCCGGCCGGGAAGAGCCGGTCGACGAAGAGGTCATCCCCGGCCAACTCGGGGAACTCGGAGAACCTGCGGTGCCCTGCCTCGCTGACGGCATAGGCCCCAGCCCCCCACAATGCGTCCTCGAAGCTGGTAATGCGCGACCGGGCGCGGTAGTAACGTCGAACGAGGAACGATGCGCCCCGCGTGTCGTAGTCCGCTGACGGACGCGCGGCCTCCAGTCTGCCCATGGGATCACTCAGTACCGACAGAACCCCTCTCACCGCGGCAGGCGTGATCTCGATATCTGCGTCCAAGTACAGTCGCGGCCATTTGCTGGCGAGCCCGTCCCCATGGTTGAGCGCTGCCACTTTGGACGCCACCGGAATCTCCACCACCTGAACGCCGGGGAAGCGCCTGGCCACCGATGCCGTGCCGTCGGTGGTCCCATTGCAGACTACGATCACCTCGAACTGGTGGGACGATGGCAGGTCAGCCAACGACGCGAGCGTCCGAGCGATCACCGCCTCCTCGTTGTGCGCCGGGATGATGATGGCACCTTCGACGCCTTCACCCGCCCTTCGGGTCGCGTGCGGGAGCACGTCCCAGCTGCTCCGATCGCCGACAACCCGCAGTGCTGTCCGGTGCCGGGGGTCTGCCGACCGGAGGAGTTCGTGCAGCTGCACAGCGGTCTGGTAGGCAGCTGTATAGACGGGACCGTGATACTTCTCCACATACCGGATCCGGTTCACGGCCATCAGGGCAAGCAGTTCGGGAGAGACTCCGGACCCACCCTGACGGTGCTCGACAACTGCGGCCGGCTCGAACCATGTCGCGAATCCATCGGCGCGCCCCCTCCGCTGGTAATCAATTTCCTCTGCATAGAGGAAGAATCGCTCATCCCATCTTCCGAGGCTTGCGGCGGCCTCGGCATGAATGAGCAGAGCGGCGCCCGATGCCCACTCGACGGGGTGTGCGTAGCAGTAGTGGGAGGAATCGCCGTCGATGTCCGACAGGCTCGAATGGCGGCCCTGGAATCTGGACCCGAGCGTTGCATCACCCAAGGCACGGAGCAGGCTTGGCTGACGCCGGATGGAGGGAAACAGGTCGCCATCGGGGCCGAGGATCCGCGGCGCGACCAGACCCGCACCTGATCGGCCCAGACGATCCAGCATCGCGCCGACAGCACCAGGCCTGAGGGTGAGGTCGGGGTTGATCACCAGGACGTGCTCCCCGGGCGGCACCAGCCGCAGCGCCGTGTTGATGCCCCCTGAGTAACCGAGGTTCCCGCCCGTCGGAACCACAGTGACGTCGACATGGGCGCTCAACCGCTCGAGAGTCGAATCCTCGGAGTCGTTGTCCGCTACAACCACCCGAAGCGCAACATCGGTCGTCTGCGCCCGCAAGCTCGAGATCAGTGGATCGACATCGTCAGCACTGTTGTACGTGACGATCACGGCCGTCACCCGGGCCGGATCCTGCCCGGTCACGAACGTGCCGTCGATCACGCGCCCTCTACCCTGCCCAGGATCCCCCATCGGCCCGTTGTTCGCGCCTCCATCGAAGGCGGTCTCCGGCTCCGCAAGCACCGCCTTCCTCACCTCCAGCAGTGCTTTTGGGCCCTGAACCAGGTACCTACGGGCCAGCCGTCTGGGCTCAAGGGCAAGGCGCCAAGCCCACTCCATCCCTGCCTCCACCACCCACCTCGGTGCCCTCGCGACCCTGCCCGCGAGAAAGTCGACAACAGCTCCGAAGGCCAGCAGGACTCTGGCCCCGGTTTCTTGCGCATAGGTGTCGATCCAGAGCTCCTGCCGGGGCTTGCCCAATCCGACGACCAGGATGTCGACATCGCTGGCCCGAACTCTCGCGGCCAGCTCCTTGGACGCAGGGGGATCGGTGATCTCGGCCCGCGACGGCGACCACAGGCCGGCGACTATCAGGTCGGGACGTTCGCGCGCGAGCACCGACCGCAGCAGTTCCAGCGTCTCCTCGGAGCCGCCGAGGAAACCCACCCGGAGCCCCTGGGCTTCGGCCCTGTCCAGAATCGGGCCGATCAGGTCGCTACCCGCCAGCCGTGGCCAGCCGACCCCGGTGATCCGTCTAGCGACAGCGGCGACCGGGGCGCTATCGATCAGGTTGAGCCACTCTATGGACCGGCCCAGCGCACCCGCCCAAGCGCCCCGAGCCCCGAAATGATGGACGTGGTCGAGGTTGACGGATGCTACCCCCAAGGGAATCCCACGAACTTCCGCCCGCCGCATGATGACGTCAAGCGCCTGGTTCTCATCTATCAGTGCCGTGTTCACCCCGGCCACGACAAGTATTGCGAAGTCGGTCAACGATCCCCCCTACCTCTCACACCGCCGAGGCTGACCCGCTCTTCGCGGACATGTCGGTTGTGGTGATCATGCCCTTGTTTTGGCGGCGGTGTGAAGGGCTTCGTTTGTGGCCGGGGACAGGTCACCGAGACTGGTCTGGCGGCGGGAGTTGTACTGGGCTCCGATTCCTTCCAGGATCGCGCCGCCGAGCTCGGTGATGGTGGCTCACCGCGTTGGCGGCTACACCCACATGGTGAGGCGCCGAGAGCGGCCGTCGCTGAAGCCCTCAACACCCCTTCTCCCCTATCAGCCCGAGCAGCTCCCCGACCCGGCGGCTCCAGTCGAAGGCCTCCACCGAAAGCCGTACCTTCTCGCGGTCCATGGGCACCATGGCGTCCACAGTGGCGGCAGCAGCGGCAGCAAACGTCTCCGGAGTCGCCGCCGCCTGGACGAACCGGCGGTCGAAGCCGGTCAAGGGCGCGACGTCCGTACAGACGACTGGAACCCCTGCCGCCAGATACTCCAGGGTCTTCAAGGGGAAGCTTCGCCGGTTGAACGTCGAGTCCGCATAGGGTGTGAGGCCGACCGAAAGGCACTTGAGGTATGGCCTTGACCCCGTTGCGTGGACACCTCGTAAGAGAGGATGTTCATTATGGGACGCACGCGTCGGGGGTTTACTCCGGAGTACAAAGACGAAGCCGTGAAGCTGGTGATCAACACCGGCCGCACAGTCGCCATGGTGGCCCGGGAGCTCGGACTGAAGGAGCAGACGCTGGGCCGGTGGGTCCATGGCTTCCGAGCCAGGGCCGCGGCTGGCGAGGCCGGCCAGGGTGGGCTGAGCGAGACCGAGCGTGCCGAGTTGCTGCGGCTGCGCAGGGAGAACTCGGATTTGAAGCTTGACCGGGCGTTTCTAAAAAAAGCGTCGCTCTTCTTCGCCCAGGAAGCCTCGGATACGAACGGGAAGCGT
>Ga0209539_1001539_pt1 | contig 12467 bp, 6 predicted proteins | sample BarGraNGADG00312_2_FD_184499 | JGI IMG/M metagenome (GOLD analysis project Ga0209539, IMG submission 184499) | Arctic peat soil microbial communities from Barrow, Alaska - Barrow Graham LP Ref core NGADG0011-312 (SPAdes) (version 2) | ecosystem: Environmental > Terrestrial > Soil > Wetlands >... | reverse complement strand
TTGGACGATGACGACCTGCCAAAGAGGGTAATGAACAACGTCGACAATGCATACAACTTCAAGACCCCAGTTAATGTGGCACTCACTGACTACAGACCAGAGCAAAAGTTCGTGAGCAAGCTGGTCGAGGAGAAAAACGCGAAAGCGCTTGATGCGTGGATCAAGTCTGTCGACGTCGGTTTCTATAGCATCCCGTATACGTGGAGAAAGGGAGAACACCCCAAACAGGGAAGCTTCAATCCAGACTTCTTCATTAAGGTGAACGACGACGTCCTTTGCGTAGAGATCAAGGTTGACAATGATACCAGTGATGAGAACAAAGCAAAACTGTTAGCTGCGAGATTACACTTCAAGACGCTCAACGAACTTCTGACAGGGACGACATACTACTTCAAGTTTCTGTCGCCCGTCAACTACGAGTTGTTTTTCAAAGCGTTGCGCGAGAAAACCTATGCCACCTTCAAGTCCAAACTTGAAGCCGACCTCGAAGGCTGAACAGGATGCGTAGTCGGCACGGACGCTGGAGTCGCAGCTGATGGCCGTCAGGAGTCCTCAGGACTAGTCTCTGGGGGCGGTTGTAGGGAGGGTGCAACGCCGGTGTCGACAATCCAGTTCTTCCACGCTCTTGACCGCGACGGCAATCTCATCGGCATCGACGTAGCCGACAAGAAAGGAAACGGCCCGTTCAAGTGTCCGCATTGCCATCGCGAGATGGTGGCTCGCAATGTGAAGCGAGATCGGCAACGACTTCCGCACTTCGCACACAAGCACATCGACGGACTCGCGATTTCTCCTGACTGCTACGACCACGAGGAACACCTCGTCCTGCAGGATCAGATCATGATCGCCTTCAACAAGCATGTGAGCGACCGAGAACAATATCTTGCGCGGTACCGGTGCGACGACTGCGGCACACTGATTACGGTGGACCTCACGAGAGCCGGGAGAGTCATGGAGCGCGAGGCCGAGTTCGAGGGGTTGCGTCCCGACCTGTTGATCCGCAATGACGCGGGGCAGGTACGATGCGTCATAGAAATCGTTATCAAGCACGCACTGTCGGAAGAGAACTCTGCCAGGTACACCGGCCTCAACGTCCCGGTGCTCGTCGTGTATTATGCGATTCCTGACGTTCTGGCTCCTCTGACGAGAGACGCTGACCATGCCGAAGCCCGTAAACACACGCGGGAGGTTGTCGGAGAATGGCTTCCTGTAGCGAAGATGCTCGGCAAGAAGTCTCACACGTGTGTTCCACGATCGCCGGACCGCATCACCGAGACACCCGACGCCAGCAAGTTAGAGTACACCGACGACTGTCAGCTGGCCCCCGTCGAACAACCGATTGTCAAGCAGGATGCTGTGCCAGGGACCAAGAAGAAGGACAACCCATTCCAAGTCCCCTTGGTTCCTCCTCGGAGCAGGAACTCTGACAGCGGAGCTATCGCCCTCGTTGACTCAGCACTTCTGCACCTAGCAGTCAAGATCTCAGAAGAGCTGCGTCTCACGATGCGAGAAGAGAACCCGAACCAGGCGTTCTGCTCCGTTCACCAGGTTGAAGTGCCGAACTTCGATATCGACATCATCCTCAGCCGATGCTACAGGTGCAAGAAGGAAGTCAGAGCGATGATGTTGCGATCACAATCCCGTGCATTCCATGAACCCGGGCGGGATAGTCAGCGCTTCGGACAATGGTTTTTGCCGATGGGGCACGACCAGTTTATCCTCACGGCACTGCGCTGGGGCGTATCGCTCGAATGGAAACAATCTGGGATCTGGCCTGACGGATACCTCATGACCTTCTGCCCCAATTGCTCGGCAGGCATCCGCGGCTTTGCCAAGTTCCCAAGCAACGAACCATTCGAGTACACCATCGACCGTCGGCAGTACTGCTGGTGCGGCTCGTGCGGCAAGTACGGATGGTCAGGTCAGTTGGATGACGTTGCAGAGAGACTGCGACAGGAGTTGCTGACATGAAACATCACAATACTGCAGGAGGTCATTGATGGCAGACAATGCTCCAAAAGTCTTCATCTCGTACTCGTACGACAGCCAAAAACACAAGGACTGGGTATTGAAGCTTTCCACGCAGCTGCAGGCCGACGGCGTCAGTGTTACTCTGGACCAATGGGACTTACCGCTTGGCGGCGATCTGCCGAGGTTCATGGCACTTGGCCTGACCGGTGCCGACAGGGTTCTGGCCATCTGCACCGCCACCTATGTCGCCAAGGCCAATGCAGGTGAGGGAGGTACCGGTTACGAGACCATGATCCTGACAGCACAGGTCATGGGTAACGTCGCGACAGATCGCATCATTCCTGTCCTCCGCAACAACAATGGCCCCGACTTCACGCCGGTCTTTTTCGGGTTGCGTCTTTACATCGATTTCCGCGATGATGCCAAGTATGAAGAGCAGTATGCCAAGCTGGTGCGAGAGATTCACGGGATGAAGATCAAGCCTCGCCCGCCACTTGGCACAAACCCCTTTGAGGAGAAGGTGCAATACTCTACTCCAAACCTATCTACTCGAGAAGAGCGCTATGTATCGCCCGCACTGTCCGGCGTTGTGACGTTTGACCCTTCAAACAACAACGGTCGATACGTTCTGGGTGCCGGAGACATGGCATTCGAAACAGCTTGGTCAGTTGGCGGTAATACAGCCATTCATGCTTACAGTGACCCGCCGAGCATTCGTACGGTGGCTCTGGCAAATGGGATCACTGCAATAGGCGACATCGAGGACGCATCGATCTGCGACACGTCATCGCGGGTTCGAACTCCGCGTCTTGGCGAGGTAGTGGTTTGGCTAAACACTGCGGGATACTTCGCCGCCACTCGGATCGAGAAACTGAAGAGCCGCTCCCATGGAGACTCCGTGGATGAGGTCACGTTTTCCTATGCTATTCAGCCCGATAGGACTGCATCCTTCAAGGGTCTTGCGGAGGGCAGATGAGCACATTTCCGAAGCCAACGCCAAATGTGAAGTGCCTCGAATGTGGAGCGGAAGGGATCGTTGATGGTTCCGATTTCTGCACATTCAGTGTGCTGGCCAATTCTGATGAGTCCACGATGGTCTTCACGTGCAAACGCTGTGGGGAACCGATCGTCATCTCAAGAGATTGTGTTGCAGCCTCCCTTGATCCGCTGTTTCAGACTATTGGAATGCTTGGCACAAGTCGTGGAATGATTCAGCCCAATGACCATGATCCACTCGAGAAAGTCATTCTGAAGCGTCCAGATGGCACCCAGACTATTGTGCGTAGCGGTACTCTCACCGTCCAGGTTCCAGATCCGAGAACGGGCGAGCTACGACCCTTGGCAATCGAGGTTGGGAGGGAACCAGAATTCCTGCTGTCCCGCGGCACGTATCGGGATTATCCTCTGCCAGAGCCCGCGGACAGGGTATTCACCCTCGCTCTAGAGGCCATGGATCCTCCGGGCCTTGGAGACAAGGTTCAGCTCTGGCTGCGCCCAATACAGGACAGTGGCGGACACTACTCCTCAGTCCGAATAGCGGCTACAACGAGTTCGCCAGAAGTCCTTCCTGGGAACCAAGTGAACGTGCTGTGTCACCTCTTTGCTGTCTCCGACATGTCCCGATATGCTCCGTGGCTTGGACAGATGATTGAAGCTATTGAACAGACGGCTGAGGGAGACTTCGAGGCGACGCTGCTGGATTACGCACGAGCATGCGAGATGTTCATAGGCGACTTCCTGCGACAGACAATGAGACTCGTCAGGAATCTCGACGACGATTCTGTGGACCAGGTAATGGAAATGCGTGATGTAGGTCCCCGGGTCACAAGACTGCTCCCGCTGCTCACTGCCGATCCGAGAGGATACAGAGATGCTCAGAAGGCCTGGGAGCAAAACGTTCAAACGATCAGAAATAGCAGGATTGCGCATGCTCCGCTCAGTATCAACAGCAAGGAATGTCAAGAAGCTCGCGATTCCGCTTACTGGTTCATCAGGGCCATTCAGAGCCAATGCCAGTTTGACGTAGGCAAGACATGGGACTACTGGGCAAGACTGACCAAGAATGGCAACCCAGAGAACCAAACAGGATGAAAGCATCACTTTGCACGGATATGGGGCAACATGCTAGAAGGCTCGGTTGACCCCAATCGGGCAGACTGCTATCGGAGGAGGAACAATGGATATTGACATAGGCAAGCTCAGGATGCTCTATGGTTCTCTGGTTGGCATACGCGAAGCACTTGCACAATGTTACCAGCTGTTTCGCAAGACACTAGGGGATGACTACTCTGCGGTTGTACAGAAGCTTGCGGGACTCCTTGGCGACGACCTCTCTCAGTTTGTGTTGCCAGCGGACATATACGCCGAATACAGCAATATCACCCCTCCGGGGGCTCCCAAGGAGTACCTCGCAGGCAAGCTCTTCCCCTTGATTGCATTCCTCGAGTACGGGTACCATCTGAACGAGGAAGTCGCCGAGATCGGCACTCTCTACGGCTCACTTGAGGACGAAGAGCTGAGCAGCCGATGCTCCGACATCCTATCCGCGCGCAATCACTTCGATCGGGTAGTGAGCGAAGCCACGTTGGTGTTGGAGAACAGGATACGTCACAAGGCCAGAGACTCATCTGGCTTGACGGGAACGCAACTGGTGAACACTCACATCAAAGCGAACCCTCAGGATTCCACTATCGTGATTTCGAGCGATCCCGATGAACAAGAGGGTTTCAGCCATGTGCTCCGCGGCGTGATGTTCGCGTTTCGTAACACAACGCATCATAGCCCGAGCGAAACCTGGACCCGGGAAGACGCACTTAAGGTATGCGCCTTCATCGACTACCTGCTGAAGAGGCTTGAAGAGGCAACAACCGGAGCCTGATAGGGAAGAACGACTTGCTCAATAGGTGGAAACCAAACACTCCAGAGCAGTCTTCCACCCAGTGAACGTGGGTCCTGGCCGCACCTCTTTCGCCAGCTCAGTCGTAGTCGTCCGGCAGCATCCGGTCGCACGGCACATCAAGCTTCTTCATGAGCGACGCGCAGTGAATAGAATACGTTGACGATGCTATACTGCTATTGGAAAGAGGACGCCGTGACTGTTATCAAGACATGAGGGGGGTGTCGTTCATGTATCAGAATGTTGAGGTCAATTGGGATGTCTTCCAGAACAACTTTTCCGCAGACCCAAGGTCTGCGTTTGAACGACTTTCCTACTTGCTGTTCTGCTTTGAGTTCAACCAGCCCTACGGAGTATTTCGGTATTTCAACCAGCCGTATGTTGAGACATCTCCCATCCAAGTCGGTGCTGACCGTATTGGATTCCAAGCCAAATACTATGACCGCACAGTGCGCTTGTCCGAGAGGAAGTCCGAGCTAAGAGAAACCCTAGACGGTGCAAAGCAGACTTACCCAGAAGTCAACCGTTTGATCTTCTACGTCAACAAGGAATTCACGACAAGCTCCGCCAAGAACATGGTGAAGCCAGCCTATTTAGCCGAGATCGAGGAATACGGCATTTCCAACGGGATAACAGTGGAATGGCGAACACTGGGCAATTTTCAGGCAATGCTGTTCCAGCCCGGGTTAGAGCCTGTCCGAGACTACTTCTTCTGCCCAACTACTAGCGGGATCAGGAGTTTCCTGTCGCAGATTTCTGAGCACTCCAAGACTGTTTTTGAGAACCTTGATTCCGACATTCGCTTGGAAAACGCGACCATCAAGATCCCGAAGAGAGGTCTCGGCTTGGAATCGTTCTTCCAATCGAACGCACACTACCTCGTGATTCACGGTGAGAGCGGTACCGGGAAGTCCGGCCTGGTAAAAGACTGCTTTCAGAGCGAAACCACGTTCCCAGTGTTCCTGTTCAAGGCAACAGATTTCGATGTACCAAACGTTTCCGCATTCTCGCGCACGTTCGGCGAGTGCACACTTGAGGATTTTCTGGCTGTTTTTGACTCTTGCTTGCCATCACCGAAGCTCTGCATCATAGATTCCGCCGAAAAAGCGTTTGTGATGAATCACCAGGACACCTGTTTGGACATCATCAGACTATTCATCCAGCACGCTTGGAAGATCATTGTTACGATCCGTACTGCCTTCAAAAACGGTTTCGTTGATTCTGTTCTGTGCACTCAGGATTACCAGGAGTATGAGCTCAGAAGGATTAGTGCTGAGGAATTGAGCCACCTCGACTCTGCCTATGGGTTGGCATTGCCGACAGATACAAAGCTGAGAGATCTCTTGCGCAATTTGTTCTACTTGAAACTGTATGTTTCATCCGCAACAGAGGGTTCGTCTCCCAGCGACACCATCGAACGATTCATCACGAGGATTTGGGACGAGAAAATACGAAACGTGGCATCAAAGAAAGACAATCTGGATATTAGGCGGGAGACTGCAATAAGTACCATCGTTCTGTCGAACGCCAATGAAGGAGTTTCCTACTATGCGCATCGCCAAGGCGACGATGACGAGGCGATTTCCGCGCTGGCACAGAGTGGCATAGTAGCTGACGATAGGACAATGGGGGGCTGTTACATCACTCACGATGTATATGAAGAACTCGTCCTGAAACACATAATGCGGACAGCATTCAACAGAAGACAAAGTTGCGAAGACTTCTTCAGCAAGATAGGAAACAGTCTTGTCGTGCGGAAAGCGTTCAGACTGTGGCTTCATGATGTACTCGAAGCTCAGTTTGACGAAGTCTCTGGGTTCATTGTCGAAGCGCTGAACAGCGCTCATGTCGAACCTATGTGGAAAGACGACGTGTTGATCGCACTGATGAATGAATCCGATGAGCGTATTCTGCATATTCTGAGTGGCCCACTGGGCCTTAACAACTACGCATTGTTCTTTCGGGCAGTATTTCTGCTGAACACTGGTTGCAAGGTAATCAACCGGGGGTTCTTGGAACAGGTGTATACCCCTCAGGAATTGGAATCATACAATGTCTACAGGTACACCAAACCGGAAGGGAAGGGCTGGGACTTCATGTTTCGATACGCCAATGACCACAAAGCCAATATCAACTGGAATCCGATTTCCATTGGCTTGGTGACAGAAGCGCTGTATTCATGGGCAATCAACTGCCATGAGGGGGTTGCAACTAAGGAAGCAGGGCAAGTTGCGCTCTACTTGTACGATCTCGTAGAGACGGACGACCATTTGCGTTACAGGTTGAATGATGCAAAACTCAGAAAGATCGTCGGCACAATACTGAATTCTGCTCAGGAAATACTGCCGGAACTGACGCCGATTCTTGAAAAGGTCATTTCAGAAAAGGCGGCGGACCACGGAGAACGTTACTACGATTTGTGCAAACAGTTGTTGGGTGAGCTCGGAGACAGCTATCCAATGTGCAAAGCGGCACCCGATTTGGTGATTTCCCTGGCTAAGCACTTCTGGGTGCAGCAAGGCAAGGAACGTGATCCAATGGATTATGATGTGGGAGTCGGCACAGATTTCGGACTCAACCCGCATATGGACCATGACTACTATCCGTCCAGCGCCTTCCAGACGCCAACTTTTTCTTTGTTGCAGCAATCTCCCGGGAAAGAATTGGACTTCATTGTTGACTTGTTTGATGTTACCACAGAGCATTATGCCGCTTCATCATTGAATACTCGCTACAACGAATGCAGCCAAATGACAGTTCACCTCCCAGACGGAAGAACCGTTCAGCAAGTTGCCAGTTCTCGCCTATGGCAAATGTACAGAGGCACCTCTGTTGCCCCAGAACTTCTCCAAAGCGTGCTGATGGCTTTGGAGCGCTGGTTGTATCTTTTGGTCCAGACCGCCTCCGAAGAAGTGTCCGTCAATGTTTGTCTGAGGTTGTTGCAGTCGCATTCGGTTGCCGTTACCGCTGTAGTCGTGAGCATAGTGACCGCATATCCAGACAAGCTCTTCAAAGTAGCGTGCATTCTGTTGCATACGAAAGAAGTATTCTTGTTGGATACTTCCCGGCTTTTTTCAGAAGGAGGAGTAGGTCTCTATCCTGGTCCGCTTCCTAGTCATGCGCAATTCAACGAAGAGCGTATTGCATCTAATACGCTGCCGTTCAGGAAGAAGAGGTTCGAAGATATCATCCGTGAATATCAGATCCATCAAGGAGACATGACGCATGAGCAGTCCAAAGAGAGGATGAATATTCTATACGGCGATCTTGACGATTCATTCGCTCATCTGGACTCTTTGAGTTCAGAACTCCGATCTGCCTACTACCGCATGGACGTTAGGAAGATGACGGTCTCCGAAGAACCGTCCGTTGATGGAAAGGACAGTACACGTATTTGCCTGGTTCCGTCTCCTCCTGAAGATCTTGCGAAGATACAGAAGGATGTTCAAGAAACTGTTGGCAGAGCACACAAGTCGGACCCTCTTCTGTTCTGGTGCTTGGCAAGATACAATAGGAGAGAACCAGATTACGAGAAATTTGCGAACTACGAGAACGACCCTCGCATTGCTTTGGAAGAATCTCTTGAAGTCTATGCGGGGGATCCTGCTCAGATTTCGTTCCTGCAGCGTGCCATCCCAATCTACGTTTCTGCCGTTCTTCTTCGAGACTTTTCAACGAGTATTGGTGCCGAGGGCATCCAAGCCTGTATGGATATCCTGATCCATCACCTTCAACTAGCTGTCGAGCAAGAACGCTATATCCCGGCTGCAGATGGCACCGAAGCAGCAATCGCGCTACTCCCCAAGCTCATCTCTGGATGTCGGAATAACGATGCTTCTTCGTTCGAAAACCCTGCAGTGTTGATGCTTGCGCTGCTGTTCAGTCGAGGAGACTCTCGAGAATTGGCAGTCAAATCCTTCAGGGAAGGTGTTTTTGGGTCAATTCCGGACATGTCTACTCGCATCATTGGTGCATTTGTCGCGCTCAAACCAGACTATGACAAAGAAGTCTCTCGTCATAACGGGATCTCTCCGGTTTCTTTTCTCCAGAAGAATCGGGACCGTATCGAGGTGGCGTTGGCACGACAGACTGGATATGAGGATCTGCCATACAATAACCTGGATTATGGCGCCTTGCAGACACTAAGTATGCTTGTCCCTCCTGGCGATGATTCATCGATGAATTTCGTCATCAACTTGGGTTCGTCAATATGGCCCCAAATGTTCAATGACCAGATGCATGGTAATAAGCACAATGAGTTCCGGGATTATGGTCAGGAAATGAGCTACATTTCTTGGCTTGCAGAATATCTTCTGTGCTCGCGTCCAGAGACTCAACATATAGTAGTACAGAAACTTGCTCCCTTTTTGAAAGACTCTGACAATACCGAATGCTTGTTGCAGGAATTCATCACGTGTGAAAACCGGTTGCAGAAGAATGAATCCTTTTGGCATTTGTGGGATGTTGAATTGTTCGGCATAATCGAAGATTTGTGCGCTTCGCAACAAGCGTCACTAATGGACAATGAGTACGACGATGAGTATCATGGAGGAAGCCTAGGAAAGACTGTGACCACTTTTTCATTGGCATTTCTTCTGTGGCCAGAAGACATTAGGTCTTGGCATACGCTCAAAGCCGAAAACTGGCCATTCTTCGTCAAGTTGGCAACGAACCTGGGATACCTTCCTTGCGTCTTGTACTCGATCGTAAGAGTTCTGAACACAATCGGTTTTGAATTCTTGGATCAAGGAATCAACTGCGTTTCTACGATTGTCGAGAACAACCAGCGTCTTGCAGAAATACCATTGCAAGTGAATACAGAGTATTATCTCGAGGAATACATGCAACGATTCATTCGTGCGCACAGGAACGACATGAAGCGAAATCCAGAGATGCGACGAAAGGTCATTAGCGTACTGAGCTTTTTGGTTGATAGGGGCTCAACCTGCGGATTCATGCTGAGAGAAGACATCTAGACTCACTATGAACGTTGTTAGTTTCTGTGTCTGCAATGCCACCGTCATTGCAGACACAGAAAGTGAACATTGATGAGGCGATAACCTGTTCGCCAGAGGACGGACCGGAACATGGCTGACCCAGAAACCATAAGCAAGATTGTCGAGGCGACCAAGTTCGTTGTCCCCGGCGGTCTTCCGCAGGTAATCGATTCTGGCAAGAGAGGCGGTCGCAGGCTGCGCGTTTGGGTCGCACCGAAGTCGCGTGTCCCGATCTGCCTTGCCATCCAGTCGGAGAACCCTTGTGATGCCGGATTGATCGATTCCCTGGCATTCCACATGCTACAGTACGTCGCAGCACACCAGCTCGGTTCGACCGTTCAGGTACAAACCGTATCGCACGACGATCTGGACAACGTCGTCGCGTTGCTCAAGGTGGCACATCAGGAATGCGAGAGATTGCGCTCTCCGGAACTCGCTGCCATGCCTGGCGACTTCCAAAGACTGCATCGGCAACGCAGGGCACGCATGTACCTGTTTGGGCGACTTGTGCGGCGAAATTTGTCCGGAAAGAAGCACTACGAACTGGAACTTCAGGGAATACTGGAACATCGAATATTCAGAGTGATCTGGAAACGTCCGTCCTTGGTGCAGATAGGAGTCCGGCGGACACAAGTGAACTCCGCGTTTTCGAACGTGCTGGTCAACCTCATCCGGATTCCCATGACGGATGAAGATCCAGGCCTGCACAACCTGGGTTTCACTCTAGTTCAGGCTGTCCAAATACTGGTAGGGGTATGCTCGCAAGTGCAAGATGACCCCATCGCCGCTATGGACCTTCTTGATCGGCTTCTTGACCAGCTTGCCGTCGATTCAGCGGTAGATCAAGACGTCAGGAAGCAGCTTCTGAAGCTCCTTGTGGCAAGATGCAGTCTCGCATCGGATAACGCCTTGAGACGCAAGGACCAGGGCGAAGTGCGTCGCATCAGCGAGATCATCGCAAAGAGATGTCCCAACGACCACGATGCACTCGTGACCTTGACATATGCAGCATATCTCCTGGAACCACGGCGCCCGCTGCGGGCATTGGAGTATGCGCAACAGGCGGCGGATTGTGCTCCCTGCTCTGGAAATGGAGCTTCGCAGTACAATCTTGCTTTCCTTCTCGCACAGAACAGACACTTTGAGGAGTCCCTTCAGGAATACGACCGCATCGCTGCCACATCGTATGAGGGCGAAGAAGGGACTGTTGCCAGCGTCCTCCTCTTCTTTCTCCATGAGTTGTGGCGCTATCCTTACCCGGTGCACGTGTTTTTCATCCTCGGGTTCCTCGAATGGAAGAAGCTGTCGCCCAGCGCCCATAGCGTTCGTATCCAGTGCAAGGACGATGCTGCCTATCGCAAGTACGATGCTGCCTACTGCAGACAGGCAATCCGGATGTTCAGGCTGTTCAGGTTTCTCGTGCTGGTCACACGTTCGTGGGAGCTTGCTCCCTGGGTGGCTCGGGCAAAGGTCTATATCCAGAGGATCCACAGGCATCTTGAGAACATAGATAATCTCCAGTCCGTGCATTAGAGAGCCGCAAAGACACGGTCATAGACGCGTTATTCCGCTCCGTATTTTTGCGGTTCTGACTGGCAGAAATTGGACCTCGTTTTTGGGAATTGACCTGAATTGGTGATGACGCCAGTCGCTGACTGAACCTCGAGTCGTTTTTCACCTGCAACCGTCCATAATCACGACTAAGCGTCTGCTAGCAAATCACAAAATGAAAAGTGCTGGTATTTGAAACCCCTACAGAATGATGCGGTTTTCCAGTTTCGAAATACCAGTACTTTAATGTATCAGTCCAAGAAGCGTGTAATTGATGGCGATGGCGCGACAAATTGCTCTTGCGGGATTTCGTACCAGAGCGGCCCTGCATGGCTCGCCGCTATTTCGCTCCCGGAGCCACCTCGAAGGCCTGTCTCTGTTAGTCTCCTGTCCGAGTTCCGCGATCCCGCTCTTCTGGCTCAGATTATCTGCATCATTGATTTCGTTTCTGCATATTGTGGGGAGCAAAATATGCAGATTTGTCGGAATATGTCCATGGCATACTCATGTCACGGAATTGTTCGCAGTTCGCATCTGTGCTATCGAAGAGAGACCTTCTCAACTATTCCCACAGCGTTTCTATTGTCCTATCTTTTTGATGTACTTCGTGCTCCGCGCTCCGCCGGTCTTCGTGATCTCGCCGTTTCTAACCATCCTTCCCAGGGCCGCTTCAATGGTCGTCGGGCTGATGTCTGGGAAAAGGTCTGAGATCTCCTTTTTGGAGATGGGCTTGATGCTGCGCAGAACTGCGGCTTCTATCCTTTCTGTCTTGGTCGCGTGCTTTCCCTGAACGATATCGAAACGTTCATTCAATTTCCTGTAACAGACTAGCAGCGTCGTCAGGAAGTTTTCCATGAATGGGAAATAGGAGTTCTCATTCGTGTGCCAGTCTTTCGAAGACACCATCAACGCTTCGTAGTATTGAGATTTCGTGTTGTTGATCTGCTCCTCGAACGACACGTATTTTCCCGCGTCGAATCCGCTCTTGTACAGCATAAGCAGGGACAGCAGGCGCGACATGCGTCCGTTGCCGTCCGTGAACGGGTGGATGC
>Ga0209539_1001537_pt1 | contig 12474 bp, 8 predicted proteins | sample BarGraNGADG00312_2_FD_184499 | JGI IMG/M metagenome (GOLD analysis project Ga0209539, IMG submission 184499) | Arctic peat soil microbial communities from Barrow, Alaska - Barrow Graham LP Ref core NGADG0011-312 (SPAdes) (version 2) | ecosystem: Environmental > Terrestrial > Soil > Wetlands >... | reverse complement strand
CACCTACAACCGGAGCCGCCGCCACTCCGCCCTCGGACAGATCGCACCGGTAGCCTTTGAGCAGCAGTACCACACAGCGGCCCAGGAAGCCGCTTGACCCGATGTCCACGAAAAGGGGTCAACCCCACAACTCCGCGTTGCCAGCCAATAGTCTCGCGTTGTCCCCAACAGCTTGGCGTTGCCCGCAACCAGCTCCGCGCTACCCGCGGCCAGTTCAGCGTTACGACCGACCAGCTCGGCGTTGAGCGCAGCGAGCTGCCCGTACGACGGCACCTCGCGCTCGGACACCCCCGGAGCGGATCATGACCACACCCCGAGCGGCCGCACCGACACGCCCAAGACCACCAGGGGGTGTGACTGGTTACGTCGACAGCACGCTGGACTGGCAACGTTACTGGTATGGCAGACCTCTTGACAGACAAGATGCGGCATGGTTCACTTCGCCTGTCAAGCAGCCAACATTGGTCGACTCCATTGACGTAAGTTTATCCATCGCGAAGGGCTCAGTCAGCAGATGACAGAACAAGGACGTTTCTATTCACCCGGCCGCCGCGAATTCTTGGCCGGCGCAGGGGCATTGGCGGCAACGGCCTTCCTAGCCGCCTGCGACATGTCCATGAGCCCGACCGAGGAACAAAAGCGGGTTGCAAAGGGCAAAGAGGCACCAGAACTGACCAAGATGTCCGAATCCGGACAATTGCCGAAAGTCGGGGACCGACTCCCGGGGACACCGGTTGTCGTGACTGCCCCGACCGTTGGACAGTACGGCGGCACCTGGCAGACCGCAACACTCGGTTCGGGAGATAGTGCGTGGTGGTGGCGGGTGGTCGGGTACGAACCGCTGCTGCGGATTGAGCCTTTCGAGGGCAAAACAATACCGAATGTCGCTGACTCGTATGTAGTGAATTCGGACGGGACCGAATTCACCTTCAAGCTGCATGAAGGCATCAAATGGTCGGACGGGAAGCCCTTCGGCGCCGACGACGTCGTTTTCTGGTGGGAGAACTTCGCCATGGATCCCACTGTCCAACCAGCAGGGCCGCCGGGTTGGATGATCACTAACGGCAAACCCGGCGCTGTGACCAAGAAGGACGACCTGACGGTCGTCTTCTCCTTCCAGGAGCCCAACGGGTTCCTGCCCTATCGACTCGCCAACGCCGACGGCAGTCCGGTCACTGCGATGCCCAAGCACTACCTGGAGAAGTTCCATGGGAAGTATGCCAAGGACGCGGACCAGCAGGCCAAGTCCGCCGGCATGAACTCCTGGGTGGACCTCTTCCTGGCCAAGTCCGGGTCTGCCACTTCGTATCAGGCCAACGAGTTGCCGGGCATCAGTCCCTGGACGCTGACCTCTGAGCTCGGCAAGGGCTCGACGGTCAACTTCAGCCGGAATCCGTACTACTGGAAGGTCGATCAGGAAGGCAGCCAGCTTCCCTACATCAACTCTGTGTCGATGGCGGTCACCCAGGACGCCCAGGTGATCTTGCTCAAGGGGATCAACGGAGAGCTCGACTACCACTCCCGTCACTTCAACACGCCGGCGAACAAACCGGTCGTCTCCGAGAACGCCGAGAAGGCCAAGTACCGGGTGACCAAACTGATTCCCGGCAGCATGAATGTCGGCGTCATTGCCTTGAACATGACGATCAAGGATCCGATCAAGCGCGAGATCTATCGCAACAAGGACTTCCGGATCGGCCTGTCCCATGCCCTCGACCGGCAGCAACTCATCGACTCCGTCCTGCAGCGGCAGGGATCGCCCTGGCAGGCGGCGCCGCAACAGGGTTCGCGGTTCTACGACGAGGAGATGGCGACTCAGTACACCGAGTACAACGTCGATAAGGCCAACGAGTACCTGGACAAGGCATTTCCGAGGAAGGACGCCAACGGGATGCGAGTCGGCCCGGACAACCAGCCGATCATCCTCAGGTTCCTAGCCTCCACCCTCGGTGGAGACCTGGAGGCTCTGTACCTCGAAATGCAGCCGATCATGAAGCAACACTGGGCCAAGGTTGGTATCGGCATGTCGACAACGGCCATGGAGCGCTCCCTCTTCCAGGTGAAGACCAACAACGAAGAGCAGGACGCGCTGATGTGGACCGGGTTCGGTGGCGGCGACCTGACCTTGCCGGTCGACCCGCGCTGGTACATCCCTTGGACGACCAACCAATCCAACTGGGCCAAGCAATGGGTGGTCTGGAAGGACTCCAACGGCAAGAAGGGCGAGGAGCCGCCGAAGACCATCCAACAGGGATATCAACTGTTTCAGAAAGCCCTCGGGGCCGTCGACATCGCCGAACGGGACGGCTTTCTCAAGCAGATGTTGCAATTGGCCAAGGAAGACTTCTGGGTGATCGGCACCATCAGCACTCCGGATAGCTATGCGGTGGTCAGGGACAGTTTCATGAATGCGCCGGACAGCCAGCCGGATGCCTGGCCCTATCCACAGCCGGGTCAAATGCACTGTGAGACGTTCTGGATGAAGTCCTGACGGTTGCGGAATGCCCTTTTTCAGCTCCTTTCGCACACAGAAAGATTGTCAGTGACCTTCGCCAGCGAGCATGGCCTTGCCCGAATTCCCTACGGCGCGGTATATTTCCGCAAATCCAACCCGCCCAAGCAGGATTGGGAGCGTGACTACCGGCTAGCGGCAGAAGACGGCATCAACATCTTCCGTCACTGGTTTCTGTGGGGATCGATCGAGGTCGAGCCGGGTGTTTACGACTGGGACGATTACGATCGGCAGTTCGAGCTGGCGGAGAAGTACGGTATCAAAACCATCGTCGCCGAGATGATCACCGCCACTCCGGAGTGGTTGTACTTCGAAAGGCCCGAGGGCCGGCTGGTCCATGCCGACGGGCGCACCCATGAATCCAAGATGGGCGGCAGCAGTTCAACGGGCGGGTTCCACGCCATGTCACTCGATGACGAGGTGGTTCGGGCCGCGGCCGGCGAGTTCCTGATCACCCTGGTCGGCAGATACCGCTCCCATCCCGCCATGGGCGGCTACGACATCTGGAACGAGTGCAACTACGTGCCCGACTCCGGATACATCGAGGCGACCGCTGGCCGCTTCCGGAGTTGGCTGCAGCGCAAATACGGTGATCTCCGCACCCTCGGCAAGGCCTGGGGTCGGTACAGCTACTCCTCCTGGTCGCAGATCTTCCCCCCGAAGCAGTTTCAGGCATACGTCGATGCCCAGGACTGGTTGCTGTTCCAGGCCGACAACGCCTTCGAGCACATGCGCTGGCGGATCGAGCTCATCCGAGGCCTCGATGACCACAACCCGATCACTGCGCACGGCATCGCCGCCTCCCTGGTCTCCAGTGCGGCCAACGGCGCCGACGACTGGCGTTCCGCCAAGGAGGTCGACTCCTACGGCTGCACCTGGGTCGCCTCTCGACAGGGGGACGCTCCCTGGCAGCACCTGCATGCCATGGATCTGACCCGGGCAGCGTCACGCGGGAAGGACTTCTGGCACGCGGAGGCGCAGGGCGGACCACTGTGGCTGCAACCCCAGGTTCTCGGGCGACCTCTCGACGACGGCCGGGTCACCGAAGCGGAGGACCTGCGGTTGTGGAACCTCACCTCCTTCTGCGGCGGTGCCCGAGGGTTGTTGTATCCACGGTGGCGGCCGCTGCTCAACGGCCCGCTGTTCGGGGCCTTCGGCCCCTACGCGATGGACGGCTCCCGGACGCCAGCTTCAGACATGGCCGGTAGCATCGCCCGCTGGGCGAACGCTGAGGACACCTCGAGTCTGTGGGACTCCGCCCCGATCAAGGGCGAGGTGGGAATCATCTACGCCCCCGAGTCGCAGATGTTCGAACTGCTGCTGCAGGGGAGCGCCAAGAACTACACCGTCGCGGCCCGGGGGGCGTATCTGGGATTCTTCAGCAACAACATTCAGGCCGACTTCGTCCATCTGGACGACATCTCGGAGTACCGCGTCCTCTACCTGCCCTATCCCATCATGTTGTCCTCCGAGCATGCCGAGGCACTCCGCGCGTGGGTGCGGGCCGGTGGTTCGCTGCTCAGCGAGGGTTGCCCAGCCTACTTCGGTGACGACGGCTGGGTCGGCACCAAGCAGCCGAACTACGGCCTGGCCGAGATGTTCGGAGCTGACCAGCAGTCGGTGCTCTTCACTCCTGACCTGTTGGATGAATTGTGCCTCGAGGTTGCCGACAATGTGATCACCGGCGGAGTCTTCCAGCAGCGCTACCTCCCTACCGGCGGAACCGCGACGGGCTGGTACGCGGACCGCACGGTAGCTGCCGTCGATCATGAATACGGCGCCGGCAGGACCCGTCTGGTGGGATCGTTCCCCAGCATTGGATACAGCAGGCATCCGTCCGAGGGTGGCCGGAGCTACTTCGCCGATCTGCTGACCTGGAGCGACACCGAACGGCATCTCACCGTATCGAGCCGGGCTGTCACCGCTCGGGTCTTCGACGGCGACGGTGGTCGGTACCTGTGGCTGTTGAATCCGACACGACAGGCCCAAAGCTGTGCGGTCTCGCTGGCCGAGCACATCGGAGGCTTCAGCAAGTCCAGGGTTCTTTGGGGCGAGGTGGAGCCCATCCAGTCCGGTGACCGCAGCCTTGAAGTCCAGGTCGGCGCCAGAGACGCCCTGATCGTCACGCTCGATTCCTAAGGACCGCAGCGCCGAGGCACCCAACGCAGTAGACATCGATTTGGTCGATCAGGAAGGGGATGTACCGTGCTCAACTTTCTAGTCCGGCGGGTGCTTTACATGATCCCGACAGTCTTCATGATCTCCATTGTCTCGTTCGGATTGATCCAACTTCCGCCGGGCAACTATGCGACCGCGCTGGCCGCCCAGATGGCCGCGAACGGCGAAACCCTTCAGCAGGCCCAGATCCAGGCCCTGGAAGCGCGTTACGGGCTGAACGAACCCTTCCTCGTCCAGTACGGAAAGTGGCTGGTCGGCGTACTCCACGGCAACCTCGGCCAGTCGTTCATTTACAACACGTCGGTGTCCTCACTGATCGCCGACCGGCTGCCGATGACCATCGTCCTCGCCGTAGCAACTCTGGCGATGACCTGGGCCATATCCTTCTATGTCGGGATCGTGTCGGCGACCAAGCAGTACTCGATCCGCGACTACGTGTTAAGCACGCTGGCCTTCCTGGGTCTCGCGACGCCGAACTTCCTGATCGCTCTGGTGCTGATGTACCTCGGATCGAAGTATCTCGGCATGAGCGTCGGCGGCCTCTTCTCACCCGAATGGGTCGATGCGCCGTGGAAGCTCGGCAAATGGGTCGATCTGCTGTCCCACCTGTGGGTGCCCGTTCTGGTGATCGGTGCGGCACATACGGCCGGCCTGTTCCGGATCTTTCGGGCCAACCTGCTGGATGAGCTGCACAAGCCCTATGTCGTGGCCGGGCGGGCACGAGGGGTGTCGGAACGAACGTTGTTGATGAAGTACCCGGTCCGGGTCGCGCTGAACCCCTTCATCTCCACGATCGGCTGGACGATTCCGGCGGTCATCACCGGCGACATCATCGTCGGACAAGTTCTGTCGCTGCGAACAACGGGTCCGCTGCTGCTCGAGGCACTGCTGGCTCAGGATGTCTATCTGGCCGGCGCCATCATCTTGATCGTTTCGATCCTCACGGTGATCGGCACCCTGATCTCCGATGTGGTGCTCGCCTGGTTCGATCCCCGAGTGAGGTTAAGGTCAATATGACGCTTCCGGGTCCTACCGACAATGCCATCGCGGCACGGGTCAACGCCGTCGACGACCAGATCGAGGACGACGGGGATCTGTTCGCGGAATCAGAGCTGGCCGCGCTTCCGGACGCCTCACCGTCCAAGCTGTTCTGGCGTGCCTTCCGCAAGCATCGCCTCGCCTTTATCAGTCTGATCGTGCTGCTGTTGATGTGCGGCGTCGCGCTGGTTCCGGAGTTCCTGGCTCCGACCACCCCCGATCACCTGCACTCCTTGCACGCCTACGCGCCACCGCAGCGGTTGCATGTCTACGAGTCGACGCCCGAAGGCTCACGTCTCGGTCTCTATGTCTACGGCTACACGTCCACTGTCAACAAGGACACGAATGCGATCAGATACGTCGTCGACCCGAGCCAACGTGTTGATGTCGGACTCTTCGTGCGCGGCCAACCGTACAAGTTGTTCGGATTGATCCCGTCGTCGATCCATCTGCTCGGGTCGATGGACAGCTCGCAGCCGTTCTTCCTGCTGGGAGCAGACGCCAATGGACGTGACCTGTTGTCCCGGCTCATCTACGGCACTCGAATCTCGCTGTCCGTCGGTCTGATCGGTGTGCTGCTCGCGTTTGTGCTGGGCATCGTCCTGGGCGGTCTGTCGGGCTACTTCGGTGGCCGGGTCGACAGCGTGGTGCAACGAATCATCGAGTTCTTCATGTCGATTCCGACCCTGCCGCTGTGGTTGGCCCTGGCCGCCGCAATGCCGTTGTCGTGGGGATCGCTGCAGCGCTATTTCGCGATCACGGTGATCCTGGCCATCGTCGCCTGGACCGGACTCGCCCGGGTGGTCCGTGGCCGGTTCCTGGCCATGCGGGGGGACGAATTCGTCCTCGCCGCCCAACTGGACGGCAACTCGGTGCTACGCACCACGATGCGCCATATGCTGCCCTCCTTCACCAGTCACCTGATCGCGCAACTAACGCTGTCGATCCCGAGCATGATCATCGCCGAGACCTCGCTGAGCTTCCTCGGTCTCGGCCTAGCATCGCCGGCGATCAGCTGGGGGGTTTTGCTCCAGGCGGCACAGAATCTTCGGGCGGTGTCCACCGCACCCTGGCTGCTGACCCCCGGCATCGCCGTAGTCATCGCCGTACTTGCGCTCAACTTCATAGGAGATGGACTCAGAGATGCTGCAGACCCTTACAAGCGATAACGCGCGCAAATCTGGGCCGTTGCTCGAGGTGCAGAATCTGAAGACGCACTTCGATCTCGGTGGGCGGGTGGTGAAGGCAGTCGATGGAGTGAGCTTCTCCGTCGAACAGGGCCGCTGCCTGTGCCTGGTCGGGGAGTCCGGTTCAGGCAAGTCGATCACCGCACGTTCCATTCTCGGGCTGGTGGAAGCTCCCGGCAGGATCGTGGACGGAAAGATCCTTTGGTCAGGCACCGGGGAGCAGGTCAACCTCGCTGCCCTTGACCCGCGCAGTGATCAGATGCGGGCAATCCGCGGCAGCCAGATCGCCATGGTGTTCCAGGAGCCGATGGCTTCCTTGTCTCCGATGTACACCATCGGTGCACATTTGATCGAGGCGATTCGGATCCACAAGGACGTAACCAAAAAGGAAGCAGCCGAGCTCGGCGTCGATCTGCTCGACCGGGTGGGTATCAAGGATCCCGCAGCCCGGATGTCGAATTACTCCTTCCAGCTGTCCGGCGGAATGTGCCAACGGGCCATGATTGCCATCGCCTTGAGTGCCGACCCCAAACTGTTGATCGCCGACGAGCCGACGACGTCCTTGGACGTCACCACCCAGGCCCGGATCATCCGGCTGTTGCGGGAGCTGCAGGCCGAGCGGGATCTGGCCATGCTCTTCATCACCCATGACTTCGGCGTGGTGGCAGAAATGGCCGACGAGGTGGCGGTGATGCGTCGTGGGGTGGTGGTGGAGAACGGACTGGTGGATCAAATTTTCCATGATCCTCAGCACCGCTACACAAAGCGGCTGTTGGCTGCATTGCCGAAACGCCGGGCCCAACTGCAGGTTGGACAGCAGTCGACGGACGCCCCGGCTGAGCCAACCGAAGATCATCCGCTGATCAGCGTCCAGGGGTTGTCCAAGCGGTTCCCGATCCGTGGACCTGGCGTCTTCTCTAAAATCAAGGGTTACAACGAGGTGCTTAACGACGTCGCCCTGGACATCCGCAAGGGGGAAGTCCTCGGTCTGGTCGGAGAATCCGGCAGCGGCAAGACCACCCTCGGACGCTGCATCGTGGGTGCCCACCTTCCCGATGAAGGTCAGATCTTCTACCGCACTGAGGGCAGTAAGACCTTCGATGTGGCTTCGGTCGACAAGCAGACCCTGAAGAAGTATCAGCAAGACGTCCGGATGGTGTTCCAGGATCCGTTCGGCTCGCTGAACCCGCGGATGACAATTCTGCAGATCGTCGGCGATCCGCTGTATGTCAACAAGATTGCCAAAGGAAGCGAGCTGGAGGATCGCGTTGCCGAGATGTTGACGCTGGTCGGGCTGCCACGGCGCTATCTACGGCGTTATCCGCATGCCTTCTCCGGCGGCGAGCGGCAGCGGATCGGCATCGCCCGGGCACTCATCGTGAACCCGATCTGCGTGATCGCCGACGAAGCGGTGTCGTCCCTGGACATGTCGGTCCGCGCCCAAGTCCTCGACCTGTTGGACCGGCTCAAGCATGAACTAAATCTTACCTACCTTTTCATCTCCCACGATTTGTCGGTGGTCGAGTCCATCTGCGACCGGGTCGCGGTGATGTTGAAGGGCGACATCGTCGAGCTCGGCACGGCGGAGGAGATCTTCTCCGATCCCCAGCACGAATACACCCGCGAGTTGCTCGCGGCAGCACCACGCGCCGATCCACGGCTGCGATCGGCCTGACATCTCGATCCTGCACGTCCACAACACCAGACAGATTCGGAGACATGAAGCTATGGCCACGGTCGCGAGCAAGGAACTTCCCGACTTCCCCTACGGTGCGGTCTATTTCCGCAAGTCTCATCCACCCAAGGAGGATTGGGACCGGGACTATTCCGTCGCCGCAGCTGACGGCCACAACATCTTCCGCCACTGGTTCCTCTGGTCAGCGGTCGAGATCTCGCCCGGGGAGTACGACTGGTCCGATTACGACCGGCAGCTCGACCTGGCAGCCGCCAACGGCATGACCACCATCGTGGCAGAAATGGTCACTGCGGCTCCCGAATGGGCGTATCACCGCTATCCCGAAGCCCGGTTCGTGTGTGCCGACGACACCGTGCTACGGAGCCAGATGGGTGCCAGCTCCGCCACCGGCGGCTATCCGGGACTGTGTCTGGACAACGAGGAGGTCCGCGCGGCCGCCGGCAAATTTCTTACGACCCTGGTCGAGCGTTACCGCGAGCATCCCGGGCTCGGCGGTTACGACATCTGGAACGAGTGCAACTATGCCGCGGACACCTGCTATTGCCCGGCCACCCTGGAGGCGTTCCGGGGCTGGCTCAAGGAGAAGTACCCCTCGCCGCGGGCGGTCGGTGAAGCCTGGCGCCGCTACAGCTTCGAGGAGTGGGACGACATCGAGCCGCCGCGGGAGATCATGGGGGCGTTTCCGGACCTGCTCGACTGGCTCCAGTTCCGGTTGGACAACGCCTACCGCCTGATGCACTGGCGTTCGGACCTCATCCGTGGTCTCGACGGTGTCCACAAGATCACCGCCCATGGCATCGCGGCGAGCCTGACCAAAATGGCGCCGGGCGGTGCCGACGACTGGCGCGCCGCGGCAGAGGTCGATACCTACGGCATGACCTGGGGGTCATCGCGGTACGGCGACGAACCGTGGAAACAACTCCACGCCATCGATCTCGTCCGGGCGGCGTCGCGCGGCAAGCCGTTCTGGCACGCCGAGTCCTATGCCGGGCCGCTGTGGATGCAGCCTCAGGTGCTCGGCAAGCCCCGCGACGAGGGCCGGATCGCGACACCGGCGGACATCCGCTACTGGAATCTCGCAAGCATGGCCGGAGGTGCGCGCGGCGTTCTCTATCTGCGGTGGCGCCCGCTGGTCGACGGTCCGCTGTTCGGGGCCTTCGGCAGCTACGGCATGGACGGCTCGCGAACGGACCGGTCGGAGGCGGTCAGCGAAATGGCCAAGTGGTCCACCGCTCCCCAGCAGGCACCGATCTGGCAGTCCGCGCCAGTGAAGGGCGATATCGGGATCGTCTACGTACCCGAATCGCAGCTGTTCGCCTACGCCCAGCAGGGTCACACGAGGTTCTACTCCCGTGCCCTGGAGGGCGCCTATCAGGGCTTTCTTCGAAACAACATCCAGGCCGACTGGGTGCACCTCGATCACATCGACGAATACGACTTCCTCTACCTCCCGTACCCGGTGATGTTGCCCGAGCGGGCACGTACCAAGATCACCGCCTGGGTCGAGGCCGGCGGCACCTTGGTGTCGGAGGGATGCCCGGGCTACTTCGGTGACGGTGGCCGGGTTGAGACGGGCACGCCGAACTGGCTCGACACACTGTTCGGAGCCGAGGAGGAGTACGTCGAGTTCACTCCTGATCTTCTGGACGAACTCACGCTGACCCTGGACGGCACCACCCTGGCCGGATCGACCTTTCTGCAAGCGTACCGATCGACCACCGGTACCGCCTCGGGCTGGTATCGCGACGGACGCGTGGCAGCCGTCGACCATGTGCTGGGCAAGGGCCGCACCAGGCTGGTCGGCACCTTCCCGGGAGCCGGATACGCGTTCGCGCAGGGCACGCTCGGCCGGGAGAAGTTCTTCGCCGACCTGCTCATGTGGGCCGGCCGGGAAAAGCTTGTCTCGATATCCGATTCGAGGACGATTGCGCGGCTGCAGGACGGAAGCGGCGGCCGCTACCTGTGGGTGCTGAATCCAACGGCGGGCGCAGTCTGCCCGACAGTAGAGTTGTCCGGCGCGCTGCCCGAAGTCACCATGGTTGAACTCGTCCGCGGTACCAACGCGGGCCTCGTCGGCGACTCGGGAAGGAGATTGGATGTCGAAATCGGTCCGCGCGACGCGGCCATCATCCGCCTCCGCTGATTCCGCATCGCATCCGGTGGCAATCTCCTCGTCTGGATCGATCGGTCCGGCTCATCGGTCACCAATGCTTCGCGGCACGCCGGAGCCGGTTGCAGCACTGTCTCAGCAGCGGCAGTCTGGCTGTCCGGGACGGAATGTCACCGGAAGAGTCGGAGTTGCTCGCTTGCGGGCGGAGCCGGAATGAGACGAAACGACTGGGGGAGATGGGGACTAGTGTATTTTTACGTCACAGGGCATCACGGATAATTTCGTCACTAGGAGGGCGACTATGGGTGTCATGCTTGAGAACACCTCACTGACCGATGCGCTTAGCGCTGCACTTCGGAAGCAGATCATCGCTGGCGACGTGGCTCCCGGAGAGAAGCTTTCCGAGGCATGGGTAGCAACTAGATTCGACGTTGCCCGCCCGACCGCAAGGGCAAGCATTGATCGGCTCACCCATGAGGGCATGTTGCGCCGCCGGCAACGTCGAAGTGCCGTCGTGCCGCAGCTGTCGGCCGAAGATATCCACGACATATATTTCAGCCGGGAGCCAATCGAGTCCCGGGCCGTCGTCGCGCTGGCTGAGCGAGGCGAGGTGCCGCCGGAGGCCGACAAGGCGCTGGCAATGATGTCCATGGCAGCTGACAGTGACCAGCACGCCGAACACACCGAGGCCGACATCTCGTTGCACCGCGCGCTGGTCAAGGCTGCAGGAAGCCCGCGGCTGCGCCGAATGCATGAGACCGTGATGGGCGAATCGCAGCTCTGTATAGCCCAGGTCAGAAACCGCTCCGGAGTTGACCTTGCCGCGCTGACTCGCACGCATGCGGCGATCCTGGATGCCATCAGGGCCTGCGATCCCGATGAGGCCGTGGAAGCGCTGAAACGTGACCTCTACGGCTGCCGAGACACTCTCCTTCTCGACGTCGCCAAGAAGATCGCCGACATCGCCGAGGGGCTGCGGGCGGGAGAGACGTCAGGGTGCCTTGTGACGGCTGATGCGCCCCAGTATTTCGCCAGCTGATACGCGACAGCGGGTCTAGGTTCATGTGGCCGTGCGTGGCTGCCTTGACTCGATATCAACGAGCTTCCAGACGGTGTATCGAGACTGAGGCAGCGCTGGCGAAGGCTGGCGAGATGCAGGAACGGTTCGCGTCATGGGTGTGGGAGGACCCGGCCCGTAGCCACCGGCTGCTCGACGACTACAACCGCAGGTTCAACGCGGTGTGGTTGCGTGACTACACCGCCGATGGTGAGCGGCTGTCGCTGCCGAGGATGGCCGCAGGGTTCGTCCCGATGTCGCACCAGCGGGCGGCGGTCGCGCGCATGATCAACGAGAAGTCGGTAGGTCTGTTCCATGAAGTGGGGGCGGGGAAGACCGCAGAGATGGTGATTGGGGCCGTGGAGTTGAAGCGGCTCGGTCTGGTCCAGAAGCCTGTCCTGGTGGTCCCTGATCACATGCTCGAGCAGGTCACGAGGTTGTCCCGCTTCCCGTTGAACTTCGGTGACGGTCCTGGTGATCGTCAGGCGGCGATCACGGGTTCATGATGACGCACGGCACCGACAGTGTCGGTGGCGACATGCGCGTCGAGCGCGTCGCGTAGTGCGGGTAGGTGCAGGTGGGCGTTGACGCGGCGGAACTGGCTGCGGGCCTCGATCATGCCCGCTGCGCACCAGCGCAGTGCCATGGTGCCGTTTTGCCAGTTCTTCACGTTGGTCGAGTGGGTGCGGGCGATCG
>Ga0209539_1001536_pt1 | contig 12477 bp, 13 predicted proteins | sample BarGraNGADG00312_2_FD_184499 | JGI IMG/M metagenome (GOLD analysis project Ga0209539, IMG submission 184499) | Arctic peat soil microbial communities from Barrow, Alaska - Barrow Graham LP Ref core NGADG0011-312 (SPAdes) (version 2) | ecosystem: Environmental > Terrestrial > Soil > Wetlands >... | reverse complement strand
GCGAGGGCGGAAACCAAAATCGTATCGCCCTTTTCCGCAAGCGCGAGGCAGACTGCCTGAAAAGCACGGCGCGCCCCCGGCGTGACACGAGCTTCGTCCATGTTGAGGAACTCAGCGAGATCGTTGTGGAACTCTGCGATGTTTGGCTTGGTGATTTTATCGAGCCTAAAGGGCTTACGACATTGATCGCAGGTCGAGTAACCGTCGCCATAGGCTATGAGCGCCTTCATCGCCTCTCCGGTCAAACGGCCTGCTGCTTGGATCGGCTGAATGTTGATGTAGTTTTCTTCAACCTCTCGAACCGGTAGGTTATTTGCGATCTTCATTGTCAAGAGCTCCTTCTAATCTCAATAGTGCTTCCCTAACGCGAGCAATTGCGCTACGCGCCTGATTTTGCTGCTCCTCGTTCAGCTTATGTAAGGGCACCGTTTCCCTTAGCAGTACCCGCAGATCCGTTAGCGCGAACAATGCGTCAAAAAGGGCGTCTACTTCTTTACTCATCTTCTACCCCATAACTGGTTTCTTTCCGTGGAATCATCTGTGCTAAAGCTTCCTAGGTCCACTGTACATTGTTTAGATTATTGAACGTTCATAAAAGGACAAAATGTGCCGGTAACCGCACGCTGATTATAGATGGCACTATGTCGTTATGCAAGAGTAGATTGTAAACACACCAGAGTTCAGCTGTGCTCAATCCAAAACAATCGCAATGGGGGCGTCAGAAATTAAACTTCTTCTAATCCACGCTGACAAGATCAGCTACAAGGTGACTCAAAGAACCAAGGTGGCTGAGGACATAGAATCGACAGAGGATAGCATGGAAGACTGTCTTGTTGTCTTTGCGAGCATAGAAAAGCTAGACGAGCTCAACGCTGCTGGTGTAACCAGCGCGGCAAACAACAGCATCGTGGATGTGCTTGGCAAGCTTAAGGAGAATCGCATAATGCTCTTCCCGTTTGCTCACTTAACGAGCACGTTGAGCACGCCACAGGTAGCGTTGGAGATACTCCAGTCGCTTGAAGATGGGTTACAAAAGGAGGGTTTTACCGTAAAAAGGGCACCTTTTGGATGGAACAAGAGGTTTGAAATCAAGAGCAAGGGGCATCCGCTAGCAGTTCTTTCGAAAGTCATTTGTCCTTACAGCAAGACGGAGTGCGACTTATTGTGTCCATATTGTACGAATCCAATCAAGATTACGGACCTTAGAGCTGAAACACAGCCGCTTTCCCCGGTATGATGAGGGCATAGGGGCCGCGAGTTTGCTGTGTCCACAATCCGAAGCGAAGAACAAAAAAAGCTAGCGGGTGCGATAATGTATGAAGCGTGACGCGCTGCTCGTTGCCCTACCCTCTACTCTTCCTCCACGAATGCCGCTTGAACAATAGCTTTCACGCTCTCAATGATCTCAATTGCTTGTTCCGTGGATTGGACGCGATGAACATCAAACCGGCCATTTCTGTATAACGTTATATCGCAATCGCCATAGAAGAGCCGCGCGACACCAAGCTTTTCAGCACATTTGCCTCGGTCGTGAAGGATCCGGCATAGGGCTTCCATTAAAAAAGGCTTGTCGAAGGTACCCTCGACAAGTATGCCTCCCCCTTTGCAGGGCCTCACGGAGCGCGCATTGTATTTATTCTTAGCCATGGGCAGCTCGTCCAGTGAATTAACCTCGCGCGCTTCGTCCATTGGTCATCAACGCAATTTATGGTTGCGTTCAGAAGTAGACTAACGGGCTATTCTACGCGCTAAATGAGGGTTCTTTCTCAAGGGAGTTTAAGCATTTGCTTTAGCTTCATCCCGATCGCGGCACATTTTGTCCTTATCTCAGCTGTTAAGATGGTTCAAGCACTACATCCCAGTGGCGAAAAAATCGTCTTATGCCGATATGGCGGAATGGCTACGCAGCCGCCTGCAGAGCGGCTTATCCCGGTTCGATTCCGGGTGTCGGCTCTTTCTGCGGACTTATCATCGTAAAAGCGCTACTTCCTGTAGCGAAGTGAGTGGTTCAACACGAGTAAAAAACAGTCGAAAGATGTAATACAGTAATCTATCTTGACCACGCAGCCATAACTCCGATGCGTCCAGAGGTCTCCGAAGTGACGCCTATACTTCTCAGAACGTTTTAGCAACCTCTCGAGCTTCCACTCTTACGGACTCGAGGCACGGGCGGCCATCGACCGAGCGCGAAAGCAGACAGCCTCGTTGTGAATGAGAAGAACTGAAAGAAGAACTGAACCAGGAAGCTGCACGCACGAGACATCAAATCCAGAGCCTTGAAGAATAGATCAGACTACCCAAGCTGCTTCGATTCTGCTCAATGCTTCCTCCAGAATGGCCCGAGGATAAGCGGTGTTCATTCTCTGGAGTCCTGCTCCGCCAGAGCCGAGGACAAAGCGCATTCGCCACAACCAAAACCCGCAGCATTTTGGATATTTCGGCCATATCTAAACCCTCGCCTTCTGCTGCCGGACAAAGTGGTCCCAATTCCAGGGCTCATCAAGAACCTTAACCTCAACTTGTCGGATGCCATGCAATCCTTCCACCCTGCGCTGCACCTGTTCGGTGAGGTGGCTGACCATGGGGCAAACCTGGGAGGTCAATACCAAGTCCACCTCCACCGTATCGTCACCACGTATGATTATATCTTTGATCAAGCCCAAATCCACGATATCGATGCCCACTTCGGGATCGAGCACGTCCCGTAAAGCTTCCCGAATCTCCTCTTCTCGCTCCATCTGGGCCAAAAGCCTCTCTGCCTCCGGGCCCGACAGGGCTTTTTGCATGGAGCGTAGCCGCTCTTCCAGTCGATTTTGCCGGTCGAGTAGCCTGCCGACCACGCGCAGAATGGGATCGGGCAGATTTGCATAATTCAGGTCCGTTCCTGTGGCGGGGCATTCGGGCTCGGCAATTCTTCCCGGAACACCGACAACGGTCGCTCCGGCCGGGACCGGTCGAACCACTACTGAGCCCGCGCCGATCTTTGCACCTTTGCCCACGGTTATCGGTCCAAGGACGCTGGAACCGGCGCCTATAACCACGCAGTCCTCGATAGTGGGATGACGCTTTACTTTGTCCAGGCTTGTGCCGCCCAAGACCGTTCCCATGTACATCAGCACGTCATCTCCCACTTCTGCAGTCTCGCCGATAACCACGCCCATGCCATGGTCTATGAAGAAACGCTTACCGATTTTTGCTCCAGGGTGAATCTCTACGCCAGTCAGGAAGCGGGCTATGTGGGAGCTGAACCGGGCGAGAAAAAAGAGATTATGAGTCCAGAGGAAGTGGGAGATCCGGTGCATCCAGATGGCATGCAGGCCCGGATATGAGGTGATAACCTCTAAAGTGGTTTTAGCAGCGGGATCTTTCGCAAGGACCGTCTGGATGTCCTCTTTGATGCTCATCTTCCGGTCACCTCTTAAATCTCGAAGAGCTCTGTGCTCAGGTATCGCTCGCCAGTATCGGGAAGTATTACCACGATCAGCTTGCCTTTGTTTTCAGGTCTTGCGGCTACCTTCAAAGCAGCCCAGGTTGCAGCGCCGCACGATATTCCTACCACTAATCCTTCCTCTTTGGCCAGTCTGTGGGATGTAGCGAAGGCATCTTCATTTGTTACTGGGATGATCTCATCAATCAGATCTAGCCGCAGCACATCCGGAATAAAGCCTGCACCGATTCCCTGTATCTTGTGAGGTCCTGGCTTTCCGCCCTCCAGAACCGGGGACGCGGCAGGCTCGACGGCAATGGCTTTAAAGCCGCTCTTGCGGGACTTTATTAAATCAGCAATTCCCGTGATCGTTCCGCCCGTGCCCACACCTGCCACCACTATGTCGACCTTGCCGTCCGTATCACGCCATATTTCCTCAGCAGTAGTCTTTCTGTGGATCTCTGGATTAGAAGGATTCCTAAACTGCTGGGGTATGTAATAGTAGCTGGGGTTCTTGGCCAGCATATCTTCTGCAGTTGCAATTGCCCCTTTCATTCCTGAGGGGCCCGGAGTTAGCACCAAGTCCGCCCCCAGGGCTTTGAGAAGCTTGCGCCGTTCGATCGACATCGTCTCAGGCATAACCAGCACTAGTTTGTAGCGCTTGGCAGCGCAGACGAAGGCCAGAGCTATGCCGGTATTTCCACTCGTTGGCTCCAGGATGATGGTATCGTCTTTAATATGCCCTGCTCTCTCAGCAGCCTCGATCATGGCCACTCCTATTCGATCTTTAACGCTTCCCAGGGGGTTGAAGTACTCAACCTTGGCAACGATGGTTGCATCCAGGCCCTTTGTAACTCTATTCAATCTGACCAGAGGCGTATTGCCAACGGTCTTGGTGAGATCTTCGTAGATCTTTCCCATAAGTCAACCTCTTTTTTATGAACATGCAAGGATGGATTGCGGAGGACTTGCTTCTTGGTCGTATTCTATTCCCTTTTTCGAAAAGATAAAGGTCTTTATAGCGGCAATCTTGATTTATCGAGATGCTGAAGGACCTGAGTATTCATAGTGACAGGAATCGGCAGCGAAAGCCGACAAAGTGTAGGCCCGATTTGACGTAGCAATCACGTTGAGCTTCGCTAGCGAAACGGATGTAACTTTTTGACTAGATAGATCAACATTTTGATTTTGACGTTATGCGGCTTGTCCTGCCATACGTGGGAAGGTTGTGACGCTATACTTTTTTAGGGCGCGCCTGAGCTGCATATTCAGGACATTAACACCGTTAAGCTGTGGTCAAGCTTTTATTTCCCTCTGCTTTCATGAACAAATTGTTATGCTTTCGATCGACCTGTTGTATTACGTAGATTGCCCGCACGATATTCAGGCCTGCAACGTGCATGCTTTTGAAGGTCTTGCAGAGGTGATTGAGAAAGAATCGACGTTCGGAGTAAGACAGCGGTTCTTGCCCGGTTACTGCATGCTTAATCTGTCGCATACTGGCGTATTGAATATGGTGCTCAAAAAGCACGCGGGGATTCATGTACGTCTCGAGGACATACGGATCTTATGATAGCAATCGATACTGGCCGGGCTATTTTCGCTAAGATGCGCACTCAGGAGTCCGAAAGTTCTTCGATAATTTTCCGGTAAAGTCGTTTGACTCGATGTTGAATCGTCAGATTCAACTGGTTCCTCCTAATTTGCTTCAAGCTGAATACTACTACTTATTTGGCAGTCTTTTGAAATCCGATCGGAGAACGCTGCAGTGCCTTAGCGCGCCTTAGTGGACTTCTTGTTCGTCGAATTCAGCGAGATGTCCATGCTACCCGATCGGAGCCACCCAAGATCAAGCGTTACATAGGTAAAGCCTAGCTTACTAAACGTTTCAGCTAACGTAGAGGAGTGCGCAACAACAGTTTCGGCATCTTCCCTATTTACTTCAATACGAGCGAAGTCGTGATGGTCCCTGACTTTCACATCTAAGATGCCAATTGCCCTTAATGCGTCTTCAGCGCCTCTAAGTCTCTCTATTCGTTCAGACGTTATTGTAGTCCCGTAAGGAAATGACGTGAAGAGGCAGGCGACAGATGGAGCGTCTGCATTCGGCAAGTTGAGTAAGCGCGCGATATTTCTTACCTCGTCTTTCGTAAGCCCCAGCAGCGGTGACACGACGCCGATCTCTCGTAAGGCCTTCAGGCCAGGTCTATATCTCTCGAGATCAGACGCATTTGTGCCGTCCATCACCGTCTTGAGGCACAATTCATCTGCCATGCAGCGCAGTGCCCCAAAGATCAACCGCTTACAATAATAGCAACGCTGAGGATCGTTCTGTTTCACTTCTAACAATTTTAAAGGCTCTAACGTTATCGCTAGACGCCGAATGCCTAAAGCCTTAGCAATTTCATCGGCGCCCTCGGCTTCACCACGATGCAGTGCACCGTTATCAACTGTCACGGCCACAGCGTTGTCTCCTAAAGCTTGTTCAGCTAGCTTCGCAACCACGGAACTATCAACGCCGCCAGAAAAAGCAATCAGTGCACTTTCGCACGCGCGTATGCTTGCCACGACGCTTTCAATTTCGTTTAGATAACGGTGAGCCTTTCCGGCTTCTTGTCTTGGTAATTGCATCGACATTTTCGCTTTCTGTTCAGTGATTTTGATATAATGCTACGGATGATGACAATTCTTGTAAGAAACTTAGTATATATGTACTCGCACGAGTACCTTTTTATAATTTTAAGAAACTCGAGCGTAGTTCGAATGCTCGCGTTGCTTAGGTAATAACCAATAGTAAAGGATGGCACAAGGGTTCTTAACAAACGAGCAAGTGCTCGACGAGCATTAAAAGAGGATGTAAAAAGTATTTCGGGCGCAGGACTCGCTACCACAACGATCTAAAACTGTTTAAGGTGTATATGAAGGCAGAAATCATCGATAAGAACGCTACGATCAAAGCTCTTCTTATTGCCGAGGGGGGGGTTGATATTGACGAAAGCATCCTCGGACGCATCACCACTCCCGCTTCAGGGCCAGGAGCGGGACTAACGTCGTTCTTTTTGCGATTTGACGGTCATCGGGTGCGCTTAGGAATAAAACACGATTCTCGGCTTAAGGCATCGCTTGACGGAGACGAGGTAGTCATCCGCGATCACGAAAAGGAAATCGTTCGCGGATATCTCGAAGATGCCATCGCCCATTGTCCCGGACAAGCGTTCATCACGGTCAGCGAGGTCTGCATCTTCGACTGCCATTACTGCCCAGTACCGCTTCTGGGAGGTTCAGTTAAAGACCTGAGTGATGTTGAGTACACGATTTCACGAATTCTGAATGATCCGAAACTCACAGACAAGCTAAAGGCCATCTCATTGACCTCAGGCGTTGAAAAGTCAGCGCAACACGAAGCCGAGCGCATAGCGACAATTATTCACGCGCTCAAAGAGAAGTACGATCTCCCGATCGGCGTGTCCATTTATCCGACCGCGAATTCAACGAAGCTATTAAAAGACGCCGGAGCTGACGAAATAAAGTACAATGTCGAAACGATGGATCGTCAGCTCTTTGTAAAAATGTGTCCCGGGCTCTCACTCGACTTCATACTAGAGGCTCTCAAAGATGCAGTAAGCGTTTTCGGCCGAAACAAAGTGTTTTCGAATATCCTCGTGGGCTTAGGTGAGGACGATCATTCAATCATAACCGGCATGCACGAGCTGATTGAAATAGGTGTGATACCGATCCTCAGAGCCGTCGTTGAGCATCCCTTACGCGTCGAGACGGGAATGCGGCGCCCTTCTGCCGAGCGACTCTTGCGACTTGCGCGAAAGGAGCGTGAACTCCTCGATGAGTATGGTCTGCGAGCCGACGTAGCCGAAACGATGTGTGCCCCTTGCACTGGCTGCGATCTAATACCACACCGGGACGTGTAACGCTTTCTGCTAAGCACATTGAACGCGATTCTGCTGCCATAAATCACGTGGACAAAAGGTACACGATAGTGATTTAGATAACCCATTCAGACGTTATAGGCGTTTTAACCCGGTCCAATACTGCCCAAATCAAGAGGATAATGAGTCAAAAAAAGCTGGCCAGAATGGATCTTGTCTAGGTATTTCGAGCTGATCAACCGACCCGTCGCGTCGCTTAAGTGTTCTAGTTTTTACGTCGTCGGTCACCTGCCCAATAATCGACGCATCTATGCCTCCTGAGTGCAGCTTATTTATGACGTTCGCTGAACCGTTCGGTCTGACTGTAATTAGCAAAGAGCCTTCAGCTATCGTGGTGACAGGATCAATTCCAAAGGTTTCGCAGACTATCCTCACTTCATCCGGATAGATGAATGCCCCCTCGTCGATCGTCATCCCGACTCCGCTGGCATTCGCTATCTCGTAGAGCCCGCCGACAACACCTCCCTCAGTTGCGTCGTGCATTGCTGTAACCCCTCCGGCATCCATTGCCAACAGAGCGTCTGCTACGACCGTCATCTGCTTACACAACGCCTTTGCTCTCTCCACTAGAGCGGGGGGATGTCTCTTTAAGAGCTCATTTTCCTTGATAACTGCAAGTATCCCTGCCGTTTCTATTGCTGGCCCCTTGGTCAGAATCACGTCATCCCCAGGAGTTGCGCCGGCCGGCGTAACATATCCATGCTTGTCGGCGATTGCAAACACGGTTACACCGCCTATAGTGGGCGCCGCAAAGCCCGGGTAGTACCCCGTATGACCGCCGACAATCGCTATTTCAAGCTCCAAAGCCGACCTATGAATAGCGTCTACAATAGTACGAAAGTCCGCTTCCTTTGTCGCGGGGGGCATCAAAAGTGAATAAGTCATGTATCTCGGCTTTACGCCCATGACCGCTATATCGCTCGCCCCTATATGAACGGTATACCATCCAAACATCTCCAGCGGCTGTTGCGGAAGGGCAAAGATGGGATCCTCTGCTATTATGAGAACCTGATCGTTTCCAATATCGATAACCCCTGCATCAACGCCCGTCTTGGGTGGGACGATGACTGTGTCATCGCTTTTCCCTAAGCGTGGAAGCACAAAGGTGGTGAAGGTTTCTAAGTCGATCTTTCCGATCTTACGATCTACCATGATAGCGCCTCGCAATCTCGCAGATTTCCTTCGCTACGTCAATGGGATCAATTCCCACGAGCACGGAAACGGGCTCCTTCCCTACAGCGCCCGTTTCGTAGAATACCTTAGGCACTACGCCACCCGCTGCCTCGATCGCCGCCTGAACTTTCCAAGGCATTGATGCGCCTTCCGTTTCCTTGATTTCCTCCGGTTCATTCCTCCGGTCGATGACGCTAAAAACCCAACCTTTCGATCGGCTATACTCCTCAAGCCATTGTGCCAAAGCGGGGTTGCTTGCGAAATTTATAGCAGCCCTCAAAGTAGAATCAGTTTTTCTAAGTTCTACGAGCAGCCTGGCCATATGACTTGACGCTCCGAACTTCGGTTTGCCTGCTGCGTGAGGCAAGCCCTTAACTACGGTTATACGTCCATCTACCGCTAAAACGTCGTCTCGCGTTTTAGCATTGGGAAGTGCATAAACGAGGTTAGTTCTGACCTCGGGAATCAAGGCTGTAAACTCCTCGCATCCTTCGATAAGTTCTAAGGCAACCGCCATTTTTCCGCGCATCTCGATTTGATCAATCTGCTCCATCAAATCCCCCCTCGATTTTAACTCACAATGAGATGTCGGCGGTATCATAAGTAATAATCGGCGCGAACATGTGTTTAACTAAACGGGGCTAGCGTTCCGTTCAGCGCTTAACTGCGATACAGCTAAAAGAGGCTGACGCTACTATTCGTATAATTCTGTCGACCACCAATCGTCTTTAAGTCCGTTATTAACATAATTAGGACAACTATGAGCTACAGCAAACAGTTCCCCAGATCGATTATGGATTACGAAGGCAATCAGCGGGCGGATATCGATGACGTCGCTGTGGAGGATAGCATCACACTGTTTGTCAACGACATGCGAATAGCGACCCTTATTGCCTCGCCGGAAATGCTTAGGGAGCTCTGCATTGGATACCTGATCACCGAAGGAGTCGTATCGAGCTTTGAAGAGATTCAGGACGTCAAAGTTGACGACGCGAAGCAAGAGGCGTACCTCACGGTCTCATCCTTTGATCAAGTCGAGCTCTGGCACGAAGTGCGCTCGTCCGGCTGCATCGGCATTAAGTGGTGGACAAATGAGGACATCATTGTTAGTTCTGACGCAACGTTTGAAAAGGCCGTGCTTAAGAAGAGCTTGACCTACCTTGACACTCAAGCGAGGAGACAAACGCACGGCGTCCACGTAGCAGCGTTGTTTGATGCAACCGGGGAACTTCTAGCGCAGGCAGTGGACGTTGGAAGACATAGTGCCATCGATAAGGTCGTCGGGACGTATGCCGGCAACGACTTCTCCCAGACGTTTCTGTTATCATCAGGTCGGCAGCCGGCAGGAATGGTCCTGAAAGCGGCTCGAGCGGGCATACCCTTAGTCCTCTCAAAGGCCGCACCGATTAGCACTGGCGTAGAAGCAGCGCTTCAAGCCGGCGTGACACTCATCTGCTTTGCTAATGAGCGTCAGTTTGCAGCTTATTCACATACGGAAAGGCTCGTCTAGCGGTCTTCCGTCAGTTTTTTTACGATTCCGATCGATATCAACAGCGTCTAGATGCACCTACAATAGGCGGCTTGACGTTGTGAGTTCGCATTTAAAGCACGATCGCACAGATTTTCTTGACCGCGTCTAACGGCGTGGAGAGAAATTGTGCACAGGTCGCATCTTGAAGAAAAACACGATTGTGTGCAATATCGGCCTCAGTTTCAAATCTCACGCTTCGACTTTATCACAAATATGCCAACTTGAGATAGCAAATTCTGAAAATGTTTTGCGGTCTTACCAGTCTCGCAGCTGCGTAAACCAATGAGTCGTTCAATCATAATATGCCTCATCCTGCAAAACACCTCGAAATCACTGATGGTCGACAGATGAATATTGGGCGTATCATACCAGTCACGCGGCAAGAAATCAGCTTTTGGCATTTGCCCTTTACTCAGAAGATGCCATCGTATTTTGAAGTGGCCGAAGTTAGGAAAGCTCACAATCGCCCTGTTTCCAACACGGAGCATCTCGTTAATAACAAGCGTCGGTTTATGCACGACTTGGAGGGTCTGATTCAATATGATGTAGTCAAAAGAGCCGTTGTCATAGTCGCTAAGCCCTTCGTCGATATCACCTTGAAAGACGGTAAGGCCTTTGCGCACACACGCAGCGATGCAGCGATCATTAATTTCAACGCCACGAACGTCCTTCATACCCCCTCGCTTGAGCTTGAGCAGCAAATCGCCATTCCCACAACCGAGATCAAGGACTCGTGAGCCTGCGGGGATGAGCCTTACAATAATGTCCTGATCATATCGTTGCACTGCTGTCACCTCGACACGTTATCCAGGAAGCCCGGGATGAGCTCCGTGAGCGGCTCGACCTCGAGCAGAAAAGCGTCGTGTCCACGCCACGACTGCACCTCACAATAGGTGACGTCTTTATTTCTCTTGCGCAAGGACCGCACGAGCGCCCTTTGTTGCACGGGCGGAAAAAGCCAGTCCGATGAAAACGATATGATCAGCAGCTTTGCCTTGATGGACGAGAGGTCAGGAAGGTCAAAATAATCCATCGCTTTTGTTATATAGAGGTATGAGTTAGCATCAAACCGTTCAACAAACTTGCTACCCTTATGATGGAGATAGCTTTCCACCTCAAAGTCTTCGGAAAAGCTGTAATAGTAGCCGTTAGCTCTCTTGCGCGCTCTGCCGAACTTCTCGTGCATCGATTCTTCGCTGAGATACGTAATGTGGCCGATCATCCGCGCTAACGCAAGCCCGGCGTCTGGCGGTGTCCGGCCATAATAGTCGCCGTTACACCAATGCGGGTCTGAAATGATTGCCTGCCGACCCACCTCGTTAAATGCTATCGCTTGGGCGGAAAGCCGCTTGGCAGCCGCCAAAACTACGACCGACTGGACCACATTCGGATAGTCGACCGCCCATTGAAGCGCCTGCATGCCACCGAGTGACCCGCCGATCACACCCATGAGGGTTTCCACCCCTAAGTGAGCAACGAGGTGTTTTTGTGCACGCACCATATCCCCGACAGTGATCACAGGGAAGCTGAGGCCATAAGAGCTCCCCGTCGTAGGATCAACGCTGCCTGGCCCGGTTGATCCACTGCACCCCCCGAGGACATTTGAACAAATCACGAAGTAACGGTCGGTGTCAAGCGCTCTTCCGGGCCCGATGAAATCCTCCCACCAACCGTGCTCGCCATTATCGTTTGAAAAGCCAGCGTGAGCGCTGCCAGACAGAGCGTGCAGGAGCAGTATTGCGTTATCTTTGGCAGCGTTTAGCTGGCCGTATGTTTCATATGCGATCGTTACCGGCGACAGCGTCCGTCCGCAATCTAGCTCGAGAGCGTCAAACGTGTAATGTCTGGTCCGCGGAAGAACCTCTACGTCGTGCATGCGAGTGCTTGGTCTATATCCTCAATGATGTCAGCGACGTCTTCGATGCCGACGGAAAGCCGTATGAAGTCATCGCTGAGTCCCGCCGAGGCGCGCTCTTCGGGGTTCAGTTGCTGGTGCGTGGTGCTAGCAGGATGTACGACGAGTGATTTTGCGTCGCCGATGTTAGCAAGGTGACTCAGAAGCTTCACGCTCTCGATGAACGTGACGGCGGCATCATACCCACCCTTGATGCCGAAACCGACGAGAGCACTGGCGCCTTTGGATAAGTACTTCTGCGCGAGTCGATGAGAACGGTCATCCTTCAGTCCCGGGTAGCTTACCCAAGAAACACGTTCGTGGGTGCTCAAGAATCGAGCGACGGCAAGCGCATTAGCAGAGTGGCGTTCCATCCTTACGTGTAGTGATTCAAGTCCCTGGAGAATCAGAAACGCATTAAAGGGGCTTAAAGCCGGACCAATGTCGCGTAGGAGATGCACACGCGCTTTTAGTGCGTAAGCGAGTTCTCCGAACGCGTCGGAGTACA
>Ga0209539_1001534_pt1 | contig 12487 bp, 10 predicted proteins | sample BarGraNGADG00312_2_FD_184499 | JGI IMG/M metagenome (GOLD analysis project Ga0209539, IMG submission 184499) | Arctic peat soil microbial communities from Barrow, Alaska - Barrow Graham LP Ref core NGADG0011-312 (SPAdes) (version 2) | ecosystem: Environmental > Terrestrial > Soil > Wetlands >... | reverse complement strand
CGCAAAGGACTGGGTCCGCGACAACCCCTACCCATGGACAGGGGACTTCGGGGCCAACGGGGCGACGATGCACCGCACCAATGTGCTGCTCTGCCTGCGCGAGGCCATCGCAGACAAAGCTCCGGGTGGGGTGCTGCCAGCGTCGGAAGGGTGGCTGGACACAACGCTCCTGGCCCACGCTGCGTTCATGCGGAACAACTGGATCGGCCCCGGCAACAACACGGGCACCGACCAGTCCATCGCCCTGCTGGGCGTGGGATGCCTCCTTGGCAAGATCACTCTGCGCGATCTTGCGATCCTCCGGTTGAGCCAGGCCATCACCACGGGCGTCGATGCGCAGGGTGCCACGAATGAGCAGTCGACCTCCTACGCGCAGTTCAACTACGCCTTGTGGGTTCGGGCCGAGACGGTCATGACCCGCTGCAACGTCAGCCCTGGGACCGCGATCGCCCAACGGCGAACGCTTCTTGCGAACTTCGTCGCCCAGTCCACCAGCCCGCTCGGGAAGCTCGCGCAGATTGGAGACTCCGAGGTCGTCAGCGCGACGCCCTACGCGGGGACGGACGCACAATGGGCCGGATCCCAAGGCAGGCTCGGCACCGCACCTGCCCGTCGGGTGTCGCAGTATCAGGCCGGCTACGCGTTCGGCCGGTCCGGGTGGGGCACCGGGTCGACGCCCTTCCGCCAGGAGTCGTTCTACAGCCTTCGCTACGGACCGGGGCGTCAGCTGCACGGGCACCAGGACCACAGCTCGCTGACCTATGTCGCACGCGGGCGGGACATTCTCATCGATGGCGGCCACACCGGATACGTCAACGACAAGTGGCGTGTCTGGGCCCGCTCGGAGTTCGCCCACAACGTGATGACGGTCCCCACGGCCACACCGCGGATAACGACGGCCGCCAAGCTGATGCGGTACGCCTACCTGCCCGGGTCCGACTTCCTTGAGGTGGCCGACTCTGAGGCGACCGACCGGACGCACGTCGGGTTCACCCGGGTCCGAGCGGTCCTGGTCCTGCACGATCCTGAGCTCATCGTCGTGCTGGACCGCGGGTTGTCTGCCAAGGTGCAACAGTGGCAGACCCTGTGGCACCTGCCCTCCGACCAGTCCGTCAAGGTGTACAGCCGGACAACGGCCATCGCCACGAAGTCGGGGGAGAACACCCAGACCATCCTCTTCCAGGTTCCGTTCCGCCAGGCGTTGCCCCGTGGCGCCATCCTCGCCCTACGAGGGAGGACAACGCCGACGATCCAGGGCTGGCACTACCCGGACATCACGGGGCGCCACGCTGCAACCACGCTGATGTTCGCACGCAGCGCCCGCAGCGCGAGCATCCTGAGCGTCATCGTCCCCCTCCGAACGGGGGCCGGCGTGGGCTACAAGCTGACGGCGGCCGCCGGCGGCTGGACGAACCTGAACCTCACTGTCGGGTGTGCCCCGGTCCGCGTCCGGATCTCGCCCGGCAACGCGCTGATGCGTGGCTAGGCGCGCGCCCGTCCAGGTAGCTCAGTGATTCCTGAGGAACCCGACCTCCGCTCGACAAGGAATCCCGAGAGCCCGCCACTACCACCCCGTCACGATATGATGGCTTGGAGAATCCGTTCGAGGGGGTTGATCGTGGGTCTTTGTGGAAGCACACGTCTGGCGGCGGTGGGGGGTGTGTTGGCGGTTTTGGGGGCGACGATGCTGGTCTCGCCGGTCACGGCATACGGCAGGGCACCCGTGTCGTCCATGACTGCCGTCCAACCCTCCCCGGTGCCATCGGTGCCGGAGCCCCCGGCTCTTGGCTATATCCCCCCCTACGCCCCGGCCACGGCCCCGCCGGCGACCGACATCAAACCCCTTCCCGGCGTGAGGTCTCTTGCGCCTGATGCCTCCCTGTATCCATGCCCCAGCTATGGCGGGATCGACAGGGTCAACCCGGTTCCGGCTGTCAAAGCGGACATCTACGCCTGGGGTCCGTTTCCGCGAGTCAAGGTCGGTGACGGCCTGGGGAACGTGAACTGGAGGCTCAACCCGTACAAGAACGCCTCCTGGTACATGTATCTGCACTCGCTGCGGTGGGTCGGCCAGGCCATCACCGCCGGGGCCGCCGGCGACGTGGACGCACTCGCCCACGTCCGGGCAATCGCGAAGGACTGGATCCACGACAACCCCTACCCGTGGACCAACGACGTCGGCGCCTATGAGTCGACGATGCACCGCACCAACGTGCTGATCTGCCTGCGCGAGGCCATCATGGTGACCTCGCCCGGCGGGGTGCTGCCCGCATCGGATGCGTGGCTGGACTCCGGACTGCTCACTCACGCAGCGTTCATGAAGAACTACTGGAGCGGCCCTGGGTTCAACCACGGCACCATGCAGTCCATCGCCCTGCTGGGCGTGGGGTGCCTCCTGGGTCGTAAGGATCTGCGCGATCTTGCGATCCTCCGGTTGGACCAGGCCATCACCACCGCCATCGACACCCAGGGCGCCTCGAACGAGCAGGCCACCGGATACGCCTGGTACAACTACGTCCTGTGGGGATTGGCCGAACAAGCCCTGACCACCTGCAACATCAGCCCCGGTACCACGATTGCCGAGCGACGCCGGCTTCTTGTCAAGTTCGTCGCCCAGTCCACGAACCCGCTCGGGAAGATCGCACAGATCGGTGACACCGCGGTCGCCTCTACGGTGCCCGTCGCAGGGACGGACGCAGAATGGGCTGGATCCCAGGGCACGCTGGGCAGGGCCCCCACCGTGAACGTGTCGCGATACCAGGCCGGCTACGTGTTCGGCCGGTCTGGGTGGGGCACCGGATCGAGGCCGTTTCTTCAGGAGTCGTTCTACAGCCTGCATTACGGACCGGGACGAATACTGCACGGGCACCAGGACCACACCTCCATCACCTACGTCGCCCGCGGGCGGGACATTCTCATCGACGGCGGCTCCCCTGGGTACGCCAAGGACCAGTGGCGCACCTGGGCGCTGTCGGAATACGCCCACAATGTGATGACGGTGCCCACCGCAACGCCGCTTCCCGCGGCGGCCACCAAGCTGGCGCGCTACAACTACCAGAGTGGGGCCGAGTTCTTCGAGGTGTCCGACCAACCGAACGTCGGTGTCACCCGGGTCCGCGCCGTCCTGGCCCTGCACGATCCCGACCTGATCGTCGTGCTGGACCGCGGGTTGTCGGCCAAGGCGCAACAATGGCAGACGCTGTGGCACCTGCCGTCGGACCAGAGCGTCACCGTGTACAGCCGGACCACCGCCATCGCCAAGAAGGCCGGGGACAGCAGCCAGACCATCCTGTTCCAGGTCCCGTTCCGGCAGGTGCTGCCCGCTGGAGCCACCCTGGCTGTGCGGGGGCAGACCACCCCGAGGATCCAGGGCTGGCACTTCCCGGCCGCCTTTGATCGCCACGCTGCAACCACGGTGATGTTCGCCCGCAGCGCGCCCAGCGCGAGCATCCTGAGCGTCATCGTCCCCCTGCGGACGGGGGCCGGCGTGGGCTACAAGCTGACGGCGGCCGCCGGCGGCTGGACGAACCTGGACCTCACTGTCGGGGGTGCCCCGGTCCGCGTCCGGATCTCGCCCGGCAACGCGCTGATGCGTGGTTGACAGGCAGCGGGACGTTCCACCCGTGGTCACTGCGCGGTGAAAGCTTGATCCGGCACTGTGTCATGATCGACTCTCAGGGCTTCGCGGACCGGTCGACGCCGTCGGCGAACTACGAGCCAATGGCCAGAGGGGCTTCATGACCGCGATGCTGAAGCAGTTCTGCACGTCCGCATGAGCGCGCTCGACGAGGGGTTTGCGCTCGGCTCCGGTGACTGGCCTTCGGTGAGCGTCATCATCCCCGTGCTCAACGAGGAACGCCACCTTGCCCAGGCGGTCCGGATGATCTTGGACCAGGACTATCCGGGTTCGCTGGAGGTCGTCCTTGCCCTCGGGCCCTCGCGGGACCGCACGGACGCCGTCGCCCAGAGGTTGGCCGCCGCGGACCCGCAGGTCCGAACCGTGCCAAACCCGAGCGGCAAGACGCCCAGTGCGCTGAACGCGGCGATCGGGGCGGCGCGTCACACGATCGTCGCCCGCGTGGATGGTCATGCGGAGATCCCGGCTGACTACCTTCGGGTGGCGGTCTCCGCGCTGGTGCGGGCCGACGCTGACAACGTGGGCGGGGTCATGGATGCCCAAGGGACGAGCGCCTTCGAGTGCGCGGTGGCCTGCGCGATGCGCAGCAAGCTCGGCGTCGGCAACGCCCGGTTCCACGTCGGCGGCGAGCCGGGCGAGGCGGAGACGGTCTACCTCGGCGTCTTTCGTCGCAGCGCGTTGCAGCGGGTCGGTGGCTATGACGAGCACTTCGCTCGCGCCCAGGACTGGGAGATGAACCACCGGATCCGAGCGACCGGCGGCCGGGTCTGGTTCGTGCCTGAGCTCAAGGTGACCTACCGCCCGCGCAGCACGGTCCGAGCCCTGGCCCGGCAGTACTTCCTGTATGGCCGCTGGCGGCGCGTCGTCGCACGGCACCACGAGGGCACGATCAACGCGCGGTACCTCGCCCCGCCGGTCATGGTGGCGGCCACGTCGGTCGCGCTCGTGGCCGGGTTCTTCTGGTGGCCCGCCTGGGTTCTCCCAGCCGGGTACCTCGCCGCGATCGCGGTCGGCGGCGTCGCGATCAGCCCTGGGGAGTCGGTCCGGACGCGGCTGGCGACGCCGGTGGTCCTCGGAGTCATGCACTGGTGCTGGGGGATCGGCTTCATCACAAGTCCCCGGGCACTGGCAAGATGACCTGATGCGCATTCTGATGTTGGTCGCCACTTCCGTTGCCACCGACACCCGCGTCCTGCGTGAGGCGGCCACGCTCGTGGCCGCCGGGCATGAGGTCCACATCATCGGCAAGTCCGTCCCCGCCGACTTCGTGCCCGAGCCGGGGATCACGGTCTCCAGTGTCGGTTCGTCCTCGATCTTCGGGGAGCAGGTGAAGCAGTCGCGGTCCTCCCGCAAGCCTGCCCCGTACCTCAGACTCGCGCGATGGCTGTTGCTGCCACAGCATCGCAACTCGGCCTTCGGACGATGGGCGAATGGCGCGGTCGCAGACGGGCGCGACCGCGAATACGACGTGGTTCACGCGCACGACTTCACGGCACTGCGCGCAGGTGCGGAGCTGGCCCGGCGCCGTGATGTCCCGTTGGTCTACGACAGCCATGAGCTCTGGTCGGGGCGGGTTCGCATGCATCGTCCGACGCCCGTCCAGGGCTGGTGTGAGGGGCGCGAGGAGGCCCGTCTGGGCGCCAGCGCGGCGGCGGTCATCACCGTGGGAGACGGCGTTGCCGACGCGCTGAGACGACGTTACGGGTGGACTCATCTGCACGTGATCCGCAACTCCTTTCCCACCGCGGCGGGCGGCCCGCCCGCAGCACCGGTCGGGGTGGTCTATGCCGGGCGTCTTGCGCCGCATCGGGAGCTTGAGACGATTGCCCGGGCATCGCGCGAGCTTCCCATCCCGGTCACCCTGATCGGGCCGGCCGATGAGACCTGGCTGGCGAGCTATGACGCAGGGGCAGCAGCAGTACAGGCGCCGGTCGCTGTTGATGCCGTGACCGGCCTGCTGCAGCAGGCCGGCATCGCTCTGGTCACGATCAGCGACGCGTCCGCCAATCAGAGGCTGGCGATGCCGAACAAGATCTTCCAGGCTGTGGCGGCCGGCGTACCCGTCGTGGTGACCGACGTGGGGGAGCTGGCTCATCTGGTGCGTCAGCACCATCTCGGGACCCTCTATCGAATTGGGGATGCGAGCGACGTGGTCCGTGCGGTGCGCGAGCTGATCAGCGACTACGAGCTGTGGTGTCGCCGTGTCGCGAAAGCTCAGGAGGCGTTGTCCTGGGACGCGGACGCCGCTCGACTGGTGCGCATCTACCGGGACGTGGCGGCCAAGGGCGGACGAGTCACCTAGACTGTTGGACTGTCAGGGCTGCGGCCGACGGAGCGAAACGAGGATCATGAGCACGGTGACTGACGTCAAGGCCGGTGAAGATGAGAACGAGTTCACCACGATCCATCATGTGTACGAGCCGCACAAGGCGGGTCTGCCACCGGTGCTGCCCTATTTCCGCGAGCTGTGGCGACGTCGTGAGTTTGCCAGGGAAGCGTCCAAGTCGGACATGAAGGCGGCCAACAGCCTGACGGTGTTTGGTCAGGTGTGGCTGATCCTGAACCCCCTGCTCCTCGCGGCCGTCTACTACCTTCTGGTCAATGTGATCGCCGGCGGCAAGCACCGCGGGATGGACTACTTCGCCCACCTCACCGCGGGCCTGTTCACGTTCTACCTCGTATCGGGCTCGATGTCGACCGGGGCGAACTCCGTCGTCGGCGGCGGCAAGCTCTTGATGAACATGTCGTTCCCGAGGCTGTTGTTGCCCCTGTCCGCGGTGCGTACCGCCTTCTTCCGCTTCCTGCCTACCATGCCGGTGTACTTCGTCTTCCACATCCTGGCGGGCAACCCCACAAGCTGGCGAACGCTCTCGGCGTTGCCGTTCCTCGTCATGCTGATTGGCTTCTCGGCCGGGCTGGCCGCGTTCTTCGCGACACTGCAGGTCTACTTCCGCGACACCACCAGTTTCATGCCGTACTTCGTCCGGATCTGGCTGTATCTCTCACCGGTGATCTGGCTGATCAGCGACGTCCCGAAGCGTATGGCGCCGTTCGTCCACTTCAACCCTGTCTATCCCATGCTCGGTGGTTTCACCGAGGCCCTCGTGCAGGGTCGGGTGCCGGGATGGCACCTGTGGCTCGAGGGCACGGTCTTCTCCATCGTCGTTTTCACGGTCGGTTGCTGGTTCTTCATGTCACGGGAGCGTGAGTTCGCTGTTCGCCTCTAAGCCCTCCAACCCCAAGCTGTCCTCCGATCCCAACCTGGTCGTCAGCGTCCAGAACGTGTCCATCACCTATCGCACGACGTTCGAGCGGGTGCCGACCTTCAAGAACGCGATCGTGCGTCTGGGGCGGGGCGAGCGTGCGATCCGCAATATTCATGCGGTCGACGGCGTGTCGTTCGACGTCAAGGTTGGCAGTGCGCTCGGGATCATCGGATCGAACGGTGCCGGCAAGTCCACCTTGATGCGTGCCATGGCCGGGATTCTCCCACCCACATCTGGCCGGATCGAGGTCAACGGACGGATCAGCACGCTGCTGTCGCTCGGGGTGGGGTTCAATGCCAATCTCTCCGGCCGGGAGAACGTCATCCTCGGTGGCCTGGCATCCGGCCTGTCGCGTCGAGCGGTCTTGGAGCGTGCTGAGGAGGTCGCCGACTTTGCGGAGCTCGAGGACTTCATCGATGCGCCGATGCGGACCTACTCGTCCGGCATGTACAGCCGGTTGGCCTTCTCCGTGGCCGTGCACATGGATCCCGATATCCTGATGATCGATGAGGCACTCTCCGCCGGCGACGCCAGCTTCAAGTCGAAGGCAGGCGCCAAGATGGCCGAGCTTCGCGCCAGCTCGCGGGCGATGTTCCTCGTGAGTCACTCCACGTCCGCCATCAAGGAGATGTGCAACGATGCCATCTGGCTGCACAAGGGGAAGCTGATGATGCGCGGAACGCCCGAAGACGTCTGCGACACGTACACCAGGTTTGCCAACGTGGGCGAGAAAGCCTTCGTCCTGGAAGACTTCTGACGGCTCTGCGGGCGATCGTGCCCGATCTCAGCATCGTGACGAGCGGGCACGATGTTGCGGACGCCCGGCTCCACCGTGTCGTCGCCGCCTGTCGGCGCGTCGACCTGACGGTCGAGGTGCTCGGACTGGGCGACCCCTCTTCTGCCCCCGACGGCGTCTCGGTGCATACGCGCGCGCGGGGGTCGGTCGCTCGCCGTTCCCGGATGGCCTTCGACGTGGCTCGAGCCGCCCGCGGTCGGGTGCTGTTCGCGCTGGACCCGGACTCGACACTCAGCTGCCTGGCGATAGGGCGTCTCCGGCGCAGGCTCGTCGTAGCCGACGTACACGAGGACTACCTGTCGTTGCTGCGTGACCGTCGGTGGGCTGCGGGACCGGTCGGGCTGCTGGCGTCGACCGTGGCGCGGTTCGCGACCTGGGCTGCCGCCAGAGCGGACCTCACCGTCGTGGCCGATGAGCACGTCCCCCCGAAACGGGCACGTCAACGGATGGTGGTGCGCAACCTTCCAGACCTGACGATGCTGCCGGATCCATCCCCGCGGGACCAGACACCTCGCGCGCTGTATGTCGGTGATGTCCGGGCCAGTCGAGGTCTCTTGCACATGTTGGACGTCCTCGAGGAAGCCGTCGACTGGCACCTCGACATCGTGGGTCCGGTTGCGGCTTCCGATCAGCATGAGGTGCAGAGACGAATGGGAGGGTCGGGCCTGGCCGGGCGGGTGCGGTTCCATGGTCGTATGCCGCCCGAGCGGGCATGGACCTTTGCTCGAGGCGCCTGGTGCGGCCTGGTGATGCTCGAGGACACGCCCGCCTTCCGGGAGGCCATGCCGAGCAAGCTGTTCGAGTACCTTGCCTGCGGTCTCGGCGTGCTGGTGACGGACCTGCCCCGACAGAGGGACCTGGTCGAGGGACTCGGCGCAGGCCGGGTCGTGGATAACGGACCCGACGCGGTCAGCCAGGCAGTCGAGCAGCTGCAGCGGTGGGTCGAGAGACCCGCAGAGCTTGACGTGTGCCGCGCGAACGCGGCTGCGTGGGCAGCAGAGAATGCGACGAGCTCGGACTACGATGCGCTGGCCCAGGCCCTCGTGAAGCTGGTATCAGAGCGGGGCTGACTCCCGGCGCCGGTCAATGACGTACTTGGCAGCAGGGATGCCGATGACCACCTCTGGGCCGGAAACCCTTTGTGCCAGGGTCCACGCGCCGCGTTGGGATGCGGCGTCCAGGGCCACCACCAGATCGGCGTCGCGTATCAGGTCGTGAACCTTGCCGGCTCGCAGGCAGCTCGCGGCGAAGCCCAGCGAGACACCCGGGGACAACCTGTTGCGGACCTTGCGGAAAAGCGGATGTGTTCGTATCCCTGTCAGCCGTGAGGATGCCTGGGTACGTTCGGCTCGCTTGAGCCGGCGGATACGCTCAGCTCGCTTGAGCCGGCGGATACGCCACGCGACGGCCTTCCTTATCCGGCGGGGATGAAGCGTGGGGAGCTGTGGCGTGGCGGGCGCAGCCTCGGTCGGGCTCGTATTCTCGCCCGGGCTCTCAGCACCGGGCTCTTCAGTATCGAGCTCTTCAGTACCGGGCTCTTCAGTACCGAGCTCCTCAGTACCGAGCTCCGCGGCAGCTGTGGCGATCGGTTCGCGTTGTCGTTGCACCCGGTGAACCGTGGCGAGGGTTCCTGTCACCCGAAGGTGCGGGCCGAGCACAAGATGCCGGCTGACCGGCAAGGGGAAGCGGGGCCGTTGCCAGGAGACCAGATCGACAACGTCCGACTCGTGCAGACCCAGTTTCTCCCGCAACCCATTGATGAACTCTGGGCGCAGACCGCGCCCGGTCGACAGGAAGATGATCTTCACGAGGCGTGCTCCATCGGGGGAAGGGCAGGTTCGCTCGAGCCAAGCCCGTGGGCAAGCGCCACGATCCTGGGGAGCAGCTGCAGGTCGCGGGCGTACTGCTCTGAGAAGAGCCGACACTGCTCGTGAACCTCGGGCGACGCGGTCCGGGCAGCATGAGCTGCCCGCTCGAGGGTCTTGGCTATCGACTCCGGTTCCAGATCGGGCACGGGGAACCACAGGGGGTAGTCATGCAGGACATCGGACGCCGCGTTGTGGGGGTCATGCACCGATACGACTGGCAGGGCACTTGCGGTGTACTCGAAGACCTTGCCGCTGGTGACGTACCGGCCCTTCCCGAGGATGAGCAGGACGCCGTCAAAGCCCTCGAAGACGTCACGCACCATCGCCTTGGGCAACGGGCCGGCGTACTGCAGACCGTCCTCTGAGTAGTCGTCGATGATCCTCAGCAACGCGGGGCTGGAAGTGGCGTAGTAGCCCAGGTAGCCCCAGATCTGCGCCTTGGCACCGGCCAGCTCCGGACTGCGGTCGCGTGCGATCCGCCATCCGGCGGCGAACTCGGCCAGCGGCACCCTGCCCGAGACGGTGCCGATGTAGCCAAAGTTGAGTGGCTGGTCAGCGTCTCGGGCAGATGTGCGTGGAAAGGGAGCGAACTCCGGGTCGTAGCCATTGGCCACGACATGCATGCGTTCGGCAGCTTCCGGATAGCGTTTCTGGTGCCAGCTGCGGATCGGCTCGTTGACGAACCAGACCTCACGGGCGCCGGACACCAACCGCTGCTCGAGCCGGGCGACTCGGCTCCGCTCCCTGTGCAGCAGGCCGCCGTCGAATACGTCGAGCATCCAGGCGTCGCGATAGTCCATGACATAGGGAATGCCGTGCTCCCTGTGCAACAGGTCCGCCACGGTGAAGTCCACGTTCGGGTTGGCCGACGCCACGACGAGGTCCACCGGGTGGTCCTCGTGGATCCGGCTTGCGGCAGCCTCGAGCGGCTTGCGCCACGGACCGTAGCCGACCTCGGGGAAGGACACCTTGTCCAGCTGGACGCGCACCTTTCGCCACACCTTGGGCGCGAGGGCGCGCAGGGGGCTCCAGCGCCGGACGTTGGTCTCCAGCGTGGGCCATTCGAACGGGATCCGGACGATCTCGATGCGAGGGTCGACGAGTGCTTCCAAGGAGACGTCGACACCCGTGAACCGGGTGAACGCCTCCCGGTCAGCCGTCAGGACCGTGACGCGGAACCCCTGCTGGGCAAAGCCGTTGGCTGTGGCCAGTGCTCGGTAGACGCCGCCGCCCCGGCATGGAGGGAACCCCCAGGCCACATAAAGGACGTGTGGTGCCTTACCCGCTGACTGCATCGATAACCCTTCCCACGGGAGCCGCCCAAGAGGGCGGTCCACTCCTGTCGATATGCTCGCAATCATGTCAGATCGGGGGGGGCCGCTGGTCGAGGGGGACATCCGGCTGCTCGTCGGTCCGGCCAACTTTGCCGGGCAGGCCAGCGCCTGGGCGAGGGCCGCGGGGACTCTGCCGCACGTGTCTGCCTGCTCGTTCGCGGTCACCAACGCCGCCGGCTTCACCGCTGGGACCGACTATGCGGTGGATCCGGTCACGTTCGCCGACGAGGCGTGGTCGCAAGAGCACGAACGATGGGTTGGCGGCTTCACCCACGTCGTCATCGAGGCCGGGCGACCCATCACCGGGCTGCGGCACGGCCTTGACTGCGCAGGAGAGCTGCCGATCCTGGCGGAGATGGGCGTCAAGGTTGCCATGGTCGCGCACGGTTCGGACGTGCGCCGACCCGACTCGCACCGGCGGCGCGAGCCCGACTCGCCGTTCGCCGACCTTGGCTCAGCCGACACCAAGAGACGGCAGAAGTATGCCGATCGCATCGCTCCCCTCATCGACTCCTGCCGGTGGGCGTTCGCCTCAACCCCGGACCTGTTCGAGGACGTTCCCAGCGCCCGGTGGCTGCCGGTGGTCGTCGATCCGCAGCGCTGGCTGGCCAAGCCCTGGGAACCCTTGACGGAACCCTTGACGGAACGCTCGACCGGCCGGGCAGCGGTGCTGCCGCCCCTGGTCGTGCACGTGCCGTCGGACACCTACCTGAAGGGGACCGAGGCGATCGAACCGGTGCTGCACAGGCTGGTCGAGGCCGGCCGGATTCGCTACCGACCGCTGCGCAGCGTGCCGTACCAGGACATGCCGTCGGTGCTGGCCGAGGCGGACATCGTGCTGGACCAGTTCGCGATCGGGAGCTACGGGGTCGCCGCCGTCGAGGCGCTAGCCACCGGGCGAGTGGTCATCGGTCATGTGCGCCCGGAGGTGCGCCATCGCGTCATGGCGGACACGGGCTGGTCCCTGCCCATCGTGGAGAGCACCCCGGCGACCCTCGAGCAGGTCATCGAGGAGCTGTTGGCTGACGTGTCCGCCTGGCGGGACCGGGCGCTGCTCGGGCCGGCGTTCGTCGACGACGTGCATGACGGCCGGCGCTCCGCCGCCATACTCAAGGACCTCCTGCTTGCGCCCACCCCCTGACGGTTTCCTGAGCGGCCGTCACGACCTGCCTGGAGGGTAGTCGGGCGCCACGAACCGCGGGAACTGGCCGGTACTCTGGGTGCCGATGAGCAGCCGCAGAGGTTCCCAGGCTGCCGGGTTGCCTCAGCGGCCGCGAGGCCAGGCGTTGAGAGCCGCGCCGGCCGAGCAGCTGCACTGGGTCTCCTGGCTACGGGTCCTGGCTATCTGCGGAGTTGTCACGATCCACGCCACGGCAGCGACGGCCGTTCGTCCGGACGCCTCGTCGACCGGCGTCGGGGGCAGCCCAGTCGCGTCGACCGTGCTGGAGCTGGTCGGGAGGACGGGCGGTGTGGTGGTTGTGACTTTCCTGTTCGTCCTTCTGTTGCGCCGCATACCTTTGGTGCAGCGTGTGGTCTAGCGCTGCCTACATCAACGGCGGAGGCTGAGATCCGCCGCGTGTTAATCT
>Ga0209539_1001530_pt1 | contig 12508 bp, 11 predicted proteins | sample BarGraNGADG00312_2_FD_184499 | JGI IMG/M metagenome (GOLD analysis project Ga0209539, IMG submission 184499) | Arctic peat soil microbial communities from Barrow, Alaska - Barrow Graham LP Ref core NGADG0011-312 (SPAdes) (version 2) | ecosystem: Environmental > Terrestrial > Soil > Wetlands >... | reverse complement strand
CGGGCGCCTCGCCCCCGGGAGGGCAACGCCCCGGTGCGGCGCGGGCCCCAGATGCCCCGACAGCCTCGACCGGAGGACCGCCGGACACTGCCCGGACTCGCGGCGGTGGCGTGGCGCCCGACTCTCACGCGCACACGGCGAGCATCCAGCCGCAGCTCGCCCTGCTCGGGGTTGATCGAGGACGCGAGGCTTGTGCGTGGTGAGCCGGGCCGTCGCGTGGTGAGCCGGGCCGCTGCACGCCCGGACCGGGTAATGACACCCATGTGATTCGGAGGCTACGATGGCCCGGTACGCACCGCACAGTGCCGGATGCACCGCAGTGGAGGACCACGGATGGACAACCAGGCCGCAGCGCTGGCCACCAGCCTGGGTGCCGCGACGGTCGACCTCTCGGACCGCGACCAGCAGATCCTCGCGTTCGAGCGGCAGTGGTGGAAGTACGCCGGGGCCAAGGAGCAGGCGATCCGCGAGCTCTTCGCCATGTCGGCCACCCGGTACTACCAGGTGCTCAACGCGCTGATCGACTCGCCCGCCGCGCTCGCCCACGACCCCATGCTGATCAAGCGGTTGCGCAGGATGCGTACCTCGCGTCAGCGCGCACGAACAGCGCGCCGACTGGGTATCGACGGCTGACACAGGGCTGAGCGCGCTAGCCTGTCCGCCGTGAGATCCGGTGACTACCCCTTCCCGGCCGACGAGTTCGATGCCGCAGCCCGAGCCGGTGGCCCCCGCGGGGTGCACCGTGCCACCCGGACGCGCTGGAGCAGGTGGTGGCCGTTCCTCGTCGTCCTGCTGGTGTTCCCGGCGCTGGCCTACGCAGGGGTGACCTGGCTGTCCGACTGGCCGGGCCTGGGAGGCAACGACCAGTCCGACACGGGTGCCGCACCGTCGGACCAGGCCACCGACGCGACGGGGAACCCGACCGAGACGGCCGCGCCGGAGGCGACGGTGGAACCGACCGTCGAGCCACCACCCGCGCCGCCGGCTGACGTCGCCCGGACCGTCGTGGTGTCCAACGCGACCACCACCTCAGGGCTCGCCGGCAACGGTCGGGACCGGCTCGAGACGGCCGGCTTCACCTCGGTCACCACGGACAACTGGGACGCGCCGGACCCGGCAGCGTCGGTGGTGTACTACCAGCTGCCCGCCGACATCACGACCGCGCAGCTCGTGGCCAGCACGCTGGGCATCGCCACCGTGCAGGAGTCGGCCGAGCTCGCGCCCGACGGCATCGTCGTGGTCCTCGCGGGGGACTACACGGCGGTCTAGCCCGAAGTCCGTGATCGGGAGCCCGCAACGCCCGTGGCGTGGCCGTGCACGGATCGGCCGCCGCCTTGCACTCTCGGGGTCTGAGTGCCAATAATCGCCTTAGCACTCTCGACGTGAGAGTGACAGCAACACCTGGTCCTGGTGAGGCCTGGGCCGACGGCGGGACGTGACCGCACTCGGTTCGGGCCGTCCGTCGCGGGCACCGCGGCCAGTCACCCGCCACTACCGGAGGATCCATCCGAATGGCCAAGATCATCGCTTATGACGAGGAGGCCCGTCGCGGCATGGAACGGGGCATGAATGCCCTGGCCGATGCCGTCAAGGTCACTCTCGGCCCGAAGGGCCGCAACGTCGTCCTCGAGAAGAAGTGGGGCGCCCCCACGATCACCAACGATGGCGTGTCCATCGCCAAGGAGATCGAGCTGGAGGACCCGATCGAGAAGATCGGTGCCGAGCTGGTCAAGGAGGTCGCCAAGAAGACCGACGACGTCGCCGGCGACGGCACCACGACGGCCACCGTGCTGGCTCAGGCGCTGGTGCGCGAGGGTCTGCGCAACGTGGCCGCCGGCGCCAACCCGATCGCCCTCAAGCGGGGCATCGAGAAGGCCGTCGAGGCCGTGACCGCTGCGCTGCTGCACAACGCCAAGGAGGTGGAGACCAAGCAGGAGATCGCCGCAACGGCCGCCATCTCCGCGGGCGACGTCGCCATCGGCGAGCTGATCGCCGAGGCCATGGACAAGGTCGGCAACGAGGGTGTCATCACCGTCGAGGAGTCCAGCGCCCTTGGCCTGGAGCTCGAGCTCACCGAGGGCATGCGCTTCGACAAGGGCTTCCTTTCGGCGTACTTCGTGACCGACGCCGAGCGCCAGGAGGCCGTCCTTGAGGACGCCTACGTGCTGCTCGTTGAGTCCAAGGTCGGCAGCGTCAAGGACCTCCTGCCGCTGCTGGAGAAGGTCATCGGCGCCGGAAAGCCGCTGCTGATCATCGCCGAGGACGTCGAGGGCGAGGCCCTGGCGACCCTGGTGGTCAACAAGATCCGCGGCACCTTCAAGTCCGTCGCCGTCAAGGCACCGGGCTTCGGCGACCGCCGCAAGGCGATGCTCCAGGACATGGCCATCCTCACCGGTGGTCAGGTCGTCTCCGAGACCGTCGGCCTCAAGCTGGAGAACGCCGGCCTCGAGCTGCTCGGCCAGGCTCGCAAGGTGGTCGTCACCAAGGACGACACCACGATCGTCGAGGGCCAGGGCGACCCGGAGCAGATCGCCGGTCGGGTGTCCCAGATCCGGGCCGAGATCGAGGCGACCGACTCCGACTACGACCGCGAGAAGTTGCAGGAGCGGCTGGCCAAGCTGGCCGGCGGCGTCGCGGTCATCAAGGCCGGCGCGGCGACCGAGGTCGAGCTCAAGGAGCGCAAGCACCGCATCGAGGACGCGGTGCGCAACGCCAAGGCAGCCGTGGAGGAGGGCATCGTCCCCGGTGGTGGCGTCGCGCTCATGCAGGCCGGCAAGGACGCGTTCGCCACCAGTGGTATCACCGAGCTCGAGGGTGACGAGGCCACCGGTGCACGGATCGTCCAGCTGGCCATCGACGCGCCGCTCAAGCAGATCGCGATCAACGCCGGTCTCGAGGGCGGGGTCGTGGCTGAGAAGGTGCGCAACCTCCCTGCTGGGCACGGCCTCAACGCCGCGACCGGCGTGTACGAGGACCTGCTCGCCGCGGGCGTGAACGACCCGGTCAAGGTCACCCGCTCGGCGCTGCTGAACGCGGCGTCGATCGCGGCGCTGTTCCTGACCACGGAGGTCGTGATCGCCGACAAGCCGGAGCGGCACCCGCAGAACCAGGGTGGCGACGGCGGCATGGGCGGGATGGACTTCTGATCCAGGCCTGACGACGTACGCACGCACGGCGGGGCGTCTCCCTCGGGAGGCGCCCGCCGTGCGTTGTCGTGGCCGCTGTCGTCGCTGTGGCCGTTGTCGTCGCTGTGGGCCGCTGGCGTCGGTTGCGGCCACGCGGGCCGTCAGTGCCGATCGCGGGCCGGGACCCGCAGGCCGGAGGCGCGCAGCCGGCGTACCAGCTCGCGGGAGTCCACCAGAACCGCCCCGAGACCGACCAGCTCGTCGTACCGCTCGGCCGGGACGTCGTAGTGGTCGCGGTCGAAGCCGCGACTCGGGATGCCCGCTCGGGAGGCCAGGTCGTGCAGCTCCGCGAGCGAGGTGTCACTGACCAGGTGGCCCCACAGGCGGCCATGTCGTGGCCAGACCGGCGGGTCCACCAGGACGGTCATCGACACCGCTCCGGCGCGGGGCTGCGGTCCATCACGTGATTGAACCAGGCGGGGACGTCGTCCTGCCTGCGGGGCCCGCGCAGCGGTGGCCAAGCGGTGGCTCAGCGGTGGCTCAGCGGTGGCTCAGCGGTGGCTCAGCGGAGGAACAGCCGTGAGGCCTGCTGCTCGGCGTCGGCGTAGTGCTGGGCGGCCTGTGCAAGGGCCGCGGTGATCTGGTCGAGGCTGGCCTCGACGCGTTGCTGGGTGGCGGCCCAGTCGCCAACGATGCCCGCGAAGGCGGTCGCGGCGCCACCTCGCCATCCGGCCTGCAGGTCCGTCAGGTGGCGCATCAGTGCGCCGACCTCGGTGCGGATGGCGCCGACGGACGCCCCTGCCGCCGCACTTGCCTGGGCCATCTGGGCGCTGTCGACCTCGTACCTGCTCACGGTTCCTCCTGGAGTGTGTCGGAGGCTGTGACGGTACGGACGCCGAGGCCGGCGGTGGGCGCCGGGCCGTCCGCCCTGGGGAGCCAGCGGGACGACGGCACGTTGTGGGTGCAGGCGGTGACGCGCGCGGTGTCCGGCGACGCCGGCGTCAGCCGGGCTGCGAGCCGGCGTCGCCGGCGTCGGGTCCGTTCGCCGTGTCCGCAGCCTGTGCAGCGGTCCCGATCGCTGCGAGCTCCCGCTCCAGACGCTGCAGCTCGCCGTCGAGGTTCTGCCGGGCCGGCTCCTCCCAGAACCGCCCCATCGGGCTGGCGAACAGCCGGGGGCGTTCCCGGAGCCGGCGCAGGATGGCGATCCTGGCCCGGACGAACTCCTCGACGGGCAGGTGCGAGTACTCGGCGCGGACGTCAGCCAGGTACGCCCGATACCGCTGTGGCTCGGCGGCGAGCATCGCGAGGTCGGCGTCGCACAGGACGGCGCAGTCGTCGTCGCTGCCCATGGGGGCGTGCCGGTCGAGTGCGGAGACCAGCTCGGCCACCCGGTCGACAGCCCTCTCCGGCAGGCCGAGGGCACCCAGCTCGAGCCGGGCGAGCGCAGCGCTCGCGCGCTCGTCCTCGCCACCGCGATGGGCGTAGGAGGCCCGCTCGGCGGCATCGAAGACGGCACCGTGATACCAGGCCGCGAGCCGGACCAGCTCGGGTTCGTGGGCCTCCTCGGCGAGCTCGTCGACGTGGGCGAGGACGTCGGCCAGGTGGCGGGCGTTGTGGTAGTGCCGGCTGGGCTCCGACCATCGCGCCAGCAGGTTCTCACCGACCTGCACGATCTCGCGGTGCGGGGCCGTCGCGCCCGCGCCGATGCAGGTTCGGACCCAGGCCGGGATCAACCACTGGGGTGCATCGTGGACGCCCATGTCGGGTCTGTTCCTCTCGGGGGACAACGACCGGCCATCCTAGCCCCGGCAACGCCCGCCGACATCACGACAACCCGCGGTGCGAGACGTCGGACCTTCGGACGGCCGCCGTCCGGGTCGTCCGGGTCGTCCGGAGCTGCTCAGGCGGTTGCGCCGCCCGACTTCAGCGCCGCGAGGCGAGCGTCGACCTCGGCGGACGCGGCGTCCGTCTCGAGGTCCTCGAACTGGGCGTCCAGCGACGACGCCGCGATCTCGGCCTGACCGGCCACCCGCGCCTCTTCGCGCCGCACCTTGTCCTCGAAGCGGGCGACCTCGGTAGTCGGGTCGAGCACGTTGATCGAGGAGATCGCGCCCTGCACCTGGGACTGGGCCTCGGCGGACTTCGCCCGTGCGACCAGCTGGTCGCGCTTGCTGCGCAGCTGCTCGAGCTTCTCCCTCATCTGGACCAGCCCGGTCTTGAGCTTGTCGACGACGTCGTTCTGCGAGGTGATCATCGGCTCTGCCGACCTAGCCTCGTTCTCGTAGGAGATCTGCTTGGACAGGGCCACCTTGGCCAGGCTGTCGAACCGGTCCGCGTCGACGACGGTGCCGGCGGCGCGCAGCTGGTCGGCCTTTGCGGACGCGGCGAGGGCCTTGCGACCCCAGTCAGCGGCGGCCGCGAGGTCTGCCGCGTGGTCCGCCTCGGCCATCCGCAGGTTGCCGATGGTGAGGGCGACGGCGCCCTCGGCGTCGGCGATCGAGTTGGTGTAGTCGCGGACGAGCTGGTCGATCATCTTCGCCGGGTCCTCGGCGCGGTCCAGGAGTGCGTTGATGTTGGCCTTGGCGAGCTGGGCCATGCGGCCCAGGACGGTCTGCTTCTCAACCATGCGTAGCTGCCTTCCGGTGAGTGCGGGTGATCTGCGCGGATCAGAAGCGGCCGCCCCCTCCACGGCGGCCACGGCTGCCGCCGAACGAGCCGCCCATGCCTCCGGACCGGCGCCCGCCGCCGGAGCCGCCGCCGCGCGAGCCGCCGCTGAACCCGCCGCCGCTGAACCCGCCGCCGCCGAAGCCGCCGCGCGAGCGTCCGCCGCCGAGCATCTGGTCGAGCAGGATGCCGCCGAGGATGAGCGCCCCTGAGTTCCCGCCGAACGGCCCGCCAGCGGAGCCGCCGCCGATGCCTGGGCCCTGCTGGTTCTGCCAGCCGGAGACGTCGGCCTCGGCCAGCTGCTGGGCCTGCATGGCGAGCTGTTCGGCCTGTTGGGCTGCCGCAAGGCCCGCGGTCGGGTCGGTCGCGTTCTGGGCCTCCTGTGCCAGACGGGACGCCTCCGCGAGCCGGGTGCGCGCCTCGGCCCCCACGGCACCGCGCCGGGTCTCGATGAAGTCGGCCACCGCCCGGATGTGAGCCACCACGCGGGCGAGCAGCCCGGACAGCTGGCCGCGCGCCCGCTCGGCCTGCTCGGCCTGCGCCCGCGCCGGCGCAAGGGCGGCGTCCAGGGCCCTCTCGGCCTCTCCCAGGCGGCGCAGCACCGCCAAGGGGTCTCCGGTGGCACGCTCGCTCTGCGCGGCCGTCAGCGCCGCCCGGGCCGCGTCGGCCGGAACCCGGACCGCCGGGTCCGCGGGGGCCAGGCGATCGGCGTCGGCGACGTCGGCGGACAGCGACGCCAGCGCGGTATCGATCCGTCCGCCCGCCTCGGCGAGGTCCTTTCCGGCGCGGTCGACGGCGCCCAGCAGCTGCGCGGCCTGGCCGACCGCCTCCTGGGCAGTGCTGATCAGCCGGACGGCGGCACCTCGATCGCTGCCGATGACCTGCTGCCCCTTGGTCAGGCCGGTGCGCGCGGCGCTGAGCAGTGCCGACGCCTGGGTGACGTTGCCGCGGACTGTGCCCAGTGCGGCCTCCGGGTAGGTGGCCGCCAGCTGCTCGAGGGTCGCGTTGGCGGAGGGCAGCCGGGCGGCCAGCTCCTGGACCCGGCGGTCGGTCTCGGCCAGCACCTCGGGTGCGCGCGCCTGCAGGTCGCGGAGCCGCTCGAACTCCGCCGTCTGTGCCCGCAGGGCCGCTGTCGACTCCTCGCACAGCTGGAGGATCTGCATCAGCATCCCGCGGCGCTGCGCCTCGGGCTCGGGCTGGGAGTCGTCCAGCTGCTGGCGCAGCGTGAAGGCCTGGCCGACCTTCTGCTTGGCCGCCGCCAGGACCTCGCCGAACACGCGGCTCGCCTCGACGCCGAACTGGGCCTCCGCGAAGCCGAGCTCCTGGCCGGCCGTCGTGACGGCGTCGTCGGCGGCCACCAGGGCGGGGCCGGCGCGCCGGTTGAGCTCCTCGATCGGCATGGACGTCGGGTCGGCCGCGCGGCTCTTGCGGCCTGAGCGGACCACCAGCCAGATGACCAGACCGATCCCGCCGAGCACCAGGAGCCAGCCCCACGGGAAGCCGCCGGACCCGCCTGCGCTGCCCACCGCACCGCTCCCACCGCCCGCGGCACTCCGGTAGCCGTCGGCGGCCGTGATCGCCGCTCCGGCCCAGTCGTCGGTGCGGAGCCGGTCCTCGACGGCCGCCTGGACGGTGCTGAGCTGCGCGTCGGACAGGGCGAAGTTCTGGTCGACCGAGATCCCGTACGCCCGGTCCTGCACGGCCACCGCGAGCAGGATGTCGTCGATCCCCATCTTCGCCTCGATCGCCGCCGCGTCGGCCCAGGCGACCGCGTCCCAGTCGTCGAAGCTGTCCACGTACACCACGAACAGCTGGAACCGGGTCTGCTCGGCCAACCGGTCGAGGGCCTTCTGGACGTCACCGGTCCGGTCGCCGAGCACGCCGGCTGTGTCGGTGATCTCGTCCTGGAGAGCCTGGGGTGGCTCGGCCGGGAGTGCGACCGCCGGAGCGGTCAGGCCGACGACGAGGCCGGTTGCCACAAGGGTGCGGAGCGCGCGGGTCAGCAGGGGAGGCAGGGGCACACCGTGATCCTCGACCCTCGACGACCACGCCCGCAACGCATCCGGCGCGCGTTCGCCCAGGTGGACGCCCGGCTCAGACCAGGTCTTCTGCGTCGATGATCCGGTAGGTGTAGCCCTGCTCGGCCAGGAACCGCTGCCGGTGCGCCGCGAAGTCCTGGTCGACCGTGTCCCGCGAGACCACCGTGTAGAAGGTCGCGGTCCGGCCGTCGGCCTTCGGCCGCATGATCCGGCCCAGCCGCTGCGCCTCCTCCTGGCGGGAGCCGAACGACCCGCTCACCTGGATCGCCACCGCGGCCTCCGGCAGGTCGATCGAGAAGTTGGCCACCTTGCTCACCACGAGGCGGGACACCTCGCCGGTCCGGAACGCGCCGAACAGCCGCTGCCGCTCCCGCACCGTCGTCGCCCCCGTGATCAACGGCGCGTCCAGGTGCTCGGCCAGCTCGGCGAGCTGGTCCAGGTACTGGCCGATCACCAGCACCTGGTCGTCGGCGTGCTTGGCCACCAGGCGTTCGGTCACCCGGTTCTTGCCCGACGCCGTCGCAGCCAGCCGGTACTTGTCCTCGCGCTCGGCTGTCGCATACGCCAGGCGCTCGGCGTCGGGCAGGGTGAGCCGGACCTCGACGCACTCGGCCGGGGCGATCCACCCCTGGGCCTCGATGTCCTTCCACGGCGCGTCGAACCGCTTGGGCCCGATCAGGGTGAACACGTCGTCCTCGCGGCCGTCCTCGCGCACCAGGGTCGCGGTCAACCCCAGCCGGCGGCGGGCCTGCAGGTCGGCGGTCATCCGGAACACGGGTGCCGGCAGCAGGTGCACCTCGTCGTAGATCACCAGGCCCCAGTCGCGCGCGTCGAACAGCTCCAGGTGGATGTAGACGCCCTTCCTGCGGGTGGTGAGCACCTGGTAGGTCGCGATGGTGACCGGCCGGATCTCCTTGCGGGCGCCGGAGTACTCCCCGATCTCGTCCTCGGTGAGGGTGGTCCGGCGCAGCAGCTCGTCCCGCCACTGGCGCGCAGCCACCGTGTTGGTCACCAGGATCAGGGTGGTGCTCCGCGCCCTGGCCATCGCGGCGGTGCCGACCAGCGTCTTGCCCGCCCCGCAGGGCAGCACGACGACGCCGGAGCCGCCATGCCAGAAGCTGTCCACCGCCTGCACCTGGTAGGGCCGCAGCGACCAGCTGGACAGGTCGAGGTCGATCGGGTGCGCCTCGCCGTCGACGTAGCCGGCCAGGTCCTCGACCGGCCAGCCGAGGCCGAGCAGCACCTGCTTGAGACGGCCCCGTTCGCTGGGGTGCACCGCGACGTCGTCGGGGTCGATCCGTGCGCCCAGCAGCCCGGCCGCCTTCCGGGACCGGAGCACCTCGGCGAGCACGGCCCGGTCAAGGGCGTGCAGCACCAGACCGTGCACCGGGTCGCTGACCAGCTGCAGGCGCCCGTACCGGGCCATCGTCTCCGCGACGTCGACGAGCAGCGCGTGCGGCACGGGGTAGCGCGAGTACGCCAGCAGGACCGAGACCACCTGCTCGGCGTCGTGCCCGGCGGCGCGCGCGTTCCACAGACCGAGCGGGGTCAGCCGGTAGGTGTGCATGTGCTCCGGCGCACGCTCGAGCTCGGCGAACGGTGCGACGGCCCGGCGGCAGTCGGCGGCGGCGGGGTGGTCCACCTCCAGCAGCAGGGTCTTGTCGCTCTGGACGATCAGTGGGCCGGGAAGGCCGTCGGTCATCGGGCTCCTCGGTCGGGCGCTACGAAGTCGGGGGGCACGGAGTCGGGCGCTACGGAGTCGGGCGTCACCGAGTCGGGCGCTACGGAGTCACGCGTCACGGTGTCACGTCGACGATGCGGTGCACGGCGACGGTCAGCTCCGCTTCCCGGTCCAGGTCCAGCACCCGCACGCGGCCCGCGTCGACCCGCAGCGGGCGCACCCGGCGTCGGGACGTGGTGCCGTCGGGTCCGACCAGCTGCAGCCAGACCGGTCGGTGCTCCTCGGCCGCCTCGCGCAGCAGGCCGAGGGCCAGGGCCGGCGCGGACGGGTCGTCGGTGGGCAGCGCGTCGTCGTCGGCGGTGTGCCGGGCTCGGCGGTCGGCGCTGAACAGGTCAGCGGCAAGCCGTTGCAGCCGTCGCTCGCGGGCCGCCGCCGCATCGGCGTCGGGAACGGGATCGACGCGACGGGACCGGCGGGGCCGCACCCGGTGCGCCGGCCGCGCTGCCACCAGCACCTGGCCGTCGGGGCCCTCGGTCACCGGACCCAGCCCGCGGTCGCGCAGCGCCGCCAGCAGCGTCGCCGGGGGCGCCTGGGCGGCGAGCACCGTCGGAGCGAGGGCGAACAGGCCGAGGCCGGCGAGGTCCCTGTCGCCGAGCAGGCCGGCGAGCAGCGCTGGGTCGTCGGCACGCACGTACGACGCCGCCGCCCCCACCCGGAGCTGGCCGTGGCGACGGGCGACGTCCAGCACCAGGTACTCCAGCGGCTGCGGGACGCCGCTGCGCGCGAACCGGGAGAGCCGGGCAAGGAGGTCCTCCCCGGCCAGCCCGGCATCAAGGGCGCGCCGGACGCTGGCCTCGGTGAACCGGACGGCAAGGGCCGCCCCACGTGACTCCACCTGGGCGGCGGAGTCCAGCAGCAGGGCCAGGTCGGCGCCAGGCCGGCCGGGCACGATGCCGGTGAGGTCGCCCTGGAGCAGCAGCTCGTCGACCGTGCCGGGGAGCTGGTCCTGCAGGGCCGTCGCGGCGTCGGCGCCCTCGAGCAAGGCGCGACCGGCGGTGCTGAGGGCCCCGGCCCCGAGCGCCCCGAGGAGAGTCGCCTCGGTCAGGACGGCGTCGACGGCGTGCGGCATCGGGGGGTTGCGCGGGGTGGTCCAGCGCAGCACGTCCAGCACCTGTTCGGCGCTCAGGGCGGCGGGTGGGTCCGCCGGTGAGGCCAGCGTGGCGAGGGCAGCGGAGCGTAGGCGGGGGATCCAGGGCCGGCGCAGCTCCGGGTCGAGGGCGGCCCGGGTGGTGCCGCCGTCGTCGCGGGTGCCGACCAGCCAGGTCGCACGGTCGCAGTGCAGCCACGCCGTGGCGATCGTCTGCCAGCGGGCGGGCACCGGGTCCGCCAGCCAGTCGTCGGCATCCGTCGTGGGGACGAGGCAGGCGGGGGACTCCCCGTCGTCGGCGACCAGACCGGCCGCCCCGGCCAGCTCGACGACCAGCGCCGCCGTGCTCTCGGGCACCTCAAGGCGCGCGGCCAGCCGGCGCAGCTCGCGCAGGCCGAGCCCGCCGGACCGCACCTGTGGGGCGGGCTGGTCGCTCCAGACGGACAGCAGCGCGGTGACCAGGCGCACCGCGTCCTCGGCGTGACGCGCCCCGTCGGCGTCGGCGGTCTCCCGGTCCGGGCGAGCCGGGACCGGCTCCGGCCGCAGCGCCGGGGCCGCGTGGGTGCGGCCGTGCCGCAGCGCCAGGCCGACCTCCCTCGGCAGGATCGCGTGCTGGGCGTCGCTCATGGCGAGCAGCCCGTGCCGGAGCAGCCACTGCACGGCTGCACGGGCGGGGGACGGCGCCTCGGGGGTCCCCTGGGGGGCCTGCCCGACCGGTGGACCCCAGGTGAGCGCGTCGAGCACCCGCCGTGCCGCCGCCGGCCCCTGTTGGAGCAGGTGGGCGATGGTGCCCGGATCGGCGAGGTGCGCTGCGAGGGCTCCCGCGAGGTCGACGGGCGCACCATCGGGCGTGCGGGCGACCGGTGCCGCGGTCTCCTCCGCGAGGCGTTCGAGTGCCTGTGGTGTCCTGCGGTGCAGCGTCGTGGCCAGGGTCGGCCCCAGCCCTGCCGGGTACGGGCCGAGGATGTCCTCCACGCCGGGTGCGGGGAGCATGGCTGCGTCGTCGGCCACCGGCCACGTCTCGGTCCAGATGAGGACGCGATCCAGCAGGCGCTCCAGCGCCGGACGGACGGTCTTCTCGTCGGTTCCCAGCGCCTCAGCGACGGCGGCCGCGGTCGGACCGTCCCGGTGGGCGGCGGTCCCGGACAGGGCAAGAACCGCCTCGAGGCACTGCAGGGCGAGGGCGTCCAGCGCTGCGATGGTGCGCTCGACGCTCGCGCGTCCCGCCGCCCGCGCTGCTAGGGCGCGGACCGACGACGGCGGGGGCGCGGCCAGCTCTCCCCTGGCGTCCAGGAGCGCGGCAAGTCCGGCCTCGCCGCGGGCGCGCAGGTGCTGTGTGAAGCCCATCCGCACCACGATACGGGGCTTGCACCTCCTGGACCCGGGCCTGCCCGAGCGGTCCGGCCGATGCGGGTACCGCACGCGCCGTCCGTAGGACGTTCCGATTCCGTGCCGGATCAGGCGGGAAACACCTGCCAGCTCAGGAGATAAGACAGTGCAGATCCTCAAGGACGTTGTGCTGATCCGGCATTTCCTCGGGCCCGCCGCGATCATCGGCGGCGTGCTCGCTCAGATGCGGCAGACGCCCAAGCGGGTGGACGCGCTGGTGGTGCACGGCGCACTCACCCAGCTGGTCACCGGCGTGGCGCTGGTCGGGCTGGACCAGGCGCTGGACGACCCCGTCGACAACACCAAGGTGGGCATCAAGCTGGTGATCCTGCTGGTCATCACGGTCCTCGCCTGGCGTCATCGCAAGGCGGAGGCGGTCGCGACGTGGGTGTGGGCAACGATCGGGCTGCTCACGGTCGTCAACATCGCGATCGCCGCGATCTGGCAGTCGGGGGCCAGCTGA
>Ga0209539_1001522_pt1 | contig 12545 bp, 9 predicted proteins | sample BarGraNGADG00312_2_FD_184499 | JGI IMG/M metagenome (GOLD analysis project Ga0209539, IMG submission 184499) | Arctic peat soil microbial communities from Barrow, Alaska - Barrow Graham LP Ref core NGADG0011-312 (SPAdes) (version 2) | ecosystem: Environmental > Terrestrial > Soil > Wetlands >... | reverse complement strand
GCAACTCCACCGCGTAGTAGTACGGCGTAGAGACGATTGGCTTGCCGAGTCCCATGGCGTAGGCGAGCGTCCCGCTCACGATCTGGAACTTGTCGAGGTATGGCGTCACGTAGACGTCACACGAGGCAATGAACGATACCAGCTCTTCGAGCGAGACGAAACGGTCGTAGAAGAGCACGTGGTCCTCGACCCCCAGCTCACGGGCCCTCCGCTTAAGCGAGAAGCGGTAAGTCTCGCCCTTGCGCTTCTTCAGCAGCGGGTGCGTCGCGCCCAGCACCACGTAGACGATGTCGGGGAATCGCTCGACGATGAGCGGCAAAGCTTCGATCATGTACTCGATTCCCTTCCTCGGAGCGAGCAGGCCGAAGGTAAGGAGTACGGTCTTCCCCTCGAGGCCCCACCTGCCCTTCTCGTCGTTCGGGTCGACGAATGGGAAGTCGGGGACGCCGTGGTGGATCACGTGCACCTTCTCACGCGGCACACCGTAGATCTCCTCCAGGAACTCGGCGGACTTCGAGCTCATGACGATCAGCGCGTCGGAGAGCTCCGCGACCTCGATCAGTGCCTCCTTCTTCTCCGGCACGGGGTCCTCCAAGACCGTGTGAACGGTGGTCACCACTGGCTTTCGCAGGTCCCTCAACAGGTCGGTGATATAGATGCCGTGAGGGCCTCCGAAGATGCCGAACTCGTGCTGGAGCGAGACCAGATCGGCCCCCGACATGTTGACGAAATCCGCTGCGCGAAGGTAGTCGCGAGGGTTGCTCTGGAGCACCTCGAACCCCACTATCGGAGGGTAGTCGTATCCCTCGGGCCGGTCGTTCATAGCGATGACGAAGACCTCGGACCCGGGTCCGAGGTCGGCCGATAACCACGTCGCCACGTCGTGGGTGAACGTTGCGATCCCGCACTGCCTAGGTATACAGTTGCCGACTATCGCCACGTTCATGCTGTTGTCTGTGAATTGGGTTTCAGCAATCATCTCGAGCTACCCTACATCCTTTATCCGACATCCTTCATATACCGCTTCCGACTAAGGTATTTTACAACGAATCCGGCCTTTCCAGCTTGGTTAGCCGTTGTTCGTCGCCTCACTGAAACCAGACCTCAGCATATCACCTCCGAACCGCGTGATTTTTCGTTGTTGTGAGACCGTTATCCGTCATTTGAACCCACCCTGCTTTCTATCCCCGTCTTCTACAAGCGCAAGGCCGGTGCCCTCGCGCAGGCCCTGCCAAGGCGGTGGATTCGTGAGAGCATCGACCGGAACAGCTTTTCAGAAACCGCTACCTCGGCCATCTGGAATACGGTCATCCTGGAGTGAGAGACTACCTTGGCTCCTATCTTTATGAGCTTTAGCTGGATGCTAGAAAGCGACCAGTACGAGACCTCTCTTGGAAGAGCGAACCGGCGCAGGAAGTTGCCCAGGTTGTAGGCCAGCACGAACAGGGCGTGCCTCACCTGGTTGGAGGAGAAGCGAGCGCACGATAACCTTGTACAGGTGAGGGCATACTTGCCCTCCTTTATCCGTTGTTCGCAGATGCCCCGCCCGTTGTAGAAGTGGGCGACAGCTTCAGGTGAGGACGACATGTTGGTGACGATGAAGCCTATGCGGGGGAAGAGTTCACCTGCGTGCCACTCCACCTTGGCTATTACCCGGCGTGAGCTTTTCCAGGAGGCGGCCCGGTATGAAAAGTCATGGAAGAACACCTTCGGCTTCTTCGAGGGCCTTCCCACCGGGCGGGTCATCAGGTGGTCTGTCTCCCGGTAGAGGTTGTTGTTCGCCTTGAGCCTGATGGCATAGAGGATAGAGTTATCCTCCAGGTACTCGTAGATGTCGGGTATCGCGAAGGCCGCGTCCCCCCTCAGGCAGAGCTTCTTATCCATGTACTTGTACCTGTCCACTATCGGGGAGAGGAACTTCCGCCAGCCGTCAGCAGAGTGAACGTTGCCGGGCCGCAAGACCGCGCCCTCGCAGTCGCCGTAGTTGTTGAAGCGCTGCTGGGCTTCCTGGAACAGGCTCTGAGTGAGACAGAAAGACTCATGCGAAAATAATCATGTGACTTCTACATGCCTTTCCACCACCACCCGGATTTGTGGCGGGGTCGTTCCCCGCGATTTTTCCTTCAACATTTCAGGGCGTCTCAGGTTCGGTTTAGCCTTTCTCCAAACTAATGACCGTTTAGCTAGCTGTGGAGTACGCATAAGGCACAAAGTGCGAACTCCAGGCGGCTCAGGAGGGTCGGGACAGCGCCTACCTCCGGTGGCACGCTTCGCTTAGAAAATCCAGAATAGCGGTAGAATAGAGGCACAACCTGGCAGCAAAGAGGGGGGCAAAGTGGACGAGGTAGAGAGACGCATCAAGGCTCTGGGGGGCAAGGATGAGGTGGTCCGCCGGGCAGCGGCACGGGCCCTCAGGGATACAGGAGACCCACGGGCGGTGGAGCCCCTCATCCGGGGGCTGGAGGACGAGGGCTGGCGGGTCCGCAAGGCAGCGGCACGGGGCCTCGGGAAGATAGGAGACCCACGGGCGGTTAAGCCCCTCGTCCGGGCGCTGGAGGATAAGAACGAGTGGGTCCGCATTTATGCAGCACGGGCCCTCGGGCAGATAAAAGACCCACGTGCGGTTAAGCCCCTCATCCGGGCGCTGGAGGACAAGAACGTCCGCCAGTCAGTGGCAAGTGCCCTCGGGAAGATAGGAGACCCACGGGCAGTTGAGACCCTAACCCAGGCTCTGGGGGACAAGGACATGGTGGTCCGCAAGGCAGCGGGAAGGGCCCTCGAGAAGATACAGAAAAAGTAACCCGACGCCGCTACCTCTCTGAACTGCTTCTCAGATTGGACCAAGGGCACGAACTTATAAACCGGGAGAGTCTTGGGCAGATTTTTAGTGCTCCCGGGATCCAGTGCGACCTGGAGCTGGCCTTTCACCGGTTTGTTGGCTTCATGTCCCCCAGCATTCAGGGCGAAGTTATGCTGCGTTTGGGCGTTCACCTTATTCCAGTCGATTTCGTAGGAACCGGGTTTCGTCCATTCCGTGTGCATCGGGCTTGGCGGTGTGACGCTAACACTGTTTCTATCCTCTCCCGAAGCTAGCAAGAGCACCAGAGTCACTCCTACCGTGTGCTCAAAATCAGAGGTGTTGGGAGAAAGAATAAGTCGGGCGGGCCATCAATACCCGATTCGAAGACATCCTATAGACCTATGTGGACATACAAATGACGTGATATTTACTCGAACATAGCTCGAAATCCGCGAATCACCCAAGTCGCTGCTTATTCCTTGGATTGCTTAATATGGCCTTAAAAAGCCGAAAGGGTTGGTGGGCCGTATAGGGATCGAACCTATGACACCCGGATTAAAAGTCCGGTGCTCTACCAACTGAGCTAACGGCCCACGGGAGAATAGTATAGCGGAAATGGCGTGTCTGGTGGCACGGCTAAATTGCTGCTGCGAGGCCTGTCGGTGGTGATGCGCGAAGGGCCCGGCTAGGGCTTTCCTCCGATGATCCTGTTGGCTACCGCTACGGCAGTCCTGGATGGAATCGCGAATGCAATTCCCTCAGAGCCGCCGGTCTGGGTCGCGATCACGGCGTTGATCCCGATGAGCTTTGATGAAGAATCGCAGAGCGCGCCGCCCGAGTTGCCGGGGTTGATCGGGGCGTCGGTCTGTATGAGGCCGTTGAGTTTTTCGGTCTGTCCCGTGTCGATCCGCGCCTGTACGCTGCGGTGAAGGGCGCTGATGATCCCGGAAGTGACGGTCTGCTGGAAGCCGAGCGGACTGCCGATCGCAACGACGAGTTGCCCGACGATGAGTCCGTCCGAGTTGCCCACCACAATGGGCTTCAAGCCCGTCGCGTTTATCTTGACGACGGCGATGTCCGCCGCGGGGTCCGTGCCTACCAGCGTTCCGGTGTATTGCTTGCCGTCACCCATCGTCACGGCGATCGCGGTGGCGCCCCCCACCAGGTGGTTGTTCGTGATGATGTAGCCGTTCTGGCGGTAGATGACGCCGGACCCGCTCCCGATAGTCGGGGTCGCGGTCGTCGTATTCTGCGGCGGGTTGAGCCGGACGTCGATGTTCACGATCGACCCCGTCACGTTCCTGGCCACCACGGAAACATCGGTGGAGCCACCGGGGGGGCTGATGACCGTCGTCGCTTTGGTTGGCTGGCCAGTGCTTTTAACCTTGCCGCGGATAAGGTCGTACGGGTTTACCCCGAAGATGGCGGGAAGCACGAGCAAGACAACAAGCGCGCTGATGATCGCCGCGGCGATGACTTTGCCCCAGCCAACGCTCTTGACCCTGGCGCGACACCACGACACCCAGTCGCCGTCCTCCGGGGGTCCGGACGCGTATGTGGGTTCCTCCACTTTCCGGTCGCCGGAATCGGCTGGTTGCGAAGGCCCTTCCCAGGGACTTCCTTGACTGCCCTTTACGCGGTCATCATCGTCCATCACTGCCGCCTTGCTTTGCATGGATAAGACAGTGACTTGGTTCGCTCGGCAGCCTCGACTACCTGCGAGCCGGGCATGAAAAACTGTTGGGTTACTCAGAAGACGACGGAGGATTGGAGTATCAGATCGGCCCTGGAGGAAGGCTCTGGTCGAGAGCCCAGTAGTATGTGAGGTTGTCGTCGGTCTCGGCGCCCAGCGTCAACATCGCCTCCGGCGAAAGGCCGGACACCCGGCCCGTCCAGGGCGCGGGGCCGTATTCGACGATCGAGGCGAGTACCTTCCTGCCGTTGGCCGGGTTGATGACCAGGACTCTCTTGCGGTAGTACCAGTCCTTGGAGGCCAGGATCGGCTGGCCGTGCATGTCCGTATAGTTCCAACGCATGTTGATGTAATAGCGCTCATCCTCGACAGGGGGCGCCTTGCCCCACGCGCCGTAGCCGGAGCCTCCGCCCTCCTCCCAGGCCATCCGGTTCTGAGCCGCCGCCGGAGTGCCTGAAAGCGCGTAGTGAGTAGCCGACGGTTCCTGGCTCACGGTCAGGCACAGGTGTTGCTCGCGTCCGACCAGGCCCGAGTTGGCGGGAAGCGGAATGCCATCGAGCGTCTTCGAGCCGCCGATCTGGTAATAGGGTCCGTAACCCACCACGCATGAACCACCCGTCCACCCTTTGTAATCGAAGTACATCGGGCGCTCGGCGATCACCGGCTGGTCCGAGGTCACCATCGTCGAGAAGTCGTGGGCGCGGTCATCGGCCGAGCCGAGCTTGCCGATGGGCGCGACCGTCGAGCGCGCACCGGGCGCGACCGAGATCCCGTCCTGGGCCGTCGTGCCGTCGCCCTTCATGTAGGTCAGCGTGACGTTGGCCGCAACGCTCCCCGAGTTCTGTATCGTGATGTAAGGGACAAATCCCGGCCTGGCGGTGCCCTCAGCGAAGTAGAAGGTGGACGAAGGGAAAGTCGCTCCCACCACGTCGCTGCCTCCGCTCCACACGCCTTGGTAGTTGAAATACATTGGACGCTCGGCGATCACCGGCTGGTCGGAGGTCACCTCCGTCGAGAAGTCGTGCGCCGCGTCGTTGCCCACGCCCAGCGTGTTCCGGGGGACCACGGTCGAGCGCGAGTACGGAGCCACGGACAGCTTGTCCGAGACGCTGGTCCCGTCGCCCTTCATGTACCTGAGAGTGACAGCAGCGGCCGCGCCGCCCGGGTTCTGTATGCAGAAGTAGGGGTCGAACCCCGGCCTCGTCGTCCCCTCCGCAAAGTAGAAGACCGATGAGCGCGAGGTCGCCCCGACCACGTCGTGCCCGCCCGTCCAGGCGCCGTTGTAGTTAAAGTACACAGGGCGCTCGGCGACTATCTGCTTATCGGAAGTCACCGCCGTCGAGAAGTCGTGTGCCGCATCGTTGCCTGTTCCAAGCGTGCTCCGCGGGACGACTGTCGATCGCGAATACGGGGCTACGGTGACCTGGTCGGAAGCGCTGGTGCCATCTCCCTTCATGTAATTCAGCTTGACTTTTGCCGGCACGCTATAAGGGTTCAGCAGGCAGAAGTAGGTGTCGAAAAGCGGCCTGCAAGTCCCCTCCGCGAAGTACCACTTCGTGGAGGCGGACGTCGCTCCGGGCACCGCGGAACCGCCGCTCCAGTTATTTGCACCGCTCCCGGTGTAATTGAAATACATGGGGCGCTCGGCGACGACCTGCTGCCCGTTGCTGCAGGTGACGACCGTGGAGAAATCGTGAGCGGCGTCGTTCCGTGCTCCCAGGACGTCCGCCGGATGGACGGTTGCCCTCGATGTCGCAGGCACCTTTATCTTCTGGTTCCTGGTCGTGCCGGCCGCCGTCAGGTACGTGAGCGTGACGTCGGCCATCGCGCCGCCCGGGTTCTGGATGGTGAAATACTGCTCGAAGCCGGGCCTTGCTGTTCCTTCCGCGAAAAACCAGTTGATCGCGGTGCCCGCTGTTATAGTGAAGGCGTTCCGCAGGGAGGCGGCCCGCCCGTCAGGGTTCCTCACGTACAGGTCCCAGGCGCCAGCCGACGCCCCGAGCGGCAGGGCGAAGCTGCAGTCGATCTTGCTGGAGGAGACGGCGATGACGTTGGTCCCGGTGACGTTCCCCTGTCCGACCTTCTGCAGCCATACGGCAGGGGTCCCGCTGAAGTTCGTCCCCTCGAGGTCCGTGACGTTCACAGTCGTTCCCTGTGCGCCCGAGGCGGGACTTAACGAGATAACGGTCGGTGACGCGCTGGAGGCCGCGCCGTAAGCCGTAGAAGAGAGGGCGGGAACCAGCAGAAGGACGGCCACCGCCAGCGCAAGGATCGATCCCTCCGCGGCGCGTCGCCGATGTTTTCCTGTCTGCCTCTTCATCTTTCCGTCCCTGATCGAGAGCCTTCGCACATTTCCATTACCGTTTGATGCAGCCGTCTTTAATAAGGTTCTTCCGTATTGTACGTCGTCGACCGGGTTATTCCCCCGATGTCAATTCTTATCGTCGAGTGCTAGAATCGCGATCGATGGTTGTGGCAACTACCGTTCTTCTGGACCGGTAAGCTCGGGGAGCGCGACGGACGGAGTTTCAAAGCTTATTTCTGCCTCGGGTTCTTCCTCTGGTTTGTGGGCCTTGCGATCGCGTACTTCAAAACCCGCCGACGCCTGGAGGCGAGGGGCTACGGTGGAGTGCCGGCCCCTTCCTACTATGCCGGCGCCCAGGGCTATCCGCCGCCCGCGGCTTCCTTACCCGGCGATCTGATGGCACTGGAAAATCCGTTCGGGCTGCCTGACCAGAGTATGCAGTCGATGGCGCCTCAGGCTGACTATGCGCAACCGCAGGCGCAACAGGCCTCAACGCAACTGCCGCCGGTCGGTCAGACCCCAGGCTCAACCTTCGGACACTGCCCGACTTGCGGGGTCGAGTTGCCCCAGGCGGGCGCGTTCTGCCTCAGATGCGGATCGTCGCTTCCACAGTTTGAAGGGTAGTTTCACCTTGGTACAAACGATCGACGACGATCCCGCGCAGCGAAAAGGGCCCGCCGTAGCGGACCCCTTACGCTTAAGCACGGGCAGTTTCATGTCATGCCCGGGACCGGATTAAGCAGCCCTCGCTGCAGTGGGCACAACGCGGAACAGTGTACCTCTTCAACGTAACCCCCCCTTCCATTTCCCTGGCTTCTACCATTTTATCTCTCAAACAATTCTATGTTTCTAGTTGTTTCGAATATTCGTCCGAAAAAAACTACTTGCCCTTCGTGCTCTTGACGACGGCTTCCATGAACTCCGCCGCGACCTCCAGCGCCTCGGGGTTAGGCAGGAGGCGGATGTACTGCCCATCCCGTTCCATCTTTACAAGTCCGCTGCGTACGAGCTCTTTCGCGTGGTGCGATATAGTCGATGGCGCCAGGTTGAACTTCTCGACCACGTCACCCATGCAACTGCACTGGGCGCAGCACAGGCTCTTGCCCTCCAGAGTCCCCGTGAAGCCTGATTCATATATGAACTTCAGGATCTCGAGCCTGCTCGGGTTCGACAGCGCTTTGAATATTTCCACCGGGTCGTACTTCAAAATTCAACTCCTTCGATATTTCGAAGTATTTCGAATTGTACGCTCTTTCAGGCGGGATGTCAACCACACCGCGCAGGCATTATGCCGGGTCGCTTATCCGCCGGGTGCGGCCTGCCTTCCGTTATTATTCGCGTAAAATTCGTTATGCTACTATGAGGTCTACCGCAAACAGAGAGGACCATTGAGTGCAAGCGGACGGTGGCCTGCCGGGCGAAACCTCGTCCACGACTGGCGGCATCAAACAGCGCATGGGCGACTTACGCGAAAGCCTCCTCGGCGCTTTTGGGCTGATGATGGTCGCGGTGACCGTTGCGAGCGCGCTCAACTACCTCTTCAGCGTCATCATGGCGCACATGCTGAACGCTCCCGGCTCATTCTCCTCTTTCAACTCCCTCAACTCGATCTTCCTGATAGTCACTATGGGCGCCCTGTCGGTGCAGACGGTGATCACGAAGTACATCGCTGAGTTCGAGGTCGCCGGAGAGCGTGGGAAGGTGCGCCTGATGCTGCGCAAGTTCTCGTGGTGGCTCCTGCTGGTGGGAGTCGCCGCCGTGCTCCTGAGCCTCGCGGTGGCATGGCCGATGGCAAGCGCGTTGCACCTGAGCTCCCCGGCTTACGTTTTGCTCCTCGGCGTTTCGGTCGCCATCACCCTGTACCTGACCCTGCCGAATGGGCTCCTCCAGGGCGAGCAGAGGTTCCTGGCTTTGGGGACCGCGGCGATCTCCATGGCATCGCTGCGCATAATCATCGGCGCGCTGCTGGTGACAGTCGGCTTCGGCGTGTATGGGGCGCTCGGCGCCGCGTCGATAGCGGGCCTCATCGTCACGGTCGTGATCGTGTATTTACGCCGTGACATGTTTCGCGGCCCGGTCGAGCAGGACGAGAGCTTCAAGCCGGCAGGCGCGCTGTGGGCGCTCGTGCCTGTGGCGGTCGCGATATTCCTCGTCATCTTTATGACACAGATCGACGTCGTGCTCGTCAAAGCGCTCAAGGGTGCCGTCGTCGCCGACACATATTCGAAGGCCGCCCTCGCCGGCAAGGCGGTCCTCTTCTTCCCCGAAGGCGTCTCTCTCGTCATGTTCCCGAAGGTGAGCGCGATGCGCGAAAGAGGGGAGCCGACCCGGCGCGTGCTGGGATTGAGCCTCGCCGCCGCCGGGGTGCTCGTATTTGCCGTTGTCGGGTTCTATGCGCTGTTCCCGGGTTTTACCGCGAGTTTCTTCGCCGGAAAAGACGCGAAGCTCGTAACGCAAATCACAGCTCCCGCGGGGATCAACTTCGTTGTGCTCTTCGGCCTTGTCATGGCTATCTTTGCCCTGGTGAAGCTGCTCGCTTTCTATCACCTGGCCCTCGACCGCAAGCTATTTATCATCATGTACGCGGTCGCGGCGGTCATTGAAGTCGTAGGAATATTCATGTTCCACAGTACTCCTCCGCAGATCCTGGTCGTTATGCTTGTCGTGGGGCTCGCACTGCTGGTGCTGAACGTCGCGCTCGCTCTCGAGGAGAAGCCGGGCCGGGGTTTCAGTAAAGAGGCGGATTAGCCGATTACATATTGATAACCCATGGTAGGGAGCAGGCTGCATGTCCGAGGAAGACCAAATAGACGACGCTGAGATTACGTTCATTGGGCCGGCATCTGTGCACGGGCGCAGGCGTAACGACACTGTCGTGATGGGCGCTGTCCAGAGGCGCCTGGAGGCCATGTACCCGTATCAGAAGGGACACTGGCAGCGGGTCTCGTTCGAGGCCTCCGCGGTTGGTGAGGAACTCGACCTCAGCCACGAAGCTCTCGAGCAGCTCCGCACCTGCGCATACCTCATGGACATCGGGATGATCGACGAGTCCATACACTCTTTTGTGGCGGACTCCACCGAGTCGGGTGTGGACTACATGCAGAACGCCGCGATCCGCAGGGCGGTCGAGCGCCACCCGGTCCTCGGCGCCAAGAAGCTCGAGGAGCTGGGCTTCCCGAGGCCCACCGTGATGGCCGTCAGGCACCACCACGAGTGGTACAACGGCTGGGGTTACCCGGACGGACTCTCGGGTGTCGCGATTCCGCTTCTCGCCCGCATCCTGATGGTCGCGGACGCGTTCGTCTCAATCACCTCGGAGAGGCCGTTCCGCTCCGGCTGCACGCCTGCTGAAGCCCTGGACGAGATCGTCGGCTACGCGGGCATCCAGTTCGACCCATGGGTCGTCCCCGCGCTCGAAAAGATCGTGACGCAGAAGGCGCACGCTACCAACTCCCTCATCGACAAGACCCTCGACCTCGCTTTCGAAGAAGACATCGAACAAAGCTGATAACGGCGTCGTTCCCTTCCTGACTTAATTTGGTGCCTGTCCCCAAATTAAGGGTTATCATATTCCAGTTGTGTTATTGCGCTTGTTGCGTTCAGGAGGAGGAGCTAGATGTTCAACGGAATATTCCACATTCCCAAGCCGAAGAACGAGCCTGTTCTGGGTTACGAGCCAGGCAGCAAGGAACGGGCTGAGCTGAAGGCGAGACTGTCCGAGATGCTCGCCAACCCCATCGAGGTGCCCGCGATAATCGGCGGCAAGGAGATCAAGACAGGCGACCTGATCAAGATGACCGCGCCGCACTGCCACAAGGACGTCCTGGGAAGCTATCACAAGTGCGGACCGAAGGAAGCCGAGATGGCGGTCGACGCCGCCAACCAGGCCAAGATCGAGTGGAGCAGGATGCAGTGGTCCTCGCGGGCGACAGTCCTCCTTAAGGCGGCCGAGCTTCTCGCAGGCAAGCACCGCCAGACGCTGAACGCGGCGACGATGCTCTGCATGAGCAAGACGGCGCACCAGGCAGAGATCGACTCCGCGTGCGAGCTGATCGACTTCTGGCGCTTCAATCCGTACTTCATGACAGAGGTTTACGACGACCAGCCCGAGTCCGTGCAGGGCGTGCTCAACTACATGGAGCACAGGCCCCTCGAGGGTTTCGTCTTCGCCATCACCCCGTTCAACTTCACGTCCATCGCCGGCAACCTGCCGACGGCGCCAGCGCTCATGGGAAACGCGGTCGTATGGAAACCCGCTTCGTCGGCGGTCCTCCCCGCTTACTACGCCATGCAGGTGCTCAAGGAAGCAGGCTTCCCCGACGGCGTGATCAACATGGTCCCGGGCCCCGGTCCCGTCATCGGACCGCCCGTCCTCAACCACCTGGACCTCGGCGGCGTTCACTTCACCGGTTCGACCGCGGTGTTCTCCTCGATATGGCATACGATCGGCTCCGACATCCGTAAGTACTTCTCCTACCCGAGGATAGTGGGGGAGACCGGCGGCAAGGACTTCATCTTCTCCCATGAGTCCGCTGACGCCGACGCGCTGGTAGCGGCCATCGTCAGAGGCGGGTTCGAGTTTCAGGGGCAGAAGTGCTCGGCGCCGAGCCGCGTGTACGTGCCTGACACCCTGTGGCCCGCGGTCAAGGAGAAGCTCCAGGACGAGATCGCCACGATCAAGGTCGGCAACCCGTGCGACTTCAGGAACTTCGTCAACGCCGTCATCGACAAGGCCGCGTTCAAGTCGATCTCCGGATATATCGACTTCGCACATTCGGATCCCGACCACGAAGTGCTGTGCGGCGGTACCTACGACGACTCCGAGGGCTACTTCATCCAGCCAACCATAATACAGAGCAAGGACCCGCGTTCGAGGCTGATGTGCGAGGAAGTGTTCGGCCCGGTCGTCACGGTATTTGTCTATCCCGCAAAGGATTATGAGAAGGCCCTGGAGATCTGCGACACCACGAGTCCTTACGCGCTCACCGGTGGTATCTTCGCGCAGGACCGGTTCGCGATCGTCCAGGCCGTCAAGGCTTTAAGGAATTCGTCGGGCAACTTCTATATCAATGACAAGCCGACCGGCGCGGTAGTAGGACAGCAGCCGTTCGGAGGCGCGAGGGCATCAGGCACGAACGACAAGGCGGGAAGCCTTCTCAACCTTGCCCGCTGGGTCTCACCGCGCGCTATCAAGGAGACGTTCCTTCCGCCGAAGGACTACCGTTACCCGTTCCTGTCTGAGGAGTAAGCGCGAAAGCAACAACTGGGGAGGCCGTGAGATGGCGATGACCAGCGACAGGCCGGCGATCACGGTGATCGGCGCCGGAGTGATGGGCGCCGGTCTCGCTCAACTGTTCGCGCAGAGCGGGTTCGATGTGACCTTGCATGACCTGACGGAGGACTGTCTGAGCGCGGCCGTCTCCAGGGCGCGGGCCAACCTCGAGCTGCAAGCCAGGGCGGGCTGGATCGATGAGTCCTCCATCGAGCCGGCGCTCAGCCGGATCGCGACCTCGACCGACCTCGCCGGAGCTCTTCGCGGTTCTGGTTTCGTGATCGAAGCGGTGCCTGAGGATATCGAGCTCAAGCGGGCTATCTTCGAAAAACTTGGCGAGCTCGCGCCTCCCGAAGCCGTGCTCGCGTCCAACACTTCCACGTTCAACGTGATGGCAGAGGTCGAGCCTGAGATCGCTGGGCGCGTACTCATAACGCACTTCTTCAACCCGCCGCAACTGGTCCCGTTGGTTGAG
>Ga0209539_1001520_pt1 | contig 12552 bp, 10 predicted proteins | sample BarGraNGADG00312_2_FD_184499 | JGI IMG/M metagenome (GOLD analysis project Ga0209539, IMG submission 184499) | Arctic peat soil microbial communities from Barrow, Alaska - Barrow Graham LP Ref core NGADG0011-312 (SPAdes) (version 2) | ecosystem: Environmental > Terrestrial > Soil > Wetlands >... | reverse complement strand
CGTAGCTTTCGTTTGCCACCACTTTGATACCGTATTTCGGCGCCTGTGCGCTAAAGACATCGGCCCCACCGGTTCCGTACGCGTTAGAGTCGTGCAGTATAGCTACGTTCTTTACCTTTAGCTCGTCACGGAAATACATCAGGATGCGTTGTACGACCAGGGCATCGCTCGGCGCAACGCTGAACAGCCACTTCTCGGTGGGCTGCGTGACCGCGGTGCCGGCTGCCATGGCGACACATGGAATCTGCTTCTTTTTGACGGTTGGCGCGATCGCCAGCGTGGAGCCGGTGCTGCTGCAGCCTATGATGGCGGCGACGCCTTCCTGGTCGATCAGCTTACTGGCTGCTACGTTAGCCTTCGCGGGATCGCTCTCATCGTCTTCTATGATGAACTGGATCTTTCCGCCGTTGATACCGTTACCTTTCTGGAGATCCTTCTCGAGAAGCTGTATCGATCGCTGCTCTGACTGCCCGAGCGGGGCCGCCGGGCCGGAAAGGGAAAGGATGACTCCGATCTTGTAGGTCTTGCCCGCCCCGCTGTTGCCGCACCCTCCGAGCGCCAATGTCAGCGCAACGAGGATGCAGGTGCTAAAGATGAACGCGGCTGAAAATCTTTTCTTCCTGATCACTTCTCAGACCCCCTGCAGTTTCTCGCGGCAAAACCGCATATTTTGACAATCTGCCTACAGCGGCTAAGACACTATCAGAGAAATGCCGGCCACTTCAATATCTTAGAAAACAGCGCCAGGAACCGATTCAGATGCGGACGGGGATGCCATGGTCTGCCAGCAGCTTTTTAGCTTCCGCTATTGTGTGTTCGCCGTAGTGAAAGATGCTGGCGGCCAGGACGGCGTCGCAGCCGGTCTCCTCTATCCCCTCGACGAGGTGGTCGAGGTTTCCAGCTCCCCCGCTTGCTATGACCGGGACGCCGACCGCCTTGCAGACGGCGCTCGTCATCGGCAGGTCATAACCGAGCCTGGTCCCGTCTCTGTCCATACTGGTGAGCATTATCTCGCCTGCGCCGAGCTGTTCGACACGCGCTGCCCACTCGAGCACATCGACGCCGGTCGGCGTCCGTCCGCCGTGGGTGAACACTTCCCACGTGCCGTCTCCCCTACCGCGACCGTCGATCGCCACGACCACGCACTGGCTTCCGAATCTCTCGGCAGCCCTCGTGATCAACGTCGGGTCCTCAACGGCTGCCGTGTTGATGGAAACCTTGTCCGCTCCTGCTCTGAGTATATTGCGGATGTCGTCCAGGGAGCTTATCCCGCCACCGATCGTGTACGGTATGAATACCTCGTCACCGGTCCTTCCGGCGAGCTCTACTTTGGTGTCCCGTCCCTCATGGGACGCGGTGATATCGAGAAAGACGAGCTCGTCGGCGCCCTCACGGTCATAAAAGGAAGCAAGCTCAACCGGGTCGCCGGCGTCCCTGAGGTTGACGAAGTGAACCCCTTTCACGACCCTGCCCTCCTGAACATCGAGACACGGTATTATCCGCTTGGCAAGCATCGCGAAGCACCCCCTTCCTCAGCGGCGGCAAGAGCTTCAGCCAGGGTGAACTTGTTCTTATAGAGGGCCATGCCCACAATCACACCTTCAACCCCGAGGGAAGTCATACCGGCGACACGATCGATATCGCCGAGCTCTCCGATCCCACCAGAAGCGATTATGCCAACCGAAGTACGGGCCACAAGCTGCTCGATGCCGGAGATGTTGGGTCCACGTAGAGTGCCGTCCTTGCTGATGTCGGTGTAGATTATGCGCCTCACACCGGCGTCGGCAAGCCACTCTACGGCCTCGAGCGGCCCCTGCGTGCCTATCTCTGCCCAACCGTCGACGGCTACGTGCCCTTCTTTGATGTCCATGCCCACGACCAGGGAATCCTTAAGCTCACCGGCCAGCGTGACCAGCCACTCGGGATTCTCAAAAGCAGCCGTGCCGACTATAACCCTTGCCACTCCCTCGTTCAGGTACGAATGAGCGATAGACGAATTGCGGATGCCACCCCCTACTTCAACCGGTATGGTGAGCCGGGAAGCGATATCGAGGATAATGTCGCGATTTACCGGCCTGCCCTGGAATGCGCCGTCGAGGTCGACGACGTGCAGCAACCGGGCTCCCTCTTCCTCCCAGCGTTGCGCCATTACCACGGGATCCTCACCGAAGACTGTCTCCTCGTCGGGGAGTCCCTGGAAAAGCCGCACGCAACGGCCGCCTTTTATGTCGACCGCGGGTATTACCGTGAAACCGGTCGGTAGATTCATTGGCAACTTTCTACCATCCTTCCGAAGTTATCTAGAATCCCCAATCCGAGCAGGCTGGATTTCTCAGGGTGGAACTGCAAGCCCCAGGCATTCCCGTTGGCGGCGGCACACGTGAATTCCAGGCCGTAATCGGTCGTGCCGATCGTGTACAAATCATCTGACGGTTCGCAGAAATATGAATGAACAAAGTAAAAACGGCTGCCAGGCTTGACGCCTTCGAAGAGTGGCACCTGTTTCTTTATGTCGAGGATGTTCCAGCCCATGTGTGGTACTTTCACCGTACTCGGAAGCTTGATAACGCGCCCGGGTATCACGCCGAGCCCCTCGGTGCGCCCGTGCTCTTCGCTGTAATCAAAAAGCAACTGCAGGCCGAGGCATATCCCGAGAAGCGGCCTGCCTTTATCAAGGAATTCGAGAAGGATGCGATCGATGCCCCGATCCTTCAGGTTTGCCATGGCATCTCCAAACGCGCCGACACCCGGAAGCACGAGGCCGTCAAAGTTGCTCAGCCTGTCCGGGTCCGAACACAGCGTGGCATCGACACCAACTTTGTGAAGTCCTTTTTCAACGCTCCTGAGGTTGCCCATCCCGTAATCGATAATGCCGACTGACGCCATCAGAGCGTTCCCTTCGTGCTGGGAACTCCCCCGACGCGTGGATCGATGGCCACAGCCGTTTTGAGGGCGCGGCCTGCCGCTTTGAAGACCGCCTCCAGCGCGTGGTGCACTCCCCCTCCCCTTCGCAGCTCCACGTGCAAGGTCAGACCGGCTTCGTTGACGAGACCCTGGAAGAAGTCCCGGGCCAGTGAAGGTTCAAAATTCCCGAGCGGCTCAGGTTCCAGCTCGACATCGAAGCTCAGGTGCGGCCGTCCGCTTATGTCGATCGCTACCTCGGCGAGGCACTCGTCCATCGGTACGAGGCTCGATCCAAACCTGGAAATCCCCTTCTTGTCTCCAAGCGCATCAGCGAGCGCCGAGCCGAGCGTCAGGCCTGTGTCCTCGACGGTGTGGTGCCCATCGACATCGAGGTCTCCGCGCGCCTCGAGCTTGAGGTCGATCAAGGCATGGCGAAACATCAGCTCGAGCATATGATCGAAAAAAGCCAGGCCGGTGGATATTTCCGTTGCCCCGCTGCCATCCAGGTCGAGTGACACGGAAATTACCGTTTCCCTGGTTTCCCGTTCGCGCATTCCTTTTCTTGGCAAGCCAAACCTCCTGTTCCGGTGCAATCAGCCGCGTTGCCCGCGGCGCTTTCCTTCAGCTTCGTTCTCTTATCTCAATGGAGAATGCGTGTTTTTTCAGCCCTTCGAGCCGTGCAATCAACTTGGCCTGCGGCGCGTCCGAGCGGAAACCTTGCTCCGTGTACGAGATTACGTTCATAGTCCTCCTGAAATCCTGCGCGTTCAAACCGGAGAGCCGTGCCGCTGTCCCACCCGTGGGCAATACGTGACTGGGACCGGCGACATAGTCCCCGAGCGCGACCGGCGAGTAAGGCCCGATAAAGACGCAACCGGCCGAGTGGATATCCGGTAAGACGTTCTGAGCCTCGTCAACCATTAGCTCGAGGTGCTCCGGAGCGAGCGCGTTCAGGAAATCTATGGCGAGCGAGCGCGATGCGCAGAGTACGAGGCTGACAGAGCCTCTCGGCTCCGGGTCATCGAGCCCATCCGCGAACCCCGATAGCACTCCGCGGGCCGATTCGAGCACGTCTGATGACTCGCTGACGATCGCGGAGACTGCCAGGGGGTCGTGCTCCAACTGGGCCAACATATCAGCGGCCGCAAAAGAAATATCGACAGTCGAATCCACGTACGCGGCGACTTCGCTGGGTCCCGCCTCCAGGTCGACGCTGACCACGTCGGATAGCAGTCTCTTTGCGGTTGCGACATAGATGTTACCCGGACCGGCCACGAGCTTGCACCGGGGAATCGTCTCGGTGCCATATGCCATCGCGGCGATCGCCTGTGCTCCGCCGGCCCTGAATACCTTGCAGCCGTCTACGAGGGTCGTCGCGGCGAGAGTGATCCGGCTCACAAAGCCTCCATCACCGGGCGGCACGCAGAAGTTTATCTCAGGCACGCCGGCTTCACGGGCGAGAACGCCGGACATCAGGACCGTTGACGGGTAAGGGAACCTGCCACCGGGGACGTAGATGCCCACAGTCTCGAGTGGACGCTGGGCCTGTCCGACCATGAGCCCTGGCTCGACCTCCATCTCCCATTCTTTCGCGAGGCTCTCGCGAGCAAACAGCGCGATGCGCTTTTCGGCCATGAGAAGGGCTTCGCGCGCATCGGAGTCGATGTCCTCCCACGCCTGTCGGCGCTCGCTTTCGGCAACCTCGAACTCATCCGGACTGAGGCTCACGCCGTCAAAGCGCTTCGTGAGCCGGGCGAGGGCTCCGTCTCCACGCTGTCTTACCTCCTCGATAGTGTCTTTGACAGACAGCATCACTTCAGCCGAAGCCTCCGAGCCGCTCCTTATCTTCCCGAGTGCGGGTGCTATATCTTCTTGCCCAAATACTTCATACGTCGTTATCATCATATGGAAGTCCTTTGATTTACGAAGTATAACCCAACAGGCGGGAACAGGTAGGGAGTATCTGATGATAGAGGAAGGCACCGATTGCCACTATTGCGGGGAAGAGAACGCCGTCATCCTCTGCCTCGGCTGCGGTATCCCTCTCTGTAATCATTGCGTCAAGCTCGAAAATTACGGCTTTGGATGCGACGGAGGCAAAGTAGTCGCTTTCTGCCCCGACTGCTTCACCGACCCCTCCGTCAACACCGTCCTCAAATTCGAGTAAGGGTCTAATAAACCCTCACGCTGATCAACTTTTCGCTTGAAACAAGCAGACCCCGCATTCTCGATCAACTCCACCCCCTTGGAAAAAAGATCTGACACCGGATTTTCAACGGTTAGAAATCGGGGTACTCGATGCGGACGGATTGCATGCCGAGAAGGGCTTTGAGCTTGCCGAGGACATCGCTGGATGTGTCTATTGAATAAAGGTCGCCGAACCTGACGGTGGTGACCTCTTCGTCATCCTCACATAGCCGGAGGTGGACCGGGACCTCTCCGGGGTGCTGGATGAGCATCTCTTTTATGGTTGACGCGAGCTCATCGCTGAAGCGGTCGGTATCCATCACCAGCAGGAGCCTCGCGGCCCGCATGCCGCTGCGAGGAAGGGGTTTGACCTCGTCGGCCATCAGCCGGCGGGAATTGTCTCGCATGTCGAGCCTTCCCTTGACAAGGACGATGGCATCGTCTCGCAGCTCGTCCGCCAGTTCCTCGTACTTGTGGTAGAACACCAGCACCTCGATAGAGCCGGAGAAGTCTTCGAGGTTGAAGCTTGCCCACGGCTTGCCCTGCTTGTTGAAGCGCTTTTCCAGCCTGGCGATCATGCCGCCGACGCGCATGGAGGTCTTGTCCATCTCCGGGGTTATCTGTGCGATTTCATTGTCAGTGTAGGAGTAGAGCAGCTCTCTCCACTCGGAGAGCGGATGGTCGCTGACGTACACCCCGAGCATCTCTTTTTCGAAGGCGAGGAGCTCGCGTTTTGGTATCTCGGGCACCTGGACGTTCGAAAATCCGTTGACATCGTCTTCTTCGTTGGTCTCCTCGCCAAAAAGCGAGATCTGCCCTTCCTCGCGTTCCCTGCGCTTTCGCTGGGCGTTACTCACCGCGATATCGTAAGTGCCAAGCAGCTTGCTCCTGTCGGGGTCAATGGAATCGAACGCGCCGGCCTTGATCAGGCTCTCGAGGGTCTTCTTGTTGGTGGCCTGGGCAGGCACCCTGTCACAGAACTCCATGAAGCTCGAGAATTCACCGTCTTCGCTCCGGCAGGCTATTATCTGTTCGACCACGGCCGACCCTACGTTCCGGATGGCTGAGAGCCCGAACAGGATGTAGTCTCCGCCAGGCGTGAAGTGCCCGGCACTCTGGTTTATATCCGGCAGGCGTACCTCTATCCCCATCCGCTTGCATTCGTTTATGTACTCGACCAGGCGGTCCTGGTTGTCCATGTAGATGGTCATCAGAGCGGCCATGTACTCGGATGGATAATGCGCCTTGAGGAACGCGGTCTGATATGAGACGAGCGCGTATGCCGTGCTGTGCGACTTGTTGAAGCCGTATCCACCGAACTTTTCTATGAGGTCGAAGACCCTGGTCGCGGTCGCCTCGTCTATCTCCTTGGACCGGGCGCCCTCTATGAACATCTGCCGGTGGCGCGACATGATGTCGGACTTCTTCTTGGCCATCGCTTTCCGGAGCTCGTCGGCCTCGAGCCCGGTGTAACCCGCCATGGCCTGGGCGATCTGCATCGCCTGCTCCTGGTATACGATGACACCGTACGTCTCTTTGAGTATTTCCTCTATCGATGGGTGCGGATACGAGACCTTCTTCCGGCCGTGTTTCTGGTCGACGAATACGCGGTGCATGTCGCTCTGGAGGGGGCCCGGCCTGAAAAGGGCGATGAGCGCGATTATGTCCTCGAAGCGGCTGGGTTGCATATCGCGCATGAGGGCCCTCATCCCGGGGCTCGCGAGCTGGAACGTCCCCACGGTGCGGGCTGTCTGTATGAGGTTGAACGTGTCGGGATCCTCCATGGGAAGAGAATCGATATCGACGTCTATCCCCTGCCGCTCTTTGATCAGATTAACGGCAAGCTCGAGCAGGCTCTGGGTCTTGAGGCCGAGCATGTCGATTTTGAGCAGTCCGAGCCTCTCGACCCCGTACATGTCGTACTGTGTCGTTATCACGTTTGCGTTCTCGCCACTCTTCTGCTGGAGCGATAGAGGCGAGTAAGTGTCGATAGCGTTATCGGCGATGACGACCCCCGCGGCGTGGACGGAAGCGTGGCGCACCATCCCCTCGAGCGCCAGGGCCGTGTCGACGATCTCGTGAACCTCGCGGTCGGTATCGTAGATGTCGCGGAGCTCGCCGCTCTGCTCGAGGGCGAGATTTATGGTCATGTTGGGGTCATCCGGGATCATCTTGGTGATGGCCTCCATGCGGGCGTATGGGATGTCCCTGACGCGTCCGACATCCTTGACCGCCTGCTTGGCCTTGAGCCTTGAGAACGTCACAATCGGTGAAACCCTGTCGCGGCCGTATTTATCGGCTACGTAATCGATCACTTCCCCACGCCTGTAATGGCTGAGGTCGATATCGATATCAGGCAACGCGATGCGCTCGACGTTGAGGAATCGCTCGAAAAGAAGGCTGTACTTGAGCGGGTCGATGGTCGTAATACCAAGGGCGTAAGCGACAAGACTGCCCGCGGCGGACCCCCTGCCAGGCCCAACCTTTATGCCCTGGTCTTTTGCGTAGTTGACGAAATCCCAGACTATGAGGAAGTAACCGGCGAAGTCCAGTCGTTCGATCACCTCTAGCTCGTAGGTGAGGCGCGCTTCGACCTCCTCCGGTATAGGGTCGCCGTATCGCTCTTTCACTCCCTGGACCGCGAGGTGCTTGAGATATGAGTTGAGGTCGAACCCCTCCGGGGTGTCGTACCGGGGCAGATACACCTTGTCGAGCGATATCTCTACGTCACATCGCTCGGCGACCTCGACCGTGTTGGAGATAGCGTCAGGATAGTCGGGGAATATCGCGGCCATCTCTTCAGGCGATTTCAGGTAGAAGTCGTCTGAGGAGAAGCGCATCCGGCCCGGCTCGGAGAGGACCTTGCCGGTCTGTATGCACAGCAGGTGATCGTGCGGCTTGGAGTCTTCGCGGCGGACGTAGTGAGTGTCATTGGTCGCGACCAGCGGAAGGCCCTTTCGCCTCGCGAGGTCTACGAGGCGCGGGTTTACCTCGCGCTGCTCGGGGATGCCGTGGTCCATGAGCTCGATATAGAAGTTGCCGTCGCCGAATACCTCAAGATACCTGTCCACCGCCGCTTCCGCCTCGGCGTCCTCGCCGCGAAGCAAGGCTTTTTGCACCTCTCCTTTGAGGCATGCGGAGAGCGCAATGAGCCCCGAGGAGTACTCGCGCATCACCTCGAGATCGACCCTCGGTTTATAGTAAAAGCCCTCGGTGAAGCCACGGGTGACTATTCTCATGAGGTTGAGGTAGCCCTCGTTGTTGGAGGCCAGCAGAACGAGGTGGTAAGGCTGTTCCTCGAGACCTCCATCGTGCTTGAAGCGACTGCCCGGAGCTACGTACACCTCGGATCCGATGATTGGCTTGACCCCGAGTTCGACGGCTTTTTCGTAGAAAGAGAGGGCGCCGTACATGACGCCGTGGTCCGTTATCGCGAGCGATTTCATCCCCATCGAACGGGCAGCCTCGAGAGCGTCGCCTATCCTGCAGGCGCCATCGAGTATCGAGTATTCCGTATGAACATGGAGATGCGCAAACTCAGGAGGCAATGAATACTCCCGCTTTCCCTGGCGAACGGACGTTATATAGTTCTTTTCGGGCTGTTGCTTTCCTTTGGAAGGAACATACTCCATGAGATCTATTTTCTTAATTCAGAAGGATGTCACACCCCGTATCTATAATCAGGATAACAAGAGCTTAGGACAATGCTTTAAGACAAGGTTAAACCACCACGATGAAGCTGAGCTATACAGAGATATCCACATATCAGACATGCCCTCTCCAGTACAGGTTCAGGTACGTCGAGGCCAGGCCAACAGAGCCATCACCGTCGCTCAGCTTCGGCAAAAGCGTGCATTCCGCGCTCGAGTGGCTCTACTCAACCCCAACCCCGGATGCTCCACTGCAGGAACAGCTTATCGAGCGTCTCGAGACTTGCTGGGTAAGCGAGGGCTACGCTTCATCAGAGGAAGAGACCAGGTATTTCTACCAGGCTAAAGCAACGCTCGAGCATTACTACAGGCGCTATGTCCAGGGAGGTCCAGGCGCATTCAAACTCCCTGCCGCGCTCGAGTATAAATTCAGGGTCGACCTTGGGTTCTGCGAGCTCTCGGGCGTTATCGACAGACTCGACCGCGACAACGGCGACGGGTTCGAGATCATCGACTACAAGACCAATCGTAGGTTGCCTCCGGCCCGTAGGTTGGCCGGCGATTTACAGCTGCCCCTTTATCACATCGCCGCGGAGCGCATATGGGAGATCCCGGTGAACAAGGTCACTTTTCACTACCTCCTGATCGATCACAGGCACAGCATGCACGTGACTCCACAGAGAGTCGAGGAGGCCCTTGCAGAGGTCGAGAGTGTCGCTGGCTGCATCGAGCGAGGCGAGCTCAACCCACAACAGAATAACCTGTGCCCGTGGTGTGACTTCCTCGAGGATTGCCCACTCATGTCCGGCAAAGTCCAGTCCAGGCGTGGGTCGACCGCCTCCCCCGCTCTCGACATAGGCCAGGCGGTGGACGAGCTGGTGATCACTCACGACCAGGTGGCCCACAAGCTTGCCCGCGTCGAAGGCCTCAAGAGCATCGTAGCCGCTTATCTGGAAGACAAAGGCGTCGACAGCGTCAGCGGCAGCCAAGGCCTCGCCTTCTACGACGAAGACGGCCATCTCTCCTGGCGTGACATCTAAAATCCCCACATGTCCTTCCTCTTGCATTCTCTTCTTCCGGAAACGGGCTCCATCAAGACCCAGGTTTGTCCGCACTTCTTGGGCGGGTCTCTGAACTCATTTCTTGAGCCGGTTCTCTCATGGCCGATTCGTTCTTCTTGAGGCGCCCCCTCCAGGCTCGAGGAGGGAATTGTCTTATCGGGGCTATTGATAGGGTCGGGGTCAAAGGATTACGATTATCATTCCGGAAATGACAGCAATCAAGTTGGAGTAAGGGTAAAGATGATAATAGTAATGCGCGCGGGGGCAAGCAAGGAACAGGTTGAGACCGTTATCGACAAGGTCCATTCTTTTGGCCTGCGCACGCACCCTATCTACGGGGTCACAAAGACGGTCATAGGCATCGTCGGAGACGACAAGACCAGGATCGTCGAGAAGATGCAAAGCATGCCCGGTGTCGAGGACATCATCCCCATCCTTCAGCCTTACAAGTTCGCCGGTAGGGAGGCACATCCCGAGAACACTGTCATAGAGCTCGCCGGGGTCGAGATCGGCGGCACCAGCGTGGTCATGATTGCAGGCCCGTGCGCGGTCGAGTCCGAGGCACAATTGCTCGAGACCGCGAGACACGTCAAAGATAAGGGCGCCAGCATATTGAGGGGTGGCGCATACAAGCCGAGGACATCCCCCTACTCTTTCCAGGGATTGGGCGAGGAAGCTCTCAAGTATCTCGCGGAGGCTCGCGACGAGACGGGCCTCCTGGTGATCACGGAGGTTACCGACCCTCGTAACGTGGAGCTGGTCAGCCGGTACGTGGATATCCTCCAGGTCGGTGCGCGAAACATGGCCAACTTCGTTCTTCTTACCGAGGTCGGCAAGAGCGGGCACCCCGTTATGCTCAAGAGGGGCCCGAGCTCAACCGTCAAAGACCTTCTTCTAGCAGCGGAATACGTGATTATCGAGGGAAACAGCGATATCATTCTCTGCGAGCGCGGAATCACCACGTTCGAGACGTACACCCGCAATACCCTGGACCTTTCAGCAGTGCCGGTCATAAAAAACCTCTCCCACCTGCCTGTGATAGTCGACCCCGCTCACGCCACCGGAAGGACCAGCCTGGTCGAGCCCATGGCGCTGGCCGCGATAGCCGCCGGTGCGGATGGGGTCATGGTGGAGGTCCATCCCGACCCGGATACGGCGCTGTGCGATGGGCCCCAAGCTCTCACATTCGGAGAGTTCGATTCGCTGATGACCAAGGTCAGGTCCATAGCCTCGATCGTGGGTCGCTCCATCTGAGCCCGGGGATACCTGCAAGTAGCACCACCGCGTTCCGCGCATAAACCTTCGGGATTTAGCGCTGTATGGTCGCGCTTGCACTGATGCCCAGGCGGCAACAGGGTGCTCACGGCCCATTCTGAAGTCAGAAGAATCGCTAGGCTCGGCTCGCATAATCGGCTTCTCTGAGTTGTTCGAGAACCACCGCGAGGTCAGCCGGCAACTCCGAAGAGAACTCGAGTTGATCTCCAGTTGCGGGATGTTCGAAAGCCAGCCTGTATGCATGGAGGAATTGCCGCTCGAGGCCTAGCTTCCCCGAAGATTTTCCGCGGGAGTACTCCGGGTCGCCTGCGACCGGATGCCCTATATGCGTGAAGTGGACTCTTATCTGGTGAGTGCGACCCGTCTCGAGCGATACCTCAACCAGAGTGAAATCTCGCCCGAATCTCTCTTTGACCCTGAAACGCGAGACCGCGTGCCTGCCGGCAATCCTGTCTACCGCCATGCGTTTTCTGTTACTGTGGCTCCGCCCCATCGGCGCATCGATGGTGCCAACCTCGGCTGGTAGCGCTCCTATCACGAGAGCGATGTACTCCCGGTCGACATCGCGCTCTTTCATCTTGTCAACCATTGCTCTGTAAGCTTCCTCGGTCCGCGCAACCGCCACAAGCCCTGAAGTCCCCCGATCCAGGCGGTGGAAGACTCCGGGACGGCCGTTGCCGCCGACACCCGAGATATCGGGATAGCGGGCCAGCAACGCGTTCAGTAAGGTGTTGGATGCATGACCGGGGCCCGGGTACATGACCAAGTCGGCCTGCTTGTCGATTACGACCAGGTGGTCATCCGCGTACACCAGCTTGAGCGGTATCTCTTCCTGTGCGGTGATACTCTCAGGCTCCGCCGGCGGAAGTTCCCAGGATACCTTTTCACCTGTCAAAAGGATGTGGTTCTTCCTGGCTGGCGTCTCTTCAATGAGCACGTTGCCGTCGGCGATGAGCTTTTGGGCCCGGCTCCTTGACAGGCCTGTGCGGGATGCTACGAAAGTATCCAACCTGCTGCCAGCGTCGTCAGCCCCGGCTTCGGCTGAACCTCTCCAGACAGCGTGCGCCGTACCACCTGCTCCTTCGCCTCCCGCAGTGGACGGAGCCGAATCGTTCATCAGAGGCGTTCTCCCCCCGCTGAAGGAAGCAACCTGTAACGGAAAAGCAGGACTAGACCCGCAATGACCACCATGGCGATGCTCCCCGTTTGGAACCCTATCCCAGCAAAAGACTGAGCGTGCTCCCTGTAGAATTCGACGGTAAATCGTATCAAGCCGTAACCCATCACGAAGAGCCAGAAGATAGTGCCTTCGAGCTCGAATGAGTCTCTCTTCCACCAGAGGAGCCCGAAGAGCACCAGGTCGAGTATCAACTCGTAGATCTGGGTCGGATGCCGCGCGCCTATTATTCCGGTGGACGCGGGATATGTGATGCCCCATGGTAGCGACGTAGGCTTTCCGTAGCAACAGCCGTTGA
>Ga0209539_1001519_pt1 | contig 12552 bp, 12 predicted proteins | sample BarGraNGADG00312_2_FD_184499 | JGI IMG/M metagenome (GOLD analysis project Ga0209539, IMG submission 184499) | Arctic peat soil microbial communities from Barrow, Alaska - Barrow Graham LP Ref core NGADG0011-312 (SPAdes) (version 2) | ecosystem: Environmental > Terrestrial > Soil > Wetlands >... | reverse complement strand
TATTTTATCAGAAGCGTACATTCACACCTGATCAGTTTAAGGAGTTTATGTTTAATCAATCCACTCCTTTTAAAGAGATGATTGAGTTTATACTAAAGTTGAAAGAACAGAACCGGCTGAAAATCGCAGTAGTCAACAACGAAGCCCGTGAGTTGAATGAACACAGGATTAAGAAATTTAAGTTGAATCAGTTCGTGGACTTTTACATTTCTTCGTGTTTTGTCCATTTTCGTAAGCCCGATGCCGATATTTTCCGGATAGCGCTTGATATTGCACAGGTACCAACTGAACATGTTGTATATATTGAAAATACGGGGATGTTCGTTGACATTGCAAGAGATTTAGGTATTCGAAGTATTCTTCATACTGACTACAAATCCACGCGTTCGGAATTGTCTTTACTTGGATTAAAGCTTTAGAAGTTTGATAAGTTTCATAATATATGATAAAGAAAATTATTTTAACACTTTTATTTTTGTTCATATCCATAATTGCTTCGTTTTTTATCTGGCGATATTGGAACTATGTAAACGATAAGGACCCAAATAAAACATTTTTGTTACCTCGTCTTGAGTTGTCGGAGTTAGAAATAACTTCACTTACTTCTCAGAAAACAGAAATGTTGGTAAAAGCGGATATCAAAAATCAACTTCCACTGTCATTCACTATAGACAGTTTGCAATACAGGATTTTTATCAATGATACTGAGATACTGAAAGATCATTACAAAAAATCAATTTCACTGAAAAGAAATGCCAGCAACCTGATTTCGTTTCCAATCACTATTTTCATTGATTCACTTTCTTCGGTTTTGAAAGCAAATGAACGGGGAAATGCCGATTCCGTAGAATTTCATTTTCAGGGATCTTTCTTTACACACATTTTCTTTAAAAAGCAATTTAATGTTGATATTAAAAGATTAATTCCGAGGATCTATATCCCGGAGGTAAATGCTGAACACTTCGAAATAGATTCTCTTAATTTCTCAAGAGCAGTTGTTCAGTTGCTCGTTTCAATAAATAATAAAAATGTATTTCCGTTCAAAGCTGACAATATTGCTTATGAGGTTTCCATCGAAGACAATCAATGGATTAAAGGATCAATTTCTGGTTTTACTGATATTCAGGCAAAAAGTGTTAACAACCTGACAATCCCGATAACAATTTCTTTTAAAGAAGTGAGCAAAACACTTTGGGATTTGCTTACAAAAGGTAATAAAGTGCGTTACAAGCTCCATCTAACTTTCAGAATTGAGTCAGATAATAATATGATAGACAAGAGTAAAGTAATTCTTGAAAGTGAAGGTTCGGTAAAATCATTAATGAAAGCTTTAAAAAATAAAGACTGAAATGAATGTGAATAAGTGAAAAATAAGTTATCCATAAAACAAACTGACGCTAGCATTCTGACGATTAACAGTGGTTCTTCGAGTATCAAATTTGCTATGTATCACATTGATGGACAGTTGGAACGAATTCTTTATGGAAAGGTTTATCGGATTGGGTTAAAAGGTACCAGTCTGGATTTCAACTACCTGACAAAGAAAAAGAAGGGCAATCTCAGGATTGAAATCTCAGATCACAAATCATCTGCAAATTTCCTGATAGATTGGCTGGAAAAACAGTTTGATTTTTCTTTGCTCAGGGGTGTTGGACATCGGGTAGTTTTCGGAATGAACCATACAGATCCTGAACTAATAACTAATGAATTGTTGAATGAACTGCACCGTATTATCCCTTATGATTCAGATCATTTGCCTGCCGAGATTGAATTGATTGAGGTTTTCATCCACCGTTATCCAAATCTGAAACAGGTGGCTTGTTTTGATACAGCGTTTCATCTCACAATGCCAAGGGTGGCAAAATTGCTTCCTATTCCCCGGCGGTTCGATAAGATTGGAATCCAACGGTACGGTTTCCATGGCTTGTCATATGCCTATCTTATCGAAGAACTCGTACGCGTAGCCGGTAAAAAGGTTGGAAAAGGCCGCGTTATCTTGGCTCATCTTGGTAATGGAGCAAGCATTGCTGCAGTTTTCAATGGCAAAAGTATTGACACCAGTATGGGATTCACACCTGCAGGAGGATTATTAATGGGTACCAGGCCAGGTGATTTGGATCCTGGTGTAACATGGTACATGATGAAGTCAGAGAATATTACGCCTAAACAGTTTAATAATCTGATCAATCATGAATCAGGTCTTCTCGGTATTTCTGAAACCAGTTCTGATATGCGCGATTTGCTTGCTACGGAAGCCAATGATATTCGGGCTGCAGAGGCCGTTGCATTATTTTGCTACCAGGCAAAGAAATGGATTGGCTCTTTTGCCGCTGCTCTTGGAGGCCTCGATACACTTGTTTTTGCCGGTGGAATCGGAGAAAACTGTGCGCCTATCCGAACCCGCATTTGCGAGGGTTTGGGATTTCTTGGGATCGGACTCGATGAGAAACAAAACAGAAAAAACGCCCGGATTATATCAAAAGAGAAGAAAAGTGTTGCTGTACATGTCATTCACACCGATGAGGAATGGATGATAGCTAAAACTGTTAGTCAGATTTTAAATATTACCAAGGAGTGAAATATGATCATGAAAGCAAAAAAGATTGATGAGAAGAATAATCCACTATCCCAGGACCTTCTTCAGAAGATAAACGCTTATTGGCGCGCAGCCAATTATTTGTCAGTCGGACAGATTTATCTCTACGATAACCCTCTTTTAAAGGAACCGTTGAAAATGTCGCATGTGAAACCAATTGTGGTAGGACACTGGGGTACAACACCCGGCCAGAACTTCATCTATGTCCATTTGAACAGGGTCATAAAAAAATATGATCTGGACATGTTCTACATTGCAGGACCTGGTCATGGGGGGCCTGCTATTGTAGGCAACGTTTACCTCGAGGGCACCTGGAGCGAAGTTTATCCTAACGTTACTCAGGACGAAGCCGGGCTGAAAAAACTGTTCAAACAATTCTCTTTTCCGGGAGGGATTTCCAGCCATGTAGCGCCTACAACTCCCGGGTCGATTCACGAAGGTGGTGAACTGGGCTATTCGCTCAGCCATGCATTTGGTGCTGCCTTCGACAACCCAGGACTTATAGTTGCATGCGTAATTGGTGATGGTGAAGCAGAAACGGCCTCCCTTGCTACCTCATGGCAGTCCAACAAGTTTCTTGATCCGGTCACTGATGGTGCCGTTTTGCCAATTCTGCATCTAAATGGCTACAAGATAAGCAACCCAACGGTTTTGGCACGTGTCGAGCATGAGGAGTTGGACCAATTTTTCCGCGGTACAGGTTGGACCCCTTACTTTGTAGAAGGAGATGAGCCTGAAAAAATGCATCAGCTAATGGCTGGTGTTTTGGAAAAGGTCATCGATGATATCCGGCAAATCCAAAAAAATGCCAGGAACAGAAACGATACGATCCGGCCTCGTTGGCCAATGATAGTCCTGAGATCACCCAAGGGCTGGACAGGACCAAAAATAGTAGATGGCCTCCAAATTGAAGGTACTTTCCGATCACATCAGGTACCAATCCTGGTAGATCAGGAACATCCTGATCATCTCAAGCTGCTTGAAAGCTGGATGAAGAGTTATAAACCTGAAGAACTGTTTGACAAGAGTGGCCGGCTCATGCCGGAATTGGCCAAACTGGCCCCTGAAGGAAACAGGAGGATGGGAGCAAACCCTCATACCAATGGCGGTAATCTTCTGCGAGACCTGCGGATGCCTGATTTTCACCTTCACGCAGTGAAAGTATCTTCACCGGGTGCTGTTAATGGCCAGGATACCATGGTGTTGGGTAAGTTTTTACGCGATGTAGAAAAACTCAATCAGGATCAGCGAAATTTCCGGATCTTTGGTCCGGATGAGACTATCTCGAATCTTCTGGGTGCTGTATTTGAAGAAACTGATCGTCAGTGGGATGCCCGGACAGTTATAAATGATGAATTCCTGGCTCCCGAAGGACGTGTTTTGGACTCAATGCTTAGCGAAAACCAGTGTGAAGGCTGGCTGGAAGGATATTTGCTCACCGGACGTCACGGACTTTTCAACAGCTATGAGGCATTCATTCGCATAATCGACTCAATGTTCAGCCAGCATGCCAAGTGGCTGAAGGTAACTTTGGAGTTGCCATGGAGAAAGAAGATCGCCTCTCTGAACTTTTTGCTAGCTTCTCATGTATGGCAGCAGGATCATAACGGATTCACACATCAGGATCCGGGTTTCCTCGACCATGTTATGAATAAGAAAGCTGATATCGTTCGTGCTTATTTGCCTCCTGATGCCAATTGTCTGTTGTCGGTCTTTGATCATTGCCTGCGCAGCCGGCATTATGTAAATGTGGTGGTTGCAGGAAAACATCCGCTGCCTCAGTGGCTGACCATGGACGAAGCAGTAGTACATTGTACTGAAGGAATAGGTATCTGGAAATGGGCAAGCAACGATCAGGATGCCGAGCCGGATGTGGTAATGGCCTGCTGCGGAGATACCCCTACATTGGAAATACTGGCAGCCGTTACTATACTGCATAAGAATTTGCCCGATTTGAAAATCAGGGTAATCAATGTGGTCGATTTGATGAAGCTGCAGTCAGCAAGTGAACATCCGCACGGACTTAACGAAACGGATTTTGATTCGCTCTTCACAAAAGACAAACATATAATTTTTGGATTCCATGGATATCCATGGCTGGTACATCGATTGACATACCGCCGCACTAACAGGAATATACATGTCAGAGGATATGTAGAAGAAGGAACGATTACCACACCTTTCGACATCAGGGTGCAAAACAAACTTGACCGGTTCCACCTGGTGCAGGATGTTGTTGACAGACTGCCTCATCTGGGCACTAAAGGCGCCTACCTGAAACAAATGATGCAGGATAAGCTCATCGAACACAAACTATATATTGATAAACACGGCGAGGATCTGCCGGAAATTCGTAACTGGAAATGGAATCAAAACAAAAAATAAGAAAAGAAAACGCTGAAAGTGGAAGAGAAATTAAACACATTGGTATAGCAGCGGACCATGGTGGGTTTGAATTGAAAGTTCAGCTTATCGCGACACTTAAAGAAGCTGGTTATGAGGTAGAAGACTTTGGCGCCGATGAACATGTTATAGACGATGATTATCCGGATTTTGTCATACCATTGGCAAGAGCAGTGGCGCATAGTGAAGTAGAACGAGGTGTGGCTATATGCGGAAGCGGGGTAGGGGCTTGCGTTGCAGCCAACAAAGTGCATGGCGTGCGTGCTGCTCTGATCTCGGATTATTTCTCCGCTCATCAGGGGGTGGAGGATGACGATATGAACGTAATGTGCCTGGGAGGACAAGTTACCGGGTATTCTCTGTCATGGGATTTAGTCCGGACCTTTCTGAATGCTCATTTCATGGGAGATGAAAGATTCAAAAGACGCCTTGCGAAAGTTGCATCTCTGGAAAAAGAGATAACACCATTATAGAAGAAGAACGCACTCATATTACGGAAAACAGGAATGAACACAGTCTATTAAGAATTGATAAAATGGAAAGGATATAAAGATGACAAACAGAAACACTTTAGTAACTGCACTCCCGGCGTGGAGGTCCCTGGAAGCACATTCCTCAAAGGTTCGGCAACTTCATCTCAGGAAACTCTTTGCAGACGACGTTACACGCGGAGAGCGTATGGCGGTCGAAGCCGTCGGAATCTATTTTGATTATTCGAAGCACCTCATAACCGACGAGACCCTTAGTCTCCTTATGCAGTTGACTGAGGAGTCTGGCCTGCGGGATCATATCAATGCCATGTTCGGTGGAGAGAAGATCAATGTCACTGAGAAGCGAGCTGTCCTGCATGTTGCCTTACGTGCGCCAAAAGGACAATCTATAGAAGTGGACGGTAAGGACGTAGTGCCTCTAGTCCATGTTGTGCTCGACAAGATGGCAGAATTTTCCAACCGGGTGCGTAGTGGAGAATGGAAAGGCCATACCGGTAGACCAATCCGTAATATCATTAATATCGGAATCGGCGGGTCCGATCTGGGTCCGGTAATGGCTTATGAGGCATTACGGTATTACAGCCAGCGAAACCTGACTTTCCGCTTTGTCTCCAACATTGACGGCACAGACTTCGCCGAAGCAACACACGACCTTGACCCTGAAGAGACACTGTTTATCATTTCGTCGAAAACTTTTACAACCCTCGAAACGATGACCAATGCACACACTGCCCGTGAGTGGGTCATCAAGTCTTTTAAGAATCCAACTGCTGTTGCGAGCCATTTTGTTGCAGTCTCTACCAACGTCGAGGAAGTTGCGAAATTCGGTATCAACACGGCAAATATGTTCGAGTTTTGGGATTGGGTCGGGGGAAGATACTCAATGGATTCAGCCATTGGCCTCTCCATAATGATCGCCATCGGTCCTGAAAATTTCCGATCCATGCTGGATGGTTTCCACCAGATGGATGAGCATTTTCGCACGGCGCCTTTCGAGAGCAACCTACCGGTACTCATGGGGCTCCTGGGCATATGGTACAATAACTTCTTAGGATCACAGACTGTGGCGGTTCTTCCATATGAACAATATCTTAAACGCTTCCCGTCCTACCTCCAGCAGTTGACGATGGAGAGCAATGGAAAGCATGTCACTATGGATGGGGCTGAGATGGTTATCCAAACCGGACCAATCTACTGGGGCGAGCCGGGTACTAACGGACAGCATTCTTTCTACCAACTGATCCATCAGGGGACCAAGATCATCCCATGTGACTTAATCGGATTTGTTCATCCGCTCAATCCTCTTGGACGCCATCACGACTTGCTTATGGCTAACGTGTTTGCCCAGGCAGAGGCACTCGCTTTTGGTAAAACACCTCAGGAAGTCAAGGCAGAGGGTACCCCTGATTGGCTGGTGCCACACCGGACATTCGAAGGCAATCGTCCATCAAGTACGATCCTGCTCGACCGGTTGACTCCTGAGACACTCGGAAAGCTTGTTGCGCTATATGAACACAGCGTCTTCACTCAGGGAGCCATTTGGAACATTGATTCATTTGATCAGTGGGGAGTTGAACTGGGAAAAGCGCTTGCTGCTAGCATCATCCCTGAACTTGAATATGGAGAGAACTCCCAACATACCCATGATAGCTCCACAGCCAATCTTATAAAACGCTATGTCAGATATAAAAAATTATCCCGTAAACCTTAAAACCTACACTTTTTAATATAAAAAGAATAGAACATAAGCATGAAAACCAAGAGAAAATCAATAAATCAAATACCTCTATATCCTTTGCATTTCGAACCGATCTATCAGTACCGACTCTGGGGAGGCAGACATTTGGCTGATCTGCTTACAGTTCCTCTGCCTGGCGATGGTCCAATTGGTGAATCATGGATTCTCAGCGACCGTGATGACCATCAGAGTGTTGTATCGAATGGACCCCTCAAAGGACAAACCATAGGTCAATTGATGCAGAAAGAGCAGGAACAATTACTCGGAAAACTTGCCTGGCGTTTCAAACGGTTCCCACTGTTGCTGAAGTTCCTCGATGTGCATGAAATGTTATCGGTACAGGTGCATCCTTCGGATCTTCAAAGAAAGTATCTTCCGGCTGGAGAACATGGCAAGACCGAAGCCTGGGTCGTGCTGGAGGCTGGACCGGATAGTCGCATTTATGCGGGACTTAAACCAGGGACCACAGCTGACAATTTAAAACAGTCTCTCACAAACGGGACAATTGCTGATCATTTATCATACTTCACACCAAAACCAGGGGACGGTGTTTTTATACCGGCAGGAACGGTTCACTCACTTGGTGGAGATATAGTGGTGTTTGAGGTTCAACAGAACAGTGACGTAACGTTTCGACTTTATGATTGGGATCATATTGACTCTAAGACAGGTAAACCCAGAACACTCCAGGTCGATCAGGCACTTGCCTGCATTGATTTTTCCCAGGCTGCGATACAACCGGTAGTAACGCTAGTGGAGAAAATAACACCTCTGAGACGTGAGCTGGTTTTTTATTGTGAACATTTCCACTTGTGGCATCTTCATGGACAATCACCATTTATTGTAGGTGAAATAGATGTACCACGAGTACTGGTATGCACTGAGGGCATGGGGCAGATCGAACATAATGACACAATTTATACCATTGGAAAAGGAGATATTTTTCTTTTACCTGCCGTTGTCGGAGCTTGTACATTTAAACCGCAAAGTGCAGTGACATTATTGGAAATTGCACTTCCGGAATAGATTAATATATATTTTATTATGAAAAAAAAATTAATTGTTTTTGATCTGGACGGTACTCTTGCCGGGAGCAAATCATCTCTTGATGCTGAAATGTCTGCACTGATTCATGACCTGCTCAGCATCGTAAAAGTTGCCGTGATTTCAGGAGGCGACTGGTTACAGTTTGAAAAACAAGTGCTTTCCGGCCTTCCCCATGATAAAAGCCTGGAGAATCTGTCAATCCTTCCTACCTGCGGTACAAAGTTTTACCAGTATGACAAGGATTGGAAAAAAATCTATTCCGAAGATTTTACCGCGGATGAAAAAAAGAAAATTATCAGTTCGTTAAATAAGTCAATCGAATCAGCAGGCTTCAAGATTAAAAAGCTATGGGGAGAGGAAATTGAAGACCGTGGAAGCCAGATAACATTTTCCGCTTTAGGACAGCAAGCTCCAAATAAAGAAAAAGAAAAATGGGATCCTGATTTTGCAAAGAGGAAAAAGATGAAAGCATTTCTTGATAAGCAAATTCCCGGATTTTCTGTCAGGTTAGGTGGTGAAACTTCCATTGATATCACTAAGCCCGGTATCGACAAAGCTTACGGAATTAAAAAGCTCAGGGACACTCTTGGCGTTTCAATTCCTGAGATGATTTTTGTAGGTGACGCTTTATTCCCCGGGGGCAACGATTATCCTGCAGAAGAAGCAGGTGTTATATCTATCAGGGTCAAAAATCCAACTGAGACAAAACGGGTGATTGAAGCGATTATAGCTTGTCTGGGAAACGATAATAGCATAAACCTTAACAAGGAGGAGAAGTGATGAGTGGAATTAAACTGAAACGTCTCGGGCAGATGATGGAGCCTGAACCCGGCAATCCGATGGAAGTGGAAGGTGTCCTTAATCCGGCTGCCGCTCGTGGCCCGGATGGTAGTCTCTACCTTTTTCCACGGTTAGTGGCAAAGGGCAATTATTCACGCATAGGAATAGCAAAGGTTCTTTTTAATAAAGACGGTGATCCGTCCGGAGTCGAGCGGATGGGCATTGCTCTTGAACCTGAAACAGATTATGAGATGCGATCTGACGGCAGCGGTGGTTGCGAAGATCCTCGTGTCACCTATGTAGAGCCACTGAAACGCTATATGATGACTTACACTGCGCTTTCTCCCAAAGGGCCCCGGATCGCCATAGCTGTATCGGCTGATTTGTTTCACTGGGAACGCCTTGGATTAGTTACCTTCGAATCATACAATGGCATAGATTTCGTTCATGTGGACAATAAGGACGCAAGCCTCTTCCCCGTTGCCATTCCTAATCATTCAGGGAAAATGCAGTTGGCTATCCTTCACAGGCCTCTTTTTCAGGGTACCAGACCTGAAGAAACTGTCCTTCAGGCCAAGACGAGGGAAGTGGACCTCGACCATGAAAGCATCTGGATTTCTTACTGCCCGATGCCTTTAAATGATATTGAACCTGATCACGTCGGTTTATTTAATTCACATCATCGGCTTGCGACACCTGTGTCACCATGGGAAAGGCTAAAAATTGGAGGAGGAACTCCGCCGGTCCTTACCAGGCATGGTTGGCTTATCCTTTACCACGGAGTCAGTGAAATGCCTGATCAGGGCAAAAAGGGGAAGCATTTATGTTATTCGGCCGGTGTGATGGTATTATCAAAGGATCATCCGCAAGTGATACATTATCGTTCAGTGGAACCGGTATTGAAACCAGAACTAAAACAAGAACGTCAGGGCACTATTTCAAATGTAGTGTTCCCTACCGGTATTGACCGGCGTGACGATCTTAGTTTGCCGGACCGCTTCGATGTGTATTATGGTATGGCTGACAACAGAATTGGCGTTGCACGTCTTGATTTGCCGGATATTTTGCCATCCGAAGGAATCGCGGACAATCCGGATTCAAATGTGTAATGATCTATTTAATTTAATCATTTGGAAAATGTGTAAATGATATAACTTTTTTCATAAAAATTATAATACTAATTAAGTTAAAGGTGTTGACTTTTACATTGTAAGATATTAAATCCCGGAAGATTATAAATATATAAAGATTATGGAAAGAATACTGGAGATAAGAACAATAGGAACCAATGTAGTCATTATATGTAACTGCAGAAAGTTTGTCTAAAAAATGAAGTTATGGAAAAGCATTTGTTTGTACTGGTCTTGTTTGTTTTTGCTTTTATTGCATTAATAATCTTTCTGATAAATAGAAACCATAAAGACAGAAAAGGTTTATTTAAAAAATTGTCCGGAGATTATCCCGATCCAAAAGAGGTTAAATCTGAATTTGATGCTAAGGATTAAAATAGAGTGAATTACTAAAACAACATAATTAGTTGATTTCTGTGAAACATATCCATCTTAAATAAAACATTGTTTTCAAATTTAAAAATATCTATTATGACAATTCAATTTAATACAGACAGTAATATTACAGGCGGCGAAAAACTAAGAGGACCATTAATCGCCTTAATATCAGACGAATTAAGCAGGTTTGGTCATCAGATAACAAGGGTGGAAGTTCATCTTTCAGATGAGAATGGTCCAAAAGAGGGGCAAAACGATAAACGATGTATGATTGAAGCCCGTCTTGAAGGAATGAAACCAATTGCTGTAACCAACCATGCAAATACCCATGAACAGGCAGTAGAAGGAGCAGTTGAAAAACTGAAGACTTCACTTGATACAATGCTTGGACGACTGAGGAATCATTAATAGTGATAAAAAATTAGTTCCGGCTGTACTGCAAATGAGATTATTGATGTTGACTCATTACAAACAATAAACCATGGAATTATGAGGCAAATACAATATTTTAAACACATCAAAAAAAATAATTTATGTTAAAAATTATGAATGATTTACCAGCTTGGAGACAAATTTTCCGGATTTGACTTTACAGCTATGCTTGATGATGCTAAGATGGGAATGAAACATTTATCTGCCTGGGACAGGATCGCTTTGGTCTCCGATCATGAAATGATAAATACTTTTGCAAAATTCTTTGGCCATATGCTGTCATGCGAACTTAGGATATTTAAGAATGCTGAATTTGAAGAAGCAAAAAAATGGATTTCTGAAAATCAGTAATAGCAAAACCATTAACATGGAAAAGGAAAAGAAGAAAACATTGCACAAACTCTATATAGAACTGGTCAAGCTGCAAAAGGAGATTATATCATCCAACCTCAAATTGCTGGTAATCCTGGAAGGCAGGGACGCAGCCAGAAGCTTTATTGATTAAGAAAGAAGAAATCAATACGTGATATTCATATTGATTGACAAGGCAAAAGGTGTTTGATCAGAATAAGGTTTTCGAAGTTAAAAAGTTTTATCGTTGTTATTTAGTATTTAATTGATATGCAGGAGGTTTGACATGAAAAAGTTTATTATAATAATCATTAGTTTTATTTTTTTTGCGGCATTGTATAGCCGGTATATCAATGCCCAGGATTCCAGCGGGAAAGATTACGAGAAAGGGAAAGCGATCTACAAAAACAAATGTCAGTTCTGCCATGGTATTATGGGAGACGGTAAAGGGCCTGCCTCGGAACCTTTGCTTGGGCATCCTGAAGACTTCACCGATTCGAAGTTTTGGAAGGATGATGTTCCTAAAAAAATCGATGAGACGATCCATAAAGGCAAACAAATGATGCCTGCGTTTGACCTTGAACCTGGTCAGATAAAAGCCATAACAGTTTACATAACCGGTACTTTCAAAAATTCGACTCAAAAAAATAAATAAAGGAGGGCAAAAAAATGCGTAGCAAACCCATTTATAAAACATTCTATCTTCTTTCCGTGATTTTATTAGCGCAACTTTTACTCTTTGGCACTGCTCAGGCTATACCCAGTTTTGCCCGGCAGACAGGAATGAAATGTAACGAATGTCATACAGTGTTTCCGGAATTGACTCCATTTGGACGACTCTTCAAACTTGGAGGTTATACATTTAGTAAAAGCAGCAAATTATATGAATTTCCGCCTCCATTGGCTGGTATGGTCCAGGCATCTTTTTCAAACTCTAAAGGTCTTACTTCCGGGGTAGCTCCTTTCGATAAAACAAATCGGACAACCGACAGGATAAATTTGCCCCAACAGTTGAGCTTATTCTACGGAGGTCGCATTTATGATAATATTGGTGCCTTTGTGCAGGCATCCTATGATGGTGTGGATAATAAGATTTATCTGGACATGACAGATATACGTTATTCAAACAATACCATTTTAGCTGGCAAAAACCTGATTTACGGACTTACAATTAATAATAGTCCGACGGTTCAGGATGGCTGGAAT
>Ga0209539_1001518_pt1 | contig 12554 bp, 9 predicted proteins | sample BarGraNGADG00312_2_FD_184499 | JGI IMG/M metagenome (GOLD analysis project Ga0209539, IMG submission 184499) | Arctic peat soil microbial communities from Barrow, Alaska - Barrow Graham LP Ref core NGADG0011-312 (SPAdes) (version 2) | ecosystem: Environmental > Terrestrial > Soil > Wetlands >... | reverse complement strand
TTTCTGCCGCGCGTGAGACGGATCAGCTCCTGCTTTTCTTCCCCTGTTAATCTTCTTTGTTTTCCCATGCTGAAAGCATAGTACATTCTCATCCTAATGTAAAGCTATATATGGGACGGTCCACTAGGTCGCTTAAATGGCTTAATCAAAAGGTTTATAGTTGGTGGGCGTTACTGGATTTGAACCAGTGACCTCCTCCTTGTAAGGGAGGCGCTCTCCCGCTGAGCTAAACGCCCTCACCGAATCGCCAGATAATTATGCCACGCGGCGCCGCTTGTCGCATCGGTCAAACGGTGCTGCCTGTGGCTGCTGCCGTAGAGGTCTGTTCCATAAGTGGACAGCATCGGAAGCGCCGCCGGGCGACCTTCCGGTCAAGCGGTTCGATTCAGATGATCACCTGCGGAGCATCGGGGACCGTTCGCTCTCGATTACCGCCTCGAACGCTTCGGTGTATGCCTTGAGAAGCGTTACGAATTTCGGCTCGTCGCTCTTGGGGATAAACCCTGTCGTGGCCCCGAGCTTGACAAGCTCGAGCGCGACCTCGCGCCTGTCCATTTCCGGTCTTCGGTCCACCCTGTCCCCCCTCCCGGAATCCGCCATTACCTCAACTCCCATGACCTGCGCTTCTGCCTTCGGCGCCGCGGTCCATCTTACTCCCCGCCCGGGACAGCCCATCAGGGCGACCCTCGCGACCTTGCCGGCGGCGCGGAAAGCATTTCCCTCGACAATGTCTGATGTTCGGACCCGGGGGTCGAATCCCTGCCCCGGGCGGCAGGACGAGTTGCTTTTTGTCGGGGCGAAGGCCGGGGCCGGCGGCGTATAATTGGAGCGGCAAGGGAGTAAGAATTGTTGACCGACAACATCGAACTTATCAGAAAAGACCTGTCTGAAGCACCGATCGACCTCTGCCCGGAGAGGGCCTACCTGGTCACCGAGTTCTACAAGCACCACGACAACGTGTGCGATCCGGCCCCCGTCCGCAGGGCGAAGGCGCTCAAATACATCCTCGAGAACAAAGAGATCGTGATCTTTCCCGGGGAGGTCATCGCGGGCAACATCGGCGGCTCGCGCAAATCCTGCATACTGCAGCCCGAGCTCGCGAGCGCGTACATGTCCCAGGAGCTGCTCTGGATCAACAAGCGCAGGACCAACCCGTTCAGGGCTTCACTGCGTGAACGCCTGAGGCTCTTCTTCAGGGTCCTCCCCTACTGGGTGCGCCACTCGATGCCCTCAAGGATGTTCCCGGGTGTGACCAGGGCTTCCAAGTACATCAGGCACCAGCTCAAGCCCACCTTCTACCTCATCAACGAGGCCGGCGGCATCGGCCATTTCCTGCCCGGCTACGAGCGAATGCTCGCGCTCGGGACGAGCGGGTTCAAGGACCTGCTCCTTGCGGAGGGCGACCGGCCCGGCGGGTCGTCAATGGACGAACTCCGCGGCAGCAGGGTGACCGGGGGCGTCGGCGACAGGGCCGGGCTCGCGGACGCCTGCCTCACTGCCTGCGAGGCACTCGAGGTGTGGGCCGACAGGATAGCTGACGAAGCGGACAGCATGGCGTCGAAAGCCGGTGAAGAGAGGCGAGCGGAGCTCGAGGAGATCGCGCGCACGTGCCGGAAAGTTCCGAGACAGCCCGCCGAGACTTTCAGGGAGGCGCTGCAGTCCCTCTGGCTGACGCACGCAGCGATCAACCTCGAGAGCCTCAACTCGGCTGTGTCCTTCGGCCGCATCGACCAGTACCTCTATCCTTATTACAAGCGCGACCTCGCCGAAGGCAGGCTGACGCGGGAGGAAGCTCTCGACATGCTGCTCGCTTTCAGCGCCAAGACGTGCGAGCACTTCTTCCTCCTGTCCGAGCGGATATCCCAGTACCACGGCGGCTTCCTGGTCGTACAGGCAGCGACGGTAGGCGGCACCGACTCGGAGGGCGAGGATTCGACCAACGAGCTCACCTACCTGATGCTCGACGTGATGGAGCGTCACAGGATGCGCGACCCGAACTACCTGGTGCGGCTGCACCCGGGCAGCCCGGAGCCGCTCGTCAGGCGCTCGCTCGATGTCGCGCGGCAGGGGTGCGGCGTGCCGGCCTTGTTCAACGATTCGGCGATCACACTTGCGCTGACGGCTCACGGCTTCGCGAAGGAGGACGCGCTCGACTACGGCATCGTCGGATGCGTCGAGCCTTCCATCCCTGGAAAGAGCTTCCTGTCCACCGACGCAGGCCTGTTCAACCTGCCCATCTGCCTCGAGCTTGCGCTGAACGAGGGCCGCCGGCACAACGGGGCGCTGACCGTCGGGGTCAAGACCCAGCCCGCGGAGGAGTTCCGCGACCTCAGTGACGTGGTCACAGCGTTCAAGCAGCAGCTCGATTACCAGGTAATCGAGATGATCCGCGATTTCCACATGGTCGAGAAGGGCAACATGGATTACAACCCGACGCCGCTGTCTTCGATGCTGGTCGAGGGCTGCATCGAGTCGGGCAGGGACTTATCGGAAGGTGGCGCGAAATACAACAGCAGCGGTATCCAGGGTGTCGGCGTCGCGGACGTCGCGGACTCTCTGGCCGCGCTGGACGCGGTAGTCTTCAACGGCGGCGACTACACGATGGGTGAAGTGCTCGAGGCGTTGAGGGCCGACTTCAAGGGCCGTGAGCCGCTCAGGGCCGAGTTGATGAAGGCGGATAAGTTCGGCAACGACCATCCCGGTGTCGACGAGTACGCCGACCTGGTGGTGCGCCTCTTCCATGATTCGCTGGCGAAGCACACGAGCCAGAGAGGCGGCCGGTACGTGCCGGGCTTCTACTCGGTGACATGCCACGTGGCGTTCGGCGAGCTGACGGGCGCGCTGCCCAGCGGACGGAAAGCCGGAGAGCCCTTCGCGTCGAGCATCGGCGCGGCGACCGGTTGCGACCGGCTGGGGCCGACAGCGCTGCTCAACTCCGTCGCCTCTCTCGACTCTTCGCTGATGGCCAACGGCAACGCGCTGAACCTCCGCTTCGACCCCGCGGACGTCGAGGGCGAGCGCGGGCTGGACATCCTGGAGGCCCTGGTGAAAGGTTTCTTCTCCGAGGGCGGGATGGAGGTCCAACTGAACGTGCTGGACCCGGATACGCTCGAGGACGCGCTTCGCCACCCTGGAAAGTATCCGGAGCTGGTCGTCCGCGTCGCCGGTTACTGTGCGTACTTCGACGACCTGCCGAGGGACGCCAAGGTGGAGATCGTCAGCCGGACGAGACTGAAGGTCTAGCGAAGAAGCCGTAGATTACTGCGTGAGTGCCCGGGGGCGGGCGCCCCTAGGAGATCCCCTTGAAGAACTCCCCCGGCTTGCAGTGGTAGATCTTGCAGAGAGCCAGGACTTCGCGGGTGCCGGGATGGGACTTGCCGAGCTCCCAGTTCTTGAGCGTGTTGTAATGGATGCCGAGCTTCATGGCGACCCAGTCACGCTTCAGGCCGCGGTCTTCGCGCATCTTCTTCATCCTGACTGCGAAAGCTTTGTCGAATTCCTTTACAGCATCGTCTGATACAACGATTTTTTTCTTCGGATCCTCCAAGACCTCTTGACACCTCCATCCGGGTGTGGTTTATATTGGACATGATTATTGTCTATATTACGACATCCAGAACACTACTTGATGATACCGATGTTTGTCCGGTCAGTCAACCGATACGGGCAGAAGTTCTGGCGAACGGGACCGTGAAGCCGCTCTGATGAGCGCCGAAAGGAGGCAGGATGTCCATCAACAACAACGTCATTCTGGTGGGAAACCTGACGAGTGACCCGAGCATGGGAGACGGCAAGGACGTGGTCAACTTCAGGATGGCGGTGAACCAGCGCTTCAAGAAGCCTGGCGAGGAGGAGTTCTCGGAGCGGACCGACTTCGTGGACGTCGAGTGCTGGGGCAAGCAGGCAGCGAACGTCGCGCGAAGCCTGAGCAAGGGGAAGCGCGCTATCGTGGCCGGCAAGTTGAGGCTCGACCAGTGGCAGGACTCCGAGGGCACCTGGCACAGGAGCACCAGGGTCAAAGCTCAGGTCGTCGGCCCGTCGCTGGAGTTCGACTCGATAACGGTGTAGCCGCGGCACCGCGGCGGAAAGGAGAGGGGATGTCGATCATAGACCTTTCGAGCTTCACCTCGAAGCTCGGCACCACCACCGCGGTATGGCTGTACGATGAAGCGGAAACTTTCGTCCTGCAACATGACTTCCTGCACCTGTCATTTTTCAAGGACGATTTTCGCGACTTTGTGGATACGCTGCAGGCCGCGCTGAGGGAAATCGACAAGCGCGAGGGCCCGATGGCGCACATCTACCGCATCATCGTAAGGGAGAACGGGCTCGCGGCGGTGGAGTCGGAGGAGTGATTCCCTCCGGGGGGAAGCATTAGGAGGGCATCAGGACCCCGCTTCGTCGTAGTCCCTCAGGGGGAACTCGAAGCAGGCACCGTTGTCATTGTACGCCCGGATATTCCCGCCGTAGGTCCTGACTATCTTCTCCACGATGGAAAGGCCGATGCCGGTGTCGCCTCCTGCCCCCTTTGCAAAGGGAGCAAAGACGTCGGGAAGCAGGTCCTCTGGTATCCCGACCCCGTTATCCCTGACCAGATAACGGTTGACACCGTTTCCGGTCGATAGAAGCCGTATCTCCAAGACAGGCTCTTCTGATTCGATATATCTCACGGCGTTCTTGATCAGATTTGAGAACACCTGGTAGATGTGAGTGGGGTTGGCCACCACCGTTCCCAAATCCGGGTCCGTTAGTACCTTCAAGTTCTTTGCTTCGATGTCCGGTTTCTTTTCAAGCAGGATTTCATTTACCCTCTCGGTCACGTTCACCGGGTATACGTCCGTGGGCGCTCCCGCCTCCGCCATCAGAAGCAAGTCGTCTGTCATCCCCGCCATCCGGCTTATGCTGCTGCGGCCCATTCCCGTGATTTCCAGCAACGACTCTCTTTCTTCTTCAGATACAGAATGCTGAAGGATGTCGTGCATCAAATCCCAGGACAAGCTCATGGCGGCAATCGGCCCTCTGAGGTCGTGGGAAACCGTGTGTGTGTATCCTTCTAACTCAGTGTTTATCCTCTTCAGTCTCTCCTCATATTCTTTCCTTTCTGTTACGTCCAGTATCACACCCACCATTCCTTCAACAGCCCCGTTCTTCATATAGGTGGCCGTATTGAACACAACGTCATGAAGGGTTCCGTCTGCATATATTACTTCTGCCTCGTATATCTGGACGCCGGGATTTTCAAACAACTCCTTGTCTTTCGCGTAGTAAACGTCTGCCTGTTCTTTCGGCGATATTTCGTAAACCGTATTGCCAATTATCTCTTCTTTCGGGAATCCCAGATATTCACAGAAGGCTTCGTTGCAGCCTGTGTAGACACCGCTTACGTCTTTGTAAAAAACAGGATTTGGAATAGTGTCCAGAATCACCTGTCGAAAACTGAGGCCTTCTTGGACTCTTTCTTCCGTATTTTTGCGTTCGGTAATGTCCGATAGCGTATGGACGATAAACTCAAGATTTCCTTCCGAATCGGTTATGGGATTGGCAGTAACATGAAGATATTTCTCTAAAGTCGGTTCATAGATTTCTTCATCTACAGGATCAAGGGTTTCCCGTGAACTGCAAGTAACACAATAATCGGGTGGGCTATCAGAGCCGTGTATCAAGTCGTAGCACTTGCTCCCCAGAATATCTTTAGCAGGAATTCCTAGTAAGTTGGAGCATGCTTCGTTCGCTTGGACTATAGTATGGTCTCTGTTGATGAGGAACATGCACTCGCTTACAGATTTGAATGTTCTTTCCCATTGTTCCTTGACGACTCTAAGGTAAGTCTCATGGGTTCTTTCTTCTGTTATGTCTATGAGTATTCCCCCTATTCCAACACGCTCCCCGATGTCGTTGGTCAAGAGAGACGTGTAAGCCCTGACAGGAAAGACAGTTCCGTCTTTTCTTCTCCCCCTGTATTCCCTAACCGCACCATCCGAACGTCCGTCGACCATCTTCCCGATGGCCCCGACCACCCGTTCGCGGTCTGATTCGTCGAACACGTTCAAGGCATTGAAGTTTTCGTCAATCTCTTCTCTACCATAACCGAACAGTTCATAAGCGTTGTTGTTCAGGTAGAGTATTCTTCCTGTCATGTCAATCTCGAAAACGACCTGCGGCAAAGCCTCTGCCAGCGCCCGATATTTCTTCTCTGCTTCAGCTAATGCAGACTCTGCTTCCATCCTCGCAAGGACGACCCCTATGCTGGCGCCCACTTCCTCGAAGAACTCAATGAGGTCGAGTGTGAACATATCCGTCCGTTTGTCGTTGAACTGCAGGAGTCCTATAGTCTCATCACCGGACTTTAGGGGTATCAGCGCCACGGACTCGTACCCTTCGCCGTTGCAGCGGTTACGCGTCCTCGCCTGCCTGTCTTCTTCTGTAGTGGAAGCGAGCAGTTCGCTGGTGTTGTTGGACCAGAAGCTGCCGCCCACGGTGAAGAAAGGCAGGGCGGGGTCCGTCCTTCCCTGGATTACGTTCCCGCACATGCATTCGAGGACCACGTTGCCTTGTGCGTCTCTTACCACTTCCCCTTCCTCGTAGGCGCAGAGGTTGCGCTCCAGTTCCACGAAGGATTCGGGAAATCCGCTGGTCTCGTAGTACGGGTAGTCGTCACCTTTCTTGAGGCGAATGCCCACGGCCTCGAATCCGGAGAACTCCTTGACTCTGCCCAGTATCTCCTTGATAGCATCCGTGCCTTTCTCAGACCTGTTGAGAAGCAGCAGTAGCTCGGTGGCCAGTTTTCTGCGCTCCTCGACCCGCTTGCGGTCAGTGATGTCGCTGATGTTCGCTGCGAACAACTCGTCACCCTCGAAAAAGAAGCGGTTGAGCGAGACCTCGACCGGGAAGACCTCCCCTCCCTTCGTGCGGTGCCTGAACTCAGAGGTGAAGTGGCCGGATTCACGCAGTCGTGCGCGCATCATCTCCCAGATGCCGGGGTCGGCGACAAAATCGACGTTTATGTCGAACATGGTCAGGGACAGAATCTCCTCTTTGGTATAGCCGCGCCGTCGGCACGCCTCTTCGTTGGCATAGATGATTTCTGCTTCCGGGCTCAGCCAGAAAACCGAGTCGGCCGAATTGTCCACGGTGAACTGGGTTCTGCTCAGCGCCTTCTCGGCTTTCTTCCGCTCGGTGATGTCACGCGCGATAAACTCTGCATGCCACTCTTCACCTATTTGAAGACGCGATGCAGAGACTTCAGCGATGAACTCGGCCCCGTCTTTCCTGATAAATGTCATTTCTGACGGTCTATCAAAGGTGAATGTACGTTGCCCGGTGTGTATAAATTCCTCAAGGGCACTAGTGTACGCCTGGTGTTTTGCTTCGGGAAATATGATTGCCAGGCTCCGGTCTAACGCTTCTTCCTCAGTAAACCCGAACAACTTCTCCGCTGTAGGGTTCCAGTGGCAGATTGTCAAGTTGCTGTCTATAAGGACAATCGTATCCATCGCCCCGTCGGATATCGCCTTGAGGTGGGCTTCGCTCTCACGGAGGGCTTCTTCCGCCTGCTTCTGCTCAGTGACGTCAGTGTATACCGCTACCACCTCCCCGGACGACAGACAGTACACGTAGCTGTCCCTCCAGCCGGTAATCCTTTTATCAGCGTACCGGCTCAGTGGGTGGTGCTCTGGTACTCCCGTCTTCCACACGCGCTGGAACACATCGAAGAGGCCGAACTCGCGCACGCCCGGGAACGCCTCTAGGACGGATTTCCCGACGACGTCTTCTCTTGAGACCCCTTCGATCGCCTTGGCCGCCTTGTTGAAGTCCCTGAAAACGAAGTCCTCGCCGTCGCGAACGGCCTCGTAGACCGCGATGCCGTTTCTGGTGTTCTCGAATACGTTGCGGTATCGCTCCTCACTCCGGCGCAGCTCCGCCTCGGCTCTCGCCTGACCGGCCCTGGCCAGGGCCGAGCGCACCTCCTCTACAAGCATTGTGGACATGCGAGCATCCTTGACCACGTACCCCGACGCGCCGAGCTTGAAGGCGGAGACGGCGGTCTTCTCGTCCCCGTGGCCTGTGACCATTACCACTGGAGGGGCGTCCTCTTCGGTGACGATCTCTTCCAGGAGGCATAGGCCGTCCCCGTCGGGGAGCTGGTAGTCCATGGTGATGAGGTCAAAGGCTGTCGTACCTATCTCTTCCCTTGCGGAGGCGCAGTCCCCAGCAATCTTCACAGACGCGGAGAACTTGCTCTTCAGGAGCATCCCGAGCGTGGATGCCACATCGGGTTCGTCTTCGATGATGAGGACTTGAAAAGGTCGTGGTATGTTCATAGATGACAACCTAGATTGCCGTTCTTCTACTATCCTCAAACCTGTCTATCATACTAGCGCTGCTGCTGCGAATATTCGAGTCATCCTCATGTAATCCTACCAACATCGTGATACTGCCGCTTTCAGGTTCGACGTCACCCTCTGAAACCTGATTAAGGCTGACGCCGGGTCGCCCGCGTGTGCTGGATCCACAGAACTACCTGATTCGCCCGCGTCTTAAGATGGTTGGCCGCCTTTCTCGTTTCATCCGGGCTAATAACCACAGTGGTCAAAACTGAGCCTACGATGAAGCCGACACCTACGTGGTACAGCACGACTTCCTTCACATGTCTTTCTACAGGGAAGACTTCAAGGACTTCGTGGACTGCCTGCTGGTGGCGCTCAGAGAGATGGAGCGCGATGAGAAGACCGCGGTCGTGCCGATCCGGCTCGTCGAGGCAGTGCCCGTCCCGGCGGAGCGGCTCTGACGCAGCGGCTTAAGAGAGAACAAAGATTAAAGGTGTGCGGCAGCGACCTTGCCATCCAACCCGACTCCGCACCCCGCACAGAAGGGCCCTTACCCCCAGGGGCCCTTCACCCCTGTTTGCGTGGAGACCGTGACTCCCTGGCTGGTTGGAATCCACGAAGAGGAATCCGCTGTTCTGCTTCTCTATCAAAGGTGTTGGTGGGAGAGTATGAATATATGTGGATCAGATACCTGATGCTCCTGCCGGGTGGGCGACGCCTTGCACTCGGATCGCGGCGCCGATGCGAGTTGTCCAAAGTATCAAGCATACACCCGGTTATGAGAGTAGTGGATACAACTTTGACCACACGGCCCCACCGGAAGAACAGTCTCAAACAGCTGCCCCAGAGAACACGAGAGCGGCTCTTCGCATGTCCCTACGCCGGGTTGCGCCTGAGTACGAGCACGGCGACATCGTCGTCGAGCTTGCCCCCGGCGCGGTCCTTCGCTCCGGCGACCAGTTTCTCCGCGAGCGAGTCTAAGTCTGCGGGCAAGAGTTTGCGAACCTCACCGGCAATGGCCTCTGGCGAGGCATCATCCCAACCCTTGATCTCGTATAGACCGTCTGTGTAAAGGACCAGGTAGTCGCCGGGTGCCAACACGACCTCACCCTCGACGAATTCCTGCTCTGGTAGTATGCCAAGGGGCATCGTAGCAGTAGATAATACCTCGACCGATCGCTCTGCCGAGACGTACAACGGGCCGGGATGCCCCGCGTTCACGTAACGAATGGTCCCGGAGGGTTTGTCCAGAACCGCGATGAACGCTGTTACGAACATGTCCGGACCGTGTTCACGGTAGACGGCCGAGCTGATCCGGGCAGCGGTTTCGGAAACGACGGAGCCCTCCCGCAGATACGCACGGATGACAGACTTCACGAAGGCACCCAGTATCGCCGCCTGAAGGCCCTTGCCGCTGACGTCCGCTATTGCCAGAGCGGTTTCGTCGCCTCCCAGTGAGAATACGTCATAGTTGTCGCCGCCCAGCTCCGACTCCTCCAGCACCGATTTGTATCTGGCGGCGAACTGGTAACCTTCTACTTGCCTGATCCTTGGATAGAAGACCGCTTGCAGGCTTTGAGAGACGTTCGTCTCACGCGCAAGAACCTGCTCCAGCTCTATGTTGATTCTTTGTAACTCTTCCTCGGCTCGCTTTCGCTCTGTGATGTCCTCTATTGCCAGAAGTATCTGTGTGGCGCCCGCCTTACTCCGAATGCGCCTGGCGTTTAGTAACATGGTCTTTCGCCCTATAGCCGGGAAGTCGTGCTCGACCTCGAAGTCCTCGATACTCGTTTTCTCCGGAAGCACTTCTTCGAGCAACTCCCGGAGCCTGGGGATATCCCATTGGCCGTCGCCGAGATTGAACAACAGAGTGTTTTCAGACATTTCCGTAGTCACCTTGAAAGTGCTGTAGAAAGACCGGTTCGCTGATATCACCCTGAACCTGTCGTCCAGCACCACGAGGGGTTCTCTGACGGTGTTGACGATGTTCTGCGCGTACTCCGAAGCGTCCTGTAACTTGTCCTCAAGGCGCTTGCGCTCGGTGATGTCCTCTATCGCCAGAAGTATCATCTGTGTGGCACCCGTCTTACTTTGAATGCGCCTGGCGTTTAGTAACATGGTCTTTCGCCCTATAGCCGGGAAGTCGTGCTCGACCTCGAAGTCCTCGATACTCGTTTTCTCCGGAAGCACTTCTTCGAGCAACTCCCGGAGCCTGGGGATTTCCCACTGGCCGTCGCCGAGGTCGAACAACAGAGTGTTTTCAGACATCTCCGTAGTAACCTTGAAAGTCCTATAGAAAGACCGGTTCGCTGATATCACCCTGAACTTGTCGTCCAGCACCACGAGTGGTTCTCTAACGGTGTTGACGATGTTCTGTGCGTAATCCGAAGTGTTCTTCAACTTGTCCTCAGATCTATAATCTCGCCGCTGTTCCTCATGTCCCTTATCGATTCTATTCTAGCCCTCCTGACCAACTCTTCCGCGGAATAACAACTCATGTGGCAAAGCAGTAATCCAGATGAGTATGAGCACACTTTGACATTGCGTACGCTACGTGATCCTTGGTGTCGGAGGCCCGACTCAACGAACCCCCACACAGGATCGAAGGGACTACAAGGCTGACCAGGAGCGTGCGTTTCCAGGAGGAATGAAGCCACTGACGGGCATCGCCTGCTAGTCTTCTTTCTCGACAAGGTATGTCAGGTATTTCGGTTTCTGAATCGGTATATTCTGATAGGACTTCAGCCTAAGAAGGTGCTTGTCACCAGAGATGATAAGGTTAGCTTCGCCTTCTATCGCGCATTCCAAGACCCTGTTGTCAGCCTCGTCATGCACTACCGATATTTTCCTCTTTGGCTTGTGAAGCTCCGCCAGCCGACTTGTCGCTCGCACGAACTGTTCAATCCTGTGTTCGGGCCACGAGAACTTGTCTCTGAGCTTTCCCGCCGTTTCGTTGACGATCGCGTCTGAAGCTATCAATACGACCTGCCGCTTCATGGCAAATTCAAGAACCTGCCTGGGTGGCCCATTGAAGAGAAGCGCGGATATGTAGACGTTCGAGTCGAATACGACTCTCAGCACTAAGCGGCACCACCGAGGATCCTGAACAGTTCATCTTCGTTCTTGATCCTGAAACGCCTGGCTGTCTCCTCACCGAATGCAAAGAGTTCCTGCCACTCAGCTTCGGCCTGATATCGTTCGTACACACTAACCATTTCTCTGAGCAGCTCGCTTTTCGACCTGTTCTCGCTCTTCGCAAGATCTTCGATCTTGCTTGCCATATCAGGTGGTAGTGAGAACGACAATACCTTTGAGACTCTTGCCAATCTGACTCCTCCTTCTTGGTTATTACTTAGTAATACACTATATTGTACGAGTATTCCAATACAGGGTCAACACGAATTCAAGGGACAGGCGAGAGAGTTTTGACCTTGCGTACGCATCGTGGTGGTGTCGGAGGGGGGACTCGAACCCCCAGACAAACCACAGTGGTAAAGACTGAGCCTACGACGAAGCCGATACGTACCTCGTGCAGCACGACTTCCTTCACATGTCTTTCTACAAGGAAGACTTAAGGGACTCTGACAGTACGTACGCTCCGTAGTGGTGTCGGAGGAGGGACTCGAACCCCCATAGAATCCACGTAGGTTTTGAATCACCCTACGCGAGCCCGAGACTTATGTCGTCCAGTACGACTTCATAGCATGTCGTTAACAGATGTAAGGATGACTTCAAGGACTTCGTGGACTGCCTGCTGGTGGCGCTCAGAGAGATGGAGCGCGATGAGAAGACCGCGGTCGTGCCGATCCGTCTCGTCGAGGCAGTGCCCGTCCCGGCGGAGCGGCTCTGACGCAGCGGCTTAAAAGAGAGCAAAGATCGAAGGTGTGCGGCAGCGACCTTGCCATCCAACCCGACTCCGCACCCCGCACAGAAGGGCCCTTCCCCCCAGGGGCCCTTCACCCCTTCGGGCAGGCTTTAGCCTGACAGCACCGCTCATTGGCACATGTTCGGACTGACGCCTAGTACGTCAATTCATTAATACTATGACGTATGTTTCTGGCGGTATCGAAGCGATAGATGGTATGATACTCCCAATAGGTGAGGGGATATTATGCCAAGGAAAAGCCCTTATGTGATCAGGTTGTCAGGTAGAGACCGCAAGGAACTGGAAGGGATGGCGAGGAGATATACGTCACCATATAGAGATGTCATCAGGGCAAAGATAGT
>Ga0209539_1001517_pt1 | contig 12559 bp, 12 predicted proteins | sample BarGraNGADG00312_2_FD_184499 | JGI IMG/M metagenome (GOLD analysis project Ga0209539, IMG submission 184499) | Arctic peat soil microbial communities from Barrow, Alaska - Barrow Graham LP Ref core NGADG0011-312 (SPAdes) (version 2) | ecosystem: Environmental > Terrestrial > Soil > Wetlands >... | reverse complement strand
GATGCGACATGAACGCGTCAGGCTCGGCCATCAGCATGTCGCGGCTCACGACAGGCAAGGCGTCGAGGAGCCCAAGCACGTGTTCGTCGGGTCCAGCCAGCTCACCCTGCATGTCTCTGTAAGCTGCGTAGAACGGTACGCTCCGGAAGGCGACATCGAGAATCCGCCTGAGTCGCTCAGCTGTGTAGCGAATCTGAACTTCGAGCGGCCAAGTCTCACTGGCGGCCAGGAATCCGAGCCGAGTCGAGGCCCGTGCGCGACGCAGACGGTTTTGCAAGCCGTAGGCATTCAGGGCAGCCGTCTGGACTGCCGCAGGGCAAAGGTCGTAGGCGGCCCTGACCGACCACGTTGGCAATTCAGTCGCCACCAATCTCGAAAGGAGAGGCATGGTGCCTCATCGGCGCTCCATGGCGTCCAGCCAGCCGAAATGCGGTTCGAAGTGCATGCAGCTATCTGGAGACAAACTGTGGAGCGGGCCGCGGTACTCCAGGTTGTCGCTAAAAAGTACTATGTCGGACGGCGCAAACGACGCTAGTGGCAGGGGGCTGTCGTCGAAGGCCCGCGCGAGCTGCGGAATCCGATTCGGATCGAACCCCATCAGAGTCGCCGCCGTCCAGTCCACAGCGACAGGGTCAAGGCCTGCCAGAATCAAGCCCGCGTGGACAGCGCGCGGTGATTCGGGCCCGTTTCCCTCGCCGGCCACGACGCCGTCGATGACCACCAGCGTCCGTTTCCGCTCTTGAGCGGGGAAGACGCTTCCCGCCGAGTACAGCACGGCGCGGTTGATATCGTGAACCATCCGCCAACACGTGTCATTGCCGTGCCAGTTGCCGCTGCGGACGGTAGTCTGGGTGTCGCCCCAGACGCGTTTGGCCGCTGACTTCGCAGTCCGAAGGAAGGGGGCGGTGGTCCGCCATCGGTCAGCAGCGTTGCGCAACCAGCTCATGCCGATCTGCTCCGTGGAGGTTCGGATCGTTCTCGCAGGGAACTGGTCGCCCCCGTCATCAGGAGCGCCGACAGTGTAGTGCGGCAGCCAGTTGCGCTCAGCGTTCACGCCCACCAGGTTCTTCAGCGAGAGCGTCACGCCGACCTTCTTGTGGGTCTTAAGCTTCGGGATGTTCACGATGACGTCGGCATCGAGAGCTGATCGACAGATGCGGTAGCGTTGCGTGGATCCTTGGTGCGCCCGGTTCGTCTCTTCGTCATCGTAGTCTGCACCGTAGTAGCGACCCTCGCCCGCGAATCCGTAGAACCGACTCGTCTCGCCAAGGTCTACAATCGAGCTGCCCGCGGGGTCGCCACCAAGGGGCGTCTCGCCATACTTGACATCGCCCCTCACGTCCATCCACGAGTCACGCAGGTCACAGAGCTGCACGCTGGTCGATGTACGCTTCCGACAATCGGCGACCACCTCGTCGAGGCCGGTGCGCTCGATGATCGTGCGCCAGTCGGCGTCCAGCTGAGGGCCATCGGCGATCGTCACGTGTCCTGCGTCGCCCAACGCCAAGAGAACGTAGTCCAGGACCGCCCGCACAACGCTGCCGTGCGTTATCACGGCGTGCCATTCCTGGGGGTTCTGACGATGCGAGTGCCAGATGAGGTTGGGCTTGATGAGCACACGATCACCAGGCCGAACGACTGCTCCAAGCGGATTCCAGCTGGGCGTGCCGTGATTGCCCGCGTCGAGACCAAGCACGGCGAATGCTCGCCTCACCGCGTCATAGACGTGATTGCTCTCACCGACAGGAACCTGTGCCAGCTCTGGATAGGAGCTACCTGGATGGTACGGCACCGGAGCCGTGTAACCCCGCCCAGACACGCGCTGGACTCCGACAAGAACCCGTGATGGCACGCTTAGATCCCCTCTCGAGGCGTCATGCCGGCATGATAGCGCGGGGCGAGGGACGTGGCCTCATGGCCTGCGGCGTTCAGACCGGGCGACAAGCACCTGATCATAGACCGACGCGAATCCCTGCGCCGATCTCTCGATCGAGAAGCGCTCCCGAACCGAGTCTCGTATCAAGGCGGCGTCCCATTGCCTCGACAAGGCGGACGCCACACCCGCGGCCAGCGCGTCCGGCGATTCGGGATCAACGAGAATGCCCGTCGTGGGTTCGTCGATGACTTCGGGCAGGCCGCCCACGTGCGTGGCGACCACAGGCACGCCGCACGACATGGCCTCGATTGCGGCCACGCCCAAGCCCTCGCTGCGACTCGGCAGACACATCACACGCGCAGACCGAAGATACCCAGGAAGATCGCGATTGCTGACGCTGCCAACAAGCAGCACCGAGTCTGCCAAGCCAAGGTCCTTCGCCAAGCGGCAAAGTGCGTCGCGCTCCGGACCGTCACCGACGATCACGAGCCTACAGGGCAAGTGGTAACGAGAAGCGAGCAGCCCTAGAGACCTGATGAGCAGGTCATGACCCTTGACCTTCTGCAGGTTGCCTACGGTGAGGACAGTCGGCTCGCACTCCCCCAAGCTCGGATCCCCCGGCGAGAAGCGTGCCGTGTCGACTCCGTTGTACACCACCGCTTCGATGGAAGCCTTTAGCCCCTGGCTGTGAGCCCTGTCTCTGAGCGCTCCCGACACGTACACGAGCGCATCAGCACCTGTGTTCAACTCACGGACGAGCCGGTGCCGGTCGGCGTCTCGCGGCAACCAGATCATGACTTCACTACCTTCAGCCACAGCGACGACCGGCAGGCCGAGCCGACGCCCGAGACGAACGAGGGCCTTCCCTTCTGGAAACAGCCGAGACGCCTGCAGAAGGTCCGGCCGGAACTCATCTACGACTCGCCGCACCAAGCCCTCGGTCTGCCGCGCCAACCACGCGCCTTCATGCCGCCAGAACCATCGTTTCGGAGGGTAGACCCAACGCGGGCGCCATACTTCGATCCCGTCGAGCCATTCATGAAATCGCGGCGCACGGACACCGGCCCACCATTCACGCAGGTCCCGTGCGCTGGGATGTCTCGCCAGTGACTCCGGAGGCATGACCCCGACCGGGCTGACGACCTTCACCTCGACGTCCTGAGACCTGCGCAAAGCCTGCGCTCTCTCCCAGTTGTAGGTCCCGATAGGCGAGTCGGGACCTGCCGGGAAATTGATGGCCAGCCAGAGGACCCTCATCTCCTCGGCCCGCCAGCGGCCCCGGCGCACTGGGCCGAACCATTCACGACGTGACGCAAGGCGCTACTCTCCATCGAGCTCCAGGGCCGCACGTACACCCGAGCTGAACCTCTCCACCATTGCCTCAAGCGTGTACTGCTCCCTCGTGGCGCGGCAGCCGCGCCGCAGTCGCTCGATCTCGGCCGGCTGGTCGAGCAGTGTCAGCACAGCGTCACCGTACGTCGCCGGGTCATCACCTGCCTGCACCATCAGGCCGTTCACCCCAGACTCGAGATAGTCGATCTCGGGGCCATGAAAGGACTCCGCTGTGGTCACGAGAGGTACTTCGAGTGCGAGGGAATCGACGATGACCAGCCCGACGACGCCGGGCATGAGCACGAGGGTCGAAATCATGAAGTATGGCACCAACGTGTCTCCGAACTCAGGCCCTACGCAATGAAGCCACTCCCGGCTCTCGCCGGCTCCACGCACGATCGACTCGTCCGGGCCGGCGCCAACGAACACCATCTCAAAGTCAGGCCGCGATCGCCTGATCGAGTCACATGCCGCGACAAGGAATCCAAGGCGCTTCTCCGGATACATGCCACCGACGAACAGGCAGACAGGACCCTCGCCCACGCCCAGCTCCTGGCGGAGTCTCTCACAGCGCGCCGGGTTCATCGTGGCGCGTGCGGCGACCAGTTGCCGCACATCGATCGTGTTGTTCAACACGGTGATGCGCGATTCGGGAAAGCCTGTGCGCCGAACCAGGGCGGCGCTGCTGGCAGTGTAGGCGAACCACCAGGCCGCCCGCTTGAAGACGCACCGCCTGGCGATCTCCCCCAGCGCGCTGCCGGCGGCATCCTGTTGCAGGTTTGCACCATGTCCCCAGAAGGCCACCCTCGTAGGCCGCCAGGCGCTGCGGAAGAGCAGGCCGTATGTGGAGATCAAGCGCGCGTGGTCAGGCACAATCACCAGGTCAGCAACCGCCGTCTTCCCTAGGCAACGCTGCCAAATGACCTCCTTCGAGCCGACGCGCATGCGCCAGCAGCCGATCTCAGAGGCCCACGGCAACTCGATAGTATGCCGTCGCTCCGCGTCCAAGCCCTTCGGCGCACAGTAGAAGAGGCGCAGTTGTATGTCGTCAGCGAGCAGTGCGTCCCTAAGCATGTCGAAGAACCGCTGGCGATAGTGCGGCAAGAACGGCCATACGATATCGACGATTCGATGACGTTTCGCGGCAGGCACCATTGCAGTCGATTGCGGCGGGCCATCCGGCGCTGGCCCGCGTACGTGTGTGACTCGCATCCGCAGGCAGGTCACGCCATGTCATGACCTTGGGAGCGCCCTCGCCCAGTAGTAGACTACCAGACGAGGGCGCACATGCGCGTGGGGCGGCCTGTTAGGCTGATGTGCGGCGGCACCAAAGCGAGGGGGACCAGTTGGAGGCAAGCGGCTCTCGAAGCCGAGACTTGAGGGCGCAAGCGCAGTACTATGCTGCGGCCATGGCCCTCAAGCTGCTCAGCTCCAGCGAAGTCACGCGCCGCGGCTACAGACTCGCGGGCAACAAGCTGGGCCGACGCATCCACGGCGCCCTGACAGCCGATCAGATTGACTACGGACTATGGCAAGTCCAGGCCATCGAAGATCACTCGAAGCCATTGCAGAAGGACTCCGTGATCCTCGAACTGGGGACGGGCTGGATCCACTTCTACGGGCTGTATCTCACACTTTTCTTTGACGCGCAGCTGGTTGCGGTCGACGTCGCGGACATTCGTCAGCTCGCGCCGCTCCGGATGCGCTTCGCCGCACTGGCTGATGGGCTGGCGAAGTCAGCCAAGGGCTGGCCTGCACAGCGACTGCGGGAGGCGCAAGCTCGGGCGCGCCGGCTCGCTTGCGCACAGAGCTTCGAGGAGGTCTACGAATCGGCACGTGCGCAGTACATGGTCGTGCAGGATGCCACCCTTGCCGGCCTCTCCGATGCCAGTGTTGACGTCGTTAGCAGCGTCGACGTCCTCGAACACATCCCCAGATCCGCTGTGGGTACCACGGCCAGGGAGATCCGGCGCATCCTCCGCCCCGGGGGCATCTCTGTCCACCAGATCGGTACCGTCGACCACATCGCCCACTACTCTCCCAAGATGCCGTCGAAGTACTATCTGAAGTTCTCCGACCGAACATGGGCCACGTTCCTCGAGAATCGCCTGCAGTACGTCAACAGGCTGCAGGCGTCGGAGTTCCTGGGAGCGTTCGCCGAGACTGGCCTCGAGCTCGTGCAATACGGGCGCGAGCTGGACCCGGCTCTGCCGGAGACCGTGCGCCTCGCGCGGCAGTTTCATCAATTCGACCCGGAAGACCTCATGACGACGCGCGCCTACATGGTGCATCGCAGGCCACCTGTCGACGCAGCCGCCTCAGACTCGGCTCGCGCAGATCGCAACGCTGATTCTCGTCCATGAATCCGATAGCACTGCGTCGTCTGGCGCATTCGCTCTGGCGGCGCGGCATTCCCTTGCTCCCAAGCGTTGTCGATGCATTCTTGTTCGCGCTCTGCGGCGCGCGCGTGAAGAACCGCACCTCGATCGGGTCTGGCAGCGTGCTCGGCCACGGTGGCAACGGAATCGTCATCCACCCGGACGTCGTCATTGGGAAACGAGTGATGATTTGCCAGCAGGTCACTATAGGACGACGAGGTGTGGACACGACCCTACCTATCGTAGGCGATGACGTGTTCATTGGCGCGGGAGCGAAGATCCTGGGCCCCGTGCGGATCGGCGACGGCGCCGTCATCGGCGCAAATGCCGTTGTTCTCCACTCGATTCCCTCACGCTGCGTTGCCGTCGGTGTCCCTGCGAGAATCACCCGGGAGAACGTGGAGATCGGCTCTGTGGAGCCATGGTGACGGCCAGGGATTCAAGTTCAGCGCGCTGAGCAGCCACAACGGGAATACCTCGGCTCGTCCTCACGCCAACCTGCATTCCGGGCTCGAGAGCGCACGCGATTCCGGAGCCCCGTCTGCCGCAGCTATCAACAGCGCTGTGAGACGCTCGACACCGAGCTTGGGCTCAGGCACCGGTGAGCGTCGGCGGGGATGCGGTGTAGCTTCATGCTAAGTGGGGCGTTCGAGCACGCTACTCGGCCCCGGCGAGTCCGAGCAGCTGGGGGCGAACGGGGCATCCGGCTCCACGAGAAAGTAGCCACCCGAGACTCGTGCGGCCTCCAGCAGTTCACCGAGGCGAGCCGTGCTAAGCGCCCTGCCGTGATAGTCGATCCGCGGAAAGGCGGGGCTCGCCTCAAGCATCCGTCGTCTCTCATCGTCCAGTTCGACAGTGGTACGCAGCGGCTGAGCGGGAACCCCGGCAACCACTGTGCCCGGGGCGACATCCCTGGTGACCACGGCTCCCGCGGCAACAACGGCGTTCTCTCCGATGGTCACTCCGGGGAGGATCATGGCATCCGCCCCGACGAAGGCCCTGCGGCCGACCCGCACCGGCGCCACCCAAGTGACACCGAGTCGACGATTGCTGGATGCGTCATGGCACAGAATGCGAGTACCGTCGACAATGGTGCACTCATCCTCAAGGACGATGAGGTGCGCATGCATCCAATCGAACTGGACGCTGCGGCCGATGTACACGCCTTGTCCGATGCATAGGCCCGGCGGAAGGAGTGGTCTGCCCGCGACTGCAGCGCGAGAACGCCTCAACCCATTTCTGAGCCTGTCGATAGTGTGCAACAGGTCGCATGTTCGCATCAAGCTGCCTCCGCCCCAAGGGGCTACCACCGTGTCGGGCCAGAGCGCATTGAACCGCAAGATCCAAGTGGAGGCAGCGGCGCCTAGCGCTCATACCAAGCTTACCTCACAAACCATGAAGAAGGCGGGGAGCTGCACCGTGCCGCGAGTTAAGGCCGGGATCTGGGGACCGCTCTGCTTGGCGTGAGAACTGCGCTCTGCTACTGCGCTCTGCTACAACTGCCGGGAGAGCAGAGCGGAGCACTACGTGCCAGGCACTGTCCAACGTTCGCAGGAACAGCACTCAGCAACAGCAGTCACGAGATGACCGCCGAACGCACCTGAAGCACAGTCGCACACAGAGGCCATCACGCTCCGAGCAACTCGCGGAAGTACTCGATCCTGCGCTCAAGGCCTACCTCGAGATCGACCGTCGGCTCCCACCCCAAGCGCTCCCCTGCGAGCGTCAGATTCGGCCTGCGCTGCACGGGATCGTCTTCAAGCAGCAATCGACACACGATGGTGGAACTGCTACCGGTCAATGTGATGATCTTCTCCGCCAGCTCGGCCATCGAGAACTCGTAGATGGAGCCCATGTTCGCTGGGCCGACAAAATCTCTCGGTCGGCATGCCCTCCCCCGTGTCACCTAACAACGAAGCTCACCTGCCGCTATGAAGCGCAGCGGAATACCGGTCATGTGCAGCGCCTTGTTAGGCTTTTTCGTATATATAGAAATCAGCGACCGAACCTCTTCTATAGTCACCTTTATATGGATACCTGTTTGCAATATAGTCCAGTAGCTTCCAGTCAGATACGTTCTCTTGGATCCATTGTGTAAACTTCCTATGCCTTACATGCGTCCCTTCGTATCCCGCATTGTCGTCAGAATCGCTTGAATAGATGACTACATAGCGATTGGCCGCCTTGAACAAGACCCTCATATAATCCGCAAAGACTTCGTCTTCTACTAAGTGAAAAATGACATCCAATGACAACGCGAGCTCTGCTATGTCCCCATCATATGCCCGCATCACTTTAAACGTCTTGCTCGTATCAGAAAAGAATTTCTCCTTGCACGAGGCTATGACTGTCTCACTCACATCAAACCCGTTATATCTGGGATAATTCGCAAGCTCTAGTTGGTTCCCATCTCCACAACCGAACTCATTCACAGTTACTACGTCATGCTTAGCAACGAAGGCGTTAATAATCTCAGCTTTGAACTTTGCAAATGCGTTGTAAGAACCGACACCAGAATTGCCTCCAGAGGCGTAGCGGTGTTCCCAATATTTGCTGGAGCCAGGAAAGTGCTCAGGCTGTGCGTTTGTTCGATTTCCCCTGGTTCTCCAGTAAATCTGTCTGACCCAATTGCCAAGGATCGGTATTCTCTTGATTTGCTCCTTTATGGACACGTATTCCTCCTCAAAGAAGCCTAACAATGATTCTGCAGTCTGCGTAGTGCCGTCACGGAAGCCTACGACCTTCTGCGTGTTTCGTCCACGGAGCCTCTGCGGAGCCTCCTTGTCTCGCGCGGCACGATCATGAGTCGAGCGTGGTCGCGCAACCAGGGTCCGTTCATCACCGATGTCAGGATACGCACCTCCGGTCAGGCGCGTTGCTGACGATGATCGACACCAGCCCGCAGCAGTACCGGGCTCAACAACTACAGGCGGTGGCTTGAGATGGGGGGAGCACTACAAGAGCGGGTCTGACCCGTCGCCAAACTGCGGCAGCTTGGCACAGCGCTGACATCCCATCAACGGGACCACCTCTCACGCGGCGTGCCTGCGCAAGGCAAAGTAACCCGATAGCGGCTTAGCGACGAAGAACTCCAACATGCTTAGTCCCCGACGAACCGTCGCGACGCCCACTCTTTCAGGTCTGCCCAGAGCGCACGAGGGCCCCCTCGCCGGAAGCTCACCGCTGCCCTCAGAACCAAGTCAGGCACGTCCAGAAACAACCCGACGAACCGCCGAGCCAAGGCGTTGTCACCATAGACCCTACGAATTCGTTGCCTTTCCTCGTGAAGCCGAAGCTCATCCCGATTCTGACTCGTTTGCTTGTCGTGGACGCGGAACAGCGCAAGTGGTTGATTGATATGCCCAAAGGCCACGCTGCTCTGTTTCAGGCGCAACAGCCACTCCCAGTCGCCGCACAGGCGATACCAGGGATCGAACATCGCGCCGGCTCCCAAAAGGACATCCGTGCGCACGAACAGAGCGCAATGCGAAATCGTGCAGCGGTACTTGAGCAGTCGTAGTGCTAGGCGGCCACTAATACGTGTCTGGGCTTCGAGCAGGTCGCCATCCTCTCCAATTTGGAGTGTCCTGCCGAGCACGCAACCGTACTCCGGATGCTCAAGAAGGTAGTTGACGGCGAGTCTGATGGCACTGGGCGTCACGTAGCGGTCGTCGGCGCAAATGACGCTGACAATCGAACCGGTCGCGGCCGCAAGACCCTCATTCTGCGTCGCATACTGCCCTTTGTTCTCCCGCGTCCACCACCTGAGATGAGGATACTGCTCCAGTATTCGAATCGTGGCGCCGGCGTCGTTTGAACCGTCGTCAATCACGATATGCTCGACGCGCGGGTAGTCTTGGGCCAGTACGCTCTCAATCAAGGCGCTGAGGTGGCGCGAGCCGTTTCGCACGGCCGTTATGATCGACACCAGCGGGAGCTCCTCATCGGAGCTGCGTTCAGGTGACCGCATGAAGACCTGCTGACATGCGGGGTGCGGCCGCCCAGAACTTGCGAACAACCGGCTCAAGTACAGAACACCGGCAAGCCCCGAATGCAAGCATGGCGTGCGTTGCCGGATGGGCGGGATGTGTGTCGCTAAAACCCAAGTCGCTCCTTCCCTGCCTCCGCGAGTCGGGTTGCCGAGCGGTGCGTGGCGCACGCTTCGATCAGACTGTAGCGTAGCCTGATGCCTGCGCGGCACCCCAAGCCCTTGACACGGACCAGCAATCCCGCACACGGCCAGAACAGCAGACCCTGTTAGCTTCAAACATGGCCACGAGCGTGCTCGCCGCTGACGCTGGGATGGTCAACATAGCACGTCGCGACCGAGAGCGCTGCAGGCACTTGCATGATGGGGGCCGACCACCTCACCCCGCTCTTCGCACCCAGAAACTCCCGCTTACCGTCTGGTGAGAGACGGGGTCAAAGTGACAAAACGCTCTCTGAAACGCCTGGCGTTCGTCAGTCATGAGATACCTCATCGCGAGCATCATGCACTGGAACCGGTGTTCGGCTTGCGGCGGAACGGGCGTTCGGCTTCAGCGGAATGCGCAGCAGCGCACCGAAACGTACGAGCACGCCGTCGTCGCTCCGCACGCCTCCCCAAACCTCGCAGGTCTCGCGAAGCGAAAGACAAAGCATGTGCCCCAGCATGCCGGTCGCACCCAATACAAGCACCTTCGGTTTCACTTGACGCTCTCCATGACACGCCGGTAGGCCGTGAGCACCTGATCACGTACGTCGACGGAGGACAACCGCGCCTCCACCGTCTTCCAGTTCTCTCGGGCGGCATTGTCAACAAGCTCATCGTCTGCAATCGCCTTCTGAATCGCTTCGGCCACTCTGTGGGGATCTTCGGGAGGCACAATGAACCCACTGACCCCATCGACAATCCATTCATCGGCACACGCAGTGCACGACTGAATTGGGAATGCGCCCAGGGCCATCGCCTCCGTTAGCGAGTTTGGTAATCCATCGGAGATACTGAGGCCAATGCAGATGCGCGCCCGTCCGCACCACTGGAGCATCTGGGCGTGAGAGCATCGAGGGATGATCTCGACTTCGAGGCCGGAGTTGGCCGCCAGAAGGCGCGCGGCGAGCTCCACTTCCTTCGAAGCGAGATACACTGCGACTCTGTACCCCTCGAGCGCGTCGGCACACATTCCAAGCGCCGCAAGTGCCACCAACGACCTTCCTGCCCAATTCTGGTATCCCTTGACTAGGATCAGCCGCCGCTGCGACGTGACGCCAGCGTGCATACTCCGTACAGCCGTGATATCCAAGCCGCCCGCACTCGGGACCAGCCCAAGGCCCTTGCCACGATCGAGGCCTAGGCTCATGGCTAGGCCGATATCCCGGCGGCACTCGCACAAGTAGTAATCGCACGCACGCAGCACCTGCGAGATTCTCCCCTGATGCTCCGGGAAGCGTCCGAAGAGGTACAAATCGCTACCCCAATTACTGACCATCCACCGCGGCTTGGCGCCATCAAGGCTCAACAAGGCGTCATGGGTCAGATAGCCAGCGTGTTGAATCTCGAGTGAGTGAACCACGTCGGGCTGCAGGCTCCTGATCGTCCTGGCCAGCCGCCTCTCGCGCCAGCCGGGACGACGCCGATCTAGGATCTTGAACAGGAATTGGCTCGCCATCTGGGCGGACTTGAAGCGGGTCCACGTCACAGACCCTTCTGGCGCAAGAGCATCGCGCCCCGCAATCAGGGAGAAGCCGAGATCGTGGAAGTGGACGTTGCGAATCGCAGCGTGCAACGAAAGCTCCAAGGACGGAAAGAGATGGACTTCCCACCCAGTGCCCTCGAGCTGAGCCAGCCACCTCGCGGTGTGGATGCTATTGGACATGCCTACAACGAGGATTCTCACGGCAACCTAGACGATCTCTCTAGGTGCTTGGGCAAACGAGGCACGCGCATCCTCAGCGCTGAAGTCCCGACGCGCGCACGCCACCGCGTTCGTGGTCACAGTTCTGCGGAGCTCACTGTCATCGACGAGGAGCGCGAGCGCGCGCCGCAAGTCGATAGCATCTGGGGAATCACAGACTACGCCGCAGTTGTGCTTGCGCATGTACCGAGTGAGAAAACAATCGCGCGGAGCATGGGCCAATATGGGCGCGCCACTGCCGAGGTACTCGCCCATCTTTCCGGGAGACGATTTACGGATCACCTCTGGAATTCCGGAAGAAAAGGCGAGCGGTAAGAAGAGAATGTCAGCCTGACGAAGAACAGATGGCATCTCTCCGCCTGCAACATGCTGATGCACCGTTGCCCCGGGAGGAATGCCAGAGGCCTCGATCTGCGCTGGTGTTTGAGCGGCGTAGATATGGAGTCTCAAGCGCTCGGGCCGATCCCAGGACGGAGCGTGTCAACGATTCCGAGACACCTACCTTCCAGATTCACTGTAGCACCACCTCGCTTCCAGCTCTCGTTCCGGCTTGTTGATTCAGAGGGCTTCCGGCAGTTCCAGCGGTCTTGGCGCAGCTTTCACTGTACCGCACCCGGATTTCTGGAATCACCCTCGATCCTACGTGCTGGTGCCGGACGATCCAAGCGATTCGGGCCTATTCTCATGCCGGTACACCTTGGGATGGGACGCTACTGCCGTCGCCAGCGCAGGATAGCAGCGTACAGTCGCGGGCTCAGCATCACGACCGGGAGTCCCAAGGCGAACTTGACGCTGCTATACGCAAGCCTGCCACTAAGAAAGCCTGAGCGCGCACCGCGCAGATCGCCGCTGCACAGGCGCTCTTCACAGGACGCTCGTCTCACGGCGACGGGGGCGCGCCTCGCCAGTCGCGAGTGGCGGCGCGCCGACGCCGCGGCCAGGCGGGTGAGGCGGCCGTCCAGCACGCCGGAGGCAGCCAAGTGCTGCAATGACTCGGCTGTGCCCTCGTGCATGCGCTCAGTTGATGCGCTCATCTGACTCGACCCCATGCGGTAGCGCACGAGCACTTCGGGGAAGTA
>Ga0209539_1001516_pt1 | contig 12560 bp, 15 predicted proteins | sample BarGraNGADG00312_2_FD_184499 | JGI IMG/M metagenome (GOLD analysis project Ga0209539, IMG submission 184499) | Arctic peat soil microbial communities from Barrow, Alaska - Barrow Graham LP Ref core NGADG0011-312 (SPAdes) (version 2) | ecosystem: Environmental > Terrestrial > Soil > Wetlands >... | reverse complement strand
CGTGATGGTCCTGATGCTCCTGCCGGGCAGCCAGCTCCTGGTCTACCCGATCCTGTGGATCCTGATGCCGTCCGAGTTCCGCTACGCCCCGCCGCAGCAGTACCCGTACCCGCCGCAGGCCTACGCCCAGCCCGAGCAGGCCTACCCGACCCAGGCCTACCCGACGCCGTCGGCGTAGATCTGCCGGCTCCGCGGGGCAGGCCTACCGGCCCGACCGCTGGGCGCGGGCGCTGGCGTACAGACACACGGTCGCGGCTGTCGCCAGGTTGAGCGACTCGGCCCGCCCGTGGATCGGCACGCGCACGACGGCGTCGGCCAGGGCGAGCGAGGTGGTCGCCAGGCCGTGCGCCTCGTTGCCGAACAGCCACGCGGTGGGCGCCGCAAGGTCGGGAACCCCGAGGGGGCGCTCGGCGTCCGCACCCGCCAGGTCGAGCAGCTCGTCCAGGTCCAGGTCACCGTCGCCGTCGGCGGCGAGCAGCTGGAGTCCGGCGTCCCGCAGGGCCGCGACGGCCGCCGCCAGCTCGGTCCCGGTCACCACCGGGAGGTGGAACAGGGAGCCTGCGGTCGACCGCACCACCTTGGGGTTGTGCAGGTCGACGCTCTCCCCGGTCAGCAGGACGGCGTCGGCCCCGGCGGCGTCGGCGGCGCGCACCACTGTCCCCGCGTTGCCGGGGTCGCGGACCTCGTCGAGCACCGCGACCAGGCGCGGTGACCCTGCGAGTGCCGACGCCAACGACGCGGGACGGATCCGGACGACGGCGACGACGCCCTGGGCGTCGGGGCTCATCGCCTCAAGCACCTCGGGGGTCCCCAGCTGCAGCGGGACACCGCGCACCGCGGCGTCGCCGACGATCTCCGGGTAGCGGTCGGCCGACGCCAGGCTCAGATACAGGTCCTGGACGTCGTCGGGGGCGTGCCGCACAGCCTCGCGCACGGCCTGCGGCCCCTCGACGAGGAACCTGCCGTACCGATCACGTGCAGAACGCCCGGACAGCGCCCGCACCGCCTTGACCCGCTCAGCGCGGGGATTGGTCAGTGCCGGCTCCGTCCGGGCGTCCACCGGTGAGGTCAGGCCGCCGGCGTGCGGGCGACGTTGACGTCGTCGGGCAGCGCTGCCTTGGCAAGGCCGACCAGGGTCGCGAAGGCCTGCGGGTCGGCGACGGCCATGTCCGCGAGGACGCGGCGGTCGACCTCGACCTCGGCGGCCTTGAGGCCCTGGATGAGGCGGTTGTAGGTCAGGCCGTTGGCCCGGGCAGCCGCGTTGATCCGCTGGATCCACAGCCGGCGGAAGTCGCCCTTGCGCGCCTTGCGGTCGCGGTAGTTGTAGACGAGGGAGTGGGTGACCTGCTCCTTGGCCTTGCGGTACAGCCGCGACCGCTGGCCGCGGTAACCGGCCGCCCGCTCGAGGGTTGTCCTGCGCTTCTTGTGGGCGTTGACCGCCCGCTTCACGCGTGCCACGTGATGCTCCTTGGGTGTCGGGGGCTAGGGGTCGAGGCGCTCGTGGCGCCGCGGCTCACTTGCCGAGCAGCTTCTTGACGGTGCGGGTGTCGCCAGTCGACATGACCTGGTCCTTGGCGAGACGGCGCGTGCGCCGGCTCGACTTGTGCTCGTTCAGGTGGCGGGCGTTCGCCTGCTCGCGCATGACCTTGCCGCTGCCGGTGATCCGGAAACGCTTCTTCGCACCGCTGTGCGTCTTGTTCTTCGGCACCTGTGTGCTCACTTCCTTCAGGTCGCCCGGGGGGGCGACGGGGTCGACGTGCGGGCGGGCCGCACCGGTCAGGAGGACTCGGCGTCCGCGCCCGGAGGCGCCTTCGGGGTCCGGGTGGCGGGACGAGGCGACGGGCTCGTGGTGCCCGACGCCGGACGGCTGGCCCTGGTGCTGGACTTCGCCGCGGTCGGCTTGGGCGCCGCCGGTCGCGGGGTGGGCTTCGGTGCGGTCTTCGGCTTCGGTGCAGCCTCAGGTTCAGGTGCAGCCTCAGCCTTGGCAGCGGCCACCTTGGGAGCAGCCTTCGGTGCCGCAGTCTTCGGCGCGGTGGCCTTGGGCGCGGTGGCCTTGGGCGCGGTGGCCTTGGGCGCGGTGGCCTTGGGCGCGGTGGCCTTGGGCGCGGTGGCCTTGGGCGCGGTGGCCTTGGGCGCGGTGGCCTTGGCAGCAGCGGTCTTCGGTGCCGGCGCCGCCTTCGGTGCCGCAGGCTCAGGCACAGCAGGCTCAGCGGGCTCAGGCACAACAACCTCGGGCGGCGCGGCCTCCACAACCACCTCGGATGCCACAGCCTCCACAGCCTCAGGTGTTGTGGGTGCCGGCGCAGGCTCAGCCGGGGCGGCCGGGGCAGCCGGGGCAGCCGGGGCCGCCTCGGGACGACGCTTCGGCTGGCTGCGTACCTCGGACTTCTTCTTGGTCGGCCCCAGAACCATGATCATGTTGCGGCCGTCCTGCCGCGGCGAGCTCTCGACGAAACCGAGCTCGGCGACATCGTCGGCCAACCGCTGGAGCAGGCGCAGGCCCATCTCCGGGCGCGACTGCTCGCGACCCCGGAACATGATCATGACCTTGACCTTGTCGCCGACCTTGAGGAACCGCTCGACGTGGCCCTTCTTGGTGCCGTAGTCGTGCGGGTCGATCTTCAGCCGGAACCGGATCTCCTTGAGGACGGTGTTGGCCTGGTTGCGCCGGGCCTCCCGCGCCTTCATGTCCGCCTCGTACTTGAACTTGCCGTAGTCCATGAGCTTGCAGACCGGCGGGCGGGCGTCGGGCGCGACCTCGACAAGATCCAGGTCAGCCTCCTGCGCAAGACGCAGGGCATCCTCAACGCGGACGATGCCGACCTGCTCGCCGTTCGGGCCGACCAGACGCACCTCAGGCACGCGGATCCGCTCGTTGATGCGGGACTCGGTGATGTGGAGCTCCTCGTGTCGTTGCTGGGACCCCGGCAACGAAGAAGGCCTCCGCTGCGTGGCACGCGCGGAGGCCTGACCGACGAGACGCCCGCATGCGCGAGCGTCGGCCAACGGGAACATGCCCCGAAGGCCGTCGGACCGGACCCGGCACCTGTCGCCCGCTGGGCGGGACTGTCGGCGCCTGGGTGGGATGGACTCCACTTGTGCACCGGTGAGGCTTTCCGTCTGCACGGACAGCTCACCGATAGGTCGGTCACAAGGGTAGCAGGCGGGCCCGGCTGGCAAGATCGTCGGATGACCGACCCAGACGCGCACGTCCAGCAGCCCTCCCTCGCCGCCGCGACCCGCGACATCGCGGAGGTACCGGCCGTCGAGGTCATCACCACTGCCGCGGTGCATCTGATGAGCGCAGCAGCGGTCAAGTGCGGGCTCAGCCCGGACATCGCCGGCGTTCGGGGCGTCGAACTGATGGACCTGGACGAGGCACGCAAGCTGATCACCGCCCTTGCGGCCCTGGTCACCGCTGCCGCGCCGGAGATCGGCAACCAGCACGCCCGGTCGCTGCGCGACGGACTGCGGTCGCTGCAGCTGGCCTTCCGCGAGGCGTCGCCGTTCCCCGACGCCCCTGGTGAGGGCCCCGGCGAGACCTGGACCGGGCCGGTCAGCTGATCGACGCGACGGCCCGATCTGCCGAACCTGTGTCCGATCGTGACTCCGGTCCGTGACGCAGCACCCGACAGCGCCCCTTGCCTGCCTATCCTTGGGCACGTGAACGATCCGCGGGGGGCCGCCACCGACGAGAGCGCCGAGGGCGGCACCGAGGAGCCCCTGGACGAGGGGCTGGCCGCTCGCGCCCTCGATCCGTCCGCGGAGGCGCTCCACCCCGACGACGACGCGCCATCCTCCGCAGAGCCCGACGACGCGGCCGAGCCGCCTCCGCCACCGCCGCCACCGGGCGACGTTGCACCGGGCGACCTCGCATCCGACCTCGCATCCGACGACGGCCTTGCGCCGGAACCCCCGCCACCGCCCCCACCGCCGGCCCTTGACGCCTCCGCTCACGCGCATGTGCTCGTGGACCCGGTCACGGCCTCCGCGGCAGCCGACACGCCGCTCTTCGACGCCACCGCGCCGTTGTACGTCGTGAGCACCCGCATCGCCTACCCGCCGGCCGCGGCCCTGACCCGGGTCGACCCGCTCCCCACGGGCGCGGGCGACACCACCGGCGGAGGGATGCCAACCGCGTACGCCTCCACCGTCCGGCACGCCCACGCCGGGTCGGCCCCGGTCCCGGTAGGCCGGCGCCGCTGGTTCCGCCGGACCGTTGCCACGATCGTGACCCTCCTGCTGCTGGCCACGACGGGCCTGGCGATCTACCTGTTGATGAGCGCGCGCGAGTGGCGCGACCAGGCCAAGAGCTACCTGGGTAGCTCCCAGGAGCTGGGCGGCGAGCTCGCGGGCACCCGCAACGACCTGTCTGGCGCCCAAGCCGAGCTCGAGGCGGTCCGGGCCCAGCTGGCCACGGCCCAGGAGCGGATCGTTGAGCTGGCGAACGAGAAGGCCCAGCTCGGCGACGAGTGGGAGATCACCCAGCAGCTGGTCGACTACCAGGAGCGGGTCAGCGACGCCGCCGGGCAGGTCGCCCTCGCCCTCGACCAGTGCGTGCAGGGCCAGCAGGAGTTCATCGGCTACCTGCAGCGCGAGAGGGAGTCCACCGCGCCGACGTACGACCCGGCAGAGCTCGCCAAGTTCGAGACCGACGTCGAGGCCCTGTGCCAGGCGGCCTCGGAGGCGAACATCGCCCTCCAGCTCGAGCTGTCACGATGAGGCGAGCCGGGCGGCCCGGTATTGCGGCCGCTACCGCCGTCGTCGTCGCGGCGGCCCTGACCGCCTGCGCGACCGAGGACTTCCCCACCCTGCCCGGCCCGCCGGTGACCGAGTTCGTGCCGAGCCAGGCCCCGGTGGTCCGACCCTCCGGTCTGACCCCCGACGGCTTCGACGCCGTGCAGCGGATGGCGGTGCGGATCCGCAATGTCGGCTGCGGATCGCTGTCCACCGGCTCGGGGTTCGCCATCGACGCCACGACGCTCATCACGAACAAGCACGTGGTCGCGGACTCCGCTGACCTGCAGGTGTCCACCTACGACGGTCGGGACATCGACGTCACCGCGTCGAGCACCGCCGCCATCGCCGACCTTGCGGTGGTCCGCACGGCCGAGGAGCTGCCCTCCTACCCCGAGCTGGCGCCTGCGGACCCGGTGCGCGGCGACGAGGTCACGGTCGTCGGCTACCCGCAGGGCGGCACGCTCACGGTCACCCAGGGCCAGGTGATCGGGTCGACCACCGACCCGCTGAACGAGAACCTCGGCGAGGTGCTGGTCACCGACGCCCAGGTGGAACCCGGCAGCTCCGGGTCGGCGGTGCTCGACTCGCAGGGGCGGGTGGTCGGAGTCGTGTACGCCAAGAGCGCGGCCGGGCAGTCCTTCATCGTGCCGGTGAGCACGCTCGCGGCCCTGCTGGCCGACGCCGCCGCATTCACTCCGACCGCCACCTGCACCCCGTAGGCCGGAGCCCGACGACGTCGCCCGGCTCCGGACCGGTCCGCATCTTCCGCCGAAGGTGCAGCATGGAGCCATGGACACAGAGGACATCACCACCGAGGCCACCGAAGGCACTGAGAGCACCGAGGGCGGCACGAGCAACGACGGCACCGCGCGGACCAGCAAGGGACGCAGGGGCCGCCGCGAGCGCATGGCCGGCCGACGTCGCGCCCTGCCGGTCCGGGTCGCACGCGACCTGCTGACCGTCCGCCGGGTGTTCGGCGAGCCCATCCAGCAGGGCGACGTGACGCTCGTGCCGGTCGCCCGCGTGATGGGCGGCTCCGGCTACGGCGACGGCGAGGGCGACGGCGAGTGGCGCAAACCCACCGACGGCGACGAGACCGGCACCGGCTCGGGCTCGGGCGGCGGCTTCGGGGTGAACGTGACGCCGGTCGGCGTGTACGTGGTGCGCGGCACCGACGTGACATGGCAGCCCGCGATGGACCTCAACCGGACCATCCTCGGCGGCCAGATCGTCGGGGCGCTCGCCCTGCTGCTGATCGCGCGCGCACTGCGGCGCCGTCGCCGCTGACGCCGGCCGCGAACGCGGAGGCGGGCGGTAGCTCCCAGCCGGCCACTACGGCCGGCCGGCCACGTCCAGTGCCTCGGGCAGGGTGAACGCGCCGGCGTACAGCGCCTTGCCGACGATCGCGCCCTCGACGCCCTCGCCGACCAGTCCGCGCAGCGCGCGCAGGTCGTCCAGGCTGGAGATGCCGCCCGACGCGACCACCGGCGCCGTCGTGCGCGCGCAGACCTCGCGCAGCAGGTCAAGGTTGGGCCCGCGCAGGGTGCCGTCCTTTGTCACGTCGGTGACCACGTAGCGCGCGCACCCGGCGTCGTCCAGGCGGGCCAGCACCTCCCACAGGTCCCCGCCCTCGCGGGTCCAGCCGCGGGCCGCAAGGGTGGTCCCCCGCACGTCCAGCCCGACGGCGATCGCGTCGCCATGCCGGGCGATGGCGCGAGCGGTCCACTCCGGATCCTCCAGCGCAGCGGTGCCCAGGTTGACGCGGGTGCAGCCGGTGGCCAGCGCCCGGTCCAACGACGCGTCGTCCCGGATGCCGCCGGACATCTCGATGCGGACATCGAGCGCGGCGACCACCTCGGCCAGCAGGGCGGCGTTGGAGCCACGACCGAACGCCGCGTCCAGGTCCACCAGGTGGATCCATTCGGCCCCACCGGCCTGCCAGTCCAGCGCGGCCTGCAGCGGGCTGCCGTAGGAGGTCGCGGAGCCGGCCTCGCCCTGGACCAGGCGAACGGCCTGCCCGTCGGCGACGTCGACCGCGGGCAGCAGGACCAGGCGCGACATGCGGTTCCCTTCGGGTGGTGACGGAGCCTTGAGTCAGCGGAGCGTGCCGAGCCAGTTGCGCAGCAGCTCGGCTCCGGCGTCGCCGGACTTCTCGGGGTGGAACTGGGTGGCGCACAGCGGCCCGTTCTCCACGGCGGCGACGAACCGCTCGCCGTGCTCGGACCAGGTCACGACGGGTTCGGTGAACCGCCCGCCACCGAGCGGGGCGAAGGTCCGCGCGGCGTAGGAGTGCACGAAGTAGAAGCGCTGGTCGCCGATGCCCCGGAACAGGGCGCTGTCGGCCGGCGCGTCGACCACCGACCAGCCCATGTGCGGCACCACCGGCGCGGTCAGGCGGTCGACGACGCCGGGCCACTCCCCCAGGCCCTCCGTCCGCACCCCGTGCTCGTCGCCGGCGTCGAACATGATCTGCATGCCGACGCAGATGCCGAGCACCGGGCGTCCGCCGGCGAGACGCCGCTCGATCACCTGGTCCCCGCGCACGCCACGCAGGCCGGCCATCACGGCGGCGAAGGCGCCGACGCCGGGCACCACCAGCCCGTCGGCGGCCAGCGCGGCGTCGCGGTCGGCCGTGAGCTCGACCTCCGCCCCGGCGCGCTCGAGCGCGCGCACAGCTGAACGCACGTTGCCGAAGCCGTAGTCGAGGACCACGACGCGAGGGGAGGTCACCACGCAAGCCTAACGAGAGGGCCCGGGTGCGTCGGCGGCCGTCTCGCTCACACCGACGGGACGCACAGACGGGCCCGCTACCGGACGCTGCCTACGCGTCCGGCTCCGCGGCGTCGTCGGCGGCTGCCGCCTTGGCTGCACGCCGGTTCGCGCGCGCGACCCCGGCCAGCATCCGCATCGCCCTCAACTTGGACACACCGACGGACGTGACCACACCGGGCAGGTCCGCGACCGTGATCTGCCCGAGCAGCAGCCCCTCGACCTCCGGGGGTGCGCCGTCGAGCATCAGCGCCGGCGACAGCGTCTCCTGCTCCTCGCCGCCCGCCCACCGGCTCGCGCTCATCTGGCCGTCCCGCTGCACCAGCAGGACGACCGGTGTCGGGCTGTTCGCGAGCGCGCTGGAGATGATCTGGGCAGCGGTCTCCGGTTCGTCGCCGCCGGCCGACCGGCACACGGCGATGCACCCGATGGCGGTGGGCACCGCGTCGATCGGCACCCTGTGCAGGGCACAGGCGGCGGCCAGGGCCTCCGGCACCCCGACCTTGGTCAGCACGACGGCGGCGGCGGCAAGCTCCTCGGTCACAGGGTCCCCTTCGTTGAGGGGATGCCCTGCACGCGCGGGTCGAGCTCGACGGCGGCCCGCAGGGCCCGAGCGAGCGCCTTGAACTGCGCCTCGACGATGTGGTGCGGGTCGCGGCCGGCGAGCACCCGCATGTGGATGCAGATGCCGGCGTGGTGCGCGACGGACTCCAGGACGTGCCGGGTCAGCGAGCCCGTGAAGTGGCCACCGATCAGGTGGTACTCCTGCCCGGCCGGCTCGCCGCGGTGCACCAGGTACGGGCGGCCGGAGACATCCACCGCTGCCTGGGCGAGGGCCTCGTCCAGTGGCACGACGGCGTCCCCGAACCGGGCGATCCCGGCCTTGTCCCCGAGAGCCTGGCGCAGGGCCTGGCCGAGGGCGATCGCGACGTCCTCGACGGTGTGGTGCACGTCGATCTCGGTGTCACCGGTGGCCCGGACCGTCAGGTCCATCAGGGAGTGCTTGCCCAGCGCGGTGAGCATGTGGTCGAAGAACGGCACGGTGGTGGAGATCTCGGTGCGTCCGGTGCCGTCCAGGTCGAGCTCGACCAGCACGTCGGACTCCGACGTGGTGCGCTGCACGCGTCCGGTGCGGCTCATGCGGTCCTCCTGTGTCTGCTGCTCTCGATAGAGGTCGAGGCCCGTGGGTACCTTCTCACGGGCCTCGGCATCAGTGGGTGAGAGCACGCCGCTCGCCTGCACTCAGGACGTCACGTCCACCAGCGCGTCCTGGAAGGCCAGCATCTCCCCCGGTGTGCCGATCGACACCCGCAGCCACCCGTCGGGGCCGACCTCGCGGATCAGCACCCCGCGGTCCAGCAACCCCTGCCACACCGCGTGCCGGTCGGGGAACACCCCGAAGAGCACGAAGTTCGCGTCCGACTCCGCAGCCGTCCAGCCGTGCTCACGCAGCCACGCCACGGTCCGGTCGCGCTCGGCACGCAGCCCGCCCACCTGGGCCATCAGCTCGTCGGCGTGGGCGAGTGCCGCCCGGGCAACGGCCTGCGTCACGGCGGACAGGTGGTACGGCAGGCGGACCACGCGCAACGCATCCACCAGGGCCGGCGCCGCCGCCAGGTACCCGATCCGCGCCCCGGCCATCCCGAACGCCTTGGACATGGTCCGGCTCACGGCCAGGTTCGGATACTCGGCCAGCAGCTCCAGCGCCGACGGCGTCCCCGCCCGCCGGAACTCCCCGTACGCCTCGTCCACCACCACCACGCAACCGCCCGGGACGTCGTCGGCGGCCGCGAGCACCGCCCGGACCGTGTCCGACGACAGCGCCGTGCCGGTCGGGTTGTTGGGGCTGGCCAGCAGGATCACCGAGGGACGGTGCTCAGCGATCGTTGCCGCTGCGCGATCGAGGTCGATGGTGAAGTCGGCAGCCCGCCGGCCCACCACCCACTCGGTGAACGTGTCGCGGGCGTACTCCGGGTACATCGAGTACGTCGGTGCGAACGAGACAGCAGTGCGCCCCGGGCCGCCGAAGGCCTGCAACAGGTGCAGCATCACCTCGTTGGACCCGTTCGCGGCCCAGACCTGCGTCGGCTCCAGCGCCACGCCCGACTCCCGGAGCAGGTAGGCAGCCAGGTCGGTGCGCAGTGCCATGAACTCGCGGTCGGGATAGCGGTTGAGCGTGCTCGCGGCGGCGGTCACGGCTGCGGCGATCTCCGCGACGACGGCGTCCGACGGCGGGTACGGGTTCTCGTTGACGTTCAGCACCACCGGCACGCGCAGCTGGGGTGCGCCGTACGGCTCGATCCCGCTCAGCTCGGGGCGCAGCGGCAGCTTGTCGATCACGCGCCCGATCGTAGCCAGCCGGGTGGGGCCTCGGCGTGCCGGAACACCCGGGCCTCGAGTGAGCGCGCGCCGGTCAGGCCCGGTCAGGCCCGGTCGGCTCCTGGCCAGGCCCACACCCCGTCGTCGGGCGCGAACCGCCGGAAGTCCCCCGAGTCGATCGCGTCGACCAGGTCCTCCACGGCCATCGCCGCGCGGGCGCCGTCGACGTCAAGGGTGATCCCGGTGCGTGCGTACTGGTCGGCGACCCGCTGCATCAGGTCGCGCCGCAGCTGCGGCGGAGCCTGCTCCGGGATCCGCGCGAAGTACCGCAGGTCGAGGCTCGGCGGCCCGACCTGCACGCAGGAGAAGTCCCAGACGCCGGTGAGCTCACCCACGCCGTCGGTCAGGACCGCGTTGAGCAGGTGGAAGTCGTTGTGCAGCAGCACCTGCCGTGCGGGCCGCGGCGGTTCGAGCCACGCCTCGCGGAAATGCTCGACGATGTCCTCGGCGCGGGCTCGGAGCTCGGCGGGCACCTGGTCGAGCCGGTCGGTGACCAGGGCCAGCTGGGCGTCGTTGTCCACCGCGGGGACGCCGACCTCGGCGATCTCCTCCGCGGACAGCGCGGTGTGCATGACCGCGAGGAACCGAGCCAGCGACGCGGCGAGCCGGTTCCGCCGCCGGTGGTCGGCCGCCGCGTAGGCCGCCGGGTCGAAGGCCGCGCCGTCCAGGGCCCGGTAGGCCATCAGGCGGCGGCGCTCGCCCGTCCACGCGACCTCCGGAACGGGCACCGGCAAGCGTCCGGCGAGCAGCCGCAGCACGGCGACCTCGCGGGCGAAGTCCGGCTCCTGACGGCGCGGGAACCGCAGGATCCAGCCGTCGGCCGTGCGCAGCACGAGGTTCTCGTAGCCCTCGTCGTGCAGCCGTGCGCCGGCCAGGTCGAGGCTGCGACCCTCGGCCGAGACGGCTGCACGCACGGCGGCAGGGTCGGTCGCTTCCAGGAGCGGCGGCAACGCGGACGTTGCCCCGGCAGCCGGACCGGATGGCCCCGCAGCCTCCATCACGCCCGACCGCCGGCCAGGTCCAGCACCCGGCGCGCGCCGTCGGGTGCGAAGCCGACCGCTTCCAGGTACCGCTCCGACGCCGCCATCGCCGGCGAGGCGACCACCCGCCGGGCACCCATCTGCGCGAACGGCCCGTCCGGGCGGAACACGAACTCACCGGGCGTGAAGTCCCGGTACGGCGGCAGCACGTAGTCGAGCACCACCTGCTGCTCGTCCGGCGCGTCGCCCGCGCGCGCGAGCACGACGCCGACCAGCTCGTCACGGCTGCTCACCAGGAAGGCGTGCTCGGCCTCGGCGAGCAGGCGTTCCGGGGAGGGGTTGAAGCGGGAGATGTCCTCGGCATGCCGCTGGAGCAGATGGGCAAGGAACGGCTCCTTGACGCCCAGCGCGACGACGTCGTAGGCGCGGGCATCGTGCCGCTTGCGCAGCAGGCCCCAGATCACCCAGACGTTGATCCCCACGAGCACCACGTTGAGGCCGACCATCGGCCAGACCTGGATGGCGAGGTTGTAGCCGATCAGCACCGCCGACGCGACCGCGTTCAGCACCCGGAACCGCATCACCCGGGTCTGCAGCAGGGACACCACCAGGACGGCGGAGCCGAACCAGCCGACGAGCTCGAGGAGGGGCACGCGTCGATCCTAGGTGCGCATCAGGACAGGGGTGCTTGGGTGATCCACGCCACGAGCAGGTCGCCCACCACCTCGGGCGTGAACACCGACATGTGCGTGACGCCCGGGAGCTTCTCGACGGTCACGTCGTGCCCGCCATCGGTGAGCGCGGCGGCGAAGGTGTCGGTGAACTGCATCGACACGTCACGGTCGTCCTCGCCGTGAACCAGGAGGAACGGCACCTCCGGCCGCTCGGCCGTCCAGGTGAGCGGGTTGCCGTCACGCCACAGCTCGGGATCCTCGGACTCCGGGACGCCGAACAGGTTCTCGGCCAGACCGCCGGTCTGCGTGACGTCGTACGGACCGGCCAGCCCGACGACGGCGTCGGCCGGGTACGGCGGGTACGGGCAGCTGACGTCGTCCCGGTCCGGGACCAGCCCGGCAAGAGCCACCAGCTGGGCGCCGGCGGAGTGCCCGACCAGCACCACCGGGACGTCCGGGACCTGCTCCGCCGCGTACGCGACCGCGCACGCCACGTCATCGACCGGACGGGGGTAGTACGCATCCGTGCCGGACGTGCCATAGGTGATCGTCACGACGGCCAGGCCGCTGTCCGCGAGAACCGCGGCGAGCGGGGCGAGGCCGGCGGGGTCGGCGCTGCTCCAGCCACCGCCCGGAACCAGCACGACGACGACGGTCGGGTCGCCGGTGGGCAGGTCGACCGAGGCGGGCAGACCGGGCAGGTACTCCCCCGGGCCAGGGGTCGCGGGTCCGGTCGCGGGTGCGTCGGCGTTCGGCCTCTCACCACCGCTGCCGCAGCCGGTCAGGAGCGCCGTCGCCGCCAGCCCGACCGCGCCCACCATGCCGAGGAGCGCCTTCGGGCCCGTCCAGGTCGAGCGGGCGGCTGCTGATCCGAGCACGCGTTCCCCCAGCGACTGGGCCATCCGAGATGACTGGGCCATGCGATCGAGCATGGCATCGGCGGCCGGAGCGCCGCGGGCCAAGAGGTCACGGCTGGGGGCCGAGCTGGTCACGACCCGGAAACGCACCAGGGAGTCAC
>Ga0209539_1001514_pt1 | contig 12564 bp, 10 predicted proteins | sample BarGraNGADG00312_2_FD_184499 | JGI IMG/M metagenome (GOLD analysis project Ga0209539, IMG submission 184499) | Arctic peat soil microbial communities from Barrow, Alaska - Barrow Graham LP Ref core NGADG0011-312 (SPAdes) (version 2) | ecosystem: Environmental > Terrestrial > Soil > Wetlands >... | reverse complement strand
TGGGTATTCGCACTGAAGAAACTAAAATAGAATACAATAAGAAAACAGATAAAATAGAATATATGATATCGATAATATTTTACATAATAATAGAATACCAGGAACATAAACCATAAGTATGCTATTCCACCAAGAATGCCGGAATATAAAAAAGCAGATAAAAATGGATTGTGCGGATAATCATTTTTCACTTCGCCAAATTTTGTCCCAAACATTTCGTGATACTCAAAACCTCCACCAATAATTTTTTTATAAACAGGATATTCTTTAAAAATTAACCAGGTATAATACCACCTGGACGTTCTTGAACCAGAAAAATTATTATTTTCTAAATCATTAAGGTATTTTTCATTTTTAACCCGGCTCACGGTATCCTCGAAGACTGAAAATCGAATTTCCGAAAGAATCAATGAAAAAATCTCCGGATCAAAAAAAGAAGATTGAGACAGTGAATAACTTTTAGTTACCTTACTCACAGTACTAATATCAAGCTTTTTTTTTATTGAATCATTGCGATATTCAGGATATGCATAAATTACATAACCTTTAAGATTTTTAAAGTCTGTAGCTCCATATTTAGACCAAAAAAGATAAACCGGTGGAATTCCCGATTTAGCAATAAAATAAATTTGAAGTTTTTGCCAGGTTCCTTTTTTACTTAGATCATATTCCTGAGCAATTTTCCCTGAGGCTCCGCCTTCAGCAGAAATTCTTGCCCAGGTTCCATTAAAATCATTAGAGATAAAGCAATAAACTGAAGAATAAAAATACTGATTACCGCTTGTTATAGAGTCAGTTTTGAATAAACTTGAAATATTTGTATATGAGTAGGCATTATTGTCCCATGTTGACGCAACAGTTGAGCTATCCATTTTATAGCCAATTGAATTTTGAGGTACTATGAAAGATTTCTCACCTTTCAGGGGATATTCCGGGGTGTATTTTTCAGAGCCCCATGCTGAATCCGGATTTTTAGGATCTGCCTTAATTATTATATACTCAGGATATGCAAAAATTACATGTCCTTTCAGGTTGCTAAAGTCTTTAACACCATTTTTAACCATATACAAATATACAGGAGACAACCCTCCGGAATTTCTAAAGCAAAAATTTAACTTTTGCCAGGTTCCCCTTTTGTTTAAATCATACTCTTTAAATTTTTTCCCTGTAGCCTTACCTTCAACAGAAATCCGGGCACAGGTTCCATCAAAATCTTTTGAGACAAAACAATAAACTGATGCATAAAAAAATTCATCTCCTGAAATGACAGGTTCACTTTGAAATAAACTTGAAATATCTGTATATGAGTAGGCATTATTATTCCATGTTGCAGCATAACTTAGGTTATCCATTTTGCAGCCAATTGAATTCTCAGGTACTATTCCTGCATTTTCTCCAAGTAATGGAAATATCAGGGTACCTGCCCGTGAACCCCAACCAGAGTCAGGATTAAGAGGATCACGTTTTTCATTCCAGACTATCTTCTGAAAAAAGCGATATTCATGATCTGAGAAAATTGTGGAATAACGTTTAAGCAGAGTAGAGTAAAGGTATTGATATGATCTTGCGGTGATTCCCAATTTATTAAGGGATATCCTTTTCGTTTGAGCAGGCATATAAAAAAACAGAGCTAAAGAAAGAGTGAAGAATAGAAAAGTTGCCAAATAAATACATAAAACTTTAAATAAGTTGCTTTTCTTATGATAGGAATATGTAAGAAGTATAATATTTAACAACATAATTACCAGGAACAGGACTATACCTCTTCTGGAATATGAAAAGAGTATATTAAATGATAAAAGAAGAAGAAGAAAGGATAATAAAATACTTTTTGAGAAAAATATTTTATTATCAAAATACAATAGACCGAATAAAATTGAAACAAAACCAAGGAAGCTAAAAAGTGCATAAAAATTATTATCTCCTGTTAGTGAAGTACCAAAGGCGCTGATAATTGGAAATTCGTGACCTCTGAGTTGAAAATAAAATTTAGATAATCCTAATACACTTATAATAGAAGAAAAGTAAATGAACTGTACGCACAAAATTCCGGTAAACTCATAAAATTTATCCTTCTTATTGACAAAGAGGAAAAGACTGAAACTAAAAAAAAGAATCACTATTACATACAATACTTCTTTAAAAGAAAAAAAGGAATAAGTTGGTGAAATAACAAATCCAAAAAAAACTAAAAAAGAAATGATTAATATTTGTTTGTTATATCTGAAAAAATCCTTAAGAAATAGTACTTTATTCCTTTTAATAAAATGATAAATAGTAAAAAAGATAAAGACAAACAACAGAGGCAAGAAAATATAATTAGCATAAGGAACCGCCATTCTCAGAATACATAAAAGAATTATTGAAGATAAAAAGTGTAAATGATTCAGGTCTGAAAATCGTTTAAATAAAATCATAGAATTTTTATTCGGGGAAAGTAATATTTAGAATATAACCGGAATTTCGATTATCCCAATTGTATGTTTGAATTATACGATTGATAAATTTTTTGAATTGTTTATTGAAGTATAAAATTACTCAACACATCCAATGGCTGCCAATTCAGGTTTTTCTTTGCTTTTTCGTTCGAAAAAGTAAGAGGTTTTACTATTTTGTCGAGCTGCAATGAGTTTATTGGAAATCTATCTCCAACTAAGTCTCCAATCAATGCTAAACCTTTGGCAACCCAATATGGAATGGACCATGGTTTTCCTTTTCCAAGTTGATCGGAAATTAAAGTTTCTAGTTCTTCAAAGGAGGGATGATGGTCATCACATACATTGTATATCCCTCCAATTTCTGTCAACTTAGTAATAAATCTTGCTATATCTCCGGCCATCAGAACACTTTTCCTGGTTTGTCCGTCTCCAATGCGAAAGTATCTGTTAGACTTAATCCCCCTGATCATTGTACCCAAATTTCCCGGGGGGTTTTTTCCTGCGATTAATGAAGGCCGAACAATTCCTAAAATAACATCATGATTTGCGCACCATATCTGCAAAAAACTTTCTGCCTGAATCTTGCTCAAGGCATATGGGGTTTTACCGTTCAATGGAAATTCTTCCGTAATACCATTACCGAAATCCAGGCCATAAACTGCTACAGTACTGATGAAAATAATTGACTTTGGTATTCCATATCTTTCAAAAGCCGTGCATAAATTCACTGTACCTTTTACATTAACATCAAAAATCAGTTGCTTTTCACTCTCTGTCCTAGGAACAAAGTGAGCCTTACCTGCAGCGTGAAGTACAACATCATATTTCTCTCTTAATGCAGGTATCTCTTTTGAGATGTCCAGATTGTAAGTGTCTATGTCGGATAGACCAACAGACTCCATTTCATAATTACAGGATAAAAGATGATAAATATTCTCACCTAAAAACCCAGATCTGCCAGTAAAGAGTAATTTTTGTATTCCCATAAAAACTACGATAAGAATTGCTTCAGTTTGGGAATCAACCTATACAGTGGGTAAAGAATGCCAGCGTTCAGTCCATTTTTCTTAAAAGCCCTTATGCATTCGATATTTTGATTAAAGATGTTTACAAGACTTTTATTTGTTGCACCACCTGTTCTCATCTTGACTAATGGTATTGGCAAATAAATTGAAGATATCCTGTACTTCTCAAGCATACGCAACATTAATTCAAAATCGGCTGCAAGTTTAAATGATAAATCAAAATCACCGTACTGTTTGTAAACATGTCTTCTTAAGTAGAATGAAGGATGCGCGGGATGCCATCCTTTGTTAAAAGCGCCATGAATATACTCGTTAGTTTTCCAATGCCTTATAACTTTATTTGTATCTGCTTTGTCTACATATATTAAATCTGCATAAACACAATCGGTCTGAGTTGTGTTAAAAATATCCATTACCTTTTCTATTGCAAAAGAGTCAATGAAAAAATCATCAGAGTTTATTATCCCTATAATATCACCTGTTGCAAGTTTAATACCTTTGTTCATAGCATCATAAATGCCATTGTCCGGTTCTGAAATAAATTCAGAAATTCTGTCATTATAGGATTTTACTATATCTACAGTGCCATCTATTGAACCATTGTCAATAATTATATATTCAATATCAGGGTATGATTGCTCTAAAACAGAATCTATCGTATGTTTTATAGTACTGAGACTGTTACTGGAGGCTGTAATTAATGAAATTTTACTCATACGATCATTCTATTATTCTAAAATAGCGAATGTCGTAAGTTTGATATCCATATACATGATTTAAAAACCTTTTGTCAGATAATCAGGATTTTGCTATTGGGGTCAATTAAACACTATGGAAAATCAGTTAAACACCTCAAATAATTTTTGAACTACAGTTTCCATTTCCTGCTTGCTTAAATTTAGACCACTTGGTATATAAAAGCCTCTGTTTGCCAATTTTTCAGCGACAGGATAAGATTCATTAACAAATAAGCCGCTCTTTATAAAAACAGGCTGCTTATGCATCGGATAAAAGAAAGGTCGGGTTCCGATCCCTTTCTTATGAAGTAAATTCATTACCTCAATGGCATCAAGATTAACATTATTGTTAATAACAATGCCAAAAACCCAATATATATTAAAAGCATAATCAGTGGACGGAAGAGGAAGTTGCAGTTTGTCTTTTAATTGTTCCAGCATTTCTGTATAATACTTCCCCATATTGCGTTTACGGGCAACAAATTCATCCAGACGTTCTAATTGAGCTAACCCCAGCGCTGCTTGAATATTTGTCATACGTAAATTCCATCCTATATCCTCATGAATAAACCTGCGGGGTGGTTGAAAATATAAATTTCTTAAAAGTCTGCATTTATTTGCGATATCATCATCATCTGTGACAATCATTCCTCCTTCTCCGGTAGTTATTAATTTATTGGGGTAAAAGCTAAAAATACTAATATCACCAAAACTTCCACACGGTTTATTATAATATGTCTGACCATGCATTTCGGCTGCGTCTTCTATAATTTTTAAATCATATTTCGATGCAAGTGTAAGTATTGGATTTAAATCCACGGGAAGACCATAAATATGAACTATCATGATAGCCTTTGTTCTTGAAGTGATTTTACTTTCGATCTGAGTAACATCCATATTCCATGTTACCGGATCGCAATCGACAAGAACCGGAAGTGCTTTAACTCTGATTAGTTGAAGGATACAGGATATAATTGTAAATGTTGGCATTATGACTTCATCACCTGGTCCAATGTCCAGTGCCTGAACTGCAGCATCCAAAGCTGTCGATCCATTTGTTACAGCGATTGCATGTTTTCTTCCTACTTTGTTAGCAAATTCATTTTCGAATTTGCTAACAAAAGGACCCTCCGAGCTAATCCAGCCACTGTCAATACATTCATTTACATATTTTTTCTCATTACCATTTAACATTGGCTCGTTGACTGAAATATAATTATTTTTCATTAGAAAATTTATTAGGTTTTCTATTCCTTAAATGATATGGTTGAGTGATGAAAATTTCATTTATATGCCTCAGAAGCATGTAAACGTTTTTTGATGGCAACAGTTAGTACCATTTGAAGGATTTTTCAATTAGTTGATCGAAAAAAATGTTTTCAAATTGTTGAAGCCATAAAGCAACTCTTGTGAATATTTAGGTATTTTGCAAATCGTTTTCAATCATGATTTTTATTAAATCTTTAAATTTTACTTTTGGTTCAAATCCAAATGTCTTGTTAGCCTTTGTAATATCTGCGATAAGCAAACTATTGGATGCGGGTCTATAAAACTTCTTGTTTGTCTCTAAATAATCTTTGTAATCAAGTCCTGTATGAGAAAAGGTTTCCTTTACAAACTCTTCTACTGAGTGAGCTTCTCCGGTTCCGATAATAAAATCATCAGGTTTATCTAACTGCATTATATTCCAGGCTGCAAGCATATACTCTTTAGCATATCCCCAATCTATCTGGGCACTTAAATCACCTAAAACTAATTTTTCCTGCAATCCGGTTTTTATTCTCGCAACAGATTTGGTAATTTTTCGCGAAACATAGTCTTCAACTCTTCTCGGAGATTCATGATTATAGAAAATTCCGACTGAGACGTGCATATTATATACACTCCTGTACATTTTACATATATGGTATGCAAAAATCTTTGCACAGGCATAGGGGTTTTGCGGATTGAATTGAGTATCCTCATTTTGAGGACTTGTATTAACGATACCGAACATATTTGAAGTGACTGGTTGAAAATATTTTATATTTTTATCAACATTTTTAATTATTTCCAGTATCCGTCCGACAGCTGATCCCGTGATATCAAAATTATAACTCGGTATATTAAAACTTATCCCGGCATGATCCTGATCAGCTTCGTTATATAATTCGTCAGGTCTGACAGCACTTATTATATGATAAATAGAAATAGGATCTGATAAATCGCCATAATGTAGATGAATTTTATCTAATATATGACTGATATTCAATGTATTACCAGTTGCAGTTCTTCTGATAAGACCATGAACTTCATACCCTTTTTCTAACAGGATTTCAGCTAAATATGAGCCATCCTGACCATTAATTCCGAAAATCAATCCTTTTTTCATAACTTTTTATCACCTATAAATACTAAACGTTTCAATAATAACTCAGGTAATTCTTTTAACCAGATAAAATTTGAGCTTTGATTATCAAGAATGATATCTTTTGTGTTTTTTGAAGATAGCAGAAATACGAAACTAATTACATGCAGACCATACCTGACATTAACTTGTGCTTCCGGATAAAAATCTTCAAAAAAGCCTATCAATCCTACAATTTCTACAGTAATGCCAAGTTCTTCCTGCATTTTTCTGATAATTGCCTGTTCTAATGATTCATTCTTTAATAGCCTCCCTCCTGGTATCCAATACTCATCTTTTAAAGGTTCATTTAATCTCTTTACAAGTAAATACTCACCAAAATCATTTTTCACAATCCCATCGATACAAACAATAGGGACATTTTCCTGTATTATTTTGTATGTCTCAGACGGTATCATAACTTTTTCCCAATGATTTTAAAATCTGGTAGAGGTACGATAAATTGGCCACCTTTATTTAACCAATCCTTCTCTCGTTCAACAAATTCATTTACAAAGCCTACCGGTAATATTAAGAAGTAGTCGGCATGCTTTCTACCTTCTTCTTCAGATACAATAGGAATATCAGTCAATGTATATGCTCCCCACTTTTCAGGATTCTTATCAGCGGCACCGACAATGAGATCACAACCAAGATTATAGTATTGTAAAATCGCATTACCTTTTGTTGAGGCTCCATAAACATAAACCTTTTTACCTTCAGCGACTACTTTTCTGATAAAATTAACACATAACTCCTTATTTAAATCAAGCCGTTCCTTAAATGATATTAACGAATCAATGGAGATTTGTTCCTGCCAGTTGATACTTCCATTCTTCAGATGTCTGGCAAATATCCGATAGCTTCCACCATTAATAGTATTTTCTTCTATTTTGAAAATCTCTAAACCATTGTTTTCGAATAAATACAATAAGGATTTATATGTATAATATTCAAGATGTTCATGGCATATATTCCCCAGATCATTTTTTTCAAGCATTGGTTTTAATGTCATAAGCTGAGCAACAAATAAGCCATTCTCATCGAGAGCAGCACAAACATCTCTGATAAACTGATTTGGATCTTCCATGTCGTAGAACATCCCAATTGCAGTAATTACCTTTGCCTTCTTTAAATCTAGTTTTTGATATTGTTCATAACTCCAGAAATCAGGTATTACATAATCGCAATTCTGTTTCAATTCCTGATGTAGATTTATAGCTGGTTCACAACCAACCGTAATCACGGAACCTTTTAAATTTTTAAGTAACATTCCGTCATTTGCGCCAATATCTAAAAACACATCATCGCTTTTTAAATTTGCGAGTTTGCATGATATTGTTGCAATTTCTTTAAGATCTTCAACAATAGTACTATTGATCCCTGACCTGTACCAGTAATGCCTGGAATAAAGTAATTCCTGAGGAGCAGAATGCCTTAACTGATATAATGAACACTTCTTACAAACGATGATATCTAAAGGACATTCCCCGTTTCGTCCCTTCTTTGAGGGATGAGGTGGAAAGTCATTAATATATTGGTTCCCAAGTGAGATAACTTCCAATAATTCTGTTGAACCGCAAAGTCGACATGTTTCTCTTCTGATATTTTCCATAATTTAGTTTTGGATTTAATATTATATTTTTAAAAAAGCTCAGATGCGAGCCAATATATTTTTGTCAGATCATAAACTAAAAAAACTCCTTATCCAGCTCACCTGCATAAGGACCTTGCTTAACTTCTATTATTTCAGAATCTTCAATGACTTCGATACCATGGCCCCCAAATGCAAGGAGTATAGTATCACCGGCATATAATTCGGTACTTGTGAAAAACACTTTATCCTCGTTGTAAATATCAATTTTTATTTTCCCGCTTTTTATAAATAGCACTTCCTTTGTATAGAAAATATTTCTGGAAAACGGGATATGATTGTGAGGTTTTATTTTATATCCTTTTTGTCTGAACATATAACCCAGCTGTTGAGAGAAATCCTTCGGAGTGAAGAATTCAATTCCTGTTGATTTATAATCTTTCCTGATTATAACTGCAAGAAGTTTGTTTTCAATTTCAATTTTTTCAACCATAATTGTTTCCTTTCCCAGTTAAATTGTTTAAAAGTTAAAAACTAAAGGTTTGTAAAAGGCTTGTTTTTGATTATTGAAAATTGTTCTTCCCATCTTTTTTTCAATTTTTTATATTGATAAAAGTTTTCGCGAAATTTTAATCCGTTGATATTTTTATAGAAACTCTCATTAAATTGATGTTTATCAATAAAGAAAGCATTCACCCCATTTGAATCAACTGTTACAAAAGAATAGTCGTTTTGTTCAAATAATGAAATCCAGGCAGATATTGACGCTCCATAGTACAAATTTGATTCATCAGCATTATTAAAATTAAAGTATTTGTCATAAACAATTGTCAGTTTTTCAGTTGGTCCATAACAAGAATTATATTCAACAACAAATATTTTAGGTCTGATTCCTGCATTGAAGATAGTTTTCACAAGAAAATAATCGTTACCATCAATATCCAATGAAAATACATCAGGGTCATTATATAAAATTTCTTGTTTAAGTTTTTCAATAGATTGATCATCAACAAAGAAGTTTATACAATCAACGCCTAAACAAAATGATTTTAAAAAGTATCGGCAATATTTTGATGAGTATTTGTCTCCTTCAATCATAAGCCCTGAAAATCGGCGATACATGGCTAAAAAGGTAGTGTTGTTTTCAATACCAAAACCTGATCCTATTTCAATGAAATATTTATTAGAAATATTCAATTTATTAATTAAAAAATTTATGATTCCGTCCTCCCCATTCTGACTATAGCAACTAAATTCCCATGTCAACGGATTTGTTTCGTCAGGAGATTGCAATTGAGTATTTTTTGACTTCGAGGTTTGTACCAAAAATTTATATGCCAGATAAAATAGTTTTGGATAAAATAATAAAGCTTTACATACACTTTTCATATTAAATGGATTTTATGCAGAAATCAACTAAATTATAAAACTTCAGTTCGTTTATGACCAAAAACCTGCTAATTAAAACTATCTTATATTTTGTAGCCACAGGTTTGCAAATATAAGTTATTTTCCAATTATTTTTGTCTTCGGAATAGCTTGTCAATCAAAATGTTGACACTTTTAAGACTTTTGAAAGATGTCCCTGACATTCAAATTGCAGCATCGATATTGTCAGTCTCAGACAAATAAAATAAATGATAACCAATCCATCGGATAATAACCTTTCGAGCAAATTATCTATTTCAGGGATTTAAAAAATCATAGAAATTTGAAAAATTTTTATCAAAATCATACAATGCCGAATAACATTTTAATGCGTTGTTACGATAATAAGTATAATTAGAGATAATTTTTTGTGCAGCTGGAATTAATTCATTTAAATCCGAAATTACAATTCCGCAATTATAAAACTCGAATATCTCTCTTACACCCGGCATTTCTAAAATAATAATTGGAATACCCAACCGTAATGACATAATCATCTTACCGGAGGCATTTGCAATAAGTTCAAAGTTTCTGCCTAATTTTTTATTGTAAACAACTACACCAATTTGAGCAGATAAGATTATTTTATCCAATTCTGAAAGCGAAACCGGGTTTAATGAAAAATAAACATTTTTCCCAGCTTCATTTTTAATTAATTTAATGTATGGATCATTTGAATCAGTAAATTTTTTATCATGAAATACCAGTGAAAATTCTTGTTGATTTTTAAACGATTTAGCTAATTCCAGACTTAAACATGCATCACTAATCATTCCTAAATGCAAGATGATTATATTAGTTACATTAAACAGATCAGGAAGATATGCAGATTTCTTTAGACTGGTCGGTTTACTTGTTGAATTTGGTATAAAATGAAACTTGTGATTATCTTCTTCTAAAAAGTTCTCATTAATAAGTTCATTTTTGCGAAGAACATCCTGAATAATAATATTTTTTATTTTATGAAGCTTTTGGATTTGATTTTTTTGGCATAAAAACCTAAAAGGTGTTGTAAAGAAATTTAATTTTTTCAGATACTCTAATTCAAGACTCAAATAAATAATATTTTCAACTCCGTATTGAATAATTTGTTCCGATGCTGATAGCCCCGTTGCGTCACAAATTATTATGTATTGATAATTCTCAGATATTATTTTTGGATTCGTTTGTCTGATAAAACGACGTTGCAGAAAAATAGATTTTATTTCATTTGAATACTTATAAATTGATTTAAAGAGCCCTCCTATTATTAGTGAGATTGATGGGTTCTTTGTGAATAAGTTAAGAAACCTATTCACTGAATGAACGTTTAGTGGTTTATCATCATTGATCAGGGGAAAGCAGGAAATATTATTACTACTGAAGCAAATAGAAGGATATCTTTTATTTATTGCTGTTGTATAGATATCGACTTTGAAAGATTTACCTGCAAAGGATTCTGCAAGACTGATTATTGTCGGGCAAATTGGTAAATAATCCTCCCAAAATACAATTGCAACCGTTTTGTTAAAATTTTCATGAATCTCCATTAAGGTCTGTTTGTAATGTCAATGGTTTGCAAAAAACATTTATAATACACTGTATGTTATACTATAACCTTTGATATAAATTTAAATATTGGAGGGCAATATTATTCCAGGATAATTTACTTAAAGTTTCAGATATTTCCTTTCTGGAATAGCTTGATTTTTTTATTTCTAAAAGACAATTCCGGATCGAATTTGACGAAAAATCCTCCAAAAGAATAGAATTTTTATCGTTTAGAATATTCTCCTCTAATGCAATAGGAAGATCTTTAGGTATGATAACAGGGGTACCACATGCTATACTTTCAAGATATACAAGTCCAAATCCTTCTGAACTGCTGGGCAATATCATATAATCTGATGTATGAAGCTGAGATAATATCTGTGAAGGCTCCAGATAACCGAGGTATTCAAAGGAAAGATTGTTTTCTTTGGCAATATTTTGTAGTTCAATAATATCCTGATTAGTACCATTTCCGATAACCGAATATTTTAACTTCAGGCGAATCTCCCGGGGAAGTAAACAAATTGCGTCAAGAACTCTTTTTTGACCTTTCCGGTCAGAAATACTACCTATTGTAACTAATGAAATATTTGAGGACGTATCTACCTGTAAGGCCGGGATATAATGAAAAAAATTAGTATCGGCACAATTCAAAATTACTTGTGATGGTGCTATCGGACCATCATATAATCCAGACCATTCTTCCTTAATTAAAGAAGAAATGAAAGTTATATAACTAATCGTCGGACTGCTTGATATTTTTTGTTCGATTTTTCGATTTATTTTCCAATTTTTTATATTGGCATCATTTCCAAAAATTCCATGAATTGTAACAACTAATTTTTTTTTGTAAAGAGCTGACAGGTGATTAATAATTAATGAATTTGTAATATCATGTGAGTTTATAATAGTAACATCATCGGATAGCGATTTCATTGTATAATCAAAGAATACTAATTTCCCAAGAGTATTTATCAGTGGATATCTGTAATTAAAAGAAAGTGATAATGCGTAGGAAAATAATTGTATGAAATTCCAAGGAGATTGTATACAATATTTTATTAAAGTTTTTTTTGTCCATCCAATAATTTCGGTTGCTTCAATTTTAGTTTTATCAACATAGATATCAGTAGAAGCCAATAATATCTTATTCCCGGAATCAAGTTTATTAAATTCGTTTGCTAAATTCCATACAACCGTGGCTAAACCCGTGTACTGTCTGCCACCGATATGCTTCGGCAAATGTCCAAAGCATAGTATGGATAATTTTGATTCTATCATTTATTAAATCGGCTATGTCTGAATTTATTCACTAATGCCCGAATACCCAATCCACCGACAATTAAATATGGAATATTTTCTAACTCAATTTTAGAAATCAATTTATGACTATATTTTCGGGCCGATCTTATATTTTCCAATGCCC
>Ga0209539_1001512_pt1 | contig 12579 bp, 10 predicted proteins | sample BarGraNGADG00312_2_FD_184499 | JGI IMG/M metagenome (GOLD analysis project Ga0209539, IMG submission 184499) | Arctic peat soil microbial communities from Barrow, Alaska - Barrow Graham LP Ref core NGADG0011-312 (SPAdes) (version 2) | ecosystem: Environmental > Terrestrial > Soil > Wetlands >... | reverse complement strand
CATCCAGGACCCGCTGGCCACCCACGCCGCCAACGCGACGGGCACCCTCACGGTTCTTGACGAGGCGAGGCGAGCTGGCGTCAAGCATCTCGTCGTGTCGTCGTCGAGCTCGGTATACGGAATGAACCCCGCACTGCCCAAGAGCGAGCGTGAGTGGGTCCGGCCGATGAGCCCGTACGCCGTGACGAAGCTAGCCACCGAGCAGTACGCGCTTGCCTACCAGCAGTCGTACGGCATGGACACGCTCGCCTTTCGGCTCTTCAACGTCTACGGACCGGGCCAGAAGGCGGGCCACGCGTACGCAGCCGTGATTCCGGTGTTCATTGACGCCCTGCTGGACGGTCGACCTCTGCCCATCAACGGCGACGGCTCGCATTCGCGCGACTTCACGTACGTTGGAACGGTCTGCCGCATCCTCTTGGATGCCGCGCATCGCCGGGTGACCAACCCTGAGCCGGTCAACCTCGCCTTCGGCACCAACACGACGTTGCTCGAGCTCGTCGCGACCATCGGCCGGGTCACCGGCCGAGCGACACAGGTGGAGTACCGCGACGCCCGTCCCGGCGACGTCGAGCACTCACAAGCCGACAACACCGTTCTTCGATCACTCTTCCCGGAGGTTCAGCCCGTGTCACTCGAGCAAGGCATAGCGGAGACCGTCGCATGGTTCGAGGCATCCCGATGAAGCGCCTCGTCGTCATCGGCCAGGGATATGTGGGGTTGCCGATGGCGCTGCGGGCGGCCGAGAAGGGCCTCTCCGTCGTTGGCCTGGACACCAAGGCATCCACCGTGGACGCGCTGAACGCCGGCCGGTCGCACATCGACGACGTGTCCGACGCACAGCTCCGGGCCGGCCTGGCAGCCGGGTACTCGGCGACGACCGACGCCGCGTGTGTGGCGGACGCAGACGTGATCCTCGTCTGCGTGCCGACCCCGCTCAGCGACGACGGTGGCCCTGACTTGGGCCCAGTCGAGGGCGCCGCTCGCACCATCGGTGAGCACGTCCAGCCCGGCACGCTCGTGATCCTCGAGTCCACCACCTACCCGGGGACCACCGAGGAGGTCTTCGCACCGCTGGTGCTCGGCTCGCGCCTGACTCTCGGCAAGGACGTCAAGATCGCGTTCTCGTCCGAGCGGGTCGACCCAGGCAACCCCACCTATCGTGTGCAGAACACTCCCAAGGTCGTGGGGGGCCTCACCCCGGAGTGCACGACGGCGGCCCGCGAGTTCTACGAGCAGTTCATCGACGTCGTCGTGGAGGCCAAGGGGGCCAAAGAGGCGGAGATGGCCAAGTTGATCGAGAACACCTTCCGGCATGTCAACATCGCTCTGGTCAACGAGATGGTTCGGTTCTGCCACGAACTCGACATCGACCTCTGGGACGCGATCGACTGCGCCGCGACCAAGCCGTTCGGCTTCATGGCGTTCCGTCCGGGTCCCGGCGTCGGGGGTCACTGCATCCCCATCGACCCGTCGTACCTGAGTCACCGCGTCAAGGCGCGACTCGGCTACGCCTTCCGCATGGTGGAACTCGCCGAGGAGATCAATCACGCCGCTCCGGAGTACGTCGGGACGAGGATCTGGCAGGCGTTGAACGACAGGGGCATTGCAGTCAAAGGTGCGCGGATCCTGTTGCTTGGGGTGACGTACAAGGAGAACATCTCCGACAGGCGTGAGAGCCCCGCGGACCCGTTAGCCCGACGCTTGCTCTCTTGGGGCGCGGACCTCAGCTACCACGACCCGTTTGTGCCGGAGTGGCGGCCTAGCGGTGAGTCGGATGTGATCGCCCTGACGTCTGTGCGGGACGTCTACGGGTCAGCCGCTATGTCCGACCTCGTGGTCTTGCTCCAGGCGCACTCCGCGTACGACCTCAAGAGACTGGCGGAGTCAAGTGCGGTGCTCCTCGACACCCGAGGTGCGCTGAAGTCCATCGACGGGGTGCTCACGCTCTGATCAAACCCGTCGGGGGCGTCACTCCAACGAAAGGAGAACCGTCAGGAAGCTGCGGATGCGGGCGCCCTGGGCCGCGCTGGAACAGGACTCGGTGACGAAGCGGGCCGCAGCGCTTCCCTTGGCCCGGCGTTCTTCCGCCGACACGCTCATCACGGCGTGCAGCGCACGGGTGATGCCCTCGACGCTGTCATCGTCGATCCAGTACAGGTATGGCTCGTAGGTCGTCGGAATGCCGGACAGTCGGGTTGTGAGCGCCGGAGTCCCCGAGGCCATGTATTCGAGCAACTTCGAAGGGAACGAGTAGCGGACGAAGTCCTGGTCGGACGGCCTCGGCTGGACCAGGAGATCTGCGGAGCCGTACCTCCGCAGGACCGTCTCGCGAGGGGCGAACTGGACCTTCTCGACCCTGGGGTCGATGCCAGCCTGCTCATCGATCCACGAACTCAGGGGCCCCCTGCCGTACACGGCGAGATGGGCGTCATCGGTAACGAGAGCGCGAAACGCCTTGACCAGCCTGTCCACTCCGTACGACTCCAACAGACCGCCGGCATACATCACGCGGAAGCTAGGGCCAAGAGACTCGGCTGCCGTCGGACCCTCGTAGTCCGTGAGAATGCCCTCCATCACCATGCTGGGCGTCCCTGGCGCGAAGTCTTCGGCGAGAGGGGCTGTGAGCGCGATGACGCCGTCGACGGATCGGAGCGCCCGCCTGACAAGGCGCACGTCCACCGCCTTCAGCAGCCCGGCGAGGCGGCTGTCGCTGTGTGCCGTCACCCCGGGCGGGTCGGTGAGCACCACGACCGTCTTTGTGTCCAGCAGGCGGCGCGCCATGAGTCCGTAGTAGAGAAACGGACTATGGACGCCGTGGATGAGCAACACGTCGGGGCGCCACCGGCGGAGGATGCGGGTGCCGCGGACGATGCAGGCGACGAATCGACTGACGTGCTTGAGGACGATCAGGTTGATGAAGCCGAGCTTCTCGCCTCGGATTCCATCCTGGGTGAAGGCCCCCCCGCGGAACAAGATCCGCGGGTTGCGCGGGTAGTTGGACGCGGGCGCGGACGAGAGGAGGGTCACCTGGGCGCCGGCGGACCGGAGCGCCTCGACCAGTGCCCAGGAGAAGGTCGCGGTCTGCGTCGGCATGTTGGCGTCGGTCTTGAGGATCGCGGCCATGTCCCCGGAGGACAGAGTGAACCCGAGCAACGTGATCTTCACCGAGGACCCTCTCGTTCGAGGATCGTCTCGTAGACGCCGTCAAGGGCAGCAATCATGTGCTCCACGGTGTAGTTCGCTTCGACCACCTGCCTCGCCTCCTGCCCACGCCGCGCCCGCAGCGCCGGATCGCCAAGCAGCTCCCCGATAGCGTGGGCCAGTCCCTCGGGGTCGGACGGCGGGACGAGCAGGCCACCTCCGCGTTCGAGGACCTCGACGTTGCCCCCGACGGCGGAGGCAACCACGGGCAGGCCCGCTGCCATGCCCTCGAGCAGCGCATTGGACAGGTTCTCGTGGAGGGTCGGAAACAAGAAGAGGTCGGAGGCGTCGAGTAGCGCGGCGACATCCGAGCGGCGTCCGAGAAACCGCACGTCGAGGCCCGGGACGCTGGCGTAGGCGGCAGAAATGGCCGCCCGGTCGGGGCCGTCGCCGGCGAGCAGCAGGGTGATGTCCGGAGAGCCGCGGTCCTGGATGCGCCGGAGCGCGTCCGCCAGCACCAGGTGGCCCTTCTCGACGCTGAGCCGTCCGACCACGATGCCCACCGTGTCGCTCGGGGACAAGCCCAACTCGGATCGGATCCGCGACCGGTCGGTGCCGGAGGGCGGCCGAAGCGTGACGCCGTTGGGCACCACGCCGGCGAACTTCGTCCGGTACGGCCGCAGGAAGTCCCGCCGCGCGGCCGACTCGCAGACGGTGACCACCTGCGTGGCCATCCGCAGCGTTGCCGGCTCGACCAGGCGGACCAGGGCCGTCCTGCGGGGCGATGTGGGGACGTTGAGGTCGCGGACGGTCCCGTGGATGCTTACCAGGATTCGCGGGCACCCTGCGAGCCGAGCGGCCAGCGCCGCGCGAAACCCCTCGTTGCCGAGTCCGCGCACATGGACCAGGTCCGGCTGAACGCGACGGAGGAACGAGACCCACTGCCTCAGAAGGCGAACGTCCACGGGCTTCGCGGTCGACGGCTGATGCATCCGGACGAACTCGTACTTGCTGGCCAGTGAGGAATCGAGAATCCGTCCCAATGCGGTTATCGGGCCTCCGGAGTTTGGATCCCCGAACGAGTGCTGCACAACGATGGGCCGGGTCAACGGCGCATCCCCTCGTGCGCGCCACCCTGTAGCCGAGCGCGGCCCTCCGTGACTTGCTCGCCGACGGGACCGTGGTCCGGCTCGAGAACCGCGATCCTGGAGATCAGGGCCAGAGCCAGCCATCCCGAGGGCGAAAGCTCCCAGTGTCCGGAGAGGACGATCGGACCAGAGGCCACGATCAGGGCACCGACGACGAGCGATCTTACACGCGGATCGACTGACCGTGTTTCTGCCACAAGAGCCGAGTACACGACGCCGGTGAGGAGTGCCAGGCCAACAATGCCCAGTCCAGATGCGACTTCAAGTGGGACATTGTGCGCACCGATCCCGTACGGATTCACGGCCCGCAGAACGCCTCCGCCGATTCCCTCCAACGGGTGCGCGGCGATGTACGCCCTTGCGTACGGCCAGGTGGACAAGCGACCGGCAAGGTCCCCGGTGCTCCGCGCGAAGTTATGCTCAAGCCCAACGAGAGCGCCGTCTGCCCAACCGGTAAACGTCGCCAGTGCGGCGATCGAGAACGCCGCGACCGGCACCCCAATTCCGAGGCCTAGCCAGATCTTCTTAGCCACGATCCAGAGAGCGATAAGCGCTGCTCCAATGACAGCTCCTCGCGATCCGCTCTTCACGAGCCCGAAGCAGAGGACCGGGACGATCAGGATTAACACGGAACGGAGACCCGGCCCGGGCCGGTGCGTCTGCCAGATTGCGACGAGGAGAACAAGGCCCGTCGTCAAGGCGTAGGCCATGTAGTTCAGGTTCACGCCCTGGATACCAAGGCGCTCGGCGCTTAGTTCGGGTGCAAATACTGCCTGTTGGTTCTGCTCAACGAGCAGGAATAGTGTATATACGCAGCCGGCCAGGTAACCAAGGACAACAATTGAGAACTGCCTGGAAGTGGTTACGGTAGTCCTAATTGAAAGGAAGATCACCAGGACGGCCAACTGGTTCTTCGCCGTAAGCGAGGCGGTCTCGCCGTCCATCGCCCACGAGAGCGAAAGGGTCGTCCAGAGCGTGAGCGCAAGTACGAGAGCGTCCGCACGCCGGATTCGGATCCTGCTGGTGAGGCTCAGAAGAATGACACCGCAGCAGACAGCGCCGTAGCGCAAGACAAGGTCGGGATTGAAGGTAGATACGCCTGCCAAGCACCCCAAGAACAGACTACGCCACTCCTGCAGAGGGTGACGCAGGCGGGGCGCATTACGTTGCGGGCTGCGCGCTGACGTTCCGCTCATGGCAGCCAAGTCGTAAGCGAAGTCATGAGCGCCTCATGGTGCGACTCGCAACGGACGTAGTTGAGTGCCGCCATCCTGGCTTCGCGGTCGCGAAGGAACCGGCCCGAGAACGTGATCTCGATCAGTCGCCTCATGGATCTGGGTAGCAGGCGCGAGCCGGGGGCGATCTGCTGGGCGAACGTCCCGGCTGTTGTCCTGGAGAACTCGGCCCATCGTGCGAGAACGGCATCGTCCGACTCGACCTGGATGCGATGGCCGTCAAGCTCGCGGAGCATCGAGAGGCGTTGGTCCTCTGGAGGCAGCGCCACGTCGAAGTTGTGGTCCTGGTGGATCGGCGCGAGGTCGAATTCGGTGGGACCGCCGCGGGGAAACCGCAAGGTGACCAGGAGCCCCTCGTACCAGCCGTTGTGCGGGTTCGGGAGGGTGAACTGGAAATTTCCGAGGCCGTAGAAGATCGGGACGTCATGCCACACCTCATAGGCGGCGACGACGTGCGAGTGGTGCATGACCACGGCGTCGGCGCCGTTGTCGGCAAGGAACCGCAGCTCCTGGCGCAGTCCGGGACGCGGCAGCGGGTAGTACTCGTTGCCGCCGTGGAGCACCACGAGGACGCGGTCTCCGTCCTGGCGTGCCTCCTGGATCGCCGAGAACGCCGCCAGCACGTCCCACCCGCTGGCCCCGGACCCGTCCGGCCGGACGGACCACTCGTGCTCGCAGTAGTTCAGGACGGTGAGGGCTCCCTGGTCCAGCGGCAGTCGAGCCCGTGCGGCCACGCGCGACCCGCCGGCTTGGACAGAGGCGCCGACGGTGAGCAGCCCCCGTTCGTCCGCGAGCCTCACCGTGTCGGCCAGGCCGATGAGGTCGGCATCGAGGATGTGGTTGTTGGCCAGGGTCACGCCCGTGAAGCCGACGTCTCTGACGTGGTCGAGGGCGGTCGCAGGCATCGTCAGGTGGGGGCCGGTCTTGGGGATCCGTTCCTTCGTTTCCGTCACCGGTGCCTCGAGGTTCACCAATGCATGCCGCGCGGCCGCGATGAGGGCGCGGACGGGCTCGTCGACGGCCGGGTGGAAGCCACGCCCGACGTAGAGGTCACCGGCGAGGAGAATGTCGCTCACGAGTTGGAGCCTCTCATGTACTCGATGAAGGAGATGACCGTCGGCGCCTGCACGGAGGCGGCGAAGGAATGCTCGACCAGCGCTCGGCCGCGCGCCCCGATCGCCTGAGCCTCGGCGTAGTCGGATGCTACGGCGACCAGCGCTCCGGCCAGGTCGGCGACATCGTTGGGCGCGACCATCAGGCAGGTGTCACGGTCGGCGAGGTAGCGCGGGATGTCCCCGACCGCCGTGGTGATCACTGGGCGAGCTGTGGCGAGGTACTCCCCGAGCTTGGTGGGGAAGCCGCCGGTTGCCTGCCGCGATGCCGGACGTGGCAGGACGAGGACATGGCACGGGGCGAGGCGGTCCGGGACCTCCGCATGCGGGACCTGCCCGTGGAACGCCGCCTGGCCCCCAATACCGAGGGCCCGACACTCCTGCTGCGCGGCCTGGCCTGCGGGAGAGGCCGGGCCACCACCGAGAATCTCGAGGCGCAGCGTCATCTCGGGCGCGAGCTCCCGGGCAGCCACCGCGGTCGCCCGCACCAGGGTCAGCAGGCCGTCCTTATGCTGCGAAAGGGAGCCTGCGTAGCCGATCACCAGAGTGTCGGTGAGGTCGATCTGCGGCATCAGCGGGTGGAGGGACAGGTCGACCAAGGCGCCGAGGAGGCGGGTCGGCACATGCGCTCGTTGGGCGACGTAGTCCTGGAGCGCTCGCGAGATAACGAGCACACCGTCGAGGGCGGGGAGGTGGCGCCGCTCGAAGTAGACCTGAGACATTCGCCCGAGAGGTCCGTGGGATCCGACGACGTCGGGGTACTCCGTCATCTCGTGCAGGACGAGGATCCCGCGCCGCCGCGCAGCCCGGAGCCCGGCCTCGAACAGGACGGGGTCCCGGTCCACGAGAAGGACGGCGTCGACGGGCCGGCCGACGCCGATCGTGTCGAGGGTGCCGCCGAGCCGCCGACAGACAGCGGCACGCCATGCGATCGGGGCGCGGGCGCTGGGCGCGGCGACGCTCACCCAGCGGACGGCGTCGTCCCTCAGCGGGGGCGAATCGGGAGCGGGCTGGTTGAGCAGCACGAACGTGACCGTGTGGCCATGCGCGGCGAGGCCGGAAGCCAGAGCCATGTGGCGTGTCGCGGCTGGCCCTCCGTCGGGGTAGTGAAAGGCGGTGAGCAACGCGAGATGCATGTGGTCAGGCCTCGTCTCCGGCAGCCCAGTGGGCCTCGATGTACGACGACGTTGCCTGAGCGAAGACCCGCTCCAAGTCGCATGTCTCCTCGACCCGTGTCCATCCATCCGCGCCATGAAGGAAGAAGCCGGTCGAGTTCTCGGCCGTAGCAGGACCGAAGGCCACGCACTGAAACTCGATGAGGTTCGGTTCCACGTCGGCCGTAGGGTCGAAGGCGATGTCCAGCGAGCAGTATGGCGACCCGAGGGCGTCGGACCATGCCTTGGCCGCGTCAAGAAGAGGGACGACGTCCGCCTTCTCTCCCGGTGCGTAGTCCAGCCGCCCGCTACCGCTCGCCCGGAAGTCGTCTGGGCGGTTGGCTCGGCCGAGGGCGTAGAACCGCTCGCCGTATCGGAGGACCTTGTAGTCGCCTTGAAGACCTGGCAGGAACTGCTGGATCACCACCCCGCGTCGATGCAGCGAACGCGGAACGTAGTTGCGACGGCGCACTCTTCTCACGAGTTCGAGCGCTGTCTCCCACAGGCCAGAGGAGCGCATCAGTCGCCGCGCCGCGCGGAGGCTCGCCTTCCGGCCGCTGATCAGCGTCACTCCTCGAGAGCCGGCACCTTGTGCCGGCTTCAGCACAGCAGGTCGGGACGGCCACTCGTCCAGGCGTCGCCGGAACTCCTCGAGTGTCCCAAATGTGCGCGATACTGGCTGGCCCGCCGCATTCCCGAGGCGCGCTCGCCGAACCGACTCCATCATGACCTTGTCGTGATGTGCGAGCAAGAGACGTGGGTCCGGGATTGGACGTGCGCCGACCATGCCAAGGCCGATGACCTTCGCCTCGATGTAGCGCTTGTAGTGGGCGTCCTTGTCTTCAGATGACGTGTAGATCACGTACTTGCCGCGGAGATCCGGCCGTGCGAGGTCGAGGTCCGCGAATTCGAGAACCTCGACGCCATGACCAAGATCGGTCAAGGCGTCACGGAGTCTTGGGACGTCCAGACTGCAGAGAGCGTCGACATTCCGGGTCGAGGACCAGAACGCGCCTCGATAGTCGACAAGCATGATGATCGAGTAGCCCATCAGTTCGATACCTCGAGTCCACCATCGGGTGTCTCGTCGCAGAGACGCAGATGTTCGGTCAGCTGTTCGGGCGTGAATCTCCTGCGAATCACGCGAGCTGGCGAGCCGGCGACAATCGTGAACTCTGGCACCGACTTGGTGACGACGCTACCGGCTCCAACGACGGAGCCTCGACCGATGGTCACTCCATGCAAGATGACCGCTCGCGTGCCGATCCAGACGTCATCTTCGATCACGACTCCGAGGTCGTCCTCGGGACGCTTCATCTCCTCGGTGACAGCTCGCATCCGCAGGCCGATGACGTCGAACCGATGGTTGCCGCCCCTGATCGTCACTTCTGGTCCAAACATCACATCGTCACCGATGCGAATCACTGACTTCGTCGCCAGCAATATTGGGCGGTAGCCAAGGTCGACGTTATCGCCAACATGGATCGACTCGAAACTGTACACGCCATCGGGGTCGAACACGAAATTGCTGCCATGGCTCCCGAACTGGCCGACCAAGGCCATTGCCTTGAGGGCGCGGCGGCTGCGCGTCCCGACGCTACAGATCGAGTACAAAGCGCGGGCGACATTGTCCACTGCCCTGCGTTGGCTCCGCCCGGCGAACTTCATGGCTGCTCGATTCCGAAGTGCGCTTTGAGCCGAGTTGCTTTCTCGCTCGCCGAAAGATGACCCAGTCCAAGGGACTTGACCTTCATTTTCTCCATATACTCATCGACTGATGAGATGCGGCGCGCGGGAACCCCTCCGACGACGCTGTTTTGAGGCACATCTCTTGTTACCACAGATCCGGCCGCAATTATGCACCGATTGCCGATGGTTACGCCCGGGAGAATGAGCGCCCTTACACCGAGGTAGACGTCATTTCCAACGGTAATAGGGGCCGTCCATTCGAGGTCAGGGATTTCCTTGCGCAGGATGAGGGTGCCGCCGTCGTGGGTGATGAACTGGACTCCAGCTGTCACATACACGTTGTCCCCAAAGGAGATCAGCCACGGCTCGGAGCCAAACATGCCCCGATCAATCCCGTAGAACGTGACGCGCCCGTGAAGACGTACGCCGAGAGACCTCGCGAACGCTTGCGGGTCCCTTGCGGCAAGGACGCGGTCTCTGAGTCCCCGGACAGCATTTCGCACGGCTATTCTCATCTGGACCCCTCAGTCATTGCGGATGATGTGTTCGAGAGCGCATGCCGGAACCCGACGACGGCGGCTGGCCAAAGACACAACAGGTAGATAAGGGCACCAACGAGGGGGACGCCAGCGATTCCGAATTCTCGAGCGGCCACCCACTTGAGGGGCACGCTGACAATCAGGAACACCGCCCATCCCACAAGTTGCGGACGGACGAGTCCCGCAGCGTTCTGAACCATGAAGCGAGGCGACGCTGTTGCGAGTGATAGCCACCACACAGCAAGGCTCACGAGGAGCAGCGAGGGGACGTGAAGAATGCCACCGACCCACACCGATATGAGCGCGTTACCGCCGATGATCAGCAAAGCAGACGGGAGGAGGATCGCGGTGCCTGACACCAGGGTCATGCGCCGCGTGGTTCGGCGCACCCATTCGAGATCGCGGTGCGCCAGTGCTTCGCCGTTGGCCGGCCAGAGGGGCAGGTTCACGAGCGTGACGATGAGTCCGAGGGCGGTGAATAACTTCGCTGGGACAGCATACCCGGTGACGGCGGCCAGGCCAAGGGTGTGCGCGATGATCAGGTTGTCTGCGTTGAGTGCGATTGATGTGACGATCGAGAGAATGAAGAACTGACTCCCGAGTTGTATCAGGGCACGAGCGAACCGACGATCGACGGAACCTGGTCGAGGCGCGAGAAGTCGCCCTTCACGCAAGTACACAAAGGCACTATTGGCGACGTTCACCAGCAGAGGTCCAGCTACCGCTGCGCTGACCACGACGGTCGGTGAGGCCTTCGCATGAACTGCGGCCCAGGCGAGTGCGACCGACACGAAACTGCCTGCCGCCTGCCAGAGGTTGCTCTGGGCGACTTGCTGATGGGCATACTGAACTCGTTGGACCAAGGACAACGGGATATTGATCAGCAGTGCCGAGAGGCAGACCAGCGCGATCTGCTTCGCCAGTGGAACCAGGCTCGGGTCGGTCACATTGAAGATCGACGCCCAGGGGACTACCCCCGACAGGGCCCAAAGCAGGCCGAGTAGCGACGCGGCCGTCGCAATGAGCACGGCGTAGGCCGTCGAGACATAGCGTCGCGCGGCGTCCCAGTCGCCATTGGCGTGACACGGGGCGAGTTTGGTCAAGAGTCCGTTGCCCAGCCCGAAGTCGGCCCAGAGGGCCATGCTTGCGATGGCGGCGGTGGCCATCCACAGCCCGTAGACCTCGGAGCCGAGGTACGCCAGGGTGATTGGAATCAGGATGAGGGGGGCGACCGCCGCTGCTCCCCTGCTGACGAGTGAGGTGGCAATTCCGGAGATCAGTCTCCGGGACCGGTCTCGCCCATGGCTGCTGGCGCCCGCTGGCTGGAGGTCGGGCGGCGGCAGGGATTGAATCGACCCGAGACCCTCACCAATCTCGTTCAAATTTGACATGTCAAGCGGTGTAGGTGCGAATCGCGGACCACGCGTGGTGGCGCTTGGCGGTGGACAGGATGAACTTCACTGCACGGTCGGACGTGTTGTCGATCAGGTAGTCGTTCGGAGTGACCGCGCTGACACCGCGTTCAGACGACCTGTCCGCCATCGCCAAGGTCACGGCCGCCACCACGTCCTGGGCGTCCAGCCCGGTCATCATGATTCCGCCGGTGTCCAACGCCTCGGGTCGCTCGATCGAGTCGCGCAGCGTGATCGCCGGGAAGCCCAGGATCGTCGACTCCTCCGCGACGGTTCCCGAGTCCGACAGCACGCACGCGGCGCCCAGCTGCAGCCGGTTGTAGTCGTGGAATCCGAACGGCTCGTGGAACACGATTCCCTCGGGCGCGACCCAGCCCGGAAGCGCCTCCAAGCGCTTCCGGGTGCGCGGATGCGTCGAGACGTAGACCGGCAGGTTCCACTTCTCCCTTACCGTGACCAGGCACTCGAGCAGCATCCGGAGCCGGTCAGGAGCGTCCACGTTCTCCTCGCGGTGCGCGCTGACGAGGAAGTAGCCGCCCTCGGTCAGCCCCAGCCGCGTCAGTACGTCCGACGCCTCGATCTGCGGGAGGTAGGCGTCGAGCACCTCGCGCATCGGCGACCCGGTGAGCAGGATCCGGCGCGGATGCAGCCCCTCAGCCAGCAAGTTGCGGCGAGCGTGCTCGGTGTAGACCAAGTTGAAGTCCGCGACGTGATCGACCATCCGGCGGTTGGTCTCCTCCGGGACGTTCTCGTCGAAGCAGCGGTTGCCTGCCTCCATGTGGTAGACGGGGATCCGCATCCGCTTGGCCATCAGCGCGGCGATGCAGCTGTTGGTGTCCCCCAGCACGAGCACAGCATCCGGCTTCTCGGCCAGCAGCACCTCCTCGGTGCGGATGAGGGTCTCGCCGAGGACGCGGCCCAGCGATGAGGTGTCCACCCCCAGCAGATGATCGGGCTTGCGGATGCCCAGGTCCTGGAAGAAGACCTCGTTGAGTGTGAAGTCGTAGTTCTGCCCGGTGTGCACCAGTACGTGGTCCACGGTGGCATCGAGGCTGGCGATGACCCGCGAGAGGCGGATCAGCTCGGGGCGGGTGCCCACAATCGTCATGACCTTGAGCATCAGCGTGCGTCCAACCTTGTGATGTA